>Ga0070699_100003892_pt1 | contig 13196 bp, 11 predicted proteins | sample KBSK1503metaG_FD_65473 | JGI IMG/M metagenome (GOLD analysis project Ga0070699, IMG submission 65473) | Corn, switchgrass and miscanthus rhizosphere microbial communities from Kellogg Biological Station, Michigan, USA - KBS K1-50-3 metaG | ecosystem: Host-associated > Plants > Roots >...
TTCTCGTGCCCGAAAAACTCGCTCTCAATCAAAGTCTCGGAAATAGCCGCGCAGTTCACCTTGATAAATGGGGAGCTCGAACGCCCGCTGGTGCGAAAGATCTCGGTAGCCACCATCTCTTTTCCGGTACCATTTTCTCCGCTGATTAGCACAGTGGCTTCAGTAGGCGCGACCTTTTGGATCATTTGGCGAAGCTGGCGAATCGGTTCACTATCGCCGATCAGAGGCGTTTGATCGGAGGTTTGTGTCGCTAGAACCTGGCTGACCTTAACGGCTTGCGCGAAATTCTCCGCTTTATCCAGAATAACGTCGATTTGTCCGCTGGAAAACGGCTTGATAATGTAGTCGAACGCTCCGTTCCGAATACAGGAAACTGCGGACTCAACCGTCCCGTATCCAGTCATCATCACGACCATCGGCTTATCGGCCCGATTGCCCACCCGAGCTAGCAAATCGGTTCCGTCCCCGTCAGGAAGACGGACATCCACAAACATCAGGTCGAACGACTCTTTTGCCAGCGCTTGTTCGACTTCCGCGATGGTCGTACAGACGGTAACGATCAGCTTCTTTCGCGTTAGCTGCAGCTCCAGCGAGCGACGGACGATAGGCTCGTCGTCAAGGATGACTACTTTCTCGATCGCCATTTTCCAACGAAAATAAGCTGCAAGCCCTTAAGAAGCTCCGAAATTGGTTGCTCCAGAAGCAAAAATAGGACCTGGGAATGCCAGTAGCAATGCTTTTCCAGTTCCTATAGTGCCTTTTTCGCGTTTTTGCTAAATCCGTGCAAGGAAATGCCGATAAACCATTTTAGTGAATGATTGCACCCATGACGGATGGCGTGATAGAGCAGGTGCAGCAGTCGCCGACTGGCCTACTCTGCGAAAAATAAGTCGCTGCGGCGCTGGTCGGGCTGCAACGAAACCAATCGCCCCCCCACGCGCTAAACATCGATCGAATTTAGTTGATGACCCCGAGTACCCTAGCGATGCGGTAATTCGGGAAGTGGCTCGAAAATTGGCCGAACTTTTCTGCGGGGAGTGACGCGTGAGCGTTTTTTTGAGAAACTCCTTCTAATGTCGAGATTTGAGCCCTCTTTTAAAACAGAGCTTTGGCATTTTCTTCTCCTCCGGACTCTCCACGACCTGGGAAACAGTATTTCCGGTATTCTGACACTGAGCACGCATCATTTGCGAAATGAACTACCGTCCGAAGAGGTCACCGAGAGCTTTAAACTAATTCAGGACAGCGCCGAATCGGCTCGCCAGATGCTCATGGCGATTGGTTCCCTAACGGACGAAGAAAGCCAAGGTCCTGAGTTGGTCCGGGTTTCCGATTTCCTTCACGACCTGATGCAACAATTGCAAATCATTGTGCCGCGAAGCGTCAACCTTCAACTGGAAGGTGATTCTAGTGACGCAGTGATCGAGGTGGATCAAAACCATTTGCGCCAAGCTTTCGTGATGCTGGTCGCGGCAGACTGTCTCTCCTTCGGTGCGAGAGCCGGAAATATTCGATTCGGCGAAGAAACCGAGTCTGGGAAAATTTGGATCGTTTACAGCTCGGAGCACAAAATGGATTTTGACCATGGCCGCCGATCGGCAGAGATCTTCGAAAAATTAAATCTTCGGCCGGGAGATCTCATTTGGAGTGAGACGGAAGCGGAACTAAAGGTGAGAATAGGGTTCTTGCTCGTGCCTGATTTGGCGACCGAGATGAAGGGCGTGGGTGCAAACGAACAGAAGTGAAGGTGTAATCCTAGGAAAGTAGCCTGATGCTCCGGCTGCTTTCTGAGGCTGAAACATCAGGTTACTCTGCTAAAAGGGCTGTCACGTTCCTGAAATTTGCTAATTTCACTAGGTTTCACGAGTCATGTCCTCCGATCGGCTAGTCTTAGTTGTAGATGATGACGCGATTGTTCTCCGAATTCTCGCGGATCAAGTCGCTCGGGCCGGTTACGTAGTAACGCCGGCTGCGAGTATCGCGGAAGCACGGCGCCATCTCGGTCAAGCGTTGTTTGCAGTTGTGGTTGCGGACCAGAGCATGCCGGAACTCTCCGGCATCGATTTTTTGCGAGAATGTGGAGCAATTCAGCCTCTGGCATCCCGGGTTCTAGTTACCGGGAACTTTGGTCTTCCCGAAGTGGATCAAGCGTTGCGAGAAGGACAGATTTGCCGGCTACTGATCAAGCCGTGGACTCGATTCGACCTGATTAGCCTCTTCGAGCAGGTATTTGAACGGCATGAGCTGCTTTGCGAAAAGCAGGCGCTGCGAAGTAAGGTTGCGCTTCTGGAAAATCAGGTCGCTAATCTTACCCGACGAACGTCGCGACCGGAATCGCCAGCACCGGCTGGGCAGCAAGTGGATCCTGAACTGCGATCAACCAAGGAGCGCTCTTGGCAGCAAATGGGCGAAGGGCGCGATGAGCAGCAGGAACTGGATCGGGAAGCGCGGCTGGAGACGTTCGGCAAAATGGCGTGCGGCGTGGCGCACGAGTTCAACAATGCGCTCATTCCGATCTTAGGTTACGTCGAACTGATGCTGGAGAAAGACCAGCTACTTGAGGACAGAGAAAAGGCTCGTCATTACCTCAAACTCGTCCTGGCAGCGGCGAAGGATGCCAATCGAGTTGCGGATCGATTGCGAGAATTCTGTCAGCAAGCCGAGCAATCCGAGGCACCGAATTCGGCCCAAGTGAATCAAGCTGAGTTGGATTCCATATTTCAGGGAGTCACTCCGGCGGCGGTGGCGTCGGGAAAGAAAGTTGGCAGAGTTCTCAAAGTTCTTATTGTGGACGACGAAAAGACTTCGCGCGATCTCGTCACCTTGTTTCTAGCGGCCGATCATCATGAGGTAACCGCAGCTTCCAGTGGGGCGGAGGCATTGCAAAATCTTCGCCGGTGGAGCTACGACCTGCTTGTGACCGATCAGGGAATGCCGGGTATGACTGGTGCCGCGCTCGTCGAGGCCGTCCGTAAGTCTGGAAATTCACGACCGATCATCATGCTGACGGGGTTCGGAGAGTTAATGAAAAGCTCGGGCTCAATCCCTGATGGAGTTGATCTGGTCTTGAATAAGCCGGTCACGAGCGAGGCCTTGCGATTCGCACTGATCAAGATTTTTCCCGACGACGTTGTCGATGCTGCTTAGCTGGTAGCAGGCAGGTTGGCGCACGATTTAGCCCGCAATGAGGTTGTCGCGTCGGCTTTTGCCCGATTTTTCCGGGTTACCTGCCAATCGGGAAGCAAGCTGGTCTACGGTCAATTCATCGAGACGATGAACAGCAACATCGGCTGGTTCGAGCCGGTCGATGGGATTAGTGGTCGCCACCGCCACCGCCTGCATGCCCCCACGATGAGCGGCCTCGATCCCAACCAGAGCGTCTTCGAAGACCACGCATTGTTCCGGCGGTATTCCGATACGAGCTGCTGCGGTGAGAAACACTTCCGGATCTGGTTTACCATTACGAACATCCTCTGCCGTGACGACAGCAGCGAAACGTTCCGTGAATCCGAGAATCGATAATCCCGTATCTATGTTCAACCGGTGCGTGGACGAACCGATGGCACACGGAATTCCCCGGTCGCGCAGCCGATCCAGCCAAATCACAACTCCCGGCAGAGGGGCGATGCCCCATTCCCTAACGATTTCTCGATAAAGCTCTTCTTTGCGGAGCGAAAGGCGATGGATTTCGTCGGGATCTGAGCTCCAACCGAGGAGGCCGGGAATGATCCTTTCGTTCTTCATTCCAAATCCGCGCTTGAAGTGTCCGGCTGGAAGCGGATGGCCGGTTTCAGCTGCCAAACGTTCCCAACTTTCCTCGTGATGGGTGGACGAATCGATGATTACTCCATCCCAATCGAAGATCGCACCCCACTTCATAGTCGTTGCAACGCCGGCAAGGCATACAACGCCTGCAACTGTTTGGCGGTACTCTCAGCCTGCCCAGCGTCCAAATAGATCACGCGCGGATCTTCATTGAACTCGATTTTCTGGAACCCTTCTTGCGGCGATCGGACGGCTTGGGAGAGATCGTCCAGGTTCCGAATCTCTCGGCCGTTGACCCGATTGACGATCAAGTAGTTAAGCTGTTCGTACCCGACCGTGTCCGGAGTGGGTATCACTTGGCTCAAAAAAACAATCTTTCGCGGTTCAGGAAAAAGTTCCGATTGGAAACGATCGTAGTAGACAAACCGTTGCGGAGCTTCCTTGGCCCAATTGGTGCCCCATTCCCGGAGATATTGCCGAGAAAGTTCCTGGAATACCAACCCTCCCAATACCAGATAGCGAGGCGCGCGATCGATTACATATGGATCGACGACATAGCTTTCGGCCGGCTGTCGGAACAGCTCCACCGGAATATCTTTTTGTTCACCGTTCCGGAAGACGGTCACGTTCGTCGTTTCCCCGGAATAGAGTTCTGTCGTTGTCAGGTGAGTAATGGAAAGTTTACCAAAAATCGGATGAATGTAATTGCCATCCGGATCGATCGCTTTGCCATCGATCGCCAGAAGGATGTCGCCTGGCAATATGCCGGCTTTGGCCGCCGGACTGTTTCGCTCGACGACGTCAATAAATACGCCGCCGGCGGCGTCCGGCAGCTTCACATAACGGCGCAATACCGGGTCGCGCATGCTTGAAAACTGCACTCCCATCCGAGGAAAGCCGCGATATGCTGGGTTTTTGGCCTCCCGCAAGAAATGCTGGATGACGGGACCAGAAATTGCCTCGACGGTTTGGGAACGTGGATCATAACGGAGCAGAATCGCGGCCAGCCGGTGATCCTTAACGATCGGTAAAGTAAAGCTGTTCTCCCGATACTGCAGCGGACAGCTCATTTTGAAGAGAAGATACGAACAATCCTCCAGCACATAGCGACCGACTTCTGCGCTCGTAACCAGCGCTTGGGTGGAGACCGGCGTACCGTTCGCTTCCAATTGGATTACAGAAAGTTGATCGCCCACTTTGACGGTGGCGTCAGTCCCGAGCGGTTGAAGGGTCTGGAGAAAGCGCTCTTCGTTCGGCCTCAGCAGTGCCAAATTCGTTTCGTGATCAATCGCAACTACCTGAGCAGAAGTTCGTTCGCCGCTCTCTGGTTTTTCTAGTTCGATGAAGTTGCTGTTAGCCACCAATTCCGCCGCGACGACGACTTCGTTGCCGTCGATGACTGCTCCAATGCCCCGACGATTGAACGGCGCTTTCTTATTCCACGGCCGAAAAAAATCGTACTGTTGATTAGTGGAATTGACACGAACAACTGATCCCGTTTGCAATTCGGGAACAGGCTTGTCTTTAGGAGTCGCTGCGGCCGGCGGAACAGTGTCCTCTGCCAGCGCGAGCGTCGACCAGCCCAGCGCGAGTACGAGCGGAAAGAAAAGCAGGGACTTCATTAAAGGCGTTCGTTTCCTAGGTTTTGTTCGATCGAAACGTTATAGTTTCTTTTTATACGTTGCTCAGCCGCTTCCACTGCGCGCTTTTCCAACACCGCTGGGCGACTGCTTCCGAGAAACTTTATCACGTACTGATCGGCTGAGGTGGCAAACGCATGAGCAACATCGCTCAAATGTTTGATTTTTTGACCGTTGATCTCGTCGACGATCTGGAAGCGGAACTCAGATAAATAGGCGTTTACTGGATCGGCTAAGATATTTGAAAGCACGACGACTTCCGGGTGCTCCTCATACAGCTCATCAGTTATATAAAAGTCATAATAGTACCGGACTCGCAGTTCGTCTGGCTGATATGCCTCCATGAAATTCCGGGAGAGCGGCTGGAATACGAGGCCACCAAACAATACGAATCGAGGATTTGCCTCGTGGAGGTTCGCCTGCAAGAGGTAAGAGTTGTTTGGTTCTAAGTCGACTTCCACGGTTAACGGTTGCCGGTTCCGCAAGATTCCAATCTTTACCTTGTCTCCCTTGAATTTCCGTTCAACGACCTCGGCCAGATCCAAGTTATCGCCATCCAGTCGAACATTTCCGTCGCTAGCGATCGGATGATTATCGATGGAGAGCATCACATCGCCCTCCTGGAGTTTCCCCGCGCAGGAACCATCCTTTTCGACCGAACTGACCACCACTCCATTATTGTCATCGGGAAGACCCAGTGCTTGGCGTTCGGCAGCGTTCAAGAGCTTAAAATATTGGATCGATAAGTCGACGTATCGATCATACCGGCCGGTGGAGATATCCTTAAGAAAACGCTGGATCACCGGCGTTGGAATCATATAGCCCGTATTTTGCGCGACATCGCCGGTGTATCCTTGGAAAGCGACGCCGACCACTTTTCCGTCCTGCAGCACCGGGCCACCGGAATTTCCCGGATTGATGGCAGCGTCGATCTGAACAGCTAAATGCTGATCCACTCCGGAGTAAGTGTAATTTTGAAAATCGACTCGAGAAACGATCCCGTGAGTCACGGAAAGTCGCGTGCCTCCGATTGGGTATCCGAATACGTCAACGATCGACTGCACTGCCGGCAATCCTCCAAAATGGACGGGAGAGGTTCCCTTATAGAAGCTCGAATCCTGGACTTTCACGACCGCCAAGTCACAATCACTGCCGATAAACTCCACCTTTCCGATGTACTCCTTTGGATCGTTTTCCTTCTCGATGACAATCAATCGACCGTTACTCACCACGTGCGCGTTGGTTAAAATCCGGTTCCCATCGATCACAAACCCCGCTCCGATTCCGACAGTGATATTGCCGGGGTTCCAAGGTACCCGATAGTCGGGATCCTGTGACGTCGTCGTAATCCGAACGAGACTCTTGTGAATATCGGGCTTCGACGTTTCGGCAAACGCGCTCACCGCGATCACTAAGGCGAAAAAAACAGCACAACGAATCATCTGTAAGGGCGGAACCTTGCGCAGAAGACTCCAGGTGTAAAATGGTTTCGGTGCCCAGGGTACCCAATTGCCACAAGAGGACACAGAGAGGATTTTTAACAGGAGGCCACAGAGATAACGGAGGAAAGACGCTCGCATCGACCGTAAGCCCACTTCTTGATAAGCAGCCTCACCCGGTACTCCGCTGCCGATGATTCGGAAACCAAAAGAATATCGAGTCGTTTCATTTCGGCGAACGCGGAGCGATCACTGATCACATCGATCAACTCATAGGTGTAACCTCTGCTGGGCGGCACCACGGACAACCCGGCTTTACTATCAGCTTTTTTTGGGCTGGTCGATTTTTGGCTTCGCTGTCTAGGATTGAGGAGAGTTGTTCTAGCGACGGCAGCGGGAGCCGAGCCTCTTTCCTCGGTTATCTCTGTGACCTCCTGTTAAAAATCCTCTCTGTGTTCTCCTGTTGCTAAACGTTGAATCGAAACTCCATTACGTCGCCGTCTTTGACGACATACTCTTTGCCTTCGATACGCAATTTTCCGGCTTCACGAGCCTTCGCGAACGACCCAAGTTGAATGAGATCGTCAAAATGAACGGTTTCCGCCGCAATGAAGCCGCGTTCAAAATCGGAATGAATGACGCCGGCAGCGGTCGGTGCCTTATCCCCAGCGTGGACAGTCCAGGCTCGTGTCTCTTTCTCCCCGGTAGTGAAATAAGTGCGCAAACCAAGAAGGTGATAGACTGAGCGGATCAAGGTTCCGACGCCGCTCTCCTTTACTCCCAGGCCAGCCAAATACTCCGCGGCCTCACTCGGAGATAGATCGGTTAGTTCGCTTTCGATCTGGGCACTGATCACAACCGATTGGGTCGAGAGGTGCGTTGCAACGTACTCACTCACTCGGGCCACGTACTGAGATGCCCCGGTTTGAGTCTGCTGCGAGAAAGACACCAAATCGGCCTCCGCGACATTACAGGCAAAAATCGTCGGCTTTCCGGTCAGCAGAAAAAAAGAACGGACAATCGATGCTTCTTCCGGCGAGGACGAAAAAGTGGTGGCGGGTTTACCTTCGTTGAGATGCGGCAGCATTCGCTCGATGAGAGCGGCTTCGATTTTCGCAGTTTTATCGCCGGAACGAACCTGTTTTTGCAGGCGCTCGTTGCGCTTCTGCAAAGAGGCGATATCGGCCAGAATGAGTTCGGTGTTGACTACTTCGATGTCGCGGATCGGATCGATCGATCCGCTAACATGGTGGATATCATCGTCCGCAAAGCATCGAACCACCTGAACAATCGCATCCACTTCTCGGATATGGCTAAGAAATTGGTTGCCGAGACCTTCGCCTTGGCTCGCGCCGCGAACCAATCCCGCAATATCAACAAACTCGATCGCGGCTGGGACGACCTTTTGTGACTTCGAAAGAACGGCCAATTGATCTAAACGGGAGTCGGGAACTGTCACGACCCCTTGGTTCGGCTCAATGGTGCAGAACGGATAATTGGCCGCCTCCGCTTTTCGCGTCCGCGTCACTGCGTTGAAAAGAGTGGATTTGCCAACGTTAGGCAAACCAACGATCCCGGCGCTCAACATAGAACGGCCAAATTAACGCGAAATCCTATTCTGCCCAGACGAAATTTCCCTGGTGTCTGGGATTGGAAGGAATAGCGATTCCTGCGCACGAAATCTTGACATTCTAACAACGGATTTTACGATCGCCCCGAAAATCCTTTTATCTCTATATAATTCTATGTCTGGACCTTCTGCTTCGAGCGATACGGGACTTCCCTCCAATGTCGGCGCTGGGCTCTGTGCAATCTTTCCGCTGATCGGAGGGATCATCTTCTACTTCATCGAGAAGAAAGACAGCTTCGTGCGGCATTGGGCAGTGCAGAGTATCTATTTTGGAGTCAGCACCTTTGTTTTGTTCTTTGCGCTTATGATCGTTCTACAGATCTTTGCGCACGTTCCGCTGATTGGATGGATATTCGCCATTCTCCTCGGCCTGTTGGTTTTCGTCTTTTACATTGCTTATTTCATCCTTTGGATCCTGGGCATCATAAAGGCTTTTACCGGTCAGCGGTGGGAATACCCGTACCTTACTCCACTTTGGAAAAAGTGGTTTCCGAACCTGACCGCGTAATTCTCTCGCTGAACCGAATGCTACCGGGTGGCGGCATTTGGTGTTTGCTGGCGGCCTAAAATGGGACTCATGGGTCTGATGGGACGCATAAGTCTCATGGCCGCCGTTCTTGTGGTCAGCTCTGAGGCTTCGATACTGATTTCACAGCTTGGACCATCGGACGGACGAGCTCCCGAAGCTTGGGGCCAATGTCTGAGTCATTCGCTAGTTCCCCGATCCTCCGGACGATCGCGCTCCCGACCACGACAGCGTCAGCTAATGCTGCCACTTGTGCGGCTTGTTCCGGAGTGGAGATGCCGAACCCGACGGCAATCGGTAGAGTAGAATAACGCCGGATTTTTTCCACTTGGGCAGCAATCGAATCTGATAAACTGCTTTGTTCCCCGGTGACACCTTCCCGGGAAACGTAATAGATGAAGCCGCTTGCTCGTGCTACGATAGTTCTGATTCGGTCCTCGCTGGTGGTCGGCGCGATCAAACGGATCCGATGAAGAAAGCTACTTCGGTCCGAAAGCAAGTGCTCATCTGGAGGTAAGTCGAGGAGCAGCAATCCGTCAATTCCGACCGCTACCGCGTCCTGCTCGAATTGCTCGAACCCATATTGGTAAATAGGGTTGAGGTAACTGTAGAGAATGATTGGTATCGCGATCCGGCAGCGAATCTGAGAAACTGTGTAGAGCAGTTTGGGGAGAGTTGTTCCCGACGCAAGTGCGCGCTGCGCTCCCAACTGATTGGCGATGCCGTCCGCTAATGGGTCAGAGAAGGGTACGCCTAGTTCCAGGAAATCAACTCCGGCCTCCGCTAATCCGACGGCGATCTCGATAGTGCGCTCCAGATTAGGATCTCCGCCAGTGATATAAGCGGTGAATCCCGCTCGTCTGTTTTGACGGAGTACCTCAAACTGTTCATCGATGCGATTTTGGATAAGCTTCACGGCGGCCGGCGTTATAACGTATGCGTGCACGATGAAGCAGAAGGCGAATTCTTGCGAAGCTTTTTCCTAGCAACCCGGAGGAATTGAGCGGCATGGCAGTCGCCCTCGCTAGGCGGACCGGGGCGCGGGGTTCGTTTCGGTAGCGGCGGACTGTCCAACTATGTATCTGGCTTGGCGCCGCCTAGAAGTTGACGCGAAGCTGCGCGCTTTGCGCTAGCCTAAACCGCAGTCGCCATTTCCGTCATCTTGCCTGGACGGCTCAAACGGCGCGCGAACCCATCGGGCTTGCTTGACGATTGCTCCATGAAAACCGCAGCGTACGGGGTCTTCGACGACGTGAGGTCTCTCGAGCATTTGTTCAGGCTGATTCTGAGCCACGCGTCTGGTGGCATGACAAACAATGGCGACTGCGGTTTGTGATAGCGCCAACCGAGCAGCTCCGGATCAATTTCGAGGTTGCGCCGAAATCAGACGCTTCGTGGGACAGTCGCCGCTAGCGAACTAGACCGATTTCAAAGCCCGACAGCCCTAGGGGACGATGATCTCGAAGAGGCAGATCAACCTGGGAGGTCCTGCCTTAAGTTAACGCGCATGGGCGGCCGCCGGACGGAGTTGGTTTGGCGAATTTAAGTGAGAATACAAGCGGGCCGTGTAGACGGGCCGCTTCCGCAAGCTACTGTTCAGCTGTGCATTCAGATCCGACCGGCGGCTGGTTTAAGGGCAATTTTTCCGCAGCTTTATTGGCTGGAGGTCACTCGATTCGGATGGGCCGAGATAAGGCTGAGATTGCAGTGAGATGGGAAGACGAAACCGTACCGCTTCGGGTGCGGCAGCTCCGGATTTTGGAAAGCCTGGAGCCGGAGGAGCTGTTCTATTCGGGTCCAGTGCGAATTGACGATCTGCGCGGCGCAAAGGTAATTGTCGACCAATGGTCTGACGCAGGTCCTTTGAGCGGGATTGCTTCATGTCTCGGGCAGATGACCAGTGATCTGTTGCTTTGCTTGGCCGTTGACGTCGCCCGCATCGAAACGCCCATCTTGCTCAAGTTGTTGCGAAAATGTCGCGCTGGTCAGGGAATCGTACCCAGACTTGGTGAGCATTATGAGCCGTTGGTTGCGGTTTACCCGAGAAAATCGCTCCATCTGGCCATCGGCCAAATCGCGGAAGGACAGCTACGGTTACAGGATTTCATTCGACGTCTCTTAAGCGAACATCTCATTGCCGAATATTCGGTTCTGGATGAAGAGGTCCCGTTGTTCGCCAATTGGAACAGACCTTCGGACGTAGGCAGCCCAGACGGGTGGAGAGACCTGGCGTAGGTCGGGCGCGTACATTTCGCTTCTATTGATGATTCATTTCCGCGGAGAGGCGCTTGGAGACGGTGTCGGCGAAGCATCGACGTTATCCTCTTGGTCAGCTTCGTTCAGGGCCAATTGGTCAACGCGAACTAGCCGGCCGGTATCTGCGATCTCCAATTCCATATAAGGCTGTCCGTTTTGATCGACTGCGATCTTGTAGATGGTGGCATCGCCCCACTGGAAGGTCTCAATATTCCGGACGGTCCCATTGGCCGCCTCGGCGTTTAGCGTGTTAGCCACGGGGGCCGGAAGCGAATCGACACCGGGTTGGTCGGCAAGACAAAAAGAGCTGGCAACAGTTGCGAGGGTAAATAACAATAAACTCCGCATGGAGTTAAATTACCGTTCTCCCCGAAATTTCCAGCCCCAGTTGTTGGGAACGCCGGCAGCGCCCGGACGAAGTCGGGAGCGCATCCTTACCGATCCGTAATCAACTTCGCCGTCCCGGCGACTATTTGTGCCGGCAACCGTTTCGTTTCTGCCACCTTGGCGAACAATTCGGTGCGAACCGCTTCGACGTTTGGTGACGGAGTTAGCGTGACGATAATCGATTTGGAAGTCGGCGTATTACTTATTTCCGCGACACTCCCGATCGGGACGAGCACATTGCCTTCAGGAAAATAGGTGGCGACACATCCGCGTGGGATTGAGTAGGGAGCGGTGAGGAAATGCTGCGCCTCACGCTCCCGACCCTCAAAGTGACTCGTAATATCGACGGGCTGACCCTGCTGAAAGCCAGCCTCTCGCATATCCTCCGGATTTATGAATAGAACGCGCCGGCCGTTGTGGACACCGCGATACCGGTCATCGAGTCCGTAAATCGTAGTGTTGAATTGGTCTTGGCTTCGAATGGTCGTTAGAACGAAATAACCCGGAGGAAGATTGAATAGCTCGAAATCATTGACTGTGAAATTCGCTTTTCCAGTTTTCGTTTTGAATCCGCGTTTGTCGCGAGGGCCATTGGGCAAATAAAAGACGTTTTCCGCGATTCGCTCGTTAAAACGGTCGAACCCAGGAATAACGGCCTCGATCTCGTCGCGGATACCTGAGTAGTCGTCCATCCATTCTTGCCAGGGAAGGTGGCTTCGGTCCTGGAGCACTGCCTGGGCGAGTTGAGCGACAATGGCTGGCTCGCTCATCAAATGTTCGGAAGCGGGCGCCAGCCGTCCACGCGACGGATTGACGATTCCCATGTTGTCTTCGACCGTGACAAATTGCGGGCCAGTTTTCTGTTCATCGATTTCCGATCTTCCCAGGCAGGGGAGAATCAACGCCTGCCGGCCCGTGATGAGATGCGCACGGTTTAACTTGGTTGATACGTAAGCAGTCAGTCGGCAATTCTGGAGAGCCTCGGCGGTGAATTCTGTGTCGGGTGTCGCGGACAAAAAGTTTCCGCCCATGGCGAAGAACACCTTGGTGCGGCCGCGGTGCATTGCCTTGATGGTATCAACAACATCAGTGCCGACTTCCCGGGGCGGTTCAAAGTGATACCGTTCAGCCAAGCGATCGAGCAGCTCAAGTGAGGGTCGCTCCCAGATGCCCATGGTCCGGTCACCTTGCACGTTGCTATGGCCGCCTACTGGGCAAGGCCCGGTACCCGGCCGTCCGATATTTCCGCGCAACAGAAGAAAGTTGACGATCTCTCTCAGAGTAGCCACCGCGTTGCGATGCTGGGTAAGCCCCACCCCCCAACAACAGATGAGATTCTTTGCACTCATCACAATTTGAGCCACTGGCCGGATCTGATCTCGGGTCAATCCGGAGCTAGCGAGAATTGGTTCCCAAGGAGTGGCTCTAAGCGAATCGACGAAAGGCTCAAATCCGGCAGTGTATTTCGCAATGAAATCGTGATCAAAAACCGCTCCGGGCTTCTGGTCCTCGGCGGTCAGCATCTCTTTCATGATGCCTTTGAACAAAGCGAG
>Ga0070699_100003895_pt1 | contig 13196 bp, 11 predicted proteins | sample KBSK1503metaG_FD_65473 | JGI IMG/M metagenome (GOLD analysis project Ga0070699, IMG submission 65473) | Corn, switchgrass and miscanthus rhizosphere microbial communities from Kellogg Biological Station, Michigan, USA - KBS K1-50-3 metaG | ecosystem: Host-associated > Plants > Roots >...
ATCGGCAACACGTACGTCGACTCCGAAGCCGATTTGCTTGCGCTGCCGACGGCGCCGGCGGGCGCCCCCAACGTGCTGCTGGTCCTGCTCGACGATGTCGGCTTCGGTCAGACGAGCACGTTCGGCGGCCCTGTTAACACTCCGACGCTGCAGAAATTGGCTGACGAAGGTTTGCGTTACAACCGCTTTCACACGACGGCGCTCTGTTCACCCACGCGTGCGGCGCTGCTCTCGGGACGCAATCACCACTCAGTTCATACAGGTGTTATTACCGAAATGTCGACCGGGTTTCCCGGCTACGACGGCACTTGGCTTAGGGACGCAGCAAGCATCGCGGAGATCCTTCAAGGAAATCAGTATGCCACCGCTGCCTTCGGTAAGTGGCATAACACGCCTGACCACGAACTGAGCGCCGCCGGTCCATTCGACCGTTGGCCGACCGGAAAGGGGTTTGGTTACTGGTATGGGTTCCAGGGCGGCGAGGCGAGCCAATGGCATACGCCGCTCTTTGAGAACACCGCACCAATCGAGCCGCCGCACGACAATCCTAAGTGGCACTTTACCGAAGCTATCACGGAACGGGCGGTCTCCTGGATTGGCCAGCAGCAGGCGGCTGCGCCGGATATGCCGTTCTTCGTCTACTTCGCGCCGGGTGCCTGTCACTCCCCGCACCATGTGGATAAGGAGTGGGCCGACAAGTACAAAGGCAAATTCGATCACGGCTGGGACCGTCAGCGCGAACTCACGCTTGAGCAGCAAAAGAAGCTCGGTCTGGTTGCCAGGGACACGAAGCTTACACCACGGCCTGACTCTATTCCGTCATGGGATTCACGCTCGGCTGACGAGAAACGGCTCTATGCGCGAATGCAGGAAGTCTTTGCCGGTTTTCTCGAACACGCCGATACTCAGGTCGCCAGACTAATCGACGCCATCGATGAAATGGGGCTCCGAGAGAACACCCTCATCATCTACATCGTTGGCGACAACGGTCCGAGCGCCGAAGGCTCACTAACCGGCACGCTCAACAATATGAAGAGTCAGCTTGGTCTGCTAGACGATGTGCCGACGATGCTCAAGAAGATCGATGAGCTCGGAGGGCCACTGCACGAGAACCATTATCCGGTAGGTTGGGCGTGGGCCGGGTCATCACCGTTCCAATGGATGAAGCAAGTTGCTTCTCACTTCGGGGGCACACGCAACGGACTCGTCATGTCGTGGCCGAAGGGAATCACCGACTGCGGCGGGCTGCGTTCGCAGTTCCATCACGTCATCGACATCGCTCCGACGATCCTTGATCTGGCGGGCATTCCCGAGCCGCGCTCGGTGAACGGGGTGTCGCAAAAGCCTATCGAGGGCGTCAGCATGGCCTACACTTTCGACGACGCGAAGGCGCCGAGCCAGCGCGTGACGCAGTACTTCGAGATGTTGGGTAACCGCGCAATCTATCACGATGGGTGGGTCGCAGGATGCCTGCACGGCAGGCTGCCCTGGGAGACGGGTGGCGGCGGCCTCAGCTTTGATAAAGACAAATGGGAGCTTTACAACATCGAGCAGGACTTTTCACAGGCGAACGACCTCGCCGCCAGGGAACCTGCAAAGCTGCGCGATCTGCAGGATCGGTTTATGGCCGAGGCGGCAAAGTATAACGTGCTCCCGCTCGACGACCGCTTTGCTCAGCGCGCCGACCCGAGCTTGAAGCCCAGCCATATGCGAGGGAAGACGAAGTTCGTTTATCCCGGGGGTACCATCCGCATCGGAGAGCGTTCGTCGCCAAACACCAAGGACGTCCACCACACCCTGGCAGCCGAGGTAGTGGTTCCAGCAGGTGGCGCTGAGGGCGTGCTCGTCTGCTGCGGTGGCATCTCCAGTGGTTACACGCTCTTCGTGAAGAACAACAAGCTCTTCTGGGAGCACAACTACTACGGCGAGGTTCGCTATCGCGTGGAGTCGACCGAGACCCTCCCCCCAGGACGGCAGATACTCTCCGCCGAGATAAAGGTCGACAAAGAAGGCAAGCCTGGGACAGGCGGAAATGTGACCCTTCGTATCGGCAAGAAAAAAGTCGGCGAGGGGCGTTTTGAGAAGCAGGTATACGGTTACTTCACGGTTAACGAGACCTTCGATGTCGGTTGCGACACCGTTTCGCCAGTCTCGGATATGTATGAATCGCCGTTCCCATTCACCGGCAAGATCCTAAAGGTGATGGTTGATGTCAGCGAGGCGACGTTCGAGGAGCTAGCTGAACAACACGAGCTCCGGGCACGGGTTGCGATGGCAACACAATGATGAACTTGTTAGAGGTTTGTCTGCTTGATGAGGAGGGGCTGAGCAGCGGGCTGAAGCCCGGTGAGAATGAGAGGGATGAAATCCGTGTCCTGTTCACGACAACGCCAGCAGATGTTCGAGGAAGTAAGTTGAGCGCAACTTGAAAGGAGTTACCAAATGAAAACACAAACTGGGAGGGCCAAGAGCCAGCAGGGCACAACGTTCGACACACGCATCGGCCCGCTCGAGTTTACGCATGACTTTGCGAATGGTTATCCGACTGACGAAACCGTCGACAAGCTCTATGACGAGCGCGATTTTCAACGCGCCTGCCAGGCTTATCTCTGGTCGCTTCCCGCGGTCTCATTCACCGCATGGCAACGGGGCATCAAGGAGACGATCGGCGCGAAGAATGGCCAGATCGTTTCAATACTCTCCCTCGAAGCTAGACGCGGCATTCTTACTGCTAACGCGACGACGCCGTACTACCTCGGATTCGCTGATCTATCGGATGGACCATTGGTTATGGTGATGCCGGAGCAGGGAGTGCAAGGCGGGATCAGCGACGCCTGGCAACGTACTATTCCGGGAACCGAATCTCCGGGAACGTACCTCATGGTGGCGCCGGGACAGAAGGTACCGGCCGATGTCGCCGGCTATACCGTGCACCAGTCACCGAACTTCAACATCTTTCTCGGTGCGCGATTGACCGACGCCGATCCCGAACGAGCGAAGGCCGCCCTTGCGAAGATCCAGATGTATCCCTACGCGCAACGCGACAATCCGCCGACGGCAGATATCCTCGATACTGGCACAAAAGCATGGAGTGGCCTGCCGCCACGCGGTATGGAATATTGGGAGCGGCTCGATGACGTGCTCCAGCGTGAACCGGTCGAGCCGCAGGACATCTTCTTCCACGATATGCTGCGGCCGCTTGGGTTAGAAAAGGGAAAACCATTCAAACCCGACGCACGTCAGACGAAGATCTTAAACGAGGCTGTATTGGTCGGTGAAGCGATGGCCAAAGCCAACTCGGCGGACCGCCGTTTCGCTGGTAGTAAGTATCGATCCGACGCGCACTGGGATTTTGCACTGCAGTTGGACGCGGACAATCCTGATGCCTTCTGGGATCTGCTCGACGAGCGCGCGTCATGGTTCTACGAAGCCGTCGGCGCTGGACCGGCGATGGCGCCGAAGCGACCCGGTCCGTCATCCGCATACTTAGGCGCTTACAAAGACAAAGCTGGCGAGTGGCTTGACGGCGGCAACTCATATCGTCTGCGCGTACCCGCCAACCCGCCGATCAAACTCTTCTGGTCCGTTACGCTCTATGACATCGACACGCGCGCGCTGATCGTTAACGACCAGAAAATAGCCGATCGCTCTTCGCGTATGGACTTGCGCAAAAACGAGGACGGTTCGGTGGACATATACACGGGACCAACAGCTCCTGCCGGTTTCGAGAAGAACTGGATTCCAACCGTTCCAGGCAGAAACTGGTTCGCTTATTTCCGCTTCTACCAACCGACTGAACCGTACTTCGACCGGTCGTGGCCGCTGCCAGACTTCGAGAAGGTTTAGATCAACGCGAGTACTGCGCCGACAGGTTCTTGATTTTGCCCCGCAGGTGCGCGTAGGTGTTCAGGATGAAAGCGATGAGGCGAGCTGCCCAGACTATGATTCTAAAATTTGAACGTGGCCCACGTTAACGGAGGTGAATGTCTTATGGATGAGAAGATTAATAGCCAACTCACCCGTCGTGCTCTCCTACGTTACGGACTGTCCTTCGCCGCTGTGTCCGCACTCAGCGACACCAGCGTCTCGGCGCTCGCGCGGCTTGGTCCAACCATCACTCCATCGCAACCGGCGTCGAAACCCAATATCGTTTTCCTCCTAATGGACAATCTCGGTTATGGCGAGGTGGGATGTTATGGCGGCGGCATTACTCGCGGTGCACCAACACCTCGCATCGACAAACTCGCCACGGAAGGAACGCGACTGACTAACTTCAATGTCGAAGCACAATGCAGTCCAAGCCGCTCGGCAATCATGACCGGCCGTTTCTCGATTCGATCGGGCACGCACTCAGTACCAATCGGCGGTGAAAAGGATGGTCTAACGCAGTGGGAAGTAACAATCGCCAAAACACTTTCTGCTGTCGGCTACGCCACCGCGCATTTTGGGAAGTGGCACCTTGGTAGTGAGCAAGGTCGTCTTCCTAACGATCAGGGATTCGACGAATGGTATGGAATTCCCCGTACCACGGACGAAGCGTTATGGCCCAGCGATCCGGTGGCCAAAGCTATGAATGTCCGGTTTGAGCACATCATGGAGGGCCGCAAAGGCGAGAAGAGCCGCGACCTTGTTGTTTATGATCTGGAACAACGCCGTCTAATTGATGCTGAGATCACGCGCCGCACGATCGATTTCATGAAACGCAACGTGCAGGCAAACAAGCCGTTCTACGCTTACGTTCCTTTCACACTGGTCCATTTCCCGTCGTTGCCCAATCCGAAGTTCGCGGGCAAGACCGGCTTTGGTGATTTTCCTGACGCGCTCTCCGAAATGGACGCGCACGTTGGCGAGATACTCGACGCAATCGATGCGCTCAACATCCGCGACAACACCATAGTTGTGTTTACCAGCGACAACGGTCCCGAAGCCATCTGGCCCTGGCAAGGATCGTCTGGTGGCTGGCGCGGTTACTACTTCACGCACATGGAAGGGTCGTTGCGAGCACCGTTCATTATTCGCTGGCCCAACCGAATTTCTGCAGGTCGAGTCAGTAACGAGATAGTGCATGAAGTCGACACCTTTGCGACGTTCGCCAAGGTCGCCGGCGCAGCGGTGCCGCAGGATCGTGCGATCGATGGAGTGGACCAGACAGACTTCTTTTTCGGAAAGTCCGAGAAGTCGAATCGTGAAGGCTTCCCGGTGTTTGTAGCTGATCGCCTTGAGGCTGTTAAGTGGAGGAACTGGAAAGTTGTCTTCTACGACGAACAGCGAGACTGGTGGACTCCGCCCACCAAGCTTGGCCAGCCCAAAGCATTCAACCTCATCACAGATCCCAAGGAGGAATATCCTCAAACCGGACTCATGAGTTCCTGGATCGCCGGCCCGGCCATAAAGGTCATGGTGGATTTCGAGGCGAGCCTCAAGAGGTATCCGCCGATTGCGCCGGGCACGCCTGATCCGTACAAGCCAGCAGAGAAATGAATTACGAAGTAAATATCAGCGCGCGTACAATACGCGTACATCGGTTTACCCTACGGCCTCTTTCTTGCAGATCGGTTCAAGTAACTTCCACATTTCCCGAGCGGTGTTGCTGGTTCTGGCAATGTGCTGCTTCGCCAGCTTTCGCATAACGCTCGGTCATCTTAATATTCGAGTGGCCCAAGATCTTTGCCAACTCGTAAAGGTCGCCACCGTTCATCATCATGGAACCGGAAATCTTTGATCCTGGCTCTCGTTCCCGCTTCAGCTACAAAACGTTGAGCAGAGTGTGGGGTCAAGGGGCGTCGTTGTCTCTTGCGAGAGGGCATACGACGCCCCGCATCACATTGTCGGAGGTCGCTCAAAAGGAATGGGTAATGCTCGTCCTCGACTGAAACTAATGCCTGAAAAGCTCTTACTGATTCGAGAGTATTTGAAAGTAAGCCAGCCAAGTCGCGTTTCAGAGTACGAGAACGGAGTACGCGAGCCGAATCTGATGGTCACGCTGAAGTATAGTCGCTTAGGTAAAGTCAGCATGGCATCGGTAGTGGATGATGAAATCAACGTACACGAATTTCAGGGACAGCTTGGCAAGTTCGAGCTTGCGATTACTAAACAGGAAGGTCGGTCTAAGCAACGCGACACGCAACGTACCAAGCCGGTCACTCTCATCAGTGGATGCCGTTGAACATAAGAAAGGGTTAGGCATCTATGGAAACGGAAAGTTCACTTGATATTTGCGCGACTATTGGTGTATCAGGCTAATGCTCACGGCCCCTCAATGTTTTGCCATCGTGACTTGTATGCTCACACACCGTTCAACAACGTCTCTTAGGTACGCATATTGGGGTCAAACTCTGGTGGCTATAGCTGTATTGCTCGATTTAGATCACCGAGCAAGGAAGGAACGATTATGAGAATTTACGGGAAAGGTTTCACACTCACAATAATCTTTGTAGCTCTCACTTTTGCGCTCACTTTAGTGGGTTGGAGTGGCAGCGCCAATCAAGGAGTCAGTCCACAAGAAACCAATGGACAAGGGACAACACCGGATAAGGATGTACCGGTGTTGGATCTCAAACAGGCGGAGAAAGATCGACCAGACCAGTTGAAAGGACGTAAACGTGGTCAGAGCCTTCGCCAGCATATCCGAATCGCGGAATTGCCCGTAGGGGCCGAACCACTGCCGTTCTCCTGGAGTTACTGGGGACGCGTGCCTGCACTACCTGTTGAGCAAAGCAATGCAGTTGTCGTTGGTACAGTCACTAATCGCCGCGCAGTCTTACTGGAGGACAAGCTGGGGATCTACTCGGAGTTCTCGATAAAAATCAGCGAAATCTTTAAAGACGACCTCAATGGTTTCTTTATTGATCAAGTGATCACCGCTTCTAGAGTTGGCGGGGCTGTTCGTTATCCTTCCGGCAAGATTCAGAAATACACTGTTTCCCTACTAAATTATCCGCAGCAGGATAAAGTGTATGTCCTTTTCCTTAAGCGCGATGAACTAGGCGACTACTCTATCTTCACGGGGTATGAAATCAACGGAAGCGTGGTGCAACCTCTCGATGGTCAACGTAACCTTCCGAAGAATGAACCTGATCTGCAATTTGGTATTTACCGGGGCGTCAGTGTGGAGTCGTTCCGCAGTGCGCTTCAAAAAGCGATTCAGCAGCAGGGAGGAGGTCGCACCCAATGAGAATACCTCACAGCCTCACTCACAACCTCGCCCTCATCACCTTCTGAACCGGACCAGCACCCTGCTTGAATTTTCCCAATAATAGATGATAGGTGTCGTGGAAATCGGTTACGCGAATCACCTTTGCTTCCTGTTCGGTGAGCTCGTCGACGTCAATGTTTGAACTTCTTAGTTTATCTACCACAGAGGAAATCTATGGCGAGACTATGGGTGAAGTGGGAGCACGCTTCGTTGATCTTGCGCTCCAGCGATTCATTGAGCGCCCTCACTTTGTTATTGGCCGAATTAGGCGAAATGATTTTTGAGGTATTTTCTCAGGTACACTCTTTCTTATGAGACGCTATGAGCCTGTTGGCACTTGTATCTATTGTGGGGCGGTTGAGGATTTGCGCGATGAACATATCATTCCGAAAGCCATTAACGGCGATTGGATACTACCAAAGGCCAGTTGTCGCGCCTGTGAAGCGATAACCAGCAAGTTCGAAATGAAGGTGCTGCGCGGGCCGTTATGGCTACCACGGCGCGCCCTAAACCTACGGACCCGGCATCGAGATCGTCAGCCGGAGGCATTCCCCCTGTTAGTCAATCAAAACAATGTAGAGGAAAGGCGAGAGATCCCTGTAGATCAAAATCTACCGTCGGTGATGCTTCCGCTTTACGGTGTGCCTGGGTTTCTTCGAGGCGACGAGGTTCAAGAAGGCATCAGAGTTGAAGGTGTATATGTGGGACACATAAAGCGAACTCCTGAAGAAGTAGTGGCGGATCTGGGCGTAGACCGTGTAGCGTTAGAAGTCGAATATCCCGTCGTCGAGTTTGCGCAGTTGATCGCCAAGATTGCATACGGCTATGCGGTCGGGGAACTGGGCCTCCAAGGGATTAAGAATCCTCTGGTGCTCCCGGCAATTCGCGGTGTAACTCAAGCTGTGGGTCACTGGGTCGGATGCATCCCTGGGCCTCCGAAAGAATTAAAACCTGATGCCTTGCACGCTGCTGCGGTAGTCACAAACAATGGAATGGTTATGGGGATGGTTTCACTCTTTGCGCTGCAACCAACGCCATTGTATTCGGTACTTCTGAGCAAGGGCGTTTGATTTGCATTTAAGCCACGGGGACGCCGTTAACGAATAGTAATCACGTTGCCGCACACGTGTTCAATGCGTTCCGTGAAGTTACCTACCGTTGCCAAAAACGATAGCTGTTCCTCCCTGGTCATTTCGATGTCCAAGAATTCTAATCGAATTCCGTAGCACGAAGGGGGTATCCAATACTTGGGCAACTCTTTCTAAAATGAAACAGATCAACGGGCGTTGTACCAGCGAGTTCCTGGACAACGGCTCGTTGGCCCACGGCCCAACTATGCCAATTGCCTGAACTGAGCCCTGAGCTGGTGCGCTCCGTGGGCCAGACCAGGGGATACTCACCGCATTGACAACATCCAGAAACGGGTGTACACAGGGTCCGTCTCAGTTCTGAATTACCGTTAGACATCACTTCCTTCTCTGCTGCGTTGCGCTCGTTCGGTCCTCCCTCCCCAACCAGCTGAAGTGGTGTACCCAGATCAATGACGGTTGAAAGTCGATCTTCGTCCTGGCCTGCCGCCAGGTTGCAGAACTGATCGCACGACTCCCGCGAATGCATCGCTGAGCGTGAGCGCAAGCACCGGCGTCTACCTGATCAGATAGCGAAGAGTTGATGTCGATAGCCGTCACACAAACTGCCCTCAGAAACCGGATACTGGCCGGTCTGCCTCGTGAACAGTATGAAGGACTGTTTTCCAATCTCATGCCAGGGAGGCTGAGTCCCCACCAGATTCTCTACGATGCAGGAGATGACATCCGCTGCGCGTACTTCATCAATAATGGGATGGCTTCCTTAATGTCCACTACTCCTGAAGGTAACAGCATCGAAGTTGGTAACGTGGGGAACGAGGGAATGGTTGGTATTCCCGTACTGCTGCGACACATTGCTACGCCTCATCAGGTAGTGGTCCAGGTACCCGGTGAAGCGTTAATGGTGAGTACCGACATACTCAGACGAGAGTTTAATAAGGACGGTGAGTTAAAAAATCGGCTGCTCTCATATACTCATGCGCTCGCCACTTACATGTCGCAGTTAGGAGTCTGCAATCACTTCCACAACGTAGACAAACGCCTTTGTCGCTGGCTGCTTATCAGCAGTCTCCAGATTCAATCACAAAGCTTTCATTTGACTCACGAATCTCTGGCCCAGGTACTGGGCACCGGTCGAACGGGAGTGACGATGGCGGCGAACAAACTGCAGAGGGCCGGACTAATCCATTACTACCGCGGCCAAATCAGCATCCTTGATCACGCCGGCCTGGAAGCTGCCTGCTGCGATTGCTATCAAATTACCAAAGAGGTCTTCGACCACTCACTCGGCTCTTGATCCGTCAGCAAGAAGTGGCTATATGTCAGCCAGTGACAGTCAACCAGTGACGGACAGCTTCAGTCTTCTTTGCTATTCTTCGCCGCGTCTTACCGAAGTCCTATCATCAATCGGCGTTTAACGTACTACCCAAGTAGAACTCTGCATACTCCTCGTTTTTAATCGGCTTCTCACTCGTCCGGAGGGAAGACATGGAACTAGTTCAAATCGTTCCCCGTTTCCGTTCTAATCAGGAACTCACACAACGGCAGGTAATCCCTTTCGTCAAATTTCCAGAGCCATTTCAGCCGAACGGATTACCGTACCTGTCGGAGGGCTTCAACATCCGCCTGAATAACGGTGACTGGGCGGCGCTCTTTCCGCGCCATCATTTAATGTGGGTCTCTCCGGATCTCAAACGCACGAAAGAGTTCATTAACCATCAGGATAACGGTTATGACCTGCTTCTCACCGACGCGATGAAGGAGAGTTTCGCAAACCATTTTCAGCTCCCGCTTCAACCGAACGACAACGCGAATCCTCTACCAAGAGGAGAGGTTCTCGATTCGACGATCTGTTTCCTGCCGACAAACGATTGCAGCTTAGGGTGCAAGTATTGTTTTTCCGGTGCTGCACCTAAGAAATACGGCGCTATCCCCTGGGAGATCGCAAAGGCTGCAATTGATATGGGTACCAGAAATGCGGTCCTGAACCGCATGAGAACTGGATCTGGTGCGCTCGTGATTCGCTTCTTTGGCGGAGGCGAGCCAACTGAGTATTGGGATAGTTTTTCCTCCATTATCGAATACTCGAGAGCGAGCGCCAAAAAAAGCAATGTCGACGTTCGGATAGCCACTATCACCAATGGTCAGATCGATCCGGAACACTACGAATGGTTCCGGAATAACATCGATGAGATGACGCTCTCGATGGATGGCCCTCCCGAGATTCAGAACGCGCAACGACCTACCGCTACCGGAGAAAACTCCTTCGATAAGACCTGGGCGTTTCTGACAAAGATGGACGCTCTGGATATGACCATCAAGGGCATCAGAGTGACCGTAACGGCTGAAACCGTCGACCGCATGGAAGAGATCACAGCTTTCTTCTGGGACCATCTCAGCAAGCCGTACAGCATGCAATTCGAACCGGTCTATTTTTCGGAAGTCGGAAGACAGAGTATGGGGATGCCGGCGGCGCTGGAGTTTGTCGAAAAGTTCCGGCGCGTCGAAGAGATGAGTCATCAGCGTCACTTGCGCGGTCTCCGTCATGGAGAGGTTTCATCGGCTGGAAAACCCCTGACAATTCGCATGGGCTCCTACTGCGATTCGTTGGAGGGCAGGGGATTATTTGTTACGCCCGATGGTTACCTGAGCGTTTGTTCCGAAGTTAGCGCCGCCTCCGATCCGAGAAAAGACGATTACTTTGTCGGAAAGTATGATTCGTCAACCAAACGATTTCAGGTTTCCGAACAAGGCGCTGGAAATATCCGCAAGGGATTGCCGTGGTGGTGTCGTGGCTGTTTTGCACAATTCTCGTGTCGTGGTGGTTGTGAGCCACGATCGCAAAACTCCGAAAAGTTCATCAGGAAATGGTGGTGCCAGATGGTCCGATCCAACATCAGGCACACCTGGACTGATGTACGAACAGGCCGATTGCAGGCGCGGGCTCGAATTGGGGACCCGCACGGCGAAGAATTAATTTGGCTGCCGATCTGGGAATCATCTGCATCGATGGATGATTGAGTCCAACCGGGACTGCAAAACCTGAAGAAAGGAGGAGAAGTCATGCTCTACCAAAAACCAAGTATTTTCACGCTGACGTTTGCTGAACTCGAAAACGCCAAAATCACTGCGTTTCTCAATGAAGCAATACCGATTGAAGGCGACGCCGGGGAATGTCGATGTCAGTGTCAATGTCAATGCCAGTGCCAATGCCAATCGCAGGGAGGCTGGTGGGACTGGTTCTGGTTTGTCTAGCTGGGTAACAACCACCGGAATAAACCGGATGGCTTCACCCGGTTTATTCCGGCTCGGTTTATCACCAGTCAACTTTCTAAGATCTTCTCATACCTGGAAGTGGTCAGTACCACCCGCACCCGCTATTGCAGGTGGTACTGCCCGTATCCAACCATGATTCCGACCTTGAGCTAGTCCAGGGGGATTTGCTTATGAACACCTACAACCCACTCTGTGCATTTGAGAATCTGCAAATCGAAGAGACTGGAGCTGAAGTCATCGTATTCGATACCAAAACGAAAACGTTTCACCTGTTGAATACGACCGCGCACAGCATTCTCAAGGCATGCAATGGCGTGAATACGATCGAAGACATCGCCGCCACGATCTCCAGTGATTTCCAGATTGAGGATCTAAACTCGGTCATGGCAGACGTTACCGAGACTATCAAATCCTTCGAGTCCAAAGGACTATTGTGGTTCGTGGCCGACGAGGCTCAGCTATCAACCATAGAAGCAGATCCCCTAACCGATAGCCCGCTGCTTACCGTCGAGGTAACCGGCACCAGCATGTTCCCCATACTCCTTTCCAACGATAAGGTGCTCGTCAAGCGGAGCCCGTTGGAGGATCTGAACATTGGAGACATCATTGTTTCGTTGGACCAATCAAACAAGTATGTGGCGCATCGCATAGTTTCGATAGACACGTCCTCCACGCCGGCGCAGATTACGACGAAAGGCGACGTCCACTTTGACCCCGACCTACCAGTGGGAATTGACCGCGTACTGGGAAGGGTTGTAGCGGTAATGCATGAGGGCCAGCCCCGATGGATTAAAGAGCATGAGAGCTCACCCGATCAGGCGCATCCTCCTGAAGCCGATCAGCAGGTACATAGACCGTCGTACAAGGAATTGCAGGTGCTTGATCTGCGAGATGTATCAGTTGACTCAATTCAGAATATTGAGTCCGTCGACAAGGTGGGCCTGGTCCTGCTCTCACCGGAAAATGCTCACGCGTGGTCTAACGTAAAAGCAACGAACGTAATGTCTACCCATATCGCTCCGAAGGAATACAGAGTTTATACTGGTCAACCGGAGTTCTTGCCTGAAATGCTCGAGTTTCTGGCTGAACCGCTTCGCCTCATCGTATCAGGGCAACTCTTTCTGACCAGCTTTGAACCGCAACAGATATTGGAAACATTTAAAGAATTGATTGTGATGGGACGGGTGTACGTCAGTTCGGCTGAAGCAAAGTCCGCCGTCGAATCGTTCGCTAATATCATCGCCGGTGGAATCTCCATTGTGCCCGCGGAGCACGTTCGCTGGATTGGTGAATCGCTTTTGGGGCCGGAGAACGTGAGTGGTATTCAGCAGACGCCGCTTGTGGCGTGCGGGATTCTCAGCGTCTCGGCGCGGCTGGGAGAGATCCCGAGTGGCCTGGCGCTCTTCAAATGACGAGTGAGGGAACCATCATGAAAACTGTTATCAAAGACTTACCGATTCTCGACTTACGAGAGGCGTCAATCGACGCGATCGCGAAGATCGCCTCGGTAGAAAACGTAAAGACTGTCGTCTTGAGCGCTGAGAATGCAGAAGCGTTTATGAAGGTGCCGAGAGTTGAAGTGCGTTCACATCTTATCGTCCAACCCGATGAATCACTCTTTATCGGCCAGAACGAGT
>Ga0070699_100003897_pt1 | contig 13189 bp, 14 predicted proteins | sample KBSK1503metaG_FD_65473 | JGI IMG/M metagenome (GOLD analysis project Ga0070699, IMG submission 65473) | Corn, switchgrass and miscanthus rhizosphere microbial communities from Kellogg Biological Station, Michigan, USA - KBS K1-50-3 metaG | ecosystem: Host-associated > Plants > Roots >...
CAGGCTCACCACGTACGAAAACTCGGTGAACTTGTAGCCGGGGAAAATCTCTTCTGTCACCGCCGCCCCGCCGACGATATGCCTGCGCTCGAGCACCACGACTTTCTTGCCAGCCCGCGCCAGATATGCCGCGGCAACGAGTCCGTTGTGCCCACCGCCAATGATGATTGCGTCGTATTGATTGTTCATTAAGGTGTCTCCACAGGACATTTGTCCTTCGGTGTATAAGCAACATGATAAACATAATCTTGTTTTTCCATATCAACACCAACAATTTCTACTCTGTCAGGGTTGATGGATTGTTCAAAGGTCAAGACTTTATCTCCAAACCAAGTTGCTCCGTAGATAAATCTCCATGACATGTAACCACCCCAATCAATCCTGAAAATTTGGTTTGTTGACATATCTTCCACATAAACGCGCGACTGAAAACAGTCTTCGCCACAATTTGGATTTGGCTCAACTACAAGGTAGGCACGGTATCTGTTATTGGTGCTATCAGAAATTTCTTCAATTGTTACTTTGCTGAAATCAAGTTGATTCGTGAAATCAAGGAACTCAGGTTTATCTACTGGTTGACCTAACCATTCATCTAATGAGGAGTTTGCCAAATTACTTGCACATCGACTAACTCGGTAATATTCACCAATTGTTTTAACAACATCTTGTAAATCAGACCTTAACTGTATAGGTGTAGCTGTAATCATTGGTATTCTAGTAGGATAAGTCGCTTTATTAAGTGTTGGTGTAGTAATAATGGTTGTTTTGCGACCAGTGCAAGAAATTAGAACCAAAATTATTAACAAGTAAAACCAGCGACTATTCACCATTCTCTATTCTCTGCTCTCTCATTTCTTCTTCCATTCTGGTTCATAAAATGGAAGTTTCACCACCTTCGCAGGCGCGTGCTGACGGTGATGTTCCACTGTGATTTCCATTCTCACATCGGTGCCGACTTCATAATAGGGGTTTTGTAAATGTGCAAGGGCGATGTATTTCTTCAGCAGTGGCGACCACGTGGACGTGGAAGCATAACCAACCTGAACATTGCCAACCATAATTGGCAGGCTTCCACGCATCGCCATGCCAGGGATTTGTGGCGGCAAGCCGACATTTTTAAACAACTGCTCCATCCCATCCCATTCCACTTCGAGTCCAACCATCTTCCACGCTGAGCCTTCTTTTTTCTCGCGCTCTAAAGCGCGGCGACCTACGAAATAGCCTTGCTTATCGAGCGCCACCGTCCAGTCGAGTCCCAGCTCGAACGGCGACGACTTCTGCGGCTCGATCCATGCGTGGTTCGTGGACGTGTAATCCACCTCAATCATGAACAGACCTGCCTCCACGCGCGCCATGTCCATGGCAAGGATACCTACGGGCGTAATGCCATAGTCCGCGCCCGCGCTCATGAGCGCATCCCAAATGGTGAGCGCGTCTTTCGCCTCCATCCAAATCTCAAACCCCAAATCACCTGTGTAGCCTGTCCGCGAGATCGTGACAGGGATGCCATCCACCTGATTCTTCATGAGCCGAAAATACTTTAAACCATCAACGGGATCGTCAGCAACCTTATTCAGAATCTTCCTTGAATTGGGTCCCTGAAAACTGAGCGCTGCAACGTTGTCTGTAACTTCGGTGATCTCCACATCTAAACCAACAGAATTCATCGAAAGCCATCTCAGCGACGGATCTGCGGATGTCATCCGATATGTCGTCTCATCCAACCGGCTGATCGTGCCATCGTCAATCATTTTGCCTTCGTCGTCGCACCAGCCCGTGTAATAGACCTGCCCGACTTTCAACTTGTCCATGTCCCGGGTGACGACGCGGTTCAGCAAACGACTCGCATCCTTGCCTGTAATGATGTACTTCATCAACGGTGTCACATCGATCAACGCCGCCGAATTGCGGATCGCCCAATATTCGCGGTCGAGCGTCAGTTCGTAGGAACCGACAACGATATATCCCGCCCACCGCCGCCAGTTCTGCGGCAGGCAAAGTTTCGATGTCCGTTCGTGGAAGGGGGTGGTTTTGAGTTGAAACATAAAAATCCTTCTTGAGGAATTAGACCAAAAATGCAGCACATGTTGCAGCGTATGCCGCAGATTGAAATCCGTGTGGTGTGGAATTAATTTCATCAAATTCAATATTGATAAGTTCCACTTTAGTATTTTGAAGAGAACCCATTTTTTCCATTAGGGCTTTTTCCACACCTGCTTGTATGTAATTTTCATAGTTTTCATTTCCAGACCAAATTACTGATGATGAAAAGGAATAAGGTTGCAAACTATCAAAACGAATCTTTACAGCGCCATGTTCAATTTTTGGACCCAAATGGCGGCGATATGTAAAATCCACTTCAACTTGACCTACTTGTTCTCTTTTAATATTCATCTTTACTTACCCTTTAATGAATACTCTGCTGGTGCGAAGAAGACCAGCAATGTCAACTCTTCCTCAATCGAATGAAAGTGATGCTCTATGTTCTTCGCCACATAGACAATCGAGCCTGCTTGCACGGCGCGGTCCTCGTCTGCGACTTTGATCTGCGCCCGTCCGCTCACCACGTAATAGACCTCGTCCTCCGTGTGCGGTGACTGGGGATCGGTCCCGCCCGCGGGGAGGACGTACAGTCCCATGCTGAGGTCAGGGATTTTCAAGAATTCAAGATAGAGTTTGTCTGAGTCCGCGCGTTGGGAGATCAGGTCCGCGAGTTCGTAGGCTTGCATGGTTTCCTCCAAAATAATGTGTCGTTGCGAGCCGCCGTTCTTGTTCTTTGGCGGCGTGGCAATCCCCAGTTACAGGAGATTGCTTCTCGAAGACTCGCAATGACGGACATTGTAAATTATATATAATTTTTGAGCAATGGATATTTGTCACTTCTTCCCCATAAACAAAAAGGACTGGCGATATGCGCCAGTCCTTCAAACTTATCCCCAACCCGCATTTTCCGGGATCGGGATCGGCTGTTGATTCTCCCAGCCGTTCCTGCGGAGATATTGTTCGAAGTTGAGCAAGCCCGGGTGAATCTTCCGAAGCGCAGCGATATCCGCATCATAGCCTTCGCCGTTGAAGAAGTTGAACGCAGCCTTGGCTTCTTCTTCAGGTGCCCAGCTTTGTCCGGATGGCGCGGCAAGCGTCACGGGGCGACCAATCACTTTGCTGAACACCTCGACAGTTTGACTTTCGGTTAATTCATCACCAGCCAATTCGAGTGTTTTGCTAAGATAGTCTTTTTTGTTTGCAAACGCCAGCGCAACAAAGACGGCAATATCTTCCACAGCAATCGTTTGCACGCCTTTTTCTGGGCGCAGTCCCATGCCGGTATAGGTGCCACTCAATATATAGGCGCGCCTCCAGTTGTTGTTGTCCATGAATGCTACAGGACGCAAAATGGTGTAAGGCACATCGAGCGTGTGAATGTATTGCTCAATAATCCACTTGCTGTCAAAATGTTTTTGTCCCATACCGCGATGCGCAGAGCCAACAGATGAATAAACAAGGTGTTGAACGCCAGCAGCTTTGGCGGCATCCGCAACGTTTTTGCCCTGTTTGATTTCGCCTTCATATTGAACATTAGGTAACCAGTAATTCTGCACACTGAAGACCCCATATGCGCCTTTGAATGCTGCATCGAGCTCAGCGCGGTTATCCATGTCGCCCGCCACGAGTTCAGCCCCCAGCGCTTTCAATTCCTGCGCGGCGGGCTTGTTGATATCGCGGGTCAACGCACGTACCTGCCAGCCTTCTGCTAAAAGTTTTCTTGCGACTGCTCCGCCCTGTTGACCGGTTGCACCGGTGACTGCTATGATTTTATTGTTCATTTTCTACCTCAATCGTTTTTGATTTTTGTTTTTGTGCGATCTGATAACTTTCATGAAGCAGAGTGATCGCTTGCTCCACATCAGCTTCCTGCCGCAGATAAAAACTTACCCAGCCGGTCTCAGGCAAAATGTGATGAGGTTGTGCGCGACCTGCGGCGACGATCTCATCGCGCACTTTTTTCGGGAACGGAATATCCAGCATGTGATCGCCGTGAATATGCCCAATCTCGCGTTTGCCGATCACATACTCCACGCCACCGAAGCGATGCGGTTGCGAAGTCACATCTGCCCAGGCTGTAACAGCTTTTGTGATCAAAGCTTGCGCACCTTTTACACTCATTCGGACTCCCTGCCCTTGCCCAACTTCTTGCACAACTCGCCGAATTGCTCCTGCTCCCTTGCAGATAGGACGCTGAACTCTTCGACCAACGCCGCTACATGACCGGGAAGCACCGCCTCAACCTTCCCTTTGCCTGCCTCCGTCAAATGGACATTGATCACCCTCCGGTCTTTCGCGTCGCGTTCGCGTCGGACCAGTCCATCGCGTTCGAGGTTGTCGATGACCGTCGTCATGTTGCTGCCGCTCTTCAACACTTTTGTGCTGACCTCACCCTGCGTCATTGAGCCGAGATGATACAAAGCCTCCAGCACCGCAAACTGGGAGTAGGTGAGATCTCCAACGGTGTTGCGTTCAGCGAGCCGCGTCAGTACGGAGTTCGTGCAGCGCGTCATCTTGATGAAGGTATCGAGGGTGCGCATCTCTGCGCGTGAGCCAGTGAAATGGGTGGGCACATCAAATCTCTTTCGACGTCATATATTTCGATGTCAAAATAATATCAAATCTTACATGGAGAGTCAAGCGAATTACCCTATTCTTTCGACTAGTATCCACACCAGCCATATGAGTTGGGAAATAAAAAAGAGACAGACCCAATGTCTGCCTCTTTTGTGATTTGCTCGAAAGCCTATTTCCAATCATTGAGTTCTTCCTGAAGTGACGCAACCAACGTGGTGTATTTGTCTGTTTCGTCCTTAGCACTAACTTCGAAGGCGATCTTGTTCAGGCCCTCTGCGATCTTGTGTTCATCTTCCTCCGACATGTTCTGCTCAAGCAACGGAAAGATCCGGTTATTGAGTCGGTCCAGGTGCTGGCGAAAAGTCAACAAGTATCCACTGGCTGCCCAGCCAACTTCGCCGCGCGCCTCTTCATCGCCGCCCTGCCAGCCTCTTGCGGCATTGCCCATATGTTCAGCAGATTCGCGACTCTTTGTTTGCTCTGCCCGCATTGCCGCTATGGGACCATCTTCGGAAGGAAAGCCGCCGTCTTCCAATGCCTTGAAAAGCAATTCCTCTTTTTTGAAGAAGCTCTCTTCAATATACTCATGCATAAAGGTGTGTGCAAAGATAAAGAATCCCGGGCGGGCGCGTTTATTACCGCTGAGCATGGACGATGCCACTCCAAGAATATCCAAAAAACGAAGGATGGTTTCCTGATCTGTACGCAGATATTTTGTGATACGCATTTGATTGCCTGTTTTCTAGGTTACCGACTCTCAGCCTTTACTTTATTTTTTATCAAGCCCAACCCTTCAATTTCAACCGATACTTCATCGCCGTCTTTCAGTTCACCGACTCCAGCAGGTGTGCCTGTGAAGATCAAGTCACCGGGCTCCAAAGTCATAACAGAGGAAATGTATGCAATCAACACGCCGACCGTGAAGACCATATCGCGGGTGGAGGCCATTTGGCGCATCTGCCCATTGACGCGGCAGGTAACGACTGCATCGGATGGATCAAACTCGGTATCGACCCATGGCCCAAAGGGACAAAATGTATCGAAGCCTTTGGCACGCGTCCATTGACCATCGGGTTTTTGCAAATCACGCGCGGTTACATCGTTGCCAACTGTGTAGCCCAGGATGAACTTTTTCGCCTGTTCCGCCCGGATATGCCGGCCGCGTTTGCCGATCACCGCGACCAATTCGGCTTCATGCTCCACCTGCGAGGATTGGGGTGGCAGGATGATCGTCTCTCCGTTGGGAAGAATTGCCGAGGGGGGTTTCATAAAAATGAGCGGGACTTTGGGCAATTCATTGCCCAGCTCTTTGGCATGTTCCACGTAGTTGCGGCCCACGCATACGATTTTGCTCGGCTCAGTGGGTGTAAGCAGCTTCACGTCCGCGAGAGGCGTGGTAGCTTCATTCCGGCGGTAACGCCCAAAGGGATTTCCACTGATTTCGCCGACTTTGTCTTCCAAAAGCCAGCCATATTTGGCTTTTTTGCTATTCTGGGTTTGGTAACGGACAATACGCATGTTGTCTCCAACTGCAAGTGTAACATGATGTATAATAGCGGGCGTTGGGTACTTTCCCCATGGTACCTAAAACATGGGCGCTTAGCTCAGTTGGTCGCGAAGCACCCTGTGGGTTGAGCACTTCTTCCCACAAACACATAAATAGTCCGTTTGGGCGCTTAGCTCAGTTGGTTAGAGCACTTCTTTTACACAGAAGGGGTCGGGGGTTCGAGTCCCTCAGCGCCCACAAAAGTCCCGTTGAACGCGGGACTTTTATTTCCATCAACTAGTGTGGTTTGAGTGCTGCGCGATCAGCACCCACAAAAGTCCTGTCTAAACAGGACTTTTTCGTTCCAGAATTTCCCAGACAGTATGTAAGTCTGAGGCTCGAGGGCATGGATTCAGCGTTCAGCTAGGCCATGGAATTGGGCTTTTTGAACATGACACCTTTTAAGGGTGAAACCGTCTATACTATACAGCAAATTCAGTTTATTTCTTTTTAATATGGATTTGTCTGATGCATTAATGCGAATCCTTTCGTATAATGAGACAAATCTACCAACCTTTTGAGGTTGAAAAAGGCCTTTTGTGAGTATTCGTTATAAGGTTATTTTGCCATATATGCTCCTGACGCTCTTTGTCGCAGTGACCGGAGCATATATTGTTACGCGTCTGGTGTCTAGTTCACTGGAGGAGCGGCTCTCCAACCAGTTGCTCGAAGCAGGAAGGGTGGTTTCTGATTCGATGGCGCGGCAGGAAATCAAGCACGTGGAAGCGGCACGCTTAATCGCTTTCACCCGTGGCCTGGGCGAAGCGCTCGCGGCCGGGAATGTGGATCAGGTCGCTCTTTTGGGCAAGCCAGCCGCGGGTGGAACGAACATGGAGAGCGTCCTGATATATGATCAGGAAGGCCGCGAGCAACTCCACGTCATCAAACAAACCGATGGGTTGCTCATGGATGTCAGCCAACTCAATCAGGCTTCTGAGTTATCCATTGTCAACGATCTGCTGGCTGAAGATGATGTGAACAGCCTGCCCAAACGGACACTGACCATTGACCCGGTAGATGGACGCTATTACTACTTTACGGCGATTCCTGTGTCTGCGGGTAAAAAGGAAGCTGGCGTTGTAGTGGTGGGAACATCGGTTAATACCATCCTGCCGTTGTTGAAAAACACTTCGCTGGCTGATGTGGTGTTTTATGGGGAAAATGGACAGGCGTTTGCAACAACCCTGGGCACTCAGGAAACTGGTGACCTGTTTCTCAAAACCATTTCCATTGAAAAAGCAACTTATCAACGAATCATTCAGCAGGACGAAACAGTTGAAGGCGAAAACATCACGGTTGATAACCGTTCCTATACTGTGGCGCGTGGACCGTTAAAGATCTCCAGTGATCGCCTGGGGGTCTTTGCAGTTATCCTGCCACTCGACTTCGTGGTGGAGGCTGGCTCCACCAACCGAACCAATTATGCGTTGATCTATTCCTTCGCCATGCTGGCGGTGATCGTAGTGGGTTATATTGTGGCGCGGCTTATTATCAACCCGTTATCCACTTTGGTGCGTGCCTCACGCGCCATTGCGAGTGGTGATCTCACCCAGCGTGCCAACCTCAAAAGCCGGGATGAAATTGGTGTCCTGGCTAATACGTTCGATGACATGACAGACAAACTGCAACAGCGTACTATCGAACTGGAACGAACGAATCGCATCCTCGAGCAAATGGACCGCACCAAGATGCGCTTTATCCAAATCTCGGCGCATGAACTGCGCACCCCCATGACGTTGGTGCAGGGGTACGCGCAAATGGCACAGCTCAAAGCCAATGGGAATGCCGACCTCGAACGCTATACCAAGGGCTTGATGGAAGGTACAACCCGCATGGTGGAAGTCATAGATAGTATGCTCGATGTCTCGCGCATCGACAGCAACACCCTGGATGTTTCACCCTCCGAAGTTCATTTGGAAAAGGTCTTTGAAAAAGTATACAAGGCTTTTGGCTCAGCTTTTGAAGAACGCAAGTTAAATTTTCAGGTTCAGGATATAGCGAGTCTGCCTGTCATTCAAGCGGATAAGGACCTGCTTTACAAAGTCTTCTATCACGTTGTTGGCAACGCCATCAAATACACACCTGATGGCGGTTCGATCACGGTCACTGGGCGAAAAGTCGAATCAGATCCACGCGACCCTGAAATTGAAATCGCGGTACAAGATGGCGGTATCGGCGTTGACCCACAATATCAGGAACTCATCTTCGAAAAGTTTTATCAAACCGGTGAGGTTCTATTACATTCCTCAGGTAAGACCAAATTCAAAGGCGGTGGCCCAGGGCTGGGGCTCGCGATTTCGCGTGGCATCATCAATGCCCATCGTGGGCGCATCTGGCTTGAAAGCCCAGGATATAACGAAAAAACCAATCCCGGTTCCACGGTGTATGTACGCCTGTCAGTAAACGGACGCATCCATGACAACCCATGAGCGCGAGAGGGAGAGCCGCGACTCGGTTTTGCTCATTTTGCTCATTCTGCTGTTCGGATTCTTTTGCATCATCCTCTCCAGCGGATGGGCGCTCCGCTTCGCCTCCAGCTGGAGCCTGGATTCAGATATGGGGTCGAATCTCAACCCGGACGATTCCTACCTCACCAGCCGCCCCGTCGGTTTCTTCGAGCCTCTCGATCCAGCCATTCTCACCAACCCGGTTTGGGGGGATACGTTTCTCACACCCGGCGTTTCCATCTCGACGCGTACACCTGGCGTTACAGCGACGAATACTTCCGCCGCGCTAGGTACCAATACACCTACGGCACCTTCCATCAACAGCGTAACGCCTTCTCCCAATTCACCTACACCCACCCGGACCAACATCATTCCCACATTCGTTGTTTTCACTCCCACACGGACACCCACCGGCGTTGGCATTAATACTGCCACGCGAACACCTACACGGACTATAACTCCCACGCCCACCCAAACCCGCACACCAACACCTACTGGCACGCGGACGTCAACTCCTACTAACACTTCTACAGCCACACGAACTTCCACACCTACGTCTACCCCAACTGCGACCTCCACGGCGACGGTCACACCGACCTTTACACCTACCTTCACCCCCACTGATACACCAACTCCTACACCTACGTCAACAAATACTCCCATTCCATGTTGCGCTGATCTGCGAATTACAAAGACTGATAATGCAACTGATTATGAAGCAGGTGGTACAACAACATATACGATTACTGTTACAAATAATGGCCCCGATGATGTAACGGGTGCAACAGTAACAGATAATATTACAATAAAGCTGACTTCATGGACATGGACGTGTACACAAACAACTGGCGGTGCGAGCGGTTGTGACGGAGTTATAGGCAGTAATATCAGTTTTACGGATGATGTGAATCTGCCCAGCCTTTCAAGCATCACTTACACTGTGACGGCGAATATCGCAGCTGGCGCCACAGGAGTTCTTTCTAACTCGGCGAGCGTAAGTGTTCCTTCTGGTATCACTGATCCTGATAACAGTAATAACACAGCGTTTGACATTCCTGCTGATCAACAAATAGTGGTTGACCCACCGGGGAATATTGGATCGGCTCCAGATGGGGTTACAACGAATATTCTCGGAAGTTCATACCGTACTCTGCAATTAAGTACACCAGTGGTTGCAGGTTCAGGTGCTTACCTTGTATATTATCCTAGCTATCCCAATCCACCTGGAGACCCCACCCTAGAAATGGATCTGGTAATCGTTCAGATTGGTGATGGCAGCAATTGGTATACTGTATTTAATTGGGGTAATGGTATCCCAGATGGAAATACAGATATTCCAGCTTCACCTCCAAACACAGCCAATTGTTCAAGCGAACCAGATAATTGTTTAATTGACATAGCTTTGTTAACGGTACAAAGTCCCTATCCGGGCGTCACAATTACTTTAGGAGGCGTACCTGCTGGCACCTATTCTTATATCCGTATTATTTCTCCTCCAGATAGTGGGGATGGCGTTGATGTAGATGCGATTCAGGTTTTGCCGTAAATCGCGTGTTGTAAAATACAAACAGGTGAGCCTTTTCTGAGGCTCGCCTGTTTTGTTTAAATCAGATATTTCTCGAAATTACTCAATTTTGGCCCGCTTTTGCTCAATCAGTTTTCGATTTGGTTACACAAATCGCCCACTTTGTAACCTTTTTTGGGTAAAATGCTGTAACTATCACATTTGAAAGGCGTCATGAAGTCACATCTGGAGAATAATTACAAGTTCATGTCGCTTTTATGGTAGCTACAACCTATGTTTGGGTGAACTTTTTAGAAATATGCCAGCCTGTCTTTCAAGCTTTATATAAGTATTTTTGTTCAGTTTTTTGCTCCAATTGGAGTGCACTTAATCACAAGGAGGATCTTCTTAATGAAGAAGAAATTATTAATGGCAATGTCGCTGGCTCTAATTTTTGCGCTGGGTCTCACCTCTCTGGCCCTGGCGGACCAGCCCGCTCATATATTATTCACGACAGATATATCCTGTCCCGTCACGGTGCTTGTAATCGGTTATACCGACCCTGCCAATCAGCCCGGTCAAATGACCAGTGGGTCGACACCCTGGACATTGGATGTATATCCATCCACATCTGTAACGTTCTCTTATCCTGCTGCTGTGGTCTGTAATGGGACTACTTATAGCTTCCAGTCTGTTTCCCCAGGCAACCCAGTTACTTCGGGAATGGCAGATACAACGACTACTGTAACAGGACACTATCTTTCTCCTGTTATAGATACCACACCGCCTGTGTGGACAATCCCCTCAGATTTCAGCGTTGAAGCGACTGGGCCAACCGGTGCAGTCGTAACCTATTCAGCTTCGGCCAGTGACCCTGATGATGCTGTCAGTTATCAGGCCTGTTCACCGTCTTCAGATACTCTTTTCGCCATGGGAACCACAGCAGTCACCTGTACCGCAACCGATACCCACAACAATACGAGTGCCGGTGGCTTTAACGTGACCGTGGTGGACACCACCGGGCCAGTTCTCACCCTGCCTTCCAATCTGCTCGTAACCGCTCCAGATGCTTCGGGCGCAATAGTGAATTTCAGTGTTTCTGCCAATGACGTAGTGGATGGTCCCGTGGAAGCAACCTGTTTGCCAGCTTCCGCTTCCTTGTTTCCCATCGGCACAACTACTGTCAATTGTTCAGCCACTGACTCCCGTGGAAATCAATCCAGTGGCAGCTTTACAGTAACAGTTCAATCCACTGTGTCCGGCAAAAAATGCAGGGGTGTGTCGGGTCATCAGATTTTAGAACCGATCAACGGGGACGGTTCCAACGTCTTCAAGAAAGGCAGCACAATTCCAATCAGGTTCCGGGTGTGCCCTGGAAATGGTAAACCTGGCACTACCAGTGTTATAACAAGCTTCAGTTTGATTGATGTGATCGGCAGTGGCACAGTTAAGGAATTCGCCCTTGCCGCCACTTGGGATGTTGCCCATTCAGGGCAGCAGTGGGTTCTGACCCTCAGAACAGATAATCTTGCTGTTGGTAACACGTATGTTTACCTTATCACCTTGAATGATGGGTCCACCATTCAGTTTCAATTTGGTCTAAGATAAAAGAAGCAGCAGCACGACTTAAGAAACAAACAGGTGATGCGGAGGAGACGCACCACCTGTTTTGTTATCCTTGCAAATTTGGTTTATGGATTGCTTGTTTGAGTGGGTTGAACAGCTGGTCCCTGACTGGGTTGACCTTCAGGTCGGGGTCCGTGTGGGCCACCAAAGCCAAAGGCTCCAGGTACACCAATGAACCCCTTATCAAGACCTTCCAAAAGCCAATCGGCATTTTCCTGAGTGATCGTGCCATCTGCTACGGCCTGGGCAATGCGGTCGCGTAGTTCGGTTGCATGCGCGGCCTGGATCGCCGCCAGAACATCCTCGAAATCCACACCAGCTTCATCGGCCAGAGTCTCGAGCGTCTTTCCGCTTTGCAGGGCGGTGGATAGTTCGTTGGCAGTCATACCCAGAACCTTGGCCGCGGCTTCCAGTTCGGGTTGTCCGAGGCCGCGTCCACCATCTGGGCCGTGCCCATGAGGCAGCACAGTGTTTGCATCCTGTGCAAAGACATTGGTTGCGCCGATGACCCCAACCACAAGGATGGCAACCAATAAGCCGGCGATCAGGATTGACATTTTATTTTTCATTGTTTGTTTAATCTCCGTTTCTTTTATTTAGTTGAAGCGCCTTCAACCTGACCTTATCTTATTGCAGGCGTGTTATGAACATGTGATGCATTTGTGGGGAAAATATGTGGAACAAATAAAAGATTTCTAATGTCTTTATGAACACCAATTATTTCAATTTTTGCCATTGAATTTGCTCATTCCAAATTAAAGGGCGTGTGAGGAAAACAAAACATGAAATTCAAAAAGAAATATGTGTTGGGATCTGTTTTGCTGATTCTATTCGTAGCAAGCACACAGGGTCTTAGGTTATATCGCCAGCCACTGGGACCTGCTCTTGAACTGCCAACCTCAACTCAACCCTCTCTGACTACCTTTCCGCTTAAAACAAACACACTGCAAGACATCACTCCGACCGTCATTCCGTCCACGGCTACAGCTGCTCCACAGCCTTTATGTGGCGGGCCAGCTATGATGAATATCCTCGCGATTGGTTCGGATGCGCGCGGAGATCATTATCTCTACGGACTCGCAGATATCATGCGCCTCGTGCGCGTAGACTTCATCAACGCCCGCGTGACCGTCCTTGAAGTGCCGCGTGACTTGTGGGTGGAGATTCCCGAAATCTCAGATCATTACGATATTACACACGGAAAATTGAATCAAGCTTACCTGTATGGCAATAAGGGACTTGGTTACTATGACGGTCCTGGCGAAGGACCCGGTTTGCTGGCTCGCACGTTAAATCTCAACTTTGGTGCGCGGCCCGATCATTATCTCGCTGTCAATATGCATACCTTTGAATCCATTGTGGATGCCATTGGCGGCATAGACGTATATTTGCCTTATGATGTGAGCGTAAAATCTGCCTCGAATCCCAAGGGGTTTGAAGTGCATG
>Ga0070699_100003898_pt1 | contig 13188 bp, 12 predicted proteins | sample KBSK1503metaG_FD_65473 | JGI IMG/M metagenome (GOLD analysis project Ga0070699, IMG submission 65473) | Corn, switchgrass and miscanthus rhizosphere microbial communities from Kellogg Biological Station, Michigan, USA - KBS K1-50-3 metaG | ecosystem: Host-associated > Plants > Roots >...
TTCCCCTGTTTGAGATATGCCAAACCCAGTAGCGAATGTCCTCTCGAATAGCGCGGATCGAGATCGATGACTTTCCTGGCTTGTTCGATTGATGAATTCACGTCGGCCCGCGCGAGATAAGCTTGCGCGACATTTTGGCCGATAACGAGGGAGAGGGGATCGAGCTCTTGTGCGCGCCTCGCCTCTGTTAACGCCTCGTCATATTGTCCCTTATCAAGAAGTAAGAGGCTATACCATTGATGTGCCGTCGGATAACTCGGGTTTAACTCTAGCGCGCGTTTGAATTCTTCCTCAGCGTTTTCCCATTGCCACAGTGCATCATAGGTGTACCCCAATGAGGCGTGGGCTTCCGCCAGCGAATTATCGAGCTGGAGAGCGCGCTCGGCGAAGGCTTTGGCTTTCGGTAAGGTCTCGCTGGCGGGAGTGCCGAGGTATACTTCCAGTATTGAGTAACAATCAGCGAGTCCCACATACGGGAGAGCGTAATTCGGATCTTTGTCGGCGGCCTGCTGAAACTGCTCGATCGCTTTCCTAATGTTGTCTGCAGTCCGCTTGTTCCAGTAATAACGACCCTTCAAATAGAACCCGTAAGCTTCCGGATTACTCGTGTCGCGCCTGGTCAACTGCCTTTGTTCTTCACTGCTCAGCTTCGTGCGCAGCCGCTCGGAAATCTCGCGCGAGATCTCCTGCTGCACGGCAAGCGCGTCGGCGACTTTGCGGTTGTACTGCTCGCCCCAGACCTGCTTGTTATCGCGCACATCCAGCAACTCTGCGCTGACCATTAGGTTGTCGCCGCGTTGCAGCAGCCGGCCCGTCACGACAGCGCGTACACCCAAATCATGTCCGACCTTCAGCGGGTCAGTGTCTTTTCCTTTGTACTGGAAGACCGTGCTGCGCGGGCTGACGCGCAAGGAGGATAGCTGCGACAGGCTGTTGATAATGCTTTCCGTCAAGCCATCGGAAAGATATTCGGTGTCAGGGTCGCGATTCTGATTGACGAACGGCAAGACAGCAATGGAGTCGATAGCGACTTCAGTGTTGCGTGCGTGCAGATATGCGGCGAGTCCAAGACCTGCAAGCACGAGCACCGCCAGCACTAAAGCCGCCGCGATCTTGTGGTGCTTGATTCCAGTGGCGATGTACTCGGCGCTCGAAGCAACGGGCGGCGCAGTAGTTTGTGCCGTCGCCGCCGTAGCCCCAGATGCGGTCGCCAACACATTCTGGCCGCCACTCGTCGATGCACCGACGCGCATCTCGGGAGGCACGGTGCGGTCGATTTCATGCTCGACCTCCAGTTTGCGTTTCAGATTCCGCAAATCAATCAGCAAATCCTTCGCCGTTTGATAACGCTCGCCGGGATCTTTCGCCAACGCCTTCGTGACAATCTCTTCCAGGCGTTCCGGTAAGCCTGGAGTAAATCGGGAAAGCGGTGGCGGCTCTTGCTCTTGAATCGCGATGATTTGCCGGTGGACGTCTTTGCCTTCGAAGGGCACGCGGCCCGTGATCATTTCATAGAGCACAGCGCCCAGGCTCCAGATGTCCGTGCGATGGTCTACGTGCCTCGCGCCTCGCGACTGCTCTGGTGACATGTAACTGACCGTGCCCATCACCACACCTGGCGCAGTGTTCACGCGCAATCTGGTTTCCGCCTCGGAATCAGCGTCAGGTCCTGACCCAAGAATCTTCTCGACCGGCTTCGCAAGACCGAAGTCGAGTACTTTGACGATGTAGTCGCGCCGCCGCAGCATGATGTTGTCCGGTTTAATGTCGCGATGCACGACATGCGCTTCATGCGCCGCGTCGAGCGCCGCGGCGATCTGGATCGCGATGTCCAACACCTCGTGCAGTTTCATCCGGTGCGCACGCAACAGCTCGCGTAGCGTCACCCCGTCCACATATTCAGTGGCGATGAAACGCGTTTCGCCTTCCTGGCCAAATTCGTAGATGGTCAAAATGTTCGGGTGATTGAGCGCAGAGACGGTCCTGGCTTCCTGCACAAAACGGTGCATGCGTTTCGGATCAGAAGCAACTTCGGCCGGCAGCACTTTGATTGCCACAGTGCGCTCCAGTTCGGTCGTGTCCAGGGCCAGATAGACCTCACCCATCCCGCCCGCGCCGAGCTGGGAGCGGATTTCGTACCGACCGAGTTTCGTGCCGGCCGTTAGCATTGTTAATCGTTTAGAGGCGCGCGCTAGCGCCTGCCATTATTATTACGCTCTTCGCGTGTTACGTGGATAGCCCGCCTCTAAACGGTTACGATGGAATGCCCATGCGTCGCAGCAGATCGGTGAAGCGCGGGTCGCTGCGGATTGAGTCCCACACAGGATCATCTTTATAAAAGGCTCCGATCGCTCCCGCTGCTAAGCCACGTTCCAGCCACGTCAAAGCCTGTTCCTTCTCGTTCAAGGTCGCATAGATCTTGGCAATCAAGTGCGCCTCGCTAAGGTTCGAGCCTGACATGTCTTCCAGTTCTTTAATGACCTGGAGCGCCGGCCGATTGCTCGACCAATCGCACGGCTCGCATTGTCGAGTCCTTCAAACGCGGCTTGAACGTCATTTCGAACATCTACCAACAGATCTTCAACGCCCGCGGAACTTGGCCAAGTCTCAACGCCGCTGAACGAAGTTTTAACGCCGTCGGTCCGAGCCTTCAAATTGTTGAGTGCAATAAGATTTCGTTCGAGCGTCGAGAAACCAACCGATAGAGTCGCGCTCTCCGCCATAGTTGCTTTCAGGGCCTTTTCGCTAGCTTCCGTTCGGGTTGTTTTTCGCAGTTCGGTAGCGTGCTCTTTCTGTGCATCAGAAAGCATTTTTGGCACGGGTGATAGAACTTTGATCTGTTCTCTTAGGCTCGCTATTTCGGCTGAAACTCCTTCAGCCTCGGTTGTAAGGGAGGCGATTTGAGATAGCAACGACGATGACTTGTTCACCTCCGACGAAACCCCCGTTCTAAAGCTATCGATGATTCTCAATCTGCCAGCTGCGTGTAGTCCGACAGATTCAATCTCGTTCTGCGACAGAATTATCGGTCGCGGGTAGTCCTCTGTACGCCTTGGTCTCTTATCGTCGGAGTTTCTGGAAACAGTAGTTGCCGAAGTATCTGTTTTCAACGTGAGCGTGACCTCCCCGTTTCCTAAGACGGCTAAGGCATGCTCTCGCGCTGACAAATCGAACGTCTCGGTGTAACCCTTAACGCCGAGGCCAAACCTTATCAGTTCAATTATCGAGGTCTTGCCGACTCCGCGAGGACCAATGATGACGTTTAGCCCAGGATTAAAGCTTAGACTGAGACCGCTCAAGAAACCTTCGTCGACGTCGATTTGTTTCATGATCAAAATCTCCTACCTCACCGTCTCTAATGGCGTCACAATGAATCCTAGCAGACTTACCGAGCGACCTGCTTCCTTAGCTTGACGACTCAAGCTTCAAGGAGTACCTCAGGATGATTCTTGGCGATCGTTAACAACTTGAGTGCAGCGTCCCCCGGTTCTCGTGAACCTTGCTCCCAAGCCTGGACAGTCTTAGGGCTGATGTTCAGCATCATCGCAAATACTGCTTGTGAGCAGTTGAGTCTTTCACGTATTCGAGCAATGTCTTTAGGTGACATTGCCTTCGGCGGTCGGGGAGCCTGAATTCTAGTAACCTTTAGATCGCGGCGCTGGCCACGCTCGAAAGCAAGGGCACCTTCCATTGCCTCCTTGAGGTCGGCGAATGCCTTGTCACTCATGTAGTTTGTCTTGTTCGTCTGCACTTTGCGAGTCTTCTTTACTGCTTTCATCGCTATTGAATTTCCTTCCTGATCGCCTGGCTTAGCGCACCTATGATCTGCTTCTGCGGCCGTGACAAGTCAGACTGTTGGCCTTTGCTGAACAGGTACAGCAAGTGAATCCTACCAGCGTGTTCGAGGTAAAGATAAAGATATCGATAGCTGCCGCTCTTTCCCCGCGACAAAGCCGGATCGGCGACCCTGGCTTTCCGCACGCCATGCGTTCCTTTCACGATGTTGCCGCGCTCTGGATTTTGAACGAGGTCTGATTGAATGTTTACTAAAATCTCGCCCGACAGTTCGCCCAGTTGTTTGGAAAAGGCCTTTGATTCAACAAATTCAAACCAGACCGTATCGCCGTCGCCCGACATTGCCCGACTATACTACTGAGTGGTATATTGCGTCAAACTTTTGGAGCGGTTATCGACATGAACTTTCGGTTTTTCAGCGGTGGCACGTGGGACATTCAAAGGGTAAACCCTCCCTGGGGTGAGCGACCATCGATCTATCAACACATTCTGAATCACACTCGCGCGGGAGAGCCGGGGCTGGGCGAAAAGGGTGATCTGCTCCCAGATGACGACATTATCAGGGGTGGAAAGGAGATCCGCTGGGCGCCAGGGGCATTTGACGGAGTTTTTGGCCATCACGTTGGTAGTAGCGAAGCTGCAGAAGTAGCAAACAAGATCCTCGAATCATTTCGAGCACTCACTAAAAAGGCTACTGACGAACGTGCGAGTTCACTCTACTCACTGCTATTGGAACAATCCGCTCTGGCATATGTGGACCATCTGTTAGAGGAGGTGGTTGCTGACGATGATCTCGATGCGGAAAGAATACACACCATTGCGCACTGGCTGGCTATTGGTGCCGCCGACCGGGAACCCATCAAGTGCGCCATAGCACTGCTAGGAGCTTGTCACGGTGACGACGATCGCGATCTCCTGCTCACTCTCGGACGACACGAGGAGTTCACGCTCTTCTCGGCTGTCGCGCTGCAGAACAATGTCGAAGAACCGGAGTTATCGCTCTGGGCGCTTGCCTGTTTGGTAACTGGCTGGGGCCGCATCCACATCATCGAGCGGCTGGCTGAGACCAGGGATAAGCAGATCAAGGAGTGGCTGCTGCGCGAGGGATACGAGAATGAGATCATGCACGAGTACACAGCCCTCATCTGCGCGAAGACTGGAGATCTGTTGTCTGCCCTCCGCCGACCTGAACCGGATGGAAAAGTTTTAAAAGGTGCCGGTTCGATCCTAACGGCCTTGATACAAGGTCGTGGTGGGCCCACGGAAGGCATCGATGCATATGCGGATGGTGCTGAAGCAACAGAGCTCTACCTGACTCACTTGCAATCGCGCAATCTTGATCTTCAGGATCTAGTCGACGTCAGCGTGATCGACCAGTTCCTTAGAGAAGAGTCGGGTGAAGCCAAAGATCCGGCTCTTGGTTGGCTTGAAAGGAACGCGACTTTAATCCGATCGACGAGCACGATTTTGTCTAGACCAGATTGGGAACGAAGGGTGCGGGAAGGACTCGACAGCGAAGATCAGAAGACGTTCTGGACGGCGACAGAAGCAGTGCGCTTGTTGGGTCTTGACGCCTGGGAAATCTACTTCGAACGTCTAAAGCGCGGTGAGGACCTTTGGTATAACGTGATGCAGACCAGCGATCATGGACGAGTTGATCAGGTGATCCAGTTTGCGGAGGAAACGCTTCCGTTGAAGGAGATTGCTTCTGGACCGTCAGACTCGCTAGGGCTTGGTCCGGATTTTCAGCACCACAACGCACTCGATTTTGTTTTGCAGGAACTCCGGCGATTTCCTGGCAAGGGGTGGCCACTTATACGATCGGGCTTGCAGAGCCCGACCGTACGTAACCGGAATATGGCAGTCCAGGCGTTGGCTACGTGGGATCGGATAGTATGGCCCGTGGAGGCGGAAGCGTTATTGAAACGCGGGATAGAAGTAGAACCTAAGGATGAGACTCGAGCAATAATGATCAAGTCTCTTGCGGGTGAATCCCATGAGACAAATTGACATTGAAGGCTACACCCCTGACGAAATTCTTGATCTGCCAGATGAGCAACTTGATGCTCTCGTGCTCGCAGGTGAGCCGCTTGTGTTTCGCGCTGGGACTGCGGAAATCCTTGGAGAGTTCAGAATCAAAGGCGCGAGTCTGATTGTCGAACTCGCGCAAATCGATGGCGGCGGCGAAGGCGTGCTTCTGACACTCACGTCGCTGGCGCACAGATATGCAAGGCAGCGGGGTTTGAAGAAAGTCGAGTGGGTGGTGCACGCTCTCAACTGTGCCGAACCGAACCTTAAGCTTCGCCGCGTAATGGAGCGAAGAGGCTTTCAGATAATCGACGTTGAGGGCGTCGGCAAAGCCTACTACCAAGTTCATGAACTCCGATGAGAGTGGGCGTCTCCTCTAACTAAAATGGATTCACAAGTGGTCGAACAGTTTAAGGTTCGCTTAGCGCAAACTATTTTCTGGTGTGCGCCTCGCGCTGACAAAGTGAAGCCTGCAACATCGCTGCGCACAACGGAGTTGCGCCCGCGTCAGTTGGAGGAAAATCGTTCTTCAGCAGTCGACACATTAGCTCATGCCAGAGAGTTATTTGGCGGTGTAGACATTAGAAACGCTACAGTCCCGAGCGGCCTTGGCGGCGGGCGTCTCCTCATTTATTTCCCGAACTACGATTTAGCTTGCGGTGCGGCTGAACAAGAAACCGCGGGATTCTTTGACGTAAACAACGTGCCTCCCTGGGATACGTGGGTTGCCTATTTTCAGGACGAGCAGCGCAACATTGATTCCTTTGACACCGAATATCTGATTGCGTGGGTCCCTCCTGTGTTTGTCGACCTAGCGAATGAGGGAATTGCCGTCAATCCGGAGCAGTGTATTCAGTGGCTCTCAGATACTTCGGTTGAATTGGCAAGAGCTTTGCGAGCGGAGAATCTGTTAGAAAGTGACAAAACATTGGCGACGGTAAGCCCTCACATAGGCGGGTCTTCAGGGTCATCCGGCTCGCTAAGAATCTCATTCGCGGTTCGTGAAGACACCAAGCAGCCTCTAACTGAAATTATCGCAATATCAAGATTGCTGACCTTCGCGATCGTGCTAATGGTATCGGGGCTCAGCACCAGTTCATTCTTTTTGCTCAGCTTTAACAGCGCTAATGCCGCGTACACTCGACCACTTGCATTAAAGCCTCTCAGGACATTCTCAACTAGATCGACTCGTTTGGCGTTGAGTAGCCCATCGATAGCTATTTCACCATCGGTATCGCCGACCGCTCTGTTACCAATTGGTGAGGTCAGGTAGTCGAAGGACTTTTTCAACTCGTCGGGAATCTCCACACTTTTCATTTCACCCAGCTCTGCCGAGACTGAAGATCGATAGCGCTGCAAAACAGCGTCATTCGTCTCCGTGTGGACTAGTCCTGTGTCATTCACTTCGAAGGTCGGACCATGATTCTGTTTCCACAGATCGATGACGCGTTCACTGATTCGAGGCCAGCTTTCCTGGCTCCCACGTATTCCCACCTTGTAAAGACCGATACTGCCTCTGAAGACGAATCCTTCAATATAAAGCGATGTATACCCGTGGCCCTTTGCGATATCGAATTTACTTGCCCCAAACCCGAGGTCCTCTTCTTCACCATCGTCTCCCACATCCAATATGTCCCTGATTCTTTGGGTTGTAAGCGGCGCAGGCGAGCCGAGTAGTGAGACTAGTTCGATGGATTTGTAGTCTTCGGCGAGCCACTCAGGCCGCAAAGGTTCCTGCTCTCGCCCAGCATAGGACTCGCGGCAAACGAGTAGCATGAGCGAGGCGACAAACCAGAAACGGAAACCCTTCATAGTTGCTCCTTGTCTCGAACGCAATTTCTCTTTTTTAGACACCTCGGAAGACAACATGTTCCTTGCTCATCAGCCACGGGAACCTGAGAAAATGGATTAGCTTTTTTCAGTTCACACCCTAAGCTCGTGTCTCGTTTGTCAACAAATCGTTTACGAACGAGACAGGACTCTCAGCAACATCTCCTAACTCGTTGATGCGATGAATGTAGACAAATGAGACAAGAGGTCTACAAACGAGACGTCTTGTCGACAACGTAGAAAAAACGCGAAAACCCTTAGGGGTGACGTGTCTAGAAAACTTCAGGCGCGCAGCGCCTCGTCGCCCTACACGTTCGATTGGTTGTCTCTTACGATGAGTTTTCCTGTTCATATGGAAGCGAAGGAAAGCGTCAATAGCTCGAGTGGGTGCATTGTTCTTTTAGAAGCGATGAGCAAGCGTAACTTTTTTTGACGAACGTCACTTTTATTGACGCTGCGTCACCTTTTTTGACGAACGTCAACTTTCTTGACGCGTCGGACTGGTGACAAGCAACTTCAATTTGGAGACGAAACCTCACACACAGACGCGGTTTGCATTCTGAAATATGAGTTGCAAATGCTCGCAACTAAACGGCTGAGTGACTCTGCAAAACCAGACAACGATCAGGCCACTCTGTTCGTGGCACACTGGTTGAAACTGTCCACAGCATGAGTACTTTTCGCGAGCTTGCAACGGGCCATAACGCAACTGATGAGCTGGTTGCACAACTGGCTCGCATCTACGAACGGGCCCAACAAGAAACGTTGGCGTTACTCCAATCTCAACCCACGGAACAGCTCAGCTCACCCGTTCGTGAATGGATGAATGCGACTCAACTTGCCGAGTACTGGCAGCTCTACAACGACAAGAATGAACCGACTACCGCCGGGATATTGAAGTGGTCAAAGCGTCCTACTGATCAGTTCCCACTTCCGCATGCGTACATGGGTGACATGCTTCGATTTAATCGAGACGAGGTTGATCGATGGGCGCATGAAGAAGCTGAAAGACGACGAGTACAGAACGAAAAGCGGCGCTTAAAGATCGCTTGATTGAAGATCAAAAAACAAAGTCATCAAGTGACAGCAAGAGCCTCCGAGATTAGAATCCGAGCCACTTTGACGGCTGCGATTCCTAACCGAAGGAGGAAGCAGTCGAATGGCAATTTACAAACGATACAAAGGAAGAAGGGTCAAGCGCTCGGATGCTGATTGGGACAAAGGTACCTGGTGGATTGAGTTTAGTCTGCGAGGCAACTATGTCCACGAGGCGATTCCCGGTGCACGAACTCAGGCTCAGGCTGAACGAGCTGAGAGCCAACTCAGAGAAGCGATCTATGAACGGAAGTACGATCCCGGTAAGAAGCTCTTCTCTGAATTTGTCGATGAAGCGTTCTTACCATGGTCGAGGGCAAACAAACGCAGTCACAGCGAGGATGAACAGCGCTCTGTTACGCTCAAGGATTTCTTTGGTGAGAAACATTTGCGGGACATCAAGCCAATGATGATTGAGAAATTCAAGCGGGAAAGGTTGGCCACGCCGACCAAGCACGACACGGAGGAAAGGCCGAGGCCGCGCACTCCGGCGAGTGTCAACCGAGATCTGGCTTGTCTCTCAAAAATCCTCTCAATGGCTTTTGATAATGAACTGATCGACTCGAACCCTATGAGGCGTGTTCGCATGCTGAAAGAGAGTCCGAGTCGCGAGCGGTTCATTACTGCAGACGAAGAGAAGAGATTGTTTGCGCATCTCACTGGACGACGAGATCACATCCGCTCCGTCGTTACCATCGCTCTTAACACAGGGATGCGGCGTGGACAGATTCTCGGTTTGCAGTGGGAACACGTGAACTTTCTTGCTCGGACGATTTTCATCGCTAGAAGTAAGACTGGGAGGAGTCGAACTATTCCAATGAACGACATCGTCTTCAAGGAATTGATGATGCTCAACCAGGATGCTGGACCGAAGGAGTTTGTGTTCAGCAATTCCCGCACGGGCATTAACATCGACTCCATCAAGACAGGCTGGCGGCATGCTTGCGAAGACGCGGGGCTCGCGAATCTCAGGTTCCACGATACTCGTCACACCTTCGCAACGCGTCTGACGGCGAATGGCGTTCACGAATGGGATATCAGAGACTTGCTCGGTCACATGTCGGTAGGAATGACGAGTGTTTACACGCATCAGACGCCGGCGAATCTGTGTCAGGCAGTCAATACGCTTGGTCAGAGTAAGCTGGGCAAGGTCGTCAGGTTTAAAAGGGAGGAGCGCATGATCTCTTGGGAGCGTGTAACTGAGGCAAACCCGACGCTAGCGCGTGACGGTACTGACTTCATGACACGCGCATCGCACCAACTTCGCGCCATCATGGCTTTGCCGAGGTCTCAGGGAAATTAACCAAGCGCAAAATCGACAATCTACAATCGGCAATCGACAATGTCTTTGGTGCCCCCGCAGGGATTCGAACCCCGAACCAACAGATTATGAGTCTGCTGCTCTAACCGTTGAGCTACAGGGGCTTGCCATAGTCGTCGGAAAGGAAGTGATTCTAGCGGAAATGTGCGCGGGTGCCAAAAGTGAGTCCCAACACCCGCGCTTGCCCCCTTTCCTGTAGTAAATCTCTAAGTCTCTCAATACGCACCACTCTCAAGCGAGTCCGCTGCAAGAGCCTTTTCGGACGCAGCGTTGACTATTAGGCAAGCTGAAGTACAGGTTGAAGAGCGTGCTATCTGGTCTAACGATCTATTCTTTGTCTACCTACTTAGGCTTTGAGTCAGGGAGCGGCACAATCCTAATGATCTTACGAAAAGTCCAATGGTACCCCTCGCAGTCCAGAGCGTCATAGGAGCGATCGCCCCAGAACTTGTCATCGGGAGGACTGAGAATCGTCGCCCCTTCGGCCCTGGCTGTTGCGTAGTGTCTGTCGACGTCGTCCACGTAGCAAAAGAGTTGAACCGAACGACCGCCAGTTTGGCCCGGACTCTGGCCAGCATCGGGTGAAGAGCCAATTGCGAAGAGTGTTTCGCCCTGTAGCGCGATCTCTGAGTAGACGACTTTACCGCGCGGCGCAAACCGAGCAGTCTCCTCGAACCCGAATGCTCGACAAAGAAACTCAATTGCATTGGGCGCGTCATCGTACGCCAGTCGTGGCATCAAACGCTGCGTCTTCTCGGGTGGACTCTTTATCATCTGCAGCTACCTCCGCAGTATGAGCATACCGCTGTTAGGCCGCCTTGGATCACCACGTTTCGACCGAGCACTTCCATGATTAATGTTTCGACAATCCAACGTTGGTCTACCGCACAAGATTCGACATATCGCTACTTTGACGCGAGTTTCGTCTCGAGTGTGGGAATCCAGCTCACCTGGAATTCTGGCTCGACCGTCCTGGCAAGTTCAAGCGCCCGTTGGTAGACCGGGCGGGCTTCGTCGTGTCGGTTCAGCGCCGTCAGCGCGTCTCCCAGTGCCGCCTGCGTCGTCACGGAATCCGGCGCCAGCTCGACGGCCGCCTGTGCCTCGGCGAGCCCTCGTCCGATTGCTTTCCGTCGAGAAGAACCATTGCATGTTGCGCGTGGCCCAACGCCGACGCGAGCGGGATCTCGTAGTGTCCCTCGAAGACGAAGACGGCGTCGTCGATGACCGCGACCGGTCGCTGCTGTTGAAACTGGCGGTACGGGTTTAGGGCACCCGGACCGAACTCGAATCCTGAGAGCACGCCCGCGCTCATGAGAACAGTCCCGTCGATCGCCGGGGGAACGTCGATGCGCTCGTTGATCCAGAGAGAGTCCGCCGTCGGCATCGGCTTGCTCGGGATGCCGTAGTAGTGGGCTCGAGCACCCCCTGCCCGAAGTAGGCGAACCAACACTCCTTGATCCCGCGCCCGTCGAGATACTGCTTCGTAGACTTGAGCTGCTGCGCCCAGTCGACGTTCGAGTCGGTCAGGTATTTGTAGGTTTGCGATGGCCCTCCCCACAATTCGTTCGCATAGGCCATGTAGTTGGGATACGACCGCACCGAAGAGAACACGTGGAAGAGCAACAGCGCAGCCACAACGTATTGCCAGCGCCGGGAGGTCATATGAAGGCCGTGGAGCATGAGGCTTCGCGCTGCTCCCGCGATCAACACCGCAAGGAAGACGTAGAGCGGCAGAATGTGGCGCACGCCAATGTTTATCTTCGAATTCATCGCGACCATCAGATAGAAAGCCGGAGGGACTGTCAGGAACAAGATCTCTCTCGCGCCGGTCAGCTTTCGGCTCGCGATCGCGAAGACGGAAATACCCAGCAGGACAAGAAACGCCAGGGTAGACTTGATGACGACGTTACCGGAAAGTAGAACCAGACGCCATGTGGGTAGACGGTGCCGAGCACGAAACTGGTATAGCTCTCCGCACTCAGCCGCACGGCCGCCAAGCCGTAGAGGTACGACTGCGGCAGGAGGTGCCACTGCGCCGCGAACGAGACGAGATGGGCCTCGAAGGGCTTCAGTTGCGCGACCCACTCAGCGAATCCCGGATTCAGTTGGAGTCCGTCCGGACGCGCCGCAAAGCGGAAGCCGTACGAAGCCCATAAGACGCCAATCGCGATGAGTACTGAAGCGATAAGCGAGACGGCGAGTAGACCCGCGTAACGTCCTGTGCCGACCGGCCCGTTGGAGTATCGTTGCTTCGCCAAACGGTTGCGCATCACCTCGGAAATCGCGAGTAAACCGAGCATGGGAATCGCGAGAATGCCCGTGTGCTTTGCTGCGAGCGTGAGTCCCGCCGCAAGGCCGATGACCGCCAAGCGCCACGCCGACGGCGCCTTCACGTATCGATAGAACGCGTAAATCGTCGCAAACATGAAGCACGAGACCCCAGCGTCGGTGGTCACGCGAGCGCCGTGCGCGAGGAGGTTTGGCTCGAACGCGATCAGCGTGAGGGCGATGAAGGCTGCGCCCGTGCCGAAAAACTCTCTGGTCGCCAAGAACACAAGCAGCGCTAGCAGAACGGTGAGAATCGACGCCGTCATGCGGGCGCGAAACATCATGGCGTCCACGTCGTTGCTGAAGAGGAACTCCTTGCCGTCCAGAAAGGCCTCGTGCATGAAGGAACGATTCCGAACCTCAGGGACCTTCAGTGGCATGGAAAGGAGCGGCGCCGCTGCGAGCATCTTCACGACGGGCGGATGTTCGGGGTTGAGCCCGAAGTCCATATGTGTCAAGGACCGGTATCCTGCGAAAATATGGTCGCCTTCGTCCCAGCTCGGCGACTCACGAGATACCGACAGGATCAGCTGAAGGACGAGAGCGGCTAAAAGACTGATGACACCTACCGTTACGAGTCCGCTTTGCTTGTTTTGCAAACTCCCCCTTATCTATTCTCAACCGGCATTACATCAGCAACAGGAGCTTTATTTATACTTCATGGTTAACAGCAAGGCCGTGGCATCCGCAAACGCTGCTGGCCTTTCTTTCTAGCCGCGAGCGTGAGTCTCCACGGCGCAAGGCCGTGGCATCCGCAAACGCTGCTGACCTTTCTTTCTAGCCGCGAGCGT
>Ga0070699_100003899_pt1 | contig 13178 bp, 11 predicted proteins | sample KBSK1503metaG_FD_65473 | JGI IMG/M metagenome (GOLD analysis project Ga0070699, IMG submission 65473) | Corn, switchgrass and miscanthus rhizosphere microbial communities from Kellogg Biological Station, Michigan, USA - KBS K1-50-3 metaG | ecosystem: Host-associated > Plants > Roots >...
TGGAGGAGCTCAACCCCGGCCTGCGCGCGGGGATGAAGCAGATGGGCGCACCCGAGGGCTTCGAGGACGTCGTGGCGACGATCTTGCCCCGCGAGGGCGGCCCGGCGCGCTGGAGCGTGACCTTCGCCGTCGACGACGTGGACGCGATAGCTGCGCGAGCGCGCGAGCTCGGAGGCTCGGTCCTCGCCGAGCCGCAGAATGCGCCGTGGGTGCGATTCGCCGTCCTGGCCGATCCTGCCGGCGCGTCCTTCACCGCCAGCCAGTTCGTAGCGGAGAACCGCTAGACGATCCCCGATTGAGACGCCTCCCCGGTCGCTGAACCGTCCAGGCGACGGCACGCGCGGCGAGCGCCGGCTGGACCGGCGCGCCCGCCACACCGGCACTCCAGCAGACCCGCGGTCGGCTCAACATGCAGCCGCCCGGTCTGAATATTTATACATAGAATCCGCACGGAGAGTGCGCGCTCATGCCGCCGACAGGGTCTTCCGGATTGCCGTCGCGCTGGCACCTCCGTCCGCAGGTGCATGCCGCACGGGGTCCGTCATCCTGACGGCGAAACTGACCGCCGGTCACGACGCAGAGGGCAAGCGGCGGGAACCCCCGCCAGGACGATCCGGATGCCGCCAGTGTCCTCGATCTGGAATCCCGGGCCGGAGATGGGCACCAGCCCCGGATCATCCAGTGAGCCGGAACCCGGCAGGCGGCCATGCCCGGGACCGCCACGGCGGAACCGGCCGCCGCGGCCCAGGCCGCCAGGGCGCAGGAGGATGCGGCCGCCCGGAGCGTCCATCTTCCTATTCCGGCATCACGCTGAGCGACGAGGGAGGTCAGGGAAAACGCACGCGTACCCGCCGTTATCGGGGCGGCCAGGACGGCCTCGGTGCTCACCCACTCAGGTGCGCCGATCAGGTCGCTCTGCGCGCCGAGGTCGACCGGATCTGCATGTTATGCCGATGAGCGAGCACTCAGTGGAAAGCCGATCGGTCGTAGCCGAGCGGCAACGCGGCGCATGATTCCTCCGACTCTGCAACACCGTTGCTTTCGCCCTGGGCAAGGCCGCCTCGGGCGTCACCGTGAGGCTTTGGCTGGTCCGCGGGTGGTATGGCCGCCGGGGTACTCGAGTCCGTTGCGTGGGTGTAGGCCGCGCGTCATAATCGGGTGGTAGGTGGGGACCTGGTTCCGACGTTTTGCCCGTTGTGCGTGTCGCGCTGTGGGGCGCGTGCCGAGGTCAGGGACGGGGCTTTCCTGGCGTTGCGTCCGGATCCGTCGCACCCGACGGGTCAGGCCATCTGTCTGAAGGGCAAGGCGGCACCCGAGATCGTCTACCACCCGTCGAGGCTTGTTCACCCGCTCCGGCGAACGAGGCCAAGGATGCCCCGGAGCCGGGGTGGGAACGAATCACCTGGGACGAGGCGCTGGGGCAGGGTAGCAGCGCGGCTCAAGACGGCAGCGGCTGCGGGCGGGCCTGAGTCGGTCGGGTTCAGTTCGAGCTCGCCGTCTACATCGGCGATCAGCGACGCTGTCGACTGGGTTCAGCGGTTGATCCGTGCGTTCGGGAGCCCGAACTACTGCAATTACATGGAGCTGTGTGGGTGGGGCCGCTTCCTCGCGCCGCTCTACACGTTCGGCGCCCCGGTGCCCGGCGTCTACGTGCCGGACCTGGAGAACGGCGGTTGCATCCTGTTCTGGGGTTACAACCCGTCCGTTGCCCGACTCGCGCACGCGACGAGCACCGTCGCTGCGGTCGCGCGCGGCGCGAAGCTGATCGTGGTCGATCCGGGTAAGGCAGGCCTTGCCGCCAAGGCCCACCACTGGCTGCGGGTACGCCCCGGTACCGACGCGGCGCTCGCCCTGTCCCTCCCGCACGTGATGATCGAGAACGGCTGGTACGACTCCGACTTCGTGCGCGACTGGACCAATGCCGCTGACGAGGTCGACGGCGAGAGGGTCTGGGACATGCTCGCGGCGCGGTGCGCGGAGTTCCCACCGGAGGTGGCCGAGGGGATCACGGGCGTGTCGGCTGCCGACATTGTCGCCGCGGCGAAGACTCTCTGGGAGGCCCGGCCGGTTGCGTTCTACACGTGGAGCGGTCTGGAGCAGCATAGCGGCGCGACGCAGACCATCCGCGCGATCAACGTCCTGTACGCCCTGACTGGCAGCCTGGATGTCCCCGGCGGGAACGTGCTGTTCGAAGCGGCGCCGTCCAACCCGATCGACGGGAGGGAGTTCTTGTCCGATGCGCGCCCTCCCGCGGTGGGCGTCGACCAGCGCCAGCTGGGCCCGGCCCGGTACGAGTTCGTCACCGGGGAAGACTTCTACACCGCTGCCCTGGACTGACGGATCAAGGCGCGGTCAGCTTCGGCGGGAACATGGTGATGGCCCACGCGGACAGCGTCCGCGGTCGCGAGGCCCTGCGCGGCCTGGATTTCTTCGTCCAGGCCGACCTGTTCATGACCCCGACAGCCGAACTTGCCGACATCGTGCTGCCGGTGACCACCCCGTTCGAATCCGAGGCACTAAAGATCGGCTTCGAAATCAGCCAGGAGGCGCAGTCGCTCGTCCAGCTCCGACAGCCGCTGGTCGCGCCGCGCGGCGAGGCCCGCTCGGACCTGCAGATCGTGTTCGACCTCGCGACGCGGCTGGGCCTCGGCGCAGCGTTCTGGAGGGCGACATCGAAGCGGCGTTCCGCCATCAGCTTGCGCCAAGCGGGATCACCCTGGAGGAGCTGCGGGCTCATCCGGAGGGAGTGCGGGCGCCACTGGTCACGCGGTACCGCAAGTACGCCGGCCACGGATTCGCAACTCCGTCGCGCACGGTGGAGCTGTACTCGGCCACGCTGGCCGCGCACGGCTATTCACCACTGCCGGCCTTTGAGGAACCGCTCACCAGCCCTCGCTCCCGGGTGCTGTGCCGCACCGCCGGCCGGACCTCTTGTCCGGCTACTGGCCAGGGTGCAGGCCGAGCCAGCCGGGAGTGGGTGCGCCCTGAACCTCGCCGAAGTAGAGGGTGAATGTTTGTCGCCAGCGTTCGGCCTCGGCGCGGTCGGCCATGAAGCGAGGGAACCCGTCGACGTGGGCGTTCGGGTATTCCCAGATCTGCTTGAGCCCGGCCGGCGGGATGGTATCGGTGCGCACGGACCAGCCGTCGAAGGAGTTCTGCTGCACCCCGGCGGAGATGGCCCAGTTGAGATAGAGCCTCGCGGCGGCGGGGTGCGCGGCGCGGGCGAGGATCGCGGCGCGCTGAGCCCATGCCATGAACGGGTGGCCGTCCGGCACGACCCACTGCACGCCGGGCGCCAACGGCGCGGTCAGCGAGCCAGCGCCACCGATACCGATCAGCTTCTTCTTGCTCGTGACCGCGATGACCGGGGTCGGGGTACCGCGGCCGAACTCGATGTTCAATGCGGCGAGCCGACTCACCCAGTCCCACCCGTACGCCTCGGCGTAGAGCTTATACAGGTACAGCACGGCGTCGTCATTCGGGTACGAGGAGGCAATAGCGCCCTTCCAGCGCGGGTCGGCCAGGTCCGCCGGCGTCGCCGGCGCGGCGCTGCCGAGACTGGCGTCGTACATGTAGCTGAAGGCATACACCGCGATCGCGACCCAGGCGCCGTCCGGGTCCCTGAAGTGCGGGTACACGGCGGAGAAGCCGGCCGGCTTGTACGGCCGAAGTACCCCCGCGTCCTTCCACCGGACGAGGTCCTGCAGCGTCTGCAGTTGCACGACGTCGGGAACTAGCGCGTCGGTGGCAAGCTGATTGTCGATTCGCACGTCGTGGTACTTGCTGTAGTCCACGACCAAGGTCAGCTTGATATCGGGGAACTGCGACAGGAACGCCTGTTTGGTGCCGTCTTGTTGATCGGCTGTGTCTCCGCCGGCGTAGATGACGAGCTCGCCGCCCTCCTTGAGGGCGTCGGCGTACAACTCGTCGAGCGAGCTCGTCTCCTCTTGCACCGGCCGGACCGGGCGCGATGCCCTCCGGGCGGCGCTCGCCGCCGCGGCCCCGGTCGGTGTGCCCAGCGCGGCCGCCGCCCCGAGCACCCCTCCCGCGCCGAGCACTTGCCGCCTGCTCAATGAATCTATCGGATTGGTCTCCTCCTCGATGGCTGCATGTTGTTGACGCTTCAAGCAAATACCGATGCGAAGCTGCAGCAGCTCACCGCTGTGCAGTTCCGCCCAAGATCGTGACCGCGCGGATCGCGCGTGTTCAGTCTCCGAAGAACGAGTCGTCGATCACGTACAGCCATCGCCCGTCCGGCTGCCGCCGCGCCACCTCGGTAGTGGTGGTGGACAGTACTGCGCCGCCGGGCAGCAGACCCTCGGCCGTGGCCCGATTGGACAGCAAGGCGAGGTCCCCCGTCGTGCGGATGGTGCGCAATTCGAGGGATATGCGCGCGCCTGCCTCGACGTAGGCCTGGAGGCTCTCGCGGATCGCGTCCGTTCCGGACGCGACGCGGCCCGGCTCGGGGCGCAACGTGGCCGCCGGCTCGTACAGCGACACTAGTGCTGCCAAGTCGCCGGCGGCCAGGTAGCGCGTAAACAGCGGGCCCAGCTGATCCGGAGTAGTGGCTGTTCCCTCCTGCCGGGCGGCGGCCGGCCGATCACCCCAGCCGGCCGCTCTGACGAGGTCGTACCAGTCCGGCAGTGTCCCGATCGGCTGGTGCCAGCGCACCAGCTGGCCTGGGAGGCTCGTTGGAGTGGCCTTGTTCGGCTTGGCCGTCGCCTGCGCGACGATCGCTTCGGCCAGGGCGAATCCGAGGTCGTTGCGCGGGAACGCGGCGTGCGCGCGGTTGACCAGGTCGGCGGGGAGTTCCTCGCGGCCCAGACCCAGGATGTCGGCCAGGATGCCAACCTGGGCCAGCGCGATCTCCGGACCCATCCGGCTGGCGATGCCGTCCGAGGTGTGCAAAGCCACCGCCAGCCAGACGATTCGCGCCCGGCGTTCATCCACGCTCCGCTCGCGCAGGAATTCCGAGGCCAAATCTGCGCCGTCGACCTCGAATCGCTGCTCGCGGTTGCCCTGGTCGGTCAGCCCGATGTCGTGCAGGACACAGGAGAGGAACAGCAGCTCGTCGTCATAGTCCCGGAAAGAGCCCCGCCCAGCCAGCTCGCGCGCGTACAGGTAGCTGCGCACGCTGTGAGCGAACACGAACGCGGGCTCGATCTGTTCGGCGAACCTGTATGCCTGTTCGGCCACCTCCGTCTCCGGCAAGACGAACTCGGCACGGACCTTTTCAAACACGGGAAACACTCCTGTTCTTGGCGGAAGCAGCCACAACGTCATCAACCCAGCAGGGCCCGGTGAGTGCGCGGCCGGTGACCACCTCGGGTACGCGCAGGGCCTGGCCCTCCGGACGCTCACCGCGTGAGCAGCTCAACGCTCGAGCCCGGCTTCGGCTCGTCGCTGGCGCAGCAGGTCGAACCCGAGCGAGCCCGGGGGTGCCGCTGCTTCGGAGCGCGCGGCATGGTCGGCGATCGCGTCCGCCAGGTAGCGCTTCCCCGCTCGATGGGGGTAGGCGGTGCGGACCCGCTGGATAAGGCCGGCGGGGATGCCGGTGGTGTCGCGGCCGATGTCGATGAGGACGCCGCGGTGGGTCAGGTAGGTCAGCAGTCCTCGCCGGTGGGCGATGCCGTCCGAGGAGTGCAGCGCGATGGCCTCCCAGACCCGGTCAACGTCGGGTGCGGCGATACCGTGCTCGGTCAGCAGTGCGGCCGCCAGGTCGGCGCCCTCCACCTCGAACCGGGCCTGGCCCGCGGCGAGACGGCCCAGCCCGAGGTCGTGCATGACGCAGGCGGCGAACAGCAGGTCCTCGTCGTAGGCGGCGTCGTTCAGGCGGCCGTCGTGCCCGGCGAGCAGGCGCGCGTAGAGGAAGGTACGGATGCTGTGGTCGGCGATCGGCGCGCTCGCCGTGGCCTGCACCAGGGACAGGCTCGCGGCGGCCAGCGGCCCCGAAGGCAGGGCGGGTACGTCGTTCACAGGTTGACCGTACGAATCCGGCCGATCCCCGAACAGTGGCCCGAGGGCCATCGACCGCTATAATCGGGCCATGACGGTACCGGCGCACCATGTCGCGGTTCTCGTCCTGCCCGGCGTGTTCCCGCTCGAACTCGGGATTGCGGCGCAGATCTTCGGCTCCGAACCCCAATACCGGCTGACCGTCTGCACGCCGGTGCCAGCCAGATCGGTGCCGACCTCCGGCTTCACCATCACCGCCACGGCCGGTCTCGATGCGCTGAGCGGCGCGGATACCGTGGTCGTGCCGGGGTACCAGGACGTCGACGCTGCCGTGCCGGCCGGCGCAGTGACCGCGCTCCAGGCGGCTCACCGCCGCGGTGCCCGGCTCGTCTCCATCTGCGCAGGAGCGTTCGCCCTCGCCGCCGCCGGCTTGCTCGACGGGCGTCCGGCGACCACCCACTGGCAGCTGACCGACCAGCTGCAGCGCCGGTACCCGCAGATCGACGTGCGGCCCAACCAGCTCTACGTCGACGACGGCGATATCCTCACCTCGGCCGGCGTGACCGCCGGAGTCGACGTGTGCCTCCACCTGATCCGAACCGACCACGGCGCCGCCGCCGCCAACGCATGCGCCCGAGCCCTCGTCGCCCCGCCGCAGCGAGCCGGCGGCCAGGCGCAATACATCGAACGGCTCGTCCCGGAATCCAGCGGCGGCGAACTCGCCCCGCTACGGGACTGGATGCTCGAAAACCTCACCCAGCCGCTCAGCATCGACACGCTCGCCGAACGCGCCCACATGTCCCGCCGGACCCTCGTCCGCCGGTTCCGCGAGGAGACCGGAACCTCGCCGATGGCCTGGCTCACCGGCGCACGCCTCGACCGCGCCCGTGAACTGCTGGAAACGACCGACCAACCCGTGGAACACATCGGCCGCTTCACCGGGCTCGGCACCCCCGCCGGCGTCCGAGCCGCCTTCCACCGGCATCTGGGCACCTCGCCTCAGGAGTACCGAACCCTCTTCCGGCACCGGACCACGAGCCGCGAACCCGTGATCGCGCAAACCGCCTGACACGGCCGGCCTGGCCTGACGCCGAACACGATCAGCGTCGCCGGGTCCTACCCACTTGCATTACAACTCCGCACCCTCTCCGGAGCCGTGTGCGCTTGAGCCCAGCACCGGCAGAAGATCACAGTAGTTGTAATCGGATCTGTAAACGGGACACAGCAAGACACGGCGCAACGGCGGAGACGCCGAGGGTCGGCCAGGACTCCGGGCCGGAAATCTGGCCTGGCCAACGTACCAACGGGAGGCTGCGCGAGACACCGGAGACGTGCGCCGTAGTGTTCATAACCCAGAGGCAGCACATAGTGCGGGCAGACCGCACCGGCGTACCGCGCCGACTGAAAACCCGCACGCCGCCGAATAGATAATCTGCGCGCCTCCACCACCGGGTAAGCACCGGCAGCTGGGAGCGAATAATCGGCGATCGGCATCCGGAGGCGGGACGCTCCTATCCACGCTGCGTAATTAGCCCTCCGTCAGGGCGAGGCTGCACACTGCCGTTGTGGTCGGCGGCCTGGCTGGCTTGCTGGCCTCCTGATGGGTTGCCCCCGGGGCGGGTATTTCGTCCGTGAGCCCTTCCCCGCGTCGATGGGTAACTTGATCCGGGGAGAACGCGACGGAGGTGCGGCATGACGGCTACCGGAGGCACGGCACCGGCAGAAGCCGAAGGAAAGCTGCTGCGGCGGCGACGGGGCGAGACAGTGCTGGTTACCGGCGCCTCGTCCGGGATCGGGCGGGAACTGGCCCGGCTATTCGCCGGCGATGGCGCCGACCTGGTGCTCATCGCCCGCAGCGAGGACACGCTGCGGGAGCTGGCCGACGAAATCGCCGCGGAATACGGGGTCCAGGCGCAGGTCGTGCCCGCCGACCTGAGCCGACCCGGCAGTCCTGAGGAGATCGCGCAGACGCTGGCCCAGCGGCATGTCGACGTGGACGTCCTGGTGAACAACGCCGGCTTCGGGACCCACGGTCCCGTCGCTGGCATCGGCGTCGGACGGCAGTTGGAGATGATCGAGGTTAACGTGGCGGCGCTGACGGCGCTGACCGCCTTGCTCCTGCCTGGGATGCTGGAGCGGCGCCGCGGGGCGATCTTGAATGTCGCCTCCACAGCCGCTTTCCAGCCCGGCCCTAACCAGGCCGTTTACTGCGCGACGAAAGCATACGTACTGTCGTTCACCGAGGCCCTGGCCGAGGAGGTCCGCGGCTCGGGAGTGCGGGTGTCCTGCCTGGCCCCGGGTGCCACGGACACCGGCTTCGCGGCGCAGGCCGGCATGGCGGGCACGCGGCTGTTCCGGCGGGGCGTGATGGACGCCGGCCGCGTCGCCCAGGCCGGGCGCGATGGCTTGCAGCGGGGCAAGACCCTGATCATTCCCGGCCTGCGGAACCGCGTCCTGGCGTTCTCCGTGCGCCTGTCCCCGCGCGTCCTTGTCACCAGGGTGTCTGGCTACCTGCAGGCGTAGACGCCGACCAGGCGGTTCGTCGGCCACCTCGGCCCTCCGGCCGGGTCCGGCCGCAGCGAACCCGGCATCGACGGGCCCGCGCATGGCCAGCCGGGCATCCCGAAGACGGCCGCTTAACACCACGCTGCGTAATGAGCCCCTTGCCCTGGAGCGAGGCGCACACTGCCGCCGTTATTGTCGTGCACTGGTTCCCGGACGGGGTCCTATTGTCGGCACGCATAACGAGCGCGGCCGGGTCCCCGTGCTGGTCCTGGACGAGGCCCATCTCCTGAGCCACGGCCAGCTCGAGGCCGTCAGGATCCTGACGAACTCCGAGATGGACGCGGCCAGCCCGCTGGCCTGCCTGCTCATCGGCCAGCCCACCCTGCGCCGCATGCTCCGCCCCGGCGTCCTGGCCGCCCTGGTTATCTTGAGCTTTCGCGTCAGCCGGGCCTGTGACCTGCGGCGTCCCGCCGTGGACAGTGTCGCCGACGGGACGCCCGCGGCCTGATTCCCTTTGTTTCAGCTGCCGGGATCGTTACCTGATCGGGTCCGTGCCGACCGCTGGTCACCGAGTGCGCGGGCAAGCTGGCGGCGGAGCCGGGCGTTCTCGTCGGCGAGCTGCTTGCTGCGGTCTAGAGCCGCGGAGAGCCTGGCGCGCAGTGACGCATCGGTGGCCCGCTGCGCGGCGGGTATGCCGCCGGCGGAGCCGGCGGCATGTGTCTGTTGCCGCAGCCGGCGGATCTGGCCGCTGATGTCGGGCTGGGTATAGAGCCACGACCGCGAGATCCCTGCAGCCTGGGCGACGCCCGCGAACGTCACGGGAGTGCCTGCCCGGCCGAGCTCGCGCAGGGCCTGGACGGCCTTGGCCCGGGTCAGCTCGTGCCGCCGGGCTGCGGCTTCCGCGAGCGGGTCAGGACGCACCGGCGGCTGCCTCCTTCCCTTCTCCGCCGTCGGCTTCGAGGGCGGCGATGATGCTGTCCAGGTTGCCGGCGACCTGCCGGTTCATCTCGGCGAGGCGGGCGTGGCCGTTCGCCTCGGCAGCGGTGATGATCTGCAAGGTGGCCTGCCGCTGGGCGTGATGCTGCGGAAGGAACTCGGCAGTCGTCAGGAACATCGGGCAAGTCAAACAAGAGTTTGCATGCGGACAGGTTTTCACTGCCGGCAGCTGGCAGTAGCCGTTCGGGAGCGCCTGGGTTGCCCGGGACAGCTGCTGTTTCGCCCATGCAGCCTCGGCAAGAGGCCCAGCAGGGTCGAGGCTGACGGTCTCCCCGCGGGCGTTGACCTTGCGGGCGGCTTCCCAGTGCCGGCGGACGGTGGCGTCGGTTAGCCGGGCGTAATGCGCCGTCATTTCCGGTGTCTCGTGATCGAGGATCTTCTGCACGACATGCTGGGGGACGTCACGGTTGATGAGGGTCGTTCCCGGCGAGTGGCGGAACTGGTGCGGGGTGAGCCTGATCGGGGAGCCGTCCTGGCCGCGGATGTCGCAGGACGCCAGCCAGCGGCGGAGCCCGCCGCGGTAGGCGTCGCCGTTCGCCGCGATCGTGCCGGCGATGTTCTTCGTGGGCCGGGGAAACAGGACCGGGGTCCCGCCGGGCCACCGGCCGGCGTTCCGCTGACACTGCCGCCCGATCTCGGCGACGATCTCGTCATCGAGGGGGACGAGAGCCTCGCGTTTCATCTTGTGGTTGTAGTAGCGCAGGTAGGGCTGCCCGCTGCCGTCGGCCACGATGCAGTCCGAGGGCAGCTTGCAGGCGTCCCCGACGCGCAGCCCGCACCGGATCAGGATGAGCGTGATCAGCCGGCGGCCGGGGTCCGTCCACCGGTCGAGATTGGCGGGTTCCTCGATCTGGGCCATGACATGCCCGGCGAGCGCCCGGGGCAGCCGTTCCCCGCGCTTGGGGTAGTCCTCGGGGAAGATCATCGCGCCAGCGGGCAGGCCGGGATCCCACTCGTGCTGGCGGACCGCGGTGAGGAAGCCGTTGAGGTTCTCGATGTGCTCCCTTTGCAGCTTCCTGCCGCCGAACTCGGCATGCAGGGCGGCGAGATAGCGTTCGAGCAGCGGCCGGGTCACCGCCTCGATGCCGGCGTTCTCATCTTGCCCGGCCAGCCAGGTCCCGAAGTGGGCCAGGACCCGGGCGCCGCGGGCGGGCGAGCCGGGGCTGAGCCCGATGGACAGGCGCCACCGGCACCAGCGCTTGGCCAGGTCCTTCAGCCACGGCTGCGGGATGCCGCCGAAGCGGACGTTCGCGATCGGGTCGATGATGCCGAGGTTGCGCAGCCGCCAGGTGTCGCGGGGGTATTCCACGTCCCAGCCGCGGCCGAACGCCAGGTTCTCGGCCTGCCGCCGGGCATAGATGATCAGCGACCGGGGCGTGGTCGCGGTGACGCCCGCCTGGCCGGGCGGCGGCTTGTGCTGCCGCCACCGGTCCTCGTCCCAGTCCAGCAGGGACGCCACCCCGGCGGCGGCGGTGAAGCTGACCGCCCGCTGGGCCTCGCCCGGATCCACCTTCTGCCGCCCGGCGTCGCTGCGGACCTGGAACGCGTACTGCCATTCCAGCCGCAGCTGCGGGGACAAGGCCCGCAGGCTGATGCGGTCGCGGCCGAGTTTCGCCTCGTCGCCGTAGCCGGCGGCGAACCCGGCGGGGTCCGGGCGGCCGTGCAGCTTCCAGGCGGACGCGTGGACGTGGCAGAACACGGCACCGGACCGGGCCCACAGTCCGCAGGCGGGAACCAGGCAGGTGACCATGGGGTCCGGCGGGGTCACGGGCGGCCCGGCCGCGATCCAGCCGCTGATATCCGGCCGGCCGGCGCGCAGGTAGCGTTTGTAGTGCCCCTCGCAGAGGCCCAGCGCCTGGCCTGCGTATACGCATCCGGGAACGCTGCAGGCCGTCGGCACCGACCGCGGACGCCACTCGGGATCGGCCGCGGCGACGAACTCCTCGAAGTCCGGTTTCCGGGCGAGCCACTGCTGGTAGTGCCACCGGCACAGGTCCCGGTGTCGGCCTGGCCGCTCGCAGCCGTCCACCAGGCACGGCGGCCCGCCGAAGACCGGGTCCCTCGGGTCGAACCCGAGGACATCACCGCGGAACCCCGGCCGGACCGCGGCCATCAGCGCTGCGAGCAGCCCAGGATATGAGGCCGACCGACGGGCTTCCTGACCGTCAGGCCCGCTCACCGGCTGTCCTCCTCCTCCTCCTCGATGACGGTCGCGGTGACGCCGCTGCGGACGCCGCGGGCGTGCAGGTAAACAGGCATCCCGGTCGCGGACGGGGCCCCGGCGGCCTCCTCCAGCCCCAGCGCCTGCCGCCATTGCGCGAACAGCGCGCGCCTGCCCCCGGAAGGAGCGAGGACCCGGCCGGACAAGCCGCCGGCGGACGCGGTGACCGTCCACGCGAGCAACGGGATGTCCGGGTGCGCGGCCAGGATGGCCCCCAGCTCAGCGGCGGCCCGCTGCTGCCAGCGGGACCGGTCGGCCTGCGTGATCCAGCCGCCGGTCACCAGGTCACCTCCCGCCCGGTCAGCCAGCCGGCCTTCGCCAGCGCCGCCCGCGCGTCCTCGGCCGTCAGATGACCGTATGTCGAGGACGTCGTGGTCACTGATGAGTGACCCAAGAGCTTGGAGACGACCTCGATGGACACGCCGTCACGCAGCCACCTGGTCGCTGCCGAGTGCCGGAACCAGTGCGGGTCGAACGCGATCCCGGTCCGTGCCCGGAGCCGGAGAACGAGGTCATAGGCCGCCTGGTATGACCACGCCTGCCCCTTCGGCTCAGCCCAGATATTGATGAACACGTAGTCGCTCAGGGCAGAGCCGTATTCTTCATGCAGGTAGTCGGCATAGAGCCGGATCAGCTCCGGGCCGGCGGGGACCGTCCGGCCGCCGGACTTGGCTCTCGCCCCATTCGCGTTCTCCCGCGCCACGATGGTGACCTCGCACTCGGCGGCCGCGATGTCCTCATGACGGAGCCCGAGTACTTCGCCGGCGCGGCAGCCCGTCTCGTGCATCAGGGCGAAGAAGAAGCGGTCCCTCAGCCGGTCGCAGGCATCCAGGATCGCCTGCGTTTCGGCAACGGTCAGGATCCGCGGCAGCTTCTTCGGCACCTTCAGCGAGATGGCCCGGCCGCGATACGGCGTTCCCTTGCTGATGTGGTGCAGGAACGGCTTCCAGCCGCCCCGCCCGCCGGTCCGCCACGCGGCCAGCAGGTCGCCGACCCTGGCTCCGCTCCGGGCCTGGTGGGCATAGAACGCGCTGACGGCCGCGAGCTTACGGTTCACCGTCGCGGCGCTGACCTCGGCCGTCACGGACGGCAGCACTGCGACCTCGCCCGCCCGGCCCGCAGCGGGAAGCTGCAGCCAGGCGACAAACTCGCCGATATCCTCCAGCCTGGCCTCGCGCCAGTCCAGCCCCCGGAAGCCGAGGAACTCCCAGTAATCCTTGAGATCGTGCGAGTACGCCTTCACCGTATTCGGCGACCGCCCGATGTCGGTGAGATAGGCCAGGAACCGGTCGACCGGAACGACCGGCACGTCGTCGTCCCCTAGCACGGTCCACGATCGCGTCCCCGAACCGGGGATCACCACCGGATGCACGAGCATCGTCTCCTCCTTGAGCAACGTCATGGACAAGGCAGGAGATAACCACGGATCAACCCTCATCCGGGCAGGTGAGAACGTTCGTGATGGACGTTAAAGACACTTCAGTTGAGGCTGGAGATAACC
>Ga0070699_100003900_pt1 | contig 13178 bp, 16 predicted proteins | sample KBSK1503metaG_FD_65473 | JGI IMG/M metagenome (GOLD analysis project Ga0070699, IMG submission 65473) | Corn, switchgrass and miscanthus rhizosphere microbial communities from Kellogg Biological Station, Michigan, USA - KBS K1-50-3 metaG | ecosystem: Host-associated > Plants > Roots >...
TGATGTGCCCGATCGAACTGGGAATGTTGTCGAACAGCATCTGCACCTGGCCGGCCATCAGGTCGGGATACGCGGACGCCGCGGCCCGGTACGGCACATGAACAAGATTGATGCCGGTCATCATTTTGAGCAACTCGCCTGACAGATGCGGTGACGTGCCGACGCCACCCGAAGCAAAGTTGATCTTGCCCGGATTGGCTTTTGCATAGGCGATAAACTCGGCAACGTTGTTGGCCGGCACCGCTGGATGCACCACCATTACGTTGGCCAACCGAATCAATCCGGCGACCGGAGCGCTGTCGCGAATGAAATTGAACGGAAGCTTCTCGTAGAGCGTCGGGTTGATGGCGTAGTTCGGACCGACGAAGGCGATCGTGTAGCCATCGGGTACAGAGCTGAGCACAGACTGCATGCCTACATTGCCGCCCGCCCCGGACCGGTTCTCGATGATGAATTGCTGCCCCAGATGATCCGACAAATATTGGCCGACGACGCGCGCGACGATGTCGTTGGCGCCGCCCGCCGCAAACGAGACGATCCAGTGCACCGGCCGCGACGGATAGGCTTGCGCCCTCGCGATGCGCGACAACGCCGGCAGCGCGGCAGCGCCGGCGGCGAGATGCAGAAAATTTCGGCGGGGAAGTTTCATAGCGTCCCTCTCTGAAGTCTCGGCAAGACGACGCTTCATTCCGCTTTGATCCCCGCCGCCTTGATGATCGGCCACCATTTCTCAATCTCAGCTTTGTGGAAGGCGCGGAGCGCTTCAGGGGTCTGCTGGTCGCGGGGGAAGATATCCTGCGCGAGCTCGATGAGCCGGTTCCGCACTGCTGGATCGGCGAGGCTCTTGACGACTGCGTCATTGAGCTTGGCGACGACATCTCCCGGCGTACCCTTGGGCGCCCACAACGCGTGCCAAAAGGAAAAGTAGAAGCCCGGTAGTCCGGCCTCGTCCGTGGTTGGGATTTCGGGTGCGAGCTGAAGCCGACGGTTGGCGGTGACGGCATACGCCTTGATGTTGCCGGCGCGCACCTGCGACACCGACAGCGCCGGCGTATCGAGTGCGATATCGATGTCGCCGGTGAGCAAGCCCTGCATAGTCAATCCAGCGCTGCGGTAGGGCACGAGCTGAAAGCGGACGCCGATGGAATTCTGGAACAGAATGCCACCGACGTGGCTCGGCGTTCCGATGCCGGAGTTCCCCTGCGTGGCCTTGTCCGCGTTGGTCTTCAGCCAGGCGATCAATTCCTTCAGGTCATTCGCAGGCATGGTCTTGCGCGCAACGATCAGAACCGGCTGCGTCGCGATCAGCGCAATCGGCTCGAAATCCTTCAACAAGTCGAACTGGAGCGGATAGATTGCGCCGCTCGCGACGTTCGTTCCCCACTGCCCGATCAGGATAGTGTAGCCGTCAGGCGACGCGCGTGCGACGCGACCGACGCCGATAGTGCCGCCCGCTCCGGCGGTGTTCTCGACGATAACCGGCTGGCCGAGAGGGCCCCGCATCGCCTCAGCCATGATCCGTCCGATCACGTCGGTCGATCCGCCTGGAGCGAGCGGGACTACCATGGTGATCGGCCGCGCCGGATAGGCTTGCGCCCAAGCGAGACGCGACACCGCCGGCAGCGCGGCGGCGCCCGCGGCCAGATGCAAGAATGCGCGGCGGGGAAGTTTCATAGCGCTCCCTCTCTGAAATCCCGGCGACGCGACGCTTCATTCCGCCTTATTGGCCGCGTTGATCAAATCCATCCATTTGGTGGTATCGGTCTCGATCCTCCGCGATAGCTCGGCGCCCGATAACCATGCCGGGTCTAGTGCGAGGATCGCAAGCTTCCGCTGCAAGTCGGGATCGGCGTAAGCTTTCTTAAGTTCATCGTGTAGCAACTGCATTACCGCCGAAGGTGTGACGACGGGGGCGAAAAGCCCGAGCCAGGTCGATATCACGAACCCCGGATAGATCGCCGACAGCGGGGCTAAGTCGGGCAAAAGCGGAGATGGAGCGGTACCGGTCACCCCGAGCGCGTAAACTTTGCCGGCCTTAAAATGGACCATTCCCAACGGGATCGGGGCGCAGAACATGGTCACATCGCCAGCCAGCACCGCGTTCATGGCTGGCGCCGAGCCAGAATACGCCACGTGGGTCATGTCGATCCCGGCCTGCCGCTTGAGCATTTCGCCGCAAAGGTGAGAGGGTGATGCGTTGCCCCCCGAAGCGAAAGTGAGCGCGCGCGGTTTGGCCTTCGCAGCTGCGACTAGATCGGGGAGCGAACGAATTCCCGTCGAGGGATGCACAACCAAGAGGTTGTCGTTCTTGGCGAGCGCAGCGACCGGAGCCAGGTCGCGCTGTGGATCGTAGCGCAGCTTAAGCAGCGCGGGCGCCATGGTGATCGGCAGATCGGCGGTGAAGAGCAGCGTGTAACCATCGGGCGGAGCCCGCACCACCGCCTCTGTGCCGATGGTTCCCGTTGCCCCGACCCGGTTTTCCACCACAACGGGTTGGTTCCATCGCTGAGAAAGCTTCTGACCGTAAAGTCGAGCTAAGACATCGGACGGTCCGCCTGCCGGAAACGGCACAAGGAAGCGCACCGGCCGCGTCGGATAGGCTTGCGCCCAAGCGAACCGCGAGGCGGCCGGTAGCGCGGCAGCGCCCGCAGCCAGATGCAGAAAATTGCGGCGGGGAAGTTTCATTTTGAACCTCCCTTCACATCATTCGATCACCCGTCGGCGCGGGCGAGTAGTGTCGGGGTAAGTTGGTTGCTGCCATAGGCGATGAGCCCGCCGCTGGTCGCAAAATACCGCAACATATACAGTGCATCCAATGACGCGGCCCGAATGCCGCTCGCGAACCGGCTTGCTCACGAGTGTGTTGTTCCAGGGGGCTGGTCTAGATAGATGGTCACCTCTGAGCGGCGCTCCCCGGTGCGGGTGGCGGCGGTGGGTTAGTGACGCCGTAATGATCAGCGAGGGCGTTGCCCGGATTGCTATAGGCTGCCGGTCGCGGACGCTCTGCCAACATCGTGTTGTTCCAGGCTGCCCAATCGTTCTTAAGGCGATCGAACACGTCCTTATTGCGATCCTTTAGATTGGCCCGCTCGCGCGGGTCCTTGACGACGTCGAACAGGAACTCGTTGCCGGCGATCTGCAGATACTTCCAGTCGCCGTCGCGCACGGCGCGCTGCTCCCCAGCCTTGAAGCGCCAGAACAGCTTGCGCGAATGGGGTGACGCGCGCCCGGTGAGAACTGGCAGGAGATTGTCGCCGTCCGGCGGATAGCCTCGATCGGGCTGGGTGCCCGCAGCCGCCAACAGCGTCGGCATCCAGTCCATCGAGATCATGACCTGCTCGGACACCGCTCCCGCCGGAATCCAACCGGGCCAGCGCGCAATCGCTGGGATACGAAGGCCGCCTTCGAGCAGTTCACCCTTCATGCCGGTGAACGGCCAGATCTTGGAGAACCGCTCGCCACCGTTGTCGCTGGTGAAGATGACGATCGTGTTGCCGGAAAGGCCGTGCACGTCGAGGGCCTGCAAGACGCGGCCGATATTGCTGTCGAGGCTTTGCATCATCGCCATGTAGGTGTTCTGCGCGCCGCCGTCGCGGTGAAAGATATTGCGAATCCGTTTCGACTCGGCCTCGTCGTCGGGGCCTTCCCAGGGCCAATGTGGCGCGGTGAAATGCAGACTGAGCAGGAACGGCTCTTTTGACCTCGCATAGGCTTCGATGGTCTCGACCGCCCTGTCGCCGAGCAGGTTGGTCATATAGCCGTGGCGCTCGATCGGCACTTCCTGCTCGTAGAGCTGGCTTGCCTCTGCCCCGCTGCGCGACGCATCGGGGCCATGATTGAAGTAGTCGGCTGCGCCGCCGAAAATGCCGAAGAAACGGTCGTAGCCGCTCTTGAGCGGGCTGTAGTCCGGCAGAAAGCCGAGATGCCACTTACCGACCAGGCTCGTGCCGTAGCCCGCCTTCTTGAGCAGCGAGGGAAGGGTTGGATGGCTTGGCGGCAGTCCGATGTCTTTCGGTGTTGCGGAGTTGATTGGCTCTTCGAGGCCCACCGGAAGACGCATCTGATAGCGTCCCGTGATCAGCCCGGTGCGCGTCGGCGAGCAATTCGCGGAATTCGAGTAGCCTTGCGTGAACCTCAGTCCCTCGATCCCCAGACGGTCCACGTTCGGCGTCGTGTAGTCGCGCTGGCCGTAGCAGCTCACGTCGGCATAGCCAAGGTCGTCGGCCAGAATGAAGACGATGTTCGGCTTGGCCGCTTGCGCAAAGCCGGTGCGACCTACGCCGATCCCAGCGAGCGCCAGCGAACTCGCGGCAGTCGCTTGGACAAACCGGCGACGGCTAACCGTGTGCTGATCATGCGTCATGCGTTCATAGCCTTCTGACTGCCCGTGGCACCACAGCTGGCACACAAGCTCGGCGTACTTACCTGCTTGTCAGTCTCAAAAGGACCTTACCCCAACCATTGATGCCGCATGATACACCAAAACCGGCCTTCGGGGTTGCCGCTATCAGAGGCCCCCAACTTACTTAGTCGCTTTGGCGGGACACGGGGTCGCGAGTCTTTCGGGCCTGCGGAGTTAGCCGCTCGGCCACTGCTTTCAATTTCCGTATTCCGGGCCAAATTCGGCTTGCGCGTCATTTGGTTATCGGCGGTCAGGTAGGATTTCGCTTGTCTCACTCGCTCTGAGCCTTATCGCTTTTGAGCCCAAGCGATTTGCCTACCGGCCTTAGTCACAGACCGCGCGACGGAAGCGTGGTATCATCCCTCCATTGCATGAATGACCCCCAACCGGAGGGTCACATGGCAAGCTACATCGGACGACGAAAATTCTTGGCCACGCTCGGCGGTGCGGCGGCCGCGTGGCCGCTCGCGGCTCGCGCGCAGCAGCCGGCGAAGCTGCCGATCATCGGGCTCTTACTACTCGTGCACCACCACCCGCCGGACGAATCATGACCACCTCAACCACTGCTGTATCAACCCAGCGCGAACCGGAACTGTTCGGCCAGACCGTCGTCGTCATCGGCGGCAGCGCCGGCATCGGGCTGGAAACCGCCCGGCGAGCCCGCGCCGAGGGCGCCAGCCTCATCCTCACCGGGCGCAATCCCGAACGCCTCGAGCAAGCAGCGCGCGAGGTCGACGCGCAGCGCACCGCGGCCTTCGACGCCAACGATCCGGCCTCCCTCCAGTCGTTCTTCCAGGATCTTCCAACCCCGATCGACCACGTGATGGTCACCGCCGGTGCTCCCCATTACGGGCCTCCCCTCGAAATGCCGCCAGAGGAGGCGCGACGCGGCCTCACCGAGCACCTGTTGCTCGCGCTCGAGGTCGCACGTGGCGCCGTCGACAAGGTCAGGCCGCCCGGCTCCCTGGTATTCATGGGCGGCACGGGCGCACGCCGCCCACGAGCTGGCCTCGGAATCGCCTCGACAGCCACCGTCGCGTTCCCCACCCTCATCGCCAACCTCGCGCTCGAGCTCGCGCCGATCCGCGTCAATCTGATCGCCGCAGGCTTCGTCGACACATCCCTCTCGGCATCAATCCTCGGCGAAGACCTCGACAAGCGGCGCGACGAGCTCCGGGCGACGCTGCCGATCCGCCGCGTCGTCGGACCGGCTGACGTCGCCGCCCTAGCCGTTCACATCATGAGCAACACAGCACTCACGGGCGCGACGTACGACATCGACGGCGGCCAGCAGCTCGTCTCGTGATGAACGCACGAGACGGAGGTTGAGAATGAGCAATAGACCGCGAAGGCACTTGGGCTTGAATTCCCGCCGACGCTGCTCGCCCGCGCCGACGGGGTGATCGAGTGATGTGAACGGAGAGGGAGGTTCAAAATGAAACTTCCCCGCCGTCAATTTCTCCATCTGGCCGCAGGCGCTGCCGCGCTGCCGGTCGTCTCACGCTTGGCTTGGGCACAAGCCTACCCGACGCGGCCGGTACGCCTGATCGTGGGATACCCGCCGGGAACCACACCCGACATTCTAGCACGTGTTATGAGCCAATGGCTGTCGGAGCGACTTGCTCAGCCATTCGTGGTCGAGAATAGGCCTGGTGCCGCCAGCAACATGGCCACCGAGGCAGTCTCGCGGGCGCCCGCCGACGGCTACAGTCTTCTCCTGATCACCGCGCCGAATGCAGTCAACGCTGCGCTCTACGAGAAGCTGAATTTTGACTTCAAGCGCGATATCGTCGCCGTCTCCGGCATCACTCGCGCCCCGCTTGTCGTCGAGGTCAGTCCCTCGTTGCCGGCCAGGACTCTTCCGGAACTGATTGCGAGTGCAAGATCTAATCCTGGAAAAATCACCATTGGCACTGCCGGCACTGGCTCGGTGAGCCATCTGACCGTCGAACTTCTAAAGATGCGGGCCGGGATCGATATTGTTCGCGTGCCCTATCCTAGTGCAGCATCCGCGCTTCCCGACGTGTTCGCAGGGCGAGTACAGGCTTTGGTCGATCCGATCGTCTCCTCGATCGAGCACATCAGGGCGGGCAGACTACGACCTCTGGCAGTGACCACCTCGACACGTTCGGAGGCGCTACCGGACGTTCCCGTGATAGGCGACTTCCTGCCGGGGTACGAAGCCAGCGCTTGGGCGGGTATTGGTGCACCCAAGAGCACACCCGCTGAAATCATCGACAAGCTCAATCGGGAGATCAACGCCGGCCTCGCCGATTCAAAAATAAAGGCCCGCCTTGCCGACCTTGGTGGCACTGTGCTTCCAGGCTCGCCCGCCGACTTCGGCAAGCTCATTGCCGAGGAGACCGAGAAGTGGGCCAACGTGATCCGGGCGGCCAACATCAAGCCAGAGTAGCGCGCACTCCGACGAATGTTCCGTAATGTCCGTTCGGCGAATGCGTCCCGATGACCGCTGTGGGTCAAAACCGGTAAGTCTCTCGTGTACGCTCGCGGCCGAGCGTGCTTCTTGCACTGGGCAAAGATATGAGAGCCATCGCGCCTACGGCCTCTAGTGAGGTGCTAGTTTGCCGTCGCCGGTCCGAGGAACAATGCAATATCCTATGATAGCCGCGACAGTCATCTGCCACCCAAGGAATAGTGGAAGCAGGGTTCCGAGGTGCAGCGCAAACTTGTCATCCTTTGCTGAAAGCTCAAGCAGAATACCGAGAACGGTGCCCGGCATGACCACGCGCGCCCAATTTTCAAATGCTCCGAATTCTTTGCATACGAGCGAGAGGCCAAATGTCAATATAGCGCTTCCGACCAGCCCCTCCAAGCACCCCGCAGACGGCGAACACAAAACTGATCATCGGAAGTTTGCCGGGCGCAGCAATCTCTTCCAACATATGCTGAATTGCTCCGAAAGCATATTCTGCCGTGATTTTCGCAGCGACCCACGCGATTATGGTAGACAATATGACAGCGATTATTTTCAAAGCACTTCGTGATACCCAAAACCAAATAGCCAGGCCAAGCACCATTCCGAAATATATGCCTGGCGGGAGCGCTGGCGGGAGCGGAGTGTTTAAAGAGACCAACGGCTGAAGCCAGAAAATATTATTAGACCGCGCGAAGTTGCTGAGAATCGCCGAAACAGTCGCAAACAAAGCGAGGATTAGTGCCCGCGTAGGCGCCGAGGCGTTGCTCAACTTGATACGTATCCGGTTCAAAGCGGAAGTCTGCTCTAAAGTTCGAAATGAACTGATCAAGGTGCAAACACAAACAACATGAAAGATAAGTGCTGGGCGGTAGCCTGTATCTTTCGCCTGGGGCGGGGCAGATTATTCGCCCTCACCGAAGCCCCAGAAACTCCTTGATGATTCGCATGTCCTGCACCGCCTGTCGCTGTGCTGGAGTTAAGTTTTTTTCTTCCTCACGAATTTGCACCTGCGCGCCTTGATGTCCAAGGTCCGCCGCGGTCTTCAATAGCTGGTATTTTAGCTCATGGGGTCGATCAGTTGGTATATAGCCCTTATCTATCATTTCGACGAGACTGACCATTGAGTCTGGATCTTGAAGCCGAGAACCAGTTTTGAAGTATGTAACCGCCTCACCATAGTTCTTATACAATTTCACCATCAACCACCCAAGATTGTCGTAAGCTGCAGGGTACCCTTGACCTGTGAGCTTCTTATGAATCTCGACGGCCTTCTCCGGAACCTCTGCTTCCATGGCTCTCGCCATTTGATACTCGTAGCGGAGCTCAGCTGGGTTTTGCTGAGCCGCTAGGGCGCAGGTCTTGATGGCCTGCTTAGCTTGGTTCATCAAGCTGTCATATGGTACGCCGGGAACAGAGGGCGGTTTTCCGCGATCGGAGGGATTTGCTGCAAGTCGGTCGCAGTCATTTTGTGGATTAGTCAGCGGGGGCTGATCAGTAGGTGGTGCTGCCTCAGTTCTTTCTTTACTCACCATTGGCAACAAAGCCGATGGATCAATCGCAAAGAAACGCAGGGTTCCCTGACCATTGGAATTAAAGCTACCCGCCCAGACGAAACCAGGACCACCAGTGACTCGATAAACGTCCAAGCCTCGCCGAGCTGACTCTGACAAATTTCCAAGAAAGTCGACCAAAATTCCCTTACGAGGACTTCTCCCAGCTGCCAATTCGCTTGTTCCAGTTGCATCCAGTGGTTCCAGTGCAACTTTGCCCCAAATGGCGATGATCCCATCGGTATTTGGTCCTAGTCGTACGTGAGGCCTGGCGCGTCTGGCCTCCTCGTCAAATTTGCGCGATAAACGTTCAATGTCCGCGTCAACTTCACCAGCATTGAAGAATGCAGGTTCGAGTGCTCGATTGAGATAGTATATCGTTCCTTCGCGCGAATGCGCGATCGTGTACGAGGAGCGGTACAAGCCGCGCGCCTCTTTTTCGAACCCTTGCTTATTACACCACGTAACGCCCTCAAACTGCTCACTGGGCGTGCACTGATATTTCTGATAGTCGGCGGATTGAAACGATACCCGAGCGCCGAGACTGAGCCCGCTGAAACCATCAACAACATACTTCTTGCGCAGCGATTCAATTGCCCGCTCGAGACGGTTTATGTCCTCAGATGCTGTGGTGCTGCCCTTGTTCTGGGCTTCTCGGAAATCAGCTAGTGCCTTATCTAGCTCGCCTTTTTTTTCGTAGGCAGAGCCCCGATTGCTGTACCAGAGAGAGGACGAGGACCCTTTATCCAGTCGAATTACTTCGGAATAGTCGGCAATTGCCCTATCGTACTCGCCCTTTCTTTCGTAGCTCAACCCTCGGTCATTAAGCTCCCTAACATTGTTTGATGAACGCTGACAGGTCCGCTATTGCGCGGTCATAGTCCCCGTTCCTGAAATAGATTTGGGCCCGGCTAGAATAAAATCCCGGCCGGCCGGCATCTATAAGACGGGTACAAGCATTCAAGGCGTCGTGCGAGTTGGATTGCGAACAGATTATATCATCAGGTTGAGGACCCGGTTGCCGCTGCGGTGCGGGCTGGGGCGGAGGTTGGGGTTTGGGGGTCGGTGGCGTCTGAGTCTTCGGTGGCGTCTGAGTCTTCGGTGGCGTCTGAGTCTGTGGCGCCCAAGGCATCGGCTTAAGCAATACCCCAACGAACAGCCATCCGATGAGAAGTAGGGAAATTGTTTGGGGCCATATGTACCAAGCGCGGCGATACCACTTATCGCTGTGCCATGAGTCAGCATGGGAAGAACGGATACTCATGCAACCTCAGCCGTTGCTTGGACTAGATCAACAAGGTCGATTCTGGTCAGGTCGTCGGTAGGCTCTTTCATGATTCGGAGCGCCTGGACCTCCCGCACTTTTTCAAGCAACGTACGCGTCTCCCGAGCGTTACCCCAATCATCGCGTTTCGCATTTGCGCCGATCCATGGCAATAACTTGGCCTCGAATCCTAGAGGCAGTTTGAAATGCTGAGCGGTCGCCATTGCACGAAAAATTTCGCACAGTTCTTGCGCGCTGTAGGGAGGAAACTCAATTGTCTTCGTGAACCTGCTTGCCATCCCGGGATTTGAGCTTATGAAGCGCCTCATTTCCTTGGGGTACCCAGCAACGATCACGACGATGCGGTCTCGATTGTCTTCCATGAACTTGATCAACGTATCGATGGCTTCGCGCCCGAAATCGTGGCCGCCGCCGCCTGTGTGTGAAGCAAGCGCATATGCCTCGTCGATGAATAAAATCCCGTCCAGCGCCGCTTTACATTGGTCTAGCGTTTTCATGGCAGTCTGACCAACGTAACCCGCGACCAGCTCGGCGCGGTCTACCTCGACCAGCTGGCCCTTCCGCAGAACTTTGAGCAGTCGATAGATTTCCCCAAGCGCGCGCGCTACTTGCGTCTTGCCTACGCCCGGCGGTCCCGTAAACACCATGTGTAGGCTCATCGGCGTCACGGGCAACCCTTGCTCGCGACGCTTCTGCTCGACTTGAAGCCGCGCGATTAGCTTGTTCACCTCATCCTTCACGGGCGCGAGGCCAATCATCGCGTCGAGTTCATCTATAGCCGATTGAGGAGAGCGCTCGGGTTGATGGTCGGGAACTCTTAACATCCTCAGATTCGGGATACTCGTACCACCGGCGTAGGCGGTCTGCGCTCCCTGGGCGAGACGCCAAGCGATATAAGTCACCGAAGCCCCTACGCACAGAATGGCCGCAGCCGCCAACACCTTTAAGGTGAGCTGATCGATTGACCCACCGGCGTGAACCAGCCACGCAAGGGGCCCCTCTTTTGGATTGATTATCCACGCACTGACTACTGTGGCCGCGACGACTACAATAAAAAAAGCAACCATTGGCCGTTCTGCGAAAAACCGTTTCATGGACCACGCTCTGAAAAAGCTAACAGGGATCCTTCGGGGTCCAGACCACATCGAGACTGGCGGATCCAACTAGTGAATTGATGTGCCAAGCTGGTGAGACCGAGATCACGGCCCCGTCCGCCGCACCTTCAACCGAGATCACTCCACGCCCGGTTGCATAGGGCGCCGGAAATGGAATTGCCACGCGCTGTGGAGCATCGGTCAAGGTGAAGGCAGGCGAGATATAACCGCCGGAGCGTATCCTAATAGCTCCACCAGAGGCACCGGGGGTCTTCCAGATTGCCACCTGAGCAAGTGGTACGGAGCATTCCTTCGCGCGGCTTGCCAACTGTTCGGAGGATGCAGGATCGAGGGTCCGCGACGCGTCAGTAATCTCTGCCGGAGCAACCAATGATAAGGTAGAGTTCTTTTCTAGAAAGGGTGCGCCGCCATTCAAGGTAAATAGCACTGCGCCCGCACTTTCCAATGACGTAGACATGCAAAAAACGGTCTTCGTCTTTGATACCGAAGATGCGATTATCATTGCGAAAGTCGACGCGGGCAAAGTGAATAGCGTCATGTGCATCCATATAATGCACGTATCGTCTCTTCGGTCGGATACGTGCACGAGACTCGGAGTTTTGCCGAAGAGCGGCATCCGCACTTCGATTATCTCGGCGGAGTCATTCGCTGATTTGCAAGCCGGTCATGACTGCCTGTGGCAGGTGCCATCCAGCAATGAAAAACAAGGTCAAAGAGATAATCAGAACGATGTAGATGACCGCAGATTCCAGCAACTTCTTTTTCGAGTGTGTCCTATCGAATTCGAAGGCTAAAATTCCCCATGCCACGGTGGGAAGGGCGGCCCCAGTAACAAACAGGCGGAGAGAAAGCTTCACCCCTTCACTAACTTGTCCGACAAGGACTGCGTCGCTGTTAGTTGCGGCAGCCGCAATCAACACCACGCATAAAACGAGGCCTAAAGCATTTAGGAAAATCAGAGCATTAATCAATCGATGTCCCACGGGTGACCCCCATTCACGACTTGCGATTGACCAGCAGGATCAAAGGGCGGACCGTTTCGGCTCTTATTATGAGTTGGACTGAGAAGTCGCGACGTCGTTATCGTGTAGCCGTGGTGTGAGGCAAAAAGAACAACATGGGCGACGTTTAGTGAAAGTTCTGTCCAAAGCCCGTTTGCCCCTTCCTTTTTCCACTGGTTATCGGTTGACAGGTGGCGGCCCCTCAGGAGTGCTGCCGGGTGCTCGCGAACTCTGCCCGGTGGCGGTGTCAGGCGCAGGGCTCGTCGCGGTTGGCATGTGATTGCCAAATGCGAAGATGGCAACTCCGGCCACCATGATCCCGATGATAAGTGCAGGCAGGAGCCATCCGCCGCGGTCTCGGTCACTGAGCGGTCGCTTAGTGTCGGGGTCCAAGCGTGGATTGGTCTTTTGAGGCTGTCGGTTGGAAGATTGGCGATCGACCATTTGTTCCCTCTGCCGGTTGTAGGGCCAACGCGGCTCTAACCCTCGGGGTTCCCCAGGGAACTAACGTCTTCAGGGGCGCTTCAGCCGTGGCGGGTCTTGTTCAAGTGGAGCGCACATGGATGGAGGGGGCGGAGGTGTGATCAGCGGCCAGTCTGCCCGGATGCCGGCCATTATCACCGGGTGCGCGCGATCGTATCTCGCTCTATAATTGGGACGGGTAAAGACACTCAACAAAGAGGGGGAACGGCCATGAAGATCAACCTGACATTGGTCATTGCAGGCTCGCTCGCCTGCGCCGCCACCCTGGCAGCCGTGGCTAAAACGGCCGTCGCTGCGAGTCCAAAATTACGATCCTCATCGTAAGTTCGTAGTTCGCAGTTGCGTATTTGCGGAGTTCGACATCGACATGTTTGCCACATGTCCACGCTGCAACCAGATGGCCAGCTTCGGCTTCCTCGGCCCGCGCTGCCGATGCACTAAGCACCGACAGCGCAGCGATACCGATTGGGAGCAGCTTTTTCATTAGTAGCCTACCGGTTGCAATGGTAGACAAGGTCGCTCGTTGAAGTAGAGAGCGCCTTTGATCACGGTGAAGTGGCCACCGCCCCAAATCGTACCACCAAGGTCGTACTCGATGCTGAAGGGGTCGCGTGCAGTCACGGTGACGCGGATGTCGTTGCACTGCCAGACCTGCTGCCAGGGCCGGAAACGCGATGGTGGTGGTGGGGGATCGTCGTCAGCGGCGCGTGCGGCGATGGTGTAAACCATCGATGCAGCAATTCCGGCTAGAAGTAGCTTTTTCACCAGTGCCTCCTGTGGATGGATGCATCGATAGCCATCCCGGCAATACCCAGAATGGTCCCAGCAATCACTTGGGCATCCGTGGGCGGGGGTGCCAGGCCCGAACCTGAAGGCGGGCCTTCTCGGCTGGTGGCGACGGCGTC
>Ga0070699_100003901_pt1 | contig 13176 bp, 10 predicted proteins | sample KBSK1503metaG_FD_65473 | JGI IMG/M metagenome (GOLD analysis project Ga0070699, IMG submission 65473) | Corn, switchgrass and miscanthus rhizosphere microbial communities from Kellogg Biological Station, Michigan, USA - KBS K1-50-3 metaG | ecosystem: Host-associated > Plants > Roots >...
TCTCGAATACGTCGGGATGAACACGGGGCTCGGCGAGTACCTCTTGCGGATCGTCGGCCTCGCGGCGGCAACCGCCGGGCCGGGCGCGGTTGCCTCCGGTGCCCTGCTCCCCGCGCTGTGGGCCGCCTTTGGCGACCGCGGTGGTGCGGCGCGGCCGCTCGGCGAGCTCACCGCGGCGAACACGATCGGCGCCGTCGCGGGCGCGGTCGCCGCAGGCTACGTCGTCCTGCCCACGATCGGCCTCCGCGCCGGGATGCTGCTCGCGGCCGCGGCCTACCTCGTCCTCGCCGATGTCGTCCGGCCGAGCGAGCGGCGCGGACGCGTTTTCGCCTACACCGCGCTCCTCGCCGTCGTGCTGCTCGATCCGCTGCGCGCGCCACTCGCCCATCTCGCGCCGGCGGAGACGCTGCGCCGGAACGCGGAGGGGGCGTCGGGGATCGTTACCGTGGTCGACACCGGCGACGACCGCCAGCTTCGGCTCGACAACTTCTACGTGCTCGGCGGCAGCGCAGCCGCCAGGAACGAGCGCCGGCAAGGGCTCCTGCCGCTCCTCCTGCACCCCTCGCCGCGACGAGCCGCGTTCATCGGCATGGCGACCGGCATCACCGCGAGCGCTGGCCCCGCCCTCGGTGTACCAGAAACCACCGTGATCGAGCTCGTGCCCGAGGTGGCGCGCCTCGCCGCCGCGGAGTTCGGCACCTGGAACGCCCGCCTTCTCGAACGGCCCGACGTGCGCCTGGTGATCGACGACGGGCGGCGGTACCTGGCCGCCACGACGGAACGCTACGACGTCGTGGTCGGCGACCTCTTCATCCCGTGGCACGCCGGCGCCGGCAGTCTCTATGCGCGGGAGATGTTCGAGAGCGTCGCCCGCCGCCTCGCGCCCGGCGGGCTCTTCTGCCAGTGGCTGCCGCTCTACCAGCTCACGCGCGAGGAGTTCGACGTCATCGCCCGGACGTTCCTCGCCGCGTTCCCGTCCGTGACGCTCTGGCGCGACGACTTCTACCCAGACCGTCCCGTGGTGGGGCTCGTCGGGCGAGAGGCGGCTCCCACGCTGGACGTCGAGCGCGTCCACGAGCGTCTCGAGTCCCTTCCGGACTGGAGCGAAGACCCTTTGCTCAAGAGCCCGCGCGCGCTCGCGATGCTCTACCTCGGGAACCTGACGGCGATGCCGGACGTGCTGGGCGCCGGCCCGATCAACACCGACGACCGTCCGGTGATCGAGTTCCTCGCCCCGCGCCTGACTCGCATGACGGCCGCCGGCGACAAGGACTGGTTCACGGCCGAGTCGCTCGACGCCTTCTCCGAGGAGCTGGCGGCGCGGCCGGCCTCGGTGCCGGATCCGGTCCTGCCTGCGGACGAGACCCTGGCCGACGCCCGGCAGGCGGGACGAGCCCTCTATCGCTACGCGCTCGCCGCACGCGAGGGCGACGGCGCGGCCGCAGCGAGGTTCGAGGCAGAGGTGCGCCGCCTGGTTCCCGAGGTCGTCGCCGCCGGCGAGCGCGAGACGCCGGTCGCCGCGCTCGCCGACGCCAGGCGGACGCTCGGCGTGCTGCACGACGAGCAGGAGCGGTTGCGCCGACAGCTGGAGACCATGGAGAAGCGTCTGGGCGAGATCCTCCCCTCGAGCGGCGCCTCCCGATGACCGGCCGCACCATCCTCGCGTTGCTCGCCGTTGCGATCGGTCTCGGCTGCGCTCGACCACCCATGTCACCGCCGCGCGACCTCCCGCGCACGGTCGCAGTGCTCCCGCCGGGCAACCATAGCGGCGACCCGCTGCTGGTCTCCGGCGCGTCCTTCTTCGAACGTTACGCCCTTCGGACCGACCGGGTGACCGTCCCCGACGTGCTCGCCGCCGAGGCACGCGTTCAGCTCGAACGGCGCGGCTTCGCCCCGGTGCCGCCGGAGACGGTGGAGACGGCGACGCAGGGGCGTGGGCCGGACAGCACGGAGTCGGCCGTGGACATCGCACGCAAGGGTGGCCTCGACGGCCTGGTCCTCTGGCTCGACGTGCGCCGCTGGGAAGCCGACGCCCCGACCCACCCGGCGTTCGTGATCGTCGGGCTCACAGCCGAGCTGATCGACGTGGCGCCGGGGCGCGTACGCTGGAACGCGGAGCGCCGCCCGGCGCCGGTGGCGACGCCGGGCGCGGTGAACGTCGGCGACGCCTACGTGATTGCGGCCCGCAAGGTCGTCGCTGAAATCCTCGCCCCGCTCGGCCCCGAGCGGCCGGCGGAGCGCTGACGATGGCGCACCGGCGGAAGCCACTCGGCGTCCGCTCGCGCTCAACACGGTGGTGCTCGCGGCGGAGCTCGGCACGGGCAGTGCAACCGGAAGCCTGAGTCTCGAGCGACGCATGACGCGCCGCGTAGAGACCGCCGATCACGCGGGCGGCGGCGAGGAGAAGGCCACCTGGCGGCGGAACAATAGTCCAGGGCGCGAGTCGCCTCGAACGTTCCGGGCCGGATGGGAATCTGGCGGCATCCCCTGAATTTGGGTGTGACGCTCCCCGCCATTGTTGTAGAGTCCTCGCGTGAAGCGGGCGATCCGTCTACCCTCCGTCCGGACGTCCCTGCGCCTTCTACCGGTCGGCAAGAAGCTCGGGCTCATCGTCGTCCTCTTCGTCTTCATCGTCGCGTGCCTGCTCGTGCTCGCCAACGCGCAGATGGAGATCCTGTCGGCGGTGCGCGCCTACGTGGGGGGCGAGGGTCTCTGGTCGAAGGGCGAGAAGGACGCGGTCCAGCACCTCGCGCGCTACGCCGAGACGCGCGACGAGCGCGAATACCGCGGCTATCTCGCCGCCATCGCGGTGCCGCTCGGCGACAAGCAGGCCCGGCTCGAGCTCGAGAAGCCGAGCCCGGCGCTCGACGTCGTTCAACGCGGGTTCATCCAGGGACGCAATCACCCCGACGACGTCGCACGCATGGCGATGCTCTTCCGGCGGTTCCGCCACGTCAGCTACATGGCGAAAGCGATCGCCATCTGGACCGCCGGCGACCGTTACATCGCCGGGATCGCGGGGCGCGGGGAAGCACTCCACGCCGAGATCACGTCCGGCCATCCGAGTCTGACCCGCCTCGCAGCGCTGCTCCAGGGGATCGGCGCACTCGACCGGCGCGTGACGCCGCTCGAGGACGCCTTCTCGCGTACGCTCTCCAAGGGCGCGCGGCACGTGAAGCGGCTGCTCCTCGACATCACCGTACTCATCGCCGCCCTGCTGGTCAGCATCGGGGTGCTCCTCTCCTGGGTGATGCTCCGGCACATTCGCGCCTGGGAGGCGCGGTACCGGCACCTCCTGAACACCGCCAACGACGCCATCACGGTCGTCAGCCTCGAGACCGGAATCATCCTCGACGCCAACCGCAAGACCGAGGAGCTGCTCGGCGTCCCGGTGAGCCGCATCCTCGGCCGGCATCAGGCCGAGCTCCATCCCGAAACCGAGCACGACGCGTACCGCCGCCTCTTCGAGGAGGAGGTCCGCACGGGTCATGCGACCAACAGCGACCTGCATCTGCGCCACGCGGACGGCCATCTCGTGCCGGTCGAGATCAGCGCCGCGGTCACGGAACTCGGCGGACGGGCGGTCGTGCAAAGCATCTATCGCGACATCACCGAGCGCAAGCGCGCCGACCTGGCGCTGCGCGAGAGCGCGGAGCGCTATCGTGGCCTCTTCGAAGGCGCCAACGACCTGGTCTACACGCACGACCTCGCCGGCAACTTCACGTCGATCAACAAGGCCGCCGAGCGGATCACCGGCTACTCCGCCACCGAGGCCGCTCACGTGAACCTCTCCGACGTCGTGGCGCCCGAGCACCTCGAGCTCGCCCGCGAGATGGTGAGCCGCAAGGTCGCCTCCGGCGGCCCGACGGTCTACGAGCTCGACGTCATCACGAAGGACGGACTGCGCGTCCCGCTCGAGGTGAGCACGCGCCTCATGTGGCGGGAGGGGAAGCCCGTCGCCGTGCAGGGCATCGCGCGCGACATCCGAGAGCGCCGGCGCATCGAGGCCGAGCGCGCCGAGCTGCTCGCGCGCGAGCAAGCGGCACGCGCCGAGGCCGAGCTCGCCAACCGCGCCAAGGACGAGTTCCTCGCCACGCTCTCGCACGAGCTGCGCACGCCGCTCAGCGCGATCCTCATCTGGGCGCGGCTCCTGCGCTCCGGCCGTCTCGACGCGGAGGCCAAAGGGCGCGCGCTCGACGTGATCGAGCGGAACACGAAGCTCCAGGCCCGCCTGATCGAGGACCTGCTCGAGGTCTCGCGCATCATCGCCGGCAAGCTGCGGCTCGAGCTGGCGCCCGTCGACCTGGCCGCGATGGTCGAGAGCGCCATCGACGCCGTCCGCGCCGCCGCCGACGCGAAGGAGATCACGCTGCAGTGCGAGCTCGACCACAACGTCGGACCGATGCGCGGCGATCGCAGCCGGCTGCAACAGATCGTGTGGAACCTGGTCGCCAACGCCATCAAGTTCACGCCGAGCGGCGGGCGGGTCACGGTTCGCCTCGAGCGGGACGGGCACGCCGCCCTGATCACCGTGCGCGACACGGGGATCGGTATCCAGGCGGAGTTCCTGCCCCACATCTTCGAGCGCTTCCGCCAGGCCGACAGCACGAGCACGCGCGTACACGGCGGGTTGGGGCTCGGGCTGGCGATCGTGCGTCACCTGGTCGAGATGCACGGCGGCACGGTGGCGGCTGCCAGTCCGGGCGAGGGCCAGGGCGCCACGTTCACGGTGCGACTTCCGATCGCGCCGCGGAGCATCGAGACGGGCGACGCGGCCTGGCTCAGCACCCTCGCGCGGCGCAGCGGCACGAGCTTCGTGTCGCTCGACGGCATCCACGTCCTCCTCGTCGAAGACGAGTCCGACATGCGGGAATCGGTCGCCATGAGCCTCGAGCTGTGCGGGGCCCGCGTGACCGGGGTCGGCTCCGCTGCCGAGGCCCTCGAGATCCTCGATCGCGACCCGCCCGACGTCATTCTCTGCGACATCGGCATGCCGGATGAGGACGGATACGCGCTAGTGCGCAGGATCCGGGCTCGTGGGGTCGGGGACGGCGGGCAGACCCCGGCCGTCGCGCTCACCGCGTACGCCCGCGACGAGGACCGGAACCGCGCGCTCGCGGCGGGCTTCCAGACCCACGTCCCCAAGCCGGTCGAGCCGGGCGAGATTGCCCGCGTCGTCGCCGAGCTCTGCCGCTCGACCGCGCAGGTCCGACGGGTCGCGATCGTCAGGCGACGGTAGGCGCCACCGCCGTCAGAGAAGCTCGCCGAGGTCCTCGATGGGCCGAGAGACCGCACGATAGGCCGCGCGGGCGAGGCTCTCGCCGTCCGGCTCGGCACGCGGGTCGAGTGCCGCCGCGACGTGGACGGCCGCCGGTAGGCTCCCGCCGGCGAGGACGCCGGCCCAGAGGTGCGAGAGCAGCGGGGTCTCGTCGGTCCAGTACGCCCGCCGGTCGCCGTAGCGGATCGTCACCGGGACGACCGGGACGGCGAGGCGATGAAGAAGCCGGAAGAGCCCCGGGTGAAACGGCCCGGGCAGACGCTGGTCTCCGGTCTTGCCCTCGGGGAAGACGACCACACTCCCCGACCGTAGCCGCCGCGCGAGAGCGCGCGCCGCCCGGACCCGGCCGCGCGGGTCGTCGCGCTCGACGAAGACGCATCCGATGCGCTTAGCCGCGGCGCCGATGATCCACCAGCCAGCGACGTCGGCCTGGCTCATGAAGCTCGCGCCCAGGACGCCGGAGAGCACGGGAACGTCGAGATAGCCGCGGTGGTTCGCGACGTACACGCAGGGTGCCGGCGATGGAGCCCGGTCCACACGGACCTCGAGTCGGAGCCAGCGCCACGCGCGGACGCTCCAGTGCTGGAGGAAGACGAGCGCGCGAGACGGCGAATCGCCCCGCACGAACGCCGAGGCGCGATAGGCCAGCAGGTAGACGACGGCGCTCGAGACCGCGGCGGCGAGGCAGAGACCGCGCGATATCCGCCCGGCGGCCGCCGCCGGCGAACCATACGGCTCGCGACGCTGCTCGGCGGGCCGGGCATCGGGCGTCACGCCCTCAGCCTCCGCCTCGGGCGGCAAGTGCGCCCTCGGGCCGTTTCTCCTCGCGATCGGACCGGCACGCCCCGAGCGCGAGCGCGCAGAGCAGCAGCGCCCACGCTCTCACGGGCTCGTCTCCGCCGTGGCCTCGATCACGTCGGCCTCGGCCTCGCGCAGGTCGCGCCAGGCGTCGATCGCCGCGGCCCGCGTCTGGAGCAGGCGGTCCTGCTGCAACAGGAGCTCCGAAAGAGAGAGATAGCCCGCGTCGTAGCCGCGCTCCAGAAGCTCGCGCGCCGAGCGAGCCGCGGGCAGCGCCACCTCCTCGTAGCGGCGCCAGGCTTCATCGGCGGCCCGGCGGCGCACGATCGCGAGGTGGACTTCCCGGGGGATCGTGGCTTCGAGCCGCGCCGCCTCCACTGCCGCGCCGCGAGCCTGGGAGAGCAGCGCGACCTCGGTGCCCTGCTCCCGATTCCAGATCGGCAACGGCACCGACAGCCCGCCGCCGGCAATGTGCTCGTCGAGCAGCTCCTGGCGGTAAAAGCCCCTGAGGACGGGGTTCGGGACGAGGCCGCGGCGGCGGGCGAGCGCCGCCTCGGCCTCCAGTCTGGCGCGCTCCTCGCGCGCTGCAGCGAGATCGGGGCGCGCGGCCAGTGCGCGCGCCACGAAAGCCTGCTCGATGTCTCCGGAGAAGGCTGGCTGCTCGTCGGCCTCGACGGTGAGCTCTTCGTCCGGCGAGGCGCCGATGGCGACCGCCAGGCGGGCGGCGGCGCGCGCCCGTTCGGTGTCGGCGAGCGTACGCTCCTGCTCGGCGCGCGTCGTCTCGAGCTCGGCGAGACGCACGTCGAGCGCGCCGACCTCGCCGGCTCGGGCACGGCGGCGCGCCGCCTCGGTGAGCCGGGCGGCGAGCCCGAGCCGCTCGGCGGCGAGACGCAGGCGGCGGTCGGCCGCGGCCAGGCCGAAGAAGGCGCGGCGGACCTCGCCCTCCACGGTGCGACGCCGGTCGGCGAGCAGGTAATCGGCACGCGCGACGTCGTGCTCCGCCGCCGCGATGCGGAGGCCGCGCTGTCCCCCCACCTCGATCTCCTGCTCGAGCTGGACGCCCCGGTCCTTCATCTCCTCACCCGGAGCGGTGTGCCGCGCGAGATCGGCGCTGAGCACCGGGTTGGCAGGGAACAGACGCGCCTGGCGGAGCCGGCCCCGCGCGGCGTCCAGGTCGGCCGCCGTCGCCTGCACGGCCGGGCTCGCTGCGCGCGCGCGCTCGAGGACATCAGCCAGCCGGAGCCCCGCCGCCGGCCGGGCGGTCGCGACGTGAGCCATTCCCAGCACGGCTAGCAGCCAGACGCTCCGCTTCCCGTCCACCGGCCCTCACTTAGCACGCGCGCGGCGCGCGACCGAACGGGTCACGTCCCGCGGCGATCAAGCAGCGAGGTATCGGCAATGGTTGAGAATGGGGCTTCGAGCGGGCTCGGCGCCATGCGAGGTCGCGGCTTGACCAGCCGGCGGGGAGCCGATCGGTCCGAAGTTGCCTTGGCAGGCCATCGCATCAATCTCTGAACCAGTCCAGCAGGCAGACCGCCCCCCAGCTGGCGACGAGGCCGATCGAAATTTCCATGATAAGCAAGACTGACAAGTGGTCAAATACCGTCATCGTGTTTTCATCCACGGAGGTGCGCAGGATACCGGGGCCGCAGCGCACGTGGGAGTGCTCAGCATTGCGTCACGCGTATCCGTAACGCCGCCGCAGGGGCCGCGTCACAAACGCCACGACGTGCTGATCCCTGATCGGGAGCCTGGCTTTCCAGGCGTTGTCGACCGTCAAGGGGATGCGGCCGACCCGAAAGCGCATGGGATTGCCGGCCACGGTGTGATTCGGACCGAGGACGACGTCGTGCCCATCGATGAAGGCCAGACGCTCCTCCAAGTCCACTGCCCCCACGCGTCTCAGAATGCGCTCCAGCTCGGTGCGTGGGGACTGCACCACATCCTCGTAGCGGACGCGGGTCACTGGCGTGCCCCGCCGGGCGAGGAGCTCGAAGCAGGTGTTGTAGCCGAGCCAGCGCCGGGCACTGCGGCTGGCGGTGTAGCGGTTCATGTATCTCCCACGGTGTACCGCTTCTGGCTTCTCGACCGTCTTGCTCCACGAATATGCCACCCCGCGCGGGTCGCGCATGAGGTGGAGCACGTGAAAATCGAGGTCGGGGACCCGCTCCAGGAGCAACGCATTCGTGTAGTGCTTCGTCGAGTTGACGATGAGCGCCGCGCCCGAGACCTCGTGGACGCCGCGGTAGACCTCGCGCATGAGGTGCTCATAGCGCTCGAGCCTGGCGCGATACGGGGGCCACAGGCCGGGCGCCAGCATGAGCGACACGCACCGCTGCCGGACCACGCCGTGGGCGAGGCGCCCGACTCCGGCCACGTCCACGTTCTCCCATCCCCCGAAGGCGCGCTGCCCCACGGCCCACCAGAAGGGGCAGTCCTGGATGGGCTGACCACACCCGCATTCCTGGTTGAGAAGCAACGCCCGCCACAGCTGGCCGAGCTCCCCGAGCGAGCAGACGCCCGGCACCTGGCCGAGCATGCGGTCGAGCAGGGTGCTGCCACTGCGGCCGCAGCCGCCGATGTAGAGCACCTTCCACTTGATCCGATCGCCTGCCGCGTGGGATGTCGCTCCCATCGCGGGCATCACCCTCTCGCCCCTCTCGAGGACCCTCGCCCGGGACGTCCAGAGGGCTGTGTCCTCAGTGGTAGGTTCCGGGACGGCAGTGTGTCGCGTGTGGCTCATGGAGCGCACTCTACCCGAGGTGTCCTAACGCCAGCATGAAGCCCTGCGGGAACCAGCCATGACCAGCCGACGGCCGGACTGCGCCATCTGCTGTGCGCCCGGCGACCGCTCCTAGCGCGCACCACACGGCAGGTGCGCACCAGGCGGCGTGCGCGCGCACCACTCTCGAGCCTGGTATCGCGCTTGCTGGGTCCGAGCCCAGGACATCGGATGAGGCTCCTCGTCGTCGAAGACGACCACTCCCTCGCGCAAGGGCTGCGCGACGGGCTCACTGCAGAACGTTTTGCCGTCGACTGCGCGGCCAACGTGGCGACGGCGCGCGAATGCCTGGAGCTGAATTCCTACGATCTCGTCCTGCTCGACCTCACGCTCCCGGACGCCGATGGCCTCACGCTCATGAAGCTCTTGCGCGAGGAGGAAAGTCCGGTCCCCATCCTCGTGATCACCGCGCGCGGGAACCTCGCCGATCGTGTCGCGGGCCTGAACGCCGGCGCGGACGACTACCTGCTCAAGCCGTTTGCGTTCCCCGAGTTGGTCGCCCGCATCCAGGCTTTGCTGCGACGGAGTCTTCCGACCGTGCCCACCGTCCTGCGGGCCGGCGACCTCGCGCTCGACCCCGTGCGTTTCGAAGTGCGCCGCGCGGGTATCCCGCTGTCACTCACCGTGAAGGAGTTCACCCTCCTCGAGTACCTCATGCGCCACGCCGGGGAGCTCGTGACGCGCACGATGTTGCTCGAGCATTGCTGGGACTCCACCTACGAGGGCGTGTCGAACCTCATCGACGTCCACATGGGCCGGCTGCGCCGGAAGCTCGACGCGGCCGGTCCGGCGATCCTCCAAACCGTTCGCGGCGCGGGTTACATCCTCGGATCCCGATGAGGCTGCCTCGGAGCCTTCGGTCGCGCCTCACGCTCGCCTTCGTAGCGCTCAGCAGCGTCGTACTCTTCGTTGCCGCGGCTGCTCTCGGGGTTGTCGTCCGCGCTGGGGTCTGGGCGTCGATCGATGCCGCCGCGCGGGAAGAGGCCGACGGTCTCGCGATGGTGAGCGACCTGAGCGGGCTCGAGGCGTTGACCGCTGCTGTCGAGCGCGACGCCCGCGAGCGCGATCTCGGGGATCACCTGAAGTTTGTCCGGGTGACGACCCCAGACGGGCGGCACATCGTGCATGCCGAAACCGTGCCGCCAGGATCGGAGCCCACCGACATTGCGGGGCCCGAGGGGGCCACCGTTGGTCGGGGCAAATGGGTCTACCGGATCGCGGCGACGACGGACGGCCACGGCAACCGCATCGAGGTCGGGGTCAAGGTGTCCCGCGTCGTGCGGCGACTCAAGCATATCTACACCGCGATCGCGATCGGGGCCTTGGCGCTGCTCGGCATCATGTCCGGGTTGGCCTGGCTCATCACGTCGCGCGCTACCAGGGAGCTCGAATCGCTGGCGACCGAGGTCGAAGCCCTGGAAGCGCGCACCCTCGACCGCCGCATCCGGCAACGTGGCACCACGGAAGTCGACGGTCTCATCGCCGTCCTCAATCGCCTGCTGCAGCGGCTCGAGCGGGCGGTGACACACCTCCGACGATTCACTGCCGATGCGGCCCACGAGCTCCGCACTCCGATCGCCAGCCTTCGCACGCGCCTTGAAGTCGCCGTCGGCTACGATCAGTCGCTCACGAGCTATCGCGACAGCTTGATCGACGCGCTCGAACAGACCGAGCGGCTGGGATCCCTGGCCGAGGATCTTCTCAGCCTGAGCGTCATCGAAGCGGGGGAGCGCGAGCGAGAACCGGTCCACCTCGACGCCGTCGTGCGCGAGGTCATGCACTTCCTCGAGCCGGTGGCCGAAGAGCAGGGACGCCTGCTCCGGTGTCACGTCGAGCCCGGGATCGTGGTCCGCGGCTCGGCGAGTCTCCTGAAACGTCTTCTTCTCAACCTCGTCGACAACGCATTTCGGCACACGGCACCGCCTGCCGCGGTGGAGGTGTCCGTCGTGCGCGCAAACGGGAACGCGATGCTCGAGGTCACAGACCACGGCCACGGCATTGCCGCCGACGATCTTCCCCTCGTGTTCGACCGATTCTACCGGAGCCGAGTTGCGACGAGCCGCGGGAGTGGGTTAGGTCTCGCACTCTGCCAAGAGATCGCGAGGCAGCACTCGGGTGAGATCGCGATCCGCAGCACGGTGGGTCGTGGAACCACGGTGACGGTAGCCTTGCCCACCCACTGATCAAGGACCACGTCACGTCGCATGGCGCCGCGGAGAAGCCGCCACCTGACTTGACACTGTCACGAGCGGCATGGTTGAACCACCGCTGTGACGATGTGGCACCCGACGGTGATCTGCTGCTGTTGTCGCGAGGCCCGGGGGGTCTCTCGCGCCCGGGGTCGCATCGCGCTCGTTCGCCGTCCCTGACGTCGACCTAACGCTGTGATCCAGAGGCCCGGGAGGCTCACGCCCCCGGGCCTTTTTTGTTTCCAGCGACCTGACAGCGGCGAACGGAGAACGAGGCACATGAAGCGGATACCGATGGCACTCTCGACGATCACAGGGGACGCGCCGTGAACGACGTCAACCGTCGCGTGCTGCCGGGCTTCGGCCTGAGCCTCGGCTACACGCTCGCCTATCTCGGCTTGCTCATCATGGTGCCGCTCGCGGCCTGCTTCCTGAAAGCCGCCACGCTGCCGTTCGACCGTTTCTGGGCCGCGGTCTCCACCGAGCGCGCCGTCGCGGCCTACGAGCTGACGGTCGGCGCATCGCTGGTCTCGGCGGCGATCAACGTCGTCCTCGGTGTCCTCGTCGCCTGGGTGCTGGTCCGGTACGAGTTCCCCTTGAAGCGCGTGGTCGACTCGCTCGTCGACCTGCCGTTCGCGCTGCCGACGGCGGTCGCCGGGCTCGTCTACTCGAGCCTCTACGTCGAGTCGGGCTGGCTCGGGCGCTTCCTCGTCCCGCTCGGAATCCAGGCCGCCTACTCGCGGCTCGCCATCGTGCTGGTCCTCGTCTTCGTCGGCTTCCCGTTCGTGGTGCGCACGCTCGAGCCGGTGCTCGAGCGCGTCGACGCCGACATCGAGGAGGCGGCCGCCTGCCTCGGCGCCTCGCGCCTCCAGACGGTCACCCGGGTCATCTTCCCCTCGCTCTACCCCGCGCTCGTGACCGGCTTCGCCCTCTCCTTCGCGCGCGCGCTCGGCGAGTACGGCTCGGTCGTCTTCGTGTCGGGCAACATGCCGTTCAAGACGGAGATCGCGCCGGTGCTGATCGTCGCGCGGCTCGAGGAGTTCGCCTACGCGGAGGCGACGGCGATCGCGGTGGTCCTCCTCGTGATCTCCTTCGCGGTTCTGGTCGTCGTCAACCTGCTCGAGAGGTGGAGCAAACGTGTCTACGCCTGAGAAGACGAACCCGCGGTCCGACCCGCCCTGGGTGCGGCTCACGCTCATCACGGCCGCGCTCGGCGTGATCGGGCTCCTGATCGTGATCCCGCTCGTCGATGTGTTCGTCGAGGCGTTCGCCCGCGGCCTCGGCGCGTACTGGCGGACGATCACGGCGGACGAGGACACGCGGGCCGCGATTCGCCTGACGCTGACCGTCGCGCCGATCGCGGTCGTCACCAACCTGATCTTCGGCATCACCGCGGCCTGGGCGATCGCCCGCTTCCGCTTTCCGGGCCGCACGCTGCTGACGGCGCTCATCGACCTGCCCTTCTCGGTCTCGCCGGTGGTGGCCGGCCTCATCTTCGTGCTGATCTTCGGGCTCCAGGGCTACCTCGGCCCGTGGCTCCGGGCGCACGACTGGCGGATCATCTTCGCCCCGCCCGGGCTCGTGCTCGCGACGACGTTCGTCACCTTCCCGTTCGTCGCGCGCGAGCTGATCCCGGTGATGGAGGCGATCGGTGCCGACGAGGAGATCGCCGCCGTCAGCCTGGGCGCGTCCGGCTGGCAGCTCTTTTGGCGGGTGACCCTGCCGAACATCAAGTGGGGCCTCGTGTACGGCATCATCCTCTGCAACGCGCGCGCCATGGGCGAGTTCGGCGCGGTCTCGGTCGTCTCCGGCCATATCACGGGTCACACCGATACCATGCCCCTGCGCGTCGAAAAGTTGTATAACGAATACCAAGGGGCGGCGGCGTTTGCGGTGGCCAGCCTGCTCGCCTTGCTGGCGCTGCTCACGCTGGGCATCAAGACATTCCTGGAATGGAAACAGGCGCGCGCCTACGAGTTGGCGCAACGGACTGGAGAAGAATAACCACAACGATGAATCGGCAAACCGAGCCGAATGAGCATCGAACTGAAAAAAGTCAGCAAACAATTCGGCAACGTGGCGGCCGTGAGCAACGTCAGCTTCTCCGTCAATGAGGGCGAACTGCTGGC
>Ga0070699_100003902_pt1 | contig 13175 bp, 11 predicted proteins | sample KBSK1503metaG_FD_65473 | JGI IMG/M metagenome (GOLD analysis project Ga0070699, IMG submission 65473) | Corn, switchgrass and miscanthus rhizosphere microbial communities from Kellogg Biological Station, Michigan, USA - KBS K1-50-3 metaG | ecosystem: Host-associated > Plants > Roots >...
AGATTCGCGTTGAGCTTCAGGCCGCGCATCAGCGTGCCGTTCACGAAGAGTTGGGTCGACACCGAGTCACCTCTGTCGTGGGTCGATGATCGGAAAGGCGCCGGCGACTTCCGCTGCCGGCGCCTTCAGCCCGATGGGCCGAGATGGGGATCACCCCGGCCGGTTCCGCGATGTCAGTACATCGCCACGTCCGGTTCCTCGTCGGGTGGCGCCGTAAGCGCCGTCCGCAGGTCGGCCATCGAGCCGTGACCCTCCCGCCACGCGGTCACCCAGATGACGACGGCCGCGAGCGCATAGCCGATCCAGACCGGCTCCGGAGCGCGCACGCTGAACGACCCGTCCACCACCTGGAAGATCAGGCCGGCCGGGTCATGGATGAGCCCGACGAGCGCAAGGACGGCGGCGATGAGCGAGTAGACGATCGCGCGGCTGTACTCCTTGGAGATCACGAAATACGCGATCGCGCCGAGCATCAATCCGGCCAGTACGGCCCCGGCGCCGAGGCGCTCGAGACCGGCATAGAGCACGCCTTGATTGCCAAGCGGGCCGTAGCCGACCGTGCCCGCATTCGTCCCGGCCGCACCGAGGGCGCCGTCGACGAGCGTCTTCGCCCACTGAGCGATGTTCGGCACGATGGCCAACACGATCGCCGGGGCGTACTTCGCCCTCGACGTCTGGAATGCCTGCGCACCGATGACAAGGCCGATGAACAACAGGATCGGGAACAACGCAGCTCGCGGGATGACCGCCAGGAACAGGCCGACGAGCCCGAGCAGGCAGATCAGCGCGATGACGATCCCGGTCGCGAGCGAGTATCCGATGCGACCGCCGACGGCCTTCCAGCCTGGATGGCCGATATACACCGCGGGCGGGAATGGGCTGCCGAGGAACGACCCGACGACCGCCCCGATGCCGTCCGCGAGCAGGATGTGGCGGAGGTTGTAGCTGTCGCCAGCTACGGATGCCGATTCGACGTTGTTCATACCCTCCGTGAAGTTGTAGACGCCCAGCGGGATCGCCGTGACGAGGAGCGGCAGGATGTCGGTCAGACCGCTCAGGACCTCGCTGCCGGGCGTCGGGAGGTGGATCCCGACCTGCGCGAACGAGTCCGTCACCGCCTGGGACGAGAGACCGGTCCAGCCGAAGACGAGGTAGGACAACCAGCCGATGACCGACCCGACGATGATCGCTGCGAGCCCACCCGGGATGCCGAACGGCAGCCGAACCCCGGCCGTCCACGAGAGGAGGATGATCGCGAACGTCGGGAGCGCGATCCAGGCGGCGTTGAACATCTCGAACGACGCGTTCATCGAGATGAATGCGATGGAGATACCGGCAAGCGTGCCAAGCATCGCCGCGCGCGGCGTGTACTTCCTGATCGTCGGGCCGATGAAAGCGCCGATCAGCACGATCACGCCGATGAGGAAGGCCCAGGCGAGCCCGGCTTCCCACGCCTTCATGACGTCGCCGGTCTTGCCAAGGACCGGCAGCATGATCACGAACGTCACGAAGAAGTAGTGCGGCACCGACGGTCCGTACGGCATCGCCGCGACGTCGTCGCGGCCCTCTTTCTTTGCGAGCTGGTACGCCAGGTAGGCGTAGAACAGGTTGCCGAGCGGCAGCGCGATCGCGAGGGCCGGCAGGATCCGGCCGAAGACGGTGTCGGCGGGCAGCTGCACGACGAACAACATGAGCGACGACAACACGAGCACATTGAGGAGGACGTTCGTCCCGAGGCCGAAGAATGCGTTCCAGTCGCCGGGGACCCAGAGCTTCGGCTTGAAAGTGCCGGAATTCGTGGTCACGTGGTGGACTCCCTCTCCTGTGGGGCCATGCCGGGCCCCGCGTTCGGTCCCTCCGTCAACCCATCGCGGGCGGTCAATCGATAGGCATCACGCGGTCGCGGCCGTCGCGGGAGCCGAAGCGACCGCGTCCGGGAACTGCTTCCCCAACCCCTCGAGGAAGTCCGCCGACGTTCCGACGAAGCCGAAGATGCCGCCCTGCGCCTTGATCATGTCAAGGGCGGCTTTCTGGAATTCAGGGAAGTACGACGCGACGGCGTCTTCGAGGACGAGGGCGTCGTAACCTCGATCGTTCGCCTCGCGGACGCTGGTCTGGACGCACACCTCGGTGGTCACGCCGCACACCACGAGCTGCCGGATGCCACGGGTCTTGAGGATGGCGTCCATGTCGGTGGCATAGAACGCGCCCTTCCCGGGCTTGTCGACGATCGGTTCACCGGCGATCGGATAGACCTCGTCGACGATGTCATGACCGTGCTCACCGCGAACGAGCAGGCGTCCCATCGGGCCGACGTCGCCGATATGGATCTTCGGCCTGCCACGCTCGTACTTAGCGGCCGGGAGATCGGACAAGTCGGCCCGGTGGCCCTCGCGCGTATGCACGATGAACAGGCCGGCGGCGCGACAGGCCCTGAGGACCCGCTCGGCGGCGGGCAGCGCCTTGAGCAGGAACGAGGTGTCGTTTCCGAGCGACTCACCGAAGCCACCGGGGTACACGAAGTCTCGCTGGAAATCGATCATGACCAGCGCAGTCGTATTCGGATCGAACTGGAATTCGTACGGTTCTGCCTTGGCGGACAGCATCTCGGCGCCTCCTTCGTCCCTTCTACGTTCGCGTCTGCACCGGATCGGGCACCATGCGCGTTCCGGTTTCCCCGTCGATGGCCTTTTCGAGCGCGGCTGGGGTCGTGATGAGGACTTCCTGGCCGCCGTTCTCGAGGAAGCGGATCGCCGCCTCGACCTTTGGCCCCATGGATCCTTTCGGGAACTCGCCCGCTTCCAGGTATCGGCGCGCCTCGTCAATGGTCATCGAATCCACCCAGCGCTCGTCCGGTTGGCGGAAGTGGACCGCCACACGCTCGACGCCCGTCGACAGCACGAGAAGCGGGATATCGAGACTCGCCGCGAGCAGCGCCGAGGCGCGATCCTTGTCGATGACCGCTTCCACGCCGCGGTACTGGCCGGGCGCGGTCTCCACCACGGCGACGCCCCCTCCGCCGACGGCGATCACCACGAAGCCGGCATCGACCAGCGCGCGGATCGGCCCACTCTCCACGATCCGGAGTGGCTCGGGCGAGGCGACGACTCGCCGGTAGCCGCGCCCCGAATCCTCGATCATCGTCCATCCGTTCCGCTCCGCCCGCTGGTCGGACTCCTCCCGGGAGTAGAACGGTCCGATCGGCTTGGTCGGCCGGCTGAAGGCCGGATCGTCGCGGTCGACCACGACATGCGACAGGACGTAGGCCACGCGGTCGGGAAGCCCGCGCGCCGCCAGCTCGTTGAGGAGCGCCTGGCCAAGGATGTGGCCGATGCCTCCCTGTGAGTCGGCGACCGACATCTCCAGGTTCAGTCGCGGGACCGGCGTGTCGTCGGGGACCGACTCGGAGCGGAGGAGGATGAAGCCCACCTGCGGGCCGTTGCCGTGGGTGACGACGACGCCCCAGCCCTTCGCGACCAGCGCCGCGATATGGCGGGCCGTCTCCCGGGCGTTCTCGTACTGCTCGTCGATCGTGCCGCGCTGGCCGTCGAGGATGAGCGCATTGCCGCCGATCGCGATGACGGCTCGGCGGTCCACGGTCATGCAACCGTCTCCTTCGATCCGGGAACCCCGAGAACGCCGCCCAGGGCGGTGATCGCGCTCGCGAAGACAGCCAACGGCGCCCGGGCGATCCCGGCACCGATCTGGCCGACGCCCGCTCGACGGTGGGCGATCCCGGTATTGATGACCGGCGCGATGCCGGAATCGACGACCCGCCGGGCATCGATCCCGGTCGGCGTGCCTACGAACCCAAGGGGAGGGAGCGCATAGGACGGGTTGCGAGCAAGGGTGATGCGCCCCATCAGGCGCGTGAATTCCAGCGCGTCGCCCGGGCTGCCACCAACGAAGCGGACGATGGCCGGTGCTGCGGCCATCGCGAACCCTCCGATCCCGAAGGTCTCCGTGATCGCGCTGTCGCCGAGGTCCGGATTGGCGTCGTCGGGGCCGTAGCCCGGGAAGTACAGGCCGTCGGGAACGCCGACGGGGGTCGTGAACCATGCATCCCCGGTGCCCGACAGGCGGATCCCGAAATCCACACCGTTGCGCGCCATGGCGGTCACGACCGTCGACGCATCGATCCCGTGTGCGCTGTCGAGGGCGGACTTGCACGCGGCCATGGACAGGTTGAGGAAGAAGTGGTCGTTGCCGTGCAGGAAGTCGAGGACCGCCGCGGCCACGGTCGTATCGGCCGTCCGCACCAGGGCCGGGGCGATCGCCCGGGTGAACAGCGAGGTCGCCGCGATGTTCCGATTGTGCCCCTCGTCCCCCATCTGCAACGCCTGCCCAGTGATGCTGCGTAGGTCGAGCGGCCCGCCGTGTCGGAGAGCGCTCGAAAGCGCCGGCCCGAGCACGTCCACGAACCAGCGCAGGCGCTCGAGGACGGACGCGTCGTACGCCCCGAAGCGCAGGACCTTTCCGAGGCCCTCGTTGAGTGTCGCGTGTGCGCGCGTTCCCGCGGCGACGTTCTCGACCACGACGACCGGCATCGAGGGGCTGATGATGCCGGCCATCGGGCCGACCGCCGCGTGATCGTGGCAAGGCGAGAGGTCAACCCCGCCCGATTCGACGAGCGCGGACGCCTCCTCCGCCGACCTGGCCCAGCCCTCGAACAGGATCGCGCCGATGATGGCTCCCTCGACCGGCCCGGCCATGCGTTGCCACGCGATCGGCGGGCCGGCATGGAGGATGTGCCTGCCGTCGAGCCCGAGTGCCGTGCGGGCCGGCTGGACGTCAACGAGCATCGGCTGGGCGGCGAGGAGGCGCTCGACGGCCGTGGCGTTGGCCGCCGCGATCCGCCGCCCGATCGGGTCGCTCGGGTCGTCCTCCAGGCGAGCGAGCAGGAGGCCCACGTCGCGATCGCCCTCTGCCGGCGGGCGCCAGTCGAGGCGGGAGACCGACGCCCCGTTGGCGGCGAGCGGCTGGGCGAACATGTCGAGGCCGACATTCACGGCGCGGACCCCATCGGGGAACAGCACTGACGTTCGTGCCTCGTTCATGGGTGCATGCCCGCCGCGACCGCCGCGGGGGCGACGATCCGGGCCGCGAGCACAGCCGCCCGGGCATTGCTCGGGGCGAGGATGACCCCGGCTTCGGCGAGCCGACGCTCCTGCACGACCAGATCCTGGGGGTCGCTGCTGGTCCCGCATACGGACGCGACGACCGCGAACCGGCGGTCCGCACGGGCGGCGTCGTCGCGGGCCGTGCGGATCGCGCTCGCGAGGGCGCCGGCCGGATCCGCGTTGGCCCCATAGCCGAGGACGACGTCGAGCAGGATGACCGCCGTGGATGGATCGGCGGCGGCCGCGGCTAGGTGCTCGTTGCGGAGGCGCGGATCGATCATCGGATGCGGGCGACCGACGGTGTATTCGTCATCGCCCAGGTCGACGATCTCGTGGAGCTTGGCGGCCACCACGCCAAGCGATGCGCCCAGGACGAGCTTGGCTTCGCCGGCCAGCGAGCCGCCGCTGTAGAGCCCGCGGATCCTCCATTGCGCCGGAACCAGGCTCGCTTGCGCATCGTGGACCGCCCGCGACGAGGTATCGTCGCCGGCCGGCCCCGCGCCCTGATCCGTGGCCACGATACCCAGCGCGTCGTCACTCGAGACGGGTCGTCCGAGGGCCATCGCGCTGGCAGTCGCCGCGGCGGCCTCGAACGTCGCGGCGGGGATCAGGCCGGCCGCCGTGACCTTGGCTGGATCTCCGCCCAGGAAGTTGATGATCACCGGTTTCCCGACGTGGCCGGCCGCGGTGAGGACCAGCTCGGCAACCGAGGCCGACGGCGGCTTCGAGATCAGGACGATCAGCGCCGTCCCCGGATCGGCGCCCAGCCGTTCGAGCGCCGCCAGCATCATCTCGCCGCCGACTCGTTCGTCCAGATCGCGTCCGCCGACCCCGATGGCCTGCGAGACACCGGCGCCGTAGCGATCGATGAGACAGCTCACCTGCTGCAGGCCGGTCCCGGACGCGCCGATCAGCCCGATCGTGCCGCGCCGGACGGCATTGGCGAACCCGAGCGGTACGCCATCCAGGATCGCCGTCCCGCAGTCGGGTCCCATCACGAGGAGGCCCCGCGCGCGTGCCATCGACTTCAGCTCGATCTCGTCCTCCACCGGGACGTTGTCACTGAAGAGGAAGACGTTGAGGCCGCGCTTGAGCGCCTTGAGCGCCTCGGCAGTGGCGTACGTGCCGGGCGTCGATATCAGGGCGAGGTTGGCGCCGATCTCCGCGACGCCTTCGGCGAGCGTCCGCGCGTCCGTTCGGGTCGTCTCGCTCGGACCTTCCGTGCCCGGTCCCGCCAGTCGTTCCGCGGCACGCTCCAGCGCCTGCGTCGCGGCGCCCTCGTCGTCCGCGGCGACGGCCACGACCAGGTCATTCGGCCCAGCCGACGCGGTCGCTTCGGACAGGAGGCCGGCAGCGGCGAGAACTTCCCGATTGGCCGGCGTGGCCATGACCAGGCCGGCTCGATCGATGCCGGGGAGCGACTCGATCTCCGCGGCGATCTGCATCAATTCGACCGAGTCGCGATAGCTGTTGGGAAAGATCCGGGCGTTGACCGTCGACATCAATCCAGCGCCCTGTGCACGCCCGCGGCGACATCGAGGCCGATCAGGACGCCGAGCAGGCAGTCCGTGCCGGACGTCGCGCCCCACGCCACGGCCCGATCGATGGCCGCCGGGATCGCCTCGTCGTCCGACCCCATGAGCGTCGCCAGCAGGACGTGCAATCGTTCGGCGAATTCGCCCGCGGCGGCGTGGCGCAGGAGGGTCGCGGCGAGCGCTGTCGTCCGGGCTTCGACGCCGCCCGTGGCCAGGGCCACGAAACCGGCTGTGGGCCGGGCGAGGGCGTGGAGTGCCGCTTCGATGCCGACCAGGACGTCGTCGCCGGATGGGGTAAGTCCCGAGCCGAGTCCGATCAGGCGTGTCGCCGCCTCGGCCGCGCGACGCCGGTCGCCGATCTCGAGTGCGACGATCAGTGCCGCCAACGCGGGTCGGGCGACGTCCACGTAGCGATCGCGGCCATAGGGGACGTCCTCGCGCAGCAGCGGACCGAACCCACCAGCGGATGCGCGGGCCCGCGCGACCGCCCGTGTCGCCGCCGCACGCCGTGTCCAGCGCGCCGCGGCCACATCAACGAGTTCGGCTGGTGCAGCCAATCGCGGCGACCAGCGCGATGCCCCGGCGAACTCGATCTCGAGTCCGGCGTCTGGGACGCGGAGCTTCGCATCGCTGGCATCCGCGACCATGCCGGGGTGCAGGCCGATCGCACGCCAGTCTGGCCCGAGGTCCGCCACGATCCCGTTCGGCAAGCCACCGCCCTCGCCAGCGACCGTCAGTAGCCCGTCCGCGGTCGTGATATTGATCACCGACCGGTAGATGCTCTGCACGCGCAGGGGTTCGACAGCGGCGCGGCTGATGCGGCGGGGGACGGCATCGCTGATCATCGAGGCACGATGGACGCGAACAAGCCCGGCCGTTGGCATTGATGGACATCGTAGGCACGCCGATCGATGCCGTCACTGTGTGATATGGCCATTGACGAGCCTCCTCACTGTCAGGTATCGATAGCCACGTGATCGACTCCATCTCGCTGAGCGAACTGCTGAAGCTCCCGACGCTGACGCATGCCCGGGTCGTCGGCGGACACGAGGGCCTGCGCCGGCCGGTCCGCGGGATCAACGTCATGGAGGTCCCGGACATCCTCGACTGGGTGAAGCCGGACGAGCTTCTTCTCACCACGGCCTACCCGCTCCGCGACGACCCTGTCGCGCTCGACGCCCTCATCCCGCGATTGGCCGAGCGAGGCCTGGCAGGGATCGCCCTCAAGCCGGGCCGGTACATCAAGACCATCCCCGCGTCGATGATCGAGGCCGCGGAACAGCACGCCTTCCCGCTCATCGAGCTTCCACCCGAAGCGTCCTTCAACGAGATCATCAATTCCGTGCTGACGGTCATCCTCGACGTCCAGGCCGCGCGCCTCCAGCGATCCGCCGCCATCCACGACCGATTTACCAGCATCGCCCTGTCCGGGGGCGGCCTGCGCCAGATCGCGGAGGCCTTGGCCGAGCTCGTCGGGCGGCCGGTCGCGATCGTGGACGCCCAGGACGTCGTCCAGTGGCGCACCTCGGACCAGGCACCGGTCGGCGAGTCGGGGTCGACGGTCGGCTCGACGGTCGGCGATGGTGGCGCGATCGTCCAGCCGATCCAGGTCGGCGCGGAGCGCTACGGGGCGATCCTCGTGGCCGGTGACGCAGCCGGGCTCGGTCCGGATCGCCTGGAAGCCATCGAGTACGCCGCCACGGTCGCAGCCCTTCGCCAGGTCCAGACGCGCGCGGTCGCCGAGGCCGATCGCCGTTTCCAGGCCGTGTGTCTCGAGGAACTCATCACGGGCCACGTTGCGGATCGCACCGTGCTGATGGAGCGGGCGGCAGCCTTCGCCTGGGATCTCGCCACTCCCCGGGCGGTTCTGCTCGCCGACGTGGAGGCGATCGCCGGACGGCCCTTTTCCGCCCTGGCGGGCACGCCCGAGGAAGGTGCCCTGCGCCACCGGCTCGCCGAGGCGGCCAGGGCCAGCCTCGGGCCAGGGTCGATCGTCTGGGAACGGAGCCGGGAGATCGGAGCCCTCGTCTCAGCCGGGCCCTCAGGGCTTCGTGAGATCGGCGCTGCCTTGCAGGCCGAGGCCAGTCGTCACCTGCCAGGGATCGTCGTGAGCGTTGGGATCGGGCGAACGGCCCTCGACCCCCTGGACCTCCACCAGTCATTCGGCGAGGCCAGGCGAGCGTTATCGATCGGCCGTTGGGCGCACGGACCGGGCGACGTGACCGCATTCGACCACCTCGGACTGGACCGCCTCCTGGTGGCCGTGCCGGTCTCGGAGGGGGAGGCGTTCTGTGCCGACGTGCTCGGCTCGCTCGAGGCCTACGACGCCGCACATGGAACGACCCTGGTCGCGACGCTCGAGACGTTCCTGGCGACCCGGAACGCCGCCCTCGCGGCTCGCCGGCTCTACCTCCACTACAACACCCTCAAGAACCGGCTCGCCAAGATCGAGGAGGTCATCGGGCCGTACCTCGACGACCCCGACCGCTGTCTCAGCCTTGCGCTGGCTCTCCGGATGCGACGCCTGCCGACGACATGACCGGCCCATCGAGCTCGACCTCGTCGATGCCGTCGAGTTCCTGTACGTGGACATTGACCCGTTCGCCTCTCGCCGTGGGGATGTTCCGCCCCACGTGGTCGGCCCGGATCGGCAGTTCCCGATGGCCCCGATCCACGAGCACCAGGAGGCGGATGGTCCGCGGGCGTCCGAAATCGATCAAGGCGTCCATGGCCGCGCGCACGGTCCGACCCGTGAAGAGGACGTCATCGACCAGCACGACCGTTTGGTCGTTGATGTCGAACGGCAGTTCGGTCGGACGAACGATGGGGTACCACGCAAGCTCGGAGAGATCGTCGCGATAGAGCGAGATGTCGAGCGACCCGACGAGCAGGCGCACCCGTTCGGAAGCGGCGATGACGTCGGCCAACCGCTGTGCCAGGACCACCCCTCGACGCTGGATCCCGATCAGGACGAGGCCGTCCGTCCCGCCTTGCCGCTCGATGACCTCATGCCCGAGACGCGTGATCGCTCGTCGGATCTGGTCTGCATCCATCATGGTCCGGGCCGTCACGCGGGCTCCTCTCCGTGGAAGGCGCGCAGCCTAGACGCTGGGCTCCCGCAGGTCCAGCGGCAGCCTCGATGTACGCTGGCGACGCTCACTCGCCGCCGCGGGAAGGTGGCGGACTCGAGGTTGAGCTCCAGACGCATGGAGACGACCGTGGCGCGCGTGCAGACCAGGCCCCTCACCGAACCCGACGAGGTCCGCCAGATGCCCCGCGGCAAGCTCGAGATCTTCAACGTCGGCGAGGTCGTGATCGGGCGAACGAGGTGGGAGCCGGGCTGGCACTGGGCCGAGGACGTCAAACCGGTCGCCGGAACGGACCTGTGCCAGTACCACCACGTCGGCGTGAGCGTCTCGGGCACGCTCGGCATCCGGATGGAGGATGGCAGCACGGCCGAGATCGGCCCGGGGAGCACCTTCGACATCCCGCCCGGGCACGACGGCTGGGTCATCGGCGACCAGCCGTGGATCAGCTACGACTTCGCCGGGATGCGCGCCTTCGGTCGGGTCGACGAAGGGACGCGTCGAGTCCTTGGCGCGGTCCTCTTCACGGACATGGTCGACTCGACGGCCACCGCCGAACGTCTCGGGGCGACTCGCTGGAAGGAGCTCGTCGACGTCCACAACGAACGGCTGCAATACGAGCTCGATCGGTTCCGCGGGCGACTGGTGAAGACGACCGGCGACGGGGTCCTCGCCCTCTTCGACGGGTCGGAACGCGCGGTTCGGGCGGCGGCCGGGATGGTCCGCGCGGCGGCCGACATCGGCATCGCCGTCCGAGCCGGCATCCACACCGGCGAGGTCGAGCTGGAGGCGGGCGACATCCGCGGCCTGGCCGTCCACATGGCCGCTCGCGTGATGGCCGTGGCCGGACCAGGGGAGGTCGTGGTATCCGCCACCACACAGGAGCTCCTGGCCGGTACGAACCTCCGGTTCCGCGATCTCGGGAGTCACGAGTTGAAGGGCATCTCGGGGCCGCGCCAGCTGTTCGCCCTGGAGCCGGCGGACGCGTAGACGCCCGGATCGATCCTGCTCCGTGGCGATCAAGGTCGGCTATCGTTGATCCGATGCCTACCATCGCCAACGGGATCGACGTCGAGGGGCCGATCCTCGCCGAGGTCTTCGTCGTCTGGCTGAACACCGACCACCTCGAGCTCACTGGGCCGTGCGGCGCCGCCCCATGGATGATCGAGCTCGGTGAGGTCGAGCACCCCGTGGCCGCCGTCGATCGGATCGTGCGCGACGTCGTCGGTCCGCCGCTCCTGGTCCACTCGACGTCGTGGCGCCGCGACCACGGAGCCGTCGTGCTGAGCTTCGTCGTCGTCATCGATGAGGAGCTCGTCGGCGCCATGGAGAGCGCGCCGATCGGCCGGTCGGAGCTGGCCCGATCGGAGGCGACGGCCGCCCCCAGGTCGATCGGCCACGAGCAGGTCATCGAGCACGGGCTTCGGCACATGGCCTGGCTCGCGGGCGACGACGTCACGGTGGCCGCCGCGCTGTCGGCGGGTTGGCGGGCCGTCCTCCAGACCTATGGTCCAGAACCATTTCGGGCGCTCGGGTGACGAGCCTGCATGAGGACGTCGTGACGCCGTCCCCGGACGGTGAACTGCTGCGCGTCGGGTGCGTGTGCGGCTGGGAGGTCGTCGGGAGCCCGGATGTGGTCGTGCCGGCCGTTCTTGAGCACGGCCAGAAGATCCACAACATGTCGGGCACGCCGGAACAGGTCCTCGCGAATGCCGAGCGCGTCGTCGTTTCCGAGGCCGGTCAGGAGCCTACCGTCCGGGGCTGAAGCGGCCCGACCGATGAGTTTCACGACCCGCGCCGGTCTAACAGACGAACCACCAAGGCGACGATGGAGCGACTGCGATGACCACCACCCAAACCCCGAGAGCCGGCCGACGCGAATGGATCGGGCTGGCCGTCCTCGCGCTGGCGTGCCTGATGTACGTGATGGACCTGACGGTCCTGCACCTGGCCGTCCCGTCCATCAGCGAGGACCTCAAACCGAGCAGCGCACAGCTGCTCTGGATCATCGACATCTACGGCTTCATGGTCGCTGGCTTCCTGGTCACCATGGGCACGCTCGGCGACCGGATCGGCCGGCGCAAGCTGCTCCTGATCGGGGCCGCGGCCTTCGGAGCCCTGTCGATCCTCGCCGCCTACTCGACGAGCCCGGAGATGCTCATCGTGAGCCGGGCGCTCCTGGGCATCGCCGGCGCGACCCTCGCCCCATCGACGCTGTCGCTCATCTTCAGCATGTTCCAGGATCCCCGCCAGCGCGCCGTCGCCATCGGCGTATGGATCTCGGCCTTCTCGGCGGGCAGCGCGATCGGGCCGGTGCTTGGCGGGATCCTGCTCGAGAACTTCTGGTGGGGGTCGGTCTTCCTGCTCGCCCTGCCGGTGATGGCGCTGCTACTAGTGCTCGGGCCGATCGTGCTTCCGGAGTACCGTGATGAGAACGCCGGCCGGCTCGACCTCATCAGCGCGGTCATGTCGCTCGTCGCGGTCCTGTCGGTGATCTTCGGCCTCAAGCAGATCGCCCAGGACGGCATCGGATGGCTGCCGGTCTCCTCGGTGCTGGTCGGCCTCGTCGTCGGCGCCCTGTTCGTCCGCCGCCAGCTCACGCTCGCCGACCCGATGATCGACCTGCGGCTCTTCCGGGTCCCGGCGTTCACCGCGTCGCTCGCCATCAACTTCCTGGCCATCTTCGTGGCGATCGGCTACTTCCTGTTCGTGGCGCAATACCTCCAGCTCGTCGTCGGCCTGTCGCCGCTCGAGGCCGGGTTCTGGTCCGTGCCCTCCGCCATCGGCTTCATCGTCGGCTCGAATGCGGCGCCGCGGATCGTGCGCCACGTTCGCGCTGCCTACGTCATGGGCGCGGGCCTCGCGCTGGCGGCGATCGGGCTCGGCGTCCTGACCCAGGTCGGCGCCACGGACGGGCTGCCGACCGTCATCGCTGGCTCGATCATCATCTCGCTGGGGCTTGCGCCGGTCCTCTCGCTGACGACCGAGTTGATCGTTGGCTCGGCACCCCCGGAACGGGCGGGAGCCGCGTCGGGGATCTCGGAGACCGGGGCCGAGCTCGGCGGAGCCCTCGGCATCTCGATCCTCGGCAGCGTCGGCGTGGCGCTCTATCGCAGTCACGTCGCCGCGGGTCTGCCCGCCGGTGTTCCGGCCGACGCAGCGGTCGTCGCTCGCGACACGCTCGGCGGGGCGGTCGCCGTCGCCGGGCAGCTCCCCGGTCAGCTCGGGTCGGCGGTCCTCGACGTCGCTCGCGACGCCTTCGTCCAGGGGATGCAGGTGGCCGCCACGATCAGCGCGGTCCTGGCGCTCGCTGTCGCGGTCCTGGCTGTGGTCATGCTGCGGGACGTCGGGTCCGGCGCGGATCGCGAAGCGGCAGCCGACGCCGAGGTCGAGCGATCGCGCGATCTCGATCCCCGGCGCGAGACGGACCGAGC
>Ga0070699_100003903_pt1 | contig 13174 bp, 7 predicted proteins | sample KBSK1503metaG_FD_65473 | JGI IMG/M metagenome (GOLD analysis project Ga0070699, IMG submission 65473) | Corn, switchgrass and miscanthus rhizosphere microbial communities from Kellogg Biological Station, Michigan, USA - KBS K1-50-3 metaG | ecosystem: Host-associated > Plants > Roots >...
CCATGTAGCCGAGCATCGCGGCCTGCGGGCGGGGATCGCGGCGGTGGAAGTCGCGGTGCTTCTCGAGCAACGTCGGGGTCGGCACCATGTCGCTGTCGGTGAAGAGCACGACGTCGCCGCCCGCGGCGTGGAAGCCGGTGTTCAGCGCCGCCGCGCGGTTGGCGTGCGCCCGGCGGACGAACCTCAGGTCCAGTGCGGAGCCGAAGGCCTCGGCGAGCGCTTCCGGCTGATCGTCCGACCCGTCGTCGCAGACGATGACCTCGAACTCGTCCCGCCCGAGCGTCTGCCGCGCGAGGGCGCCGAGGCACTGGGCGAGCGCCGCACGCCGGTTGTAGACGGGGATCAGGACCGAGAGCTTCATGACGCCCCTGCCTCGAGCTGGGTCGACGTGGCCTCACCGTGCTCGACCACCACCCGCCACCCGCGCGCCCGGACGCGCAGACGGAGGTCGACCTCGGCGAGCGCCTCCGGCGCGCCCTCCTGGAAGCCGCCTACCGCTTCGAAGCGGTCGCGCCGGACGAGCAGGGTGGGTGGCTGGGCGACGCCGGGCAGCCGCGCCGTCGTCCCGACCACCGCGACGTCGGGATCGACCTCGGCGGACGCGACGAGGGCGCGCAGCCATCCCCGCCCGGGGAGGGCGCCGGGCCCGAGGAAAACGAGGTGGCGGCCGCGGGCGCGCCGCGCCGCCTGGTTCCACGCCGCCACGACGCCGCGACCCTCGGCGTTGCGGAGAATCTGCACGTCGCCGCCGAGGGTGGCGAGAAAGGCTCGGGTCTCGTCCGGGGAGCCGTCGTCGATGACGATCACCTCGAAGTGGGCCCCGTCGGTCACCTCGGCGAGGCGGGTGAGCGTGTCGCGCGCCGCCGAGGCGTCGTGAACGGGGAGCGCGATCGACACGTCGAAGGGCGCGGCCAGCGCCTCGCGGACGCCGAGACGGTATGCCGCGTGGAGGAGGCCGGCGTAGAGCGGGTCGAGGACGGCCCGCCGGTAGACCGCGGCGAAGCTCTCGTCGCCCGTCCGGAGGGCGCCCAGCTTCGCGAGGTCCGGCTTCTCGAGCTCCAGGACCGCCTCGAGCATCCGCTCGAGGCCGGCGTCGTCGACCTGGTCGGACGCCTGGGCGTGCTCGGCGATGCGGGTCAGCGCGGCGTCCAGCTCGGGATGCTTGCGCGTCAGCAGGACCGCCATGCGCCCCGCCATTCGCTGGCGGCGGACGAAGCCTGCCGTCGTGAGCTCGTGGTGGTGGTGGGTCACGGCCTGCGGACGGAAGTGGAGTGTCATGCCCTGGCGGCGCAGGCGGTAGCCGAGCTCGATGTCGTCGCAGGCGGGGTAGGTGAAATCGGTGTCGAACCAGGTCTCCTGGCGGAGCAGCAGGCTCCGCTTGAGCGAGACGTTCGAGGTGTAGAAGAGGTTGAACTCCGCCTTCCCGTCGCGCACCAGGGCAAAGTTGAACTGCTGGCCGCCCGCCGGCGAGACGACGTGCTCCATGAGCGGTGTCACGCGGATCTCCGGCGACCATTCGATCAAGCCGAGGAGCGCGTCGCGCTCGTCCTGGTGGCCGGCGTGGAACTTGAGATGCGCCTCGACGAAGGACGGACCCGGGATCATGTCGTCGCCGGTCAGGAGGACGATCCGGCCGCGCGCCGTGGCGATGCCGCGGTTGCGCGCCGCGTTCGGTCCCCGATGCGGCTCGGCGAGGACGCGGAGGGCGAACGGCGTGCGGACCGCGGCGAGCATGGCGAGCGTGTCGTCGGTCGAGCCGTCGTCGACCACGACCACCTCGAAGTCGGCGGGCGCGACGGTCTGGGCGGAGAAGGCGAGGAGCGTCTTCTTCAGGATGTCGCGGCGGTTGTAGGTCGGGATCACGACCGTCAGCGGTATCGCGGACGCGAGCGCATGTGCCTTCCGCTGTGCCGCGCGCTGCACGCCGTCGAGGTTGTAGGCCCAGGCGAGGAGGTCGGCATAGTGCCGCCGGCGGAGTCGTGCCAGCCCCGGCGAGCCGCCCTCGCGACGCTCCTGCTCGACCAGTGCCCAGCCGCCGTCGATGAAGCGCTTGGCGAGCGCCAGGTCCTCGCGCGAGAGATGCGGCGTGCGCATGACCACCTGGTGGCCGCCCCAATCGCGCCAGTCGGCCGATTCGATCCAGCCCCCCCGCTCCGCCTCGGCGTGGAGCGGCGTCCCGGGGTAGGGCGTGATGACGGTCAGGCCGATCGTGTCCGGCTCGTGGCGCATGACCAGGTCATAGGTGTCGACGATCGAGCTGCGCGTCTCGTGCGGGAGGCCGGCGATCAGGAGGAAGTGCAGGCGGATCCCCAGCTCGCGCGCACGCCGGCGCAGATGCGCGAGCTTCGGGACGGTGAGGCCCTTCTTGCCTTCCTTGTGATGCATGACGGCCTCGTCGCCCGTCTCGACCCCGATCAGGATGCCGACGCAACCCGCGGCCGCCATCTGCTCGAGGAGCGCGTCGCCGAGGCAGTCGACGCGAGTCTCGCACATCCACTCGAGCCGCCAGCCGGCCGCGCGGATCAGCTCGCAGAGGCGCGCCGTCCGCTTCTGGTCGAGCGTGAAGGTGGCGTCGCGGAAATAGATCTTCCGGATGCCGTGGCCCTCGACCACGTCCTGGAGCTCGGCGAAGATCCGCTCGGGCGTTTGCGACCGCCACGCCTTCCCTTCGACGAGCGGATAGGGGCAGTAGTAGCCGCACGGGTAGGGGCAGCCGCGGCTCGTCTGGAGCGTCGCGACCGGCGTGCCGAGGAGCGGGTAGACGTAGTGGTCGTTCGGCAGGAGGTCGCGCGCGGGGAGGGGCAGGGCGTCGAGGTCCGCGATCGGGCTGCCGGCGCGGAAGACGAGGGCGCCGGCCTCGAGCCACGCCGTCCCGTCGCGCACCTCGCCGGTGACGATGCCGGCAATCGAGAGTTCGGGCTCGCCGTGGATGACGAGATGGGCGTCGCTCTTGCGGAGCATCTCTTCCAGCACGCGCGGCTCGCGCACGAGCGTCTTGGCGAAGACCCGCGCCTCCGGATGCCGGGCGCGGAGGCCGGCGAGGAACGCCGCGTCGGCCTCGAGCGTCGGCAGCGAGACCGAGGCGACGATCGCGGCGTAGCGCGCGCCGTCGAGCCGCTCGTACACTTGCGCGTCGTCGAGGCCGAGCGGATCCGCGTCGATCAGCTGCACCTCGAAGCCGGCAGCGCGGAGCGTCGACGCCATGAGCGCCAGGTCGAGGGGCGGCAGGACGAGCGTCGCGGCGCCGTCGAAGCCGAGGCCGCCGGCCATGCCGCGGCTGACGGCCCGCTTGCGGAGCGACGGGGTGTTGATCAGCGCGACGCGTTCCATCGCCTCGCCTCAGACGGCGGCCGCCGCCGTGTCGCCGGCGAGCGTCGCGAGCGCGCCCTCCGGCCCGCCCGCGGCGGCCAGCGCGATCGCGCGCGTCAGCCACTCGTAGTCGACACCGCGGATCTTGGCCTCGTTCGGCGAGCGACACGAGCTCTTGAAGTCGTCGACCACCGCCAGGTCCTGGCTCTCGACGACGTCGAACATGCCGCTGCCCGGCGTCGGGGTGAAGAAGCTCGGGCTGAAGTGGTCGGGCGCGATCTTCCAGACCATGCGGACGGTGTCGAGCGCTTCGGCCTTGGTCTCGCTCGGCGCGCCGAACATGATGTTGGCCCACACGTTCACGCCGTAGCTCCGGCAGATGTCGGCGGCGCGCAGGTTCTGCTCCACCGTCGTGCCCTTCTCGAAGAGATCGAGGATGCGCTGGCTGCCGCTCTCGAAGCCGATCATCGCCCACGCGAGCCCGGCCTCGGCCATGCGCCGCACGGCGGGCTCGAAGCGGCAGATCATGTCGGCCCGCATCTGGCAGATGAAGGGCTGGTCGAGGCCCGCGGCCTGGTAGCGGTCGCAGAACTCGAGCATCCACTTGGGGTTCAGGAAGAACAGGTCGTCGTGCGCCATCCAGCTGCGAAACCCGTAGCGGTCGCGCAGGTAGAGGAGCTCGTCGACCACGTTCTGGGCGCTCCGGATCTTCGCCTTGTTGCCGAACACCATGCGCTCGGCGGGCTGGCAGAAGTTGCACTTGAAGGGGCAGCCGCGGCCGGCGTTCGTCGTGATGAAGGGCAAGGGCAGGCCGGGGACCATCGGCGTCCGGAGCTCGGCCGAGACGTCGAACAGCTCGCGGTCCACCCACGGGATCGCGTCCAGGTCGGGCGGCTCGCCCTCGATCAGGCGGGGTGGCCGCTCGCCGGCGTCGAGCGCTGCGAGCAGCCGCGGGAAGCTGACCTCGCCTTCCTTGGTGACGACGTGGTCGGCGAGCGCGTTGTTCAGCACCTGCCGCGTGTTGATGGTCGCATGGACGCCGCCGAGGACGATGACCGCGTCGGGGTGCTCCTCCTTGATCACCCGCATCGCTCGCACAGCGTCGGGATAGTGGAGGCTCCAGGAGGTCATCCCCCACACCGGCGTGTCGCTCGACCGGACGAGGGATCGGAAGTGCTCCCACCCGGTGAGCGCGCGGAGGTCGATCAGGCGGACGTCGTGGCCGGCGGCTTTCGCGGCCGCGCCGACCGAGGCGAGCCCGTGGTCGATGAAGTTGGCGTCGACGCTCGGGCGCTGGTTGAAGCTGTTGAAGCCGGGGAGGGCGATGCCCGGGAAGACGAGGGTCACACGCATCGGGAGCCTCCGTTCATTGGAGCAATGGGAGCAGCGCGCCGGCCTCGGTGTACCAGGCGAGCGTGGCGGCGAGGCCGCGGTGAAGCGAGTGCCGCTGGTAATCGCCGATCGCGGCGCGGAGCCGGGCGTCGGTGTAGGCGCGGTGGATGCGCTCACCGTCGGCCAGGAGGAAGTAGGCGGCCTCCGGGACGGCCGTGGCGCCCGCCGGCAGCGGCGCCTCGCGCTGCGCGAGCCGCAGGTGGGCCAGCTCCTCCACGCCGAGCAGCTCGGCGAGCGCGAGCACCCAGTCGCCGATCGACGTCGGCGCGTCGCCGGTGAAGTTGTAGACGCCAGCGAGCCGTACCCGCAGCGCCCGGACGAGCGCCTCGACCAGGTCCGTGACGTAGATCGGCTGCAGCAGCCGCGCGCCGAGGAGCGGCAGCGCCGGCCCCGCGGCGTCTTCGGTCAGGAGCGTGCGCAGGAAGAAATGGACGAAGCCGAGGCTCCCCGGCCCGTAGGTGTTCCCGATCCGCGCCACGAGCGCGGGCACCCCGGTCCGCTCGGCGAACGCCGCGACCTGCGCCTCACCGTCGCACTTCGACTCCCCGTACGGCGTGGGCGGCAGGCAGGCGCGCGTCTCGTCGAGCGGGAGCTCGTCCGGCCGCGCGAGGCCCTGCGCCTCGATGCTGCTCGCGAAGACGAGGTAGCGCGCTCCGCTCGCTTCGGCCAGCTGGAGCACGTTGGCGGTGCCGGCGACGTTGGTCGCGCGCATCTCGTCGCCGGTCAGGTTGACGTTGGCGCCGAGGTGGAAGACGGCCTCGCACGGCTCTGCGTCCGCGACGCGAAGCACGCCCTCGGCGTCGGTCAGGTCGGCGGCGACGACGCGCGCCCCGCGCGACGCGAGCCAGCGCGCGCCCGCCGAGTCCGGCCGGCGCGTGACGATCGAGAGCCGGCAGCCCTCGCCGAGCAGGCGAGCGCTCAGGTGCGAGCCGATGAATCCGGTGCCGCCGGTGACGATGACGTGGCCTGGCATCGAGCGTGCGAGTTCCAAAGCGCATGCCAGGGTGCGGGACGCTGCGGGCGCGTGCGGATCGTCGTACCGAGGTCAGCGCGCCGACCGGTGAGGACGGGAAATTGACTCTCGGGGATCGTCGCCGCGTGCGAGCATCGCTCTCATTGGGGGCCAGGGGTGCGCTGGCCGAGTTGCTCGGCGGCGATCCGGCCCGCTTCGCTCGAGGCGTCGAGCGTGAGTGCCGTGTGCCACGCGGTCTCGGCTTCGGCGCGCCGGCCCTGGCCGGCATACGCGAGCCCCAGCACGGCGTAGGCGTACGCGGAGCGCGGGTTGAGAGTAATCGCGCGGCGCGCCCTGTCGACGGCCTGGTCGAACTGCCCGAGCCGCACGTCGAGGCGTGCCAACCGCGGGAGTACGCCGGGCGCATACGCCGACCCGAGCGCGAGCCCGCGCTCGTAGAGGGCGGCCGCCTTCGCGTAGTCGCCGAGGTGATCGTACGAGCGCGCCAGATTGAGATGCGCTTCGGGCGACGCCGGATCGATGGCAATGGCCCGTTCCTCCGCAACGATCGCTTCGGCGTGCCGTCCCTGGTCTTCGTAGACCACGCCGAGCCCGATCTGTGCCAGGAAGCTGCCCGGGTTCTGGTCGACGGTGTGCGTCCACAGCGTCTCGAGGCTCTGGTAGACGTGCGCCTGGCGCCACGTGAGCACGCCGAGCAATGCGACCAGCGCGGCTCCCAGCGCGGCCGCCGCGGGACGCGGCATCCGTCGTGCAACGTACGCGAGCGTCGCGCAGAGCGGTACGATCACGCCGAGGCTCGCCAGGTACTGGAAGTGATCGGCGACGAACGAGAACTTGAAGGGGTAGACGTTGACGAACCCCGAAGCGGGAAAGAGCGTCCCCGCGAACATCACCGCGGCTGCGAACGGGCCGCGGCCCAGTCGACGCCGCAAAAACCATAGCGCTACGAGCATGGCCAGCGCGGCCGCCGGAAATCCCCATTGCCACAACGCGGTCGGGTCGATCCTCCAGCGCGGGTAGATGAAAACCAACGGTACGGGCCAGAGCACTTTGCCGAGATAAAACCACAGTGCCCGCCCGGCGATGAGGGAACGCGCCGCGAAGCTCAGATCGAACGCCGCCCCGCTGGCGCCGACCACCTCGGCTTCGTAGCGCGCCGTGAACCACCCGATCCCGGCGCTCACCGCGAACAACGGCAGTAGCGGCAGCACGTCGGTGCGCCACGACAGCCGGCCGCGCTTCCACCAGAAGAGCACGAGGATCACCGCCGGCAGTGAGCCGGTGACGCTCTTGCTCAGCATCGCAGCCAGGAAGAGCGCGAACGACGCCGCCCAGGGGCCGGGGCGGCGGCTGTCGTCGAAGACGAGGTAGGTGAGGAGCGCCGCCAGGTAGAAGACGCCGGAGAGCGTGTTCTTGAGCTCGCAGATCCAGGCCACCGACTCCACATGCACCGGATGCAGCGCGAACACCGCCGCCGCGAGCAGCGCGCCGGGGATCGCGAGCCGTCGCAGCACGGCCCACAGCAGCGCAGCGCCGAGGCCGTGCATCGCCACGTTGACCACGTGGTAGCCGAGCGTCCTCTCGCCCCACAGCCGATACTCGGCCCAGAAGGTGCCGAAGAGCATCGGGTAGTACTGCTGGCTTGTGCCGGGCTCGAACAGGATCCGCGCGAGGCCGCCCCAGGTGCGCAGTCGCGGCTCGGGTAGATGCGCGACATCGTCCCAGAGGAAGTCGCCGTGGAGCGCGGGCCAGTACGCCACCAGCAGCGCCCCGGCGAGCGCCGCGAGCACGGGCCACGTGCGTCGCGACGCCGAACGGTCGTCTGTCCGCAGCGATTCCCCGCCTCGGGGCATAGCTCCATCAGGGCCAGAGTTACGTAGCCCCGCTAGGGCAACAAGTTGCCGCCGCCACGACCGCGCGGCAAGCGGCCGTGTCCTCAACCTTGGGCTCGAGCTTCCGCCTCACGCACCAGGGTGAGCAACTCGCCGATCCGCTCCGCGTTCGATGCACCCGTCGCGCGCGCGCGCTCGAGCCGGAGGCGCGCGCCGAGGAAATCCTTCGCCTCGAGGTGCGCGAGCGCTGCGTCGCCGAGCGCCGCTTCGGCCTCGCGCGCGGCCCGTTCGCGCGCCTCGGGCGTGGCGTCGCCGTCATGCCCTCCCGCGAGTGCGCGCGCGACGCACGCCTGATGCGCGGCTTCCTCGTACCGATACCCCTTCCAGAGGATGCGACGCAGATCCTCCCGCGCGTCCGCCTCGTCGGGAGCGAGCCGGACAACCGTTTCGTAAAACGGACGCGCGAGATCGGGCAGGCCGACGAACTCGAAGAGCCGTGCGGCACTCACGGCGGCGGCACGGCTCCCCGCGGTCACCGCAGCGGCGAAGTAGTCGAGCGCGTTCCAGGCGAGGCCGCCGTCGAGCTGGCAGACGAGGCCGGGCGTGAAGGGCAGCCCCGCCTCCTGCATCACGAGCCCGACGGCGTGAAGACACTCCGCCCGCCCGATGCCGCCGTCGACGGCGGCGAGTGCCAGCTCGCGGGTCCGCTCCGTGACGTCGGGGGCGGCGCGGATGCCGCCGCGCAGGAGATCGGCCGCCGCGTCGCTGCGGCCGAGCCGACTCTCGACTTCCGCGGCGACGAGCCACGCGCGGACGAGGCTCGCATCTCGCGCGCGCGCCTCGGCGAGCGCGGCCAGCGCGGCGTCGTGCTGCCCGGCCCAGACGAGGATCTCGGCGAGCCCGAGGGCGGCCTCCGCGCTGCCCGCGTCGGTGGCGGTGCGCAGGCTTCTGGCAGCGGCGGGCACGGCGACGGCGGTCGCGGCGAGGCCGCGCACGGCGGCGAGGTGCGCCGTCATGCCCCACGCGAGGGCGACGTCGGCGTCGACGTCGCGGCGGGCGATCCCCGCCTCGACCGCCGCCGACAGCTCGGCCATGCGGGCACGGAGCGTGTGCCGCTCGCGGACCGCCCGCGCGCCGTTGGCGGCGACGCGCGTCCGTTCGGTGTCGGCGTGGAGATAGTGGGCCACCTGCGGGACCAGGTCGTCGGGCCCGTAGACCACGAGCTCTTCGCCGGGCGTGAAGAGGTCGGCCAGGCCGTTGTCGATGCGCTCGGTCACGAGGAGCGCCCCGCAGGCCATGGCCTCGAAGACGCGGAAGTTGAGGTCGCCGAGGATCGCCTCGTTGAGGACGATCTTCGAGCCCGCGAACACCGCCGCCATCTCCTCCCACGAGAGCCGCGTGTCCACCGACTCGCCGAAGGTGGCGAGGCCGAAGCGCCGTCGCAGGCACTCCACCACGGCGGCGCGCTTCGGCCGGGTGGTCGGGTCGACCGTGCCGACGAAGACGAGGTCGTGGATGCGTGCGAGTCCCTGCTCGCGGAAGACGCGCTCGTCGGCGCCCCAGGGGAGCCAGCGGGCCGGCACGCCGGCGGCGGCGAAGATCGGCAGGTAGTCCTTCTGCGCGACCAGCACGAGGTCGAAGAGCCGCGCGTAGTACCGCTGCCAGAAGAAGTTCACATGCACGTCGATCGCGTAGTAGACGCGCGGCACGGGGACGTCCTCGAGCCCGAACGGGAGTGCCTGAGGCCCGAGCGTGTCGGCGACGAGGAGCAGGTCGGGCGCGAAGGGCAGCCGCTCCCACAGGGCCCGCACGTCGAACGGCACCCCCGCCACGGCTAGGTCCGGGTATTCCTCGAAGGCGGCGATCACCTCGTGCCCGAGCGCGCGCAGCGGCTCGACCAGATGCGCGTTGCCGACGTGCAGGATGCGCACGCGGACGCAGGGGGCAATTTCCGTTCCATGGCGTCGCGCACCATCGGCGGCAGTTCGGGGCGTCGCACGCGGCAGAAATTGCCGCCGCGGATCCGCGCCGCGCCGCCGTCGCTGCCCGGCGACGGTGGCACAGGCCGTGCAATCGGCGTGCGAAGCGGGCTTCCCTATGGCGTCCCATCTCGAGGAGAACCTGCGCGCGCTGGCGGCGCGCCATCCGCGCCTGGCAGCCGAGGTCGGCGCCACGGCACCGCTGCCGTGGGCTCCGGAGCCGACGGCAGCGGGCGATCCGACCCTCACCGCCGACGGTGTGCTCCTCCACAACTGCTACGATCCGCGCCGCGAAGCTGCGCGCTGGGCCGAGGCGCAGCGCGAGCGTCTCGGCGAGCGGGCGGACGCGACGGCCGTCGTGCTCGGGCTCGGGCTCGGCTATCACGTCGAAGCGCTCGCGGCCGCGTGGCCGGGACGGATCGTCGTCGTCGAGCTCGACCGGTCGCTCTGGCGGACGGCGCTCGCGACACGCGACCTGCGGGCGCTTCTCGCCCGGGTCACGGTCGCCGAGGAGCCGCTCACCGAGGCGGCCGTCGACGCCTGGGGCACGCCCGTCGTTCTGCCGCACACGCCCTCCGTCCTGCGGGCGAGCGGGCTCCGCGCCGCGGGTGAGCGGATCGCGGGTCGCGCTCGGCTGCGCGACCTCCGTCTTCGCATCCTCGTCGTGTCGCCGCTCGCCGGGGGCTCCCATCCGATGGCGGGCCACTGCGCGCGCGCGCTGGCCGACCTCGGCCACGCCGTGCGGCTCCTCGACCTCTCGCCCTTCGCGAAGGGCATGGACGCCATCCCGTCCTTCAGCCCGCGCCGCGCCGCACGGGGCACGGTCGAGCAGGCCTACATGCGGTTTCTCGGGAGCGGCGTCCTCGCCGCGGTCGAGGCGGAGAAGCCCGACCTCGTGCTCGCTCTCGCGCAGGCGCCGCTCGACGCCGCGGTCCTCGCCGAGATCGGGCGCCGTGGCGTGCTGCGGGCGTTCTGGTTCGTCGAGGACCACCGCCTCCTCACCTACTGGCAGAGCGTCATCGCCGAGTACGACTACTTCTTCACCATCCAGCAGGGGACGTTCCTGGAGGAGGCCGCCCGCCGCTCGCCGGCTCGCGTCGCCTATCTTCCGTGTGCCGCCGAACCGGCCGTGCACCGGCCGCTCGAGCTGACGCCTGCCGAGCGCGCGGAGCTCGGGGCGCCCGTCGGCTTCGTGGGCGCCGGGTATCGCAATCGCCGGATCGCCTTCCGCTCCCTCCTCGACCTCGGCCTCAAGATCTGGGGCACCGAGTGGGGTGGGGCGGGTCAGGTGGAAGCCGCCGTCCAGCGCGACGGCGCGCGCATCTCGACCGAGGACACCGTGCGCATCTTCAACGCCACGCGGGTGAACCTGAACCTGCACTCCTCGACCTACGTCGATGGCGTCGACCCGCGCGGCGACTTCGTGAACCCGCGCACCTTCGAGCTGGCTGCGGCCGGCGCCTTCCAGCTGGTCGACCGGCGCGCGCTGCTGCCGCCGCTCCTCCGGCCCGGCGCGGAGGCCGCGACGTTCACCGATGCCGCCGAGCTGCACGACCTCGTGCGCCACTACCTGGCGCATCCCGACGAGCGCGCGTGCCTGGCGGCGGCGGGCCGGGCACGGGTGCTCGCCGAGCACACCTATCGCCACCGCATGCAGCGCCTGCTCGAGACGATCGCGGCGGGCGACCACGAGCGGCTCGGCGCGCGGCCGCGCGAGGAGACGGTGGCCGACGCCTCCCGGCGCGAAGGCGACACGCCGCTCGGCGACCTCCTCGGGCGACTCCCGCCGGCCACGCCCTTCACGCTCGACGGCGTCGTCCAGGGCCTGCTGCACCGCACCGGCGATCTCTCCGATCCCGAGGCCATCCTCCTCTTCCTGCACCAGTTCGACGAGCTCTACGTGCGGGAGCAGCGCGCATGAAGAAGATCCTGGTCGTCAACCTGACGCGCTTCGGCGACCTGCTGCAGACCACGCCGACCATCGTCGGCATGCGCGAGAAATACCCCGGCGCCGAGCTCGTCGCGCTGGTCGAGCGGAACTTCGCCGACGTGGCGCGCGGCCTGCCGGCCGTCGACCGGGTGTGGGAGCTCGACCTCGACGAGCTCGGACGGATGCTGATCGGCCAGACCGGCGACGGCCTCCGCGCCGCGTACCGCGTCGTCGACGAGACGGTCAAGGCACTTCGCGATGAACGCTTCGACCTCGCGCTCAACTACTCGAGCTCGAAGATGAGCGCCGTGCTGCTGCGGCTGATCGGCGCCCCCGACACGCGCGGGTGGACGATGAGCGCCGACGGGCACCGCCTGATCTCGCATCCCTGGTCGCGGCTCTTCGCCGCAAGCTGCCTCACGCGCCGCCAGGCGCCGTTCAACCTGGTCGACTACTACAAGCGCGTGGCCGGCGTCGCGGCGGGGCCCGAGCGCCTCTTCTTCAACGTCCCCGCCGACGCCCGGCGCTGGGCGGCCGACTTCCTCGCCACGGCAGAGCTCGTACCGGGAACGCCCCTCGTCGCCTTCCAGCTCGGCGCGAGCCGGCCGGTCCGCCGCTGGCCCGCCGCGCACTTCGTCGCCCTCGCGCGCGCGCTCCACGCCGCCATCGGCGCCCGCTTCCTCCTCTGCGGCGGCGGCGGTGACCGGGAGGTGGCGGGCGAGATCGCAGCAGCCCTCGGCCCGCTCGCCATCGACGCCTGCGGGCGAAGCTCGATCGCCGGGCTCGGGGCGCTCCTCGAGCGCGCGGACGTGCTGGTGACGGGCGACACGGGGCCGATGCACATGGCGGTCGCGGTCGGCACGCCGGTGGTGGCGCTCTTCTTCGGCCCGGCGCTTCCCTTCGACACCGGACCGTATGGCGCCGACCACGTCTGCCTGCACGCCGAGGTGGCGTGCGCCCCCTGCGACCACAACGTCACCTGCCTCGAGCCCTTCTGCCGCGACACGCTGGCGCCCGCGGCGGTGGCGGAGGCGGTGCTCGCGCGGCGTGCGGGCGACTGGCAGGCCCTCGCGACGGCCGCCGCTCGCTGGCCGGCCGTCGCCTGGTACCGGACGGCGTTCGACGCCGAGGGCCTGGCCGACGTGATCCCGCTCGGCGTGCGGCCGCCGGGTCGCGCCGAGGTGCTGCGCCGCGCCTATCGCGCGCTCTGGAAGACGGTGCTCGAGGGGACGGCCCCGCACGTGGCTGTTTCCGCGTTGCCGCGCGAGGCGGGCGTGCTCCGCGAGGTCGCGCGGCTCGCGGCCGAGGGCGCCGCGCGCGCGCTCGGCGTCGAGGCGCTGGCGGAGCAGGCGCCCGATCTCGACGCGCTCGAGGCCGCCGCGCGGCGGCTCGAGGAGCTCGACGCCCGGCTCTATCGCGTCGGCGCGATGCAGGAGGCGGCGGCGCTCCTGGTGCAGGTGTTCCGCTTCGAGAAGGAGAACGTCGAGGGCGAAGACGTGGGCGGGCTCGCGCGCGCGACCCGCGTCGTGCACGAGGAGCTCGCGGCGCGTGCCCGGCTCCTCGCCGAGATGCTGGAGCCGGCGGGCGGCGTGCGACCCGTGCTGCCACAGGGAGGCGATCATGCGAGTGTCTGTTGACGGGAACGAGATCGAGCTGCCGGGCGCCACGAGCCTGGCCGAGCTGATGGAAGCGCTGGCGCCGCTCATCGACCCGGCGCGAGTGGTGACCCGGATCGAGGTGGACGGCACGCCGGCCGATC
>Ga0070699_100003904_pt1 | contig 13174 bp, 8 predicted proteins | sample KBSK1503metaG_FD_65473 | JGI IMG/M metagenome (GOLD analysis project Ga0070699, IMG submission 65473) | Corn, switchgrass and miscanthus rhizosphere microbial communities from Kellogg Biological Station, Michigan, USA - KBS K1-50-3 metaG | ecosystem: Host-associated > Plants > Roots >...
CAATAACGCATTGTAACCATATGGTTCACGCGCGGGACTTCGGTTTCGAGGCACGGTTCGGCGCGGACTTACGTTAGTATGTTTCTGAATCAAATCTAACAACTTTTCCTGATGTGCGGAATCTTTGGCATCGTTGCGCATAACGCGCGAGTCCCGGCAGATGTACTGGAGCGCGCCACGCAATCTCTTGCCCACCGCGGCCCGGATGACTCCGGCACTGTAATTCTTCACGACTCCGTGCGCGATCCGGTGGAAATTGGCCTGGGCAACCGGCGCTTGGCGATTCTCGATCTGTCTCCTCTCGCTCACCAGCCCATGCATGATCTCGACACCGGCAACTGGATCATCTACAACGGTGAGATCTACAACTTCCGCGACATTCGCCAGGAACTTGAGCAAACCGGCACGAAGTTCGTCAGTCATTCCGATACCGAGGTTCTTCTGAAGGCCTACGCGCACTGGGGTGAAAAGTGTCTCCCAAAATTCCGCGGGATGTTTGCCTTCGCCATCTGGGATGCACGCCAACACCACTTGTTCATGGCCCGCGATCCCATGGGCATCAAGCCGCTTTACTACGCGGAATCGGGATCCTACTTTCTTTTTGCCTCCGAAGTTCGCACCATCATCGGGACTGGCCTAGTGCCTCGTCGCCTGGATCATGCCGGTGTTTTGAACTACCTGACCTTCGGCTCGGCCTACGATCCCCTGACGTTGATTGATGGCATTCGGGCGCTCCCTCCCGGCCACAACCTCATCTGGGAGCATGGCGAGGTTCGCCATTCGGCCTATTGGAATCTGACGGACAACGCAGAAGACGATGACCGCGAGCGATTCCTTTCCTCTACGAACGAAAGAAGCCGCGCGGCCTCGAATCTGCGCCCGATTCTGGAAGAGGCCGTGCGCCTACAGTTGGTCAGCGACGTGCCCGTTGGCGTATTCCTTTCCGGAGGCATTGATTCGAGCGCGTTGGTCAGCATTCTGAGCCGAGGAGGAGTGACGCCCAGCACTTTTTCTCTGGTGTTCCGCGAAGCTGATTTTTCCGAAGCCGAACATTCCCGTGCCGTCGCCCGCAAGTTTCACACCGACCATCATGAGATCACGGTTGCACAGCAAGACGTGCTGGCCGCAATTCCCGACGCGCTTCGCGCCATGGACCTTCCCACCATGGACGCAATAAATACTTACTTCGTTTCGCGGGAAGCTCGCGCCGCCGGCGTAAAAGTGTCCCTGTCCGGCTTGGGTGGCGACGAAATCTTCGCCGGGTATTCCAACTTCCGCATTGTTCCCCGCATGGAACGGTTCGCACAATTCTGGAAACACGTGCCCCACGCGGCTCGTAATCCGTTGGCGTCGGCCTTTGCCGCGCTCGCTCCGGCGACCGATCAAAATCGCAAGCTGGCTTCCTTAGCCCGCGATAATGGCCGCGTTCTGCATCCCTACTTCCTCAGCCGCATGCTGTTCACTCCCAGTCAGCGCGATCTTCTGTTCCCAGCTTCAGATTCAGGGGCCATCGAGCGCGCCGCGGCTTCGCAATCCGCCAGCCTTCAACAGGCGTTTCAACTAGACGCAGTCAATCGGGTTTCCTATCTGGAGACGCGCTGTTATATGCTCAACACACTGTTGCGCGACGCCGACTTCATGAGTATGTCCCAGGGCCTGGAAGTTCGAGTACCTTTGATCGACCATCAGCTCGCGAAGGCGGTTCTCGCCCTGCCCGGGGCCTGGAAACTCAACGGCAGCACGCCGAAGAGGCTGCTGGTGGCGGCCCTCGCGAACTCCCTGCCCGACGATATTGTGCATCGTCCCAAGCGTGGATTCACGCTCCCGTTCGAGCAGTGGATGCGCGGTGATTTGCGATCAGAGGTTGAGCCGGTACTGGAGAAGAAGATCAGCCAGGGCCCGCTGGCAGGGTTGTTGGACCCAAGTCAGGTGCGCCGCGTCTGGCACGACTTCCTGCGGGGCACAACCTCCTGGACGAGGCCGTGGTCGCTGTACGTGCTGCAGCGCTGGTGCGAACTGCATTTGTAGACGATTCATCGGGCATGCATAAGATCGAAGAAATCAAGAATCTGGAAGCCACGACTTCAACCCGCAGACTGCCGGTCAGCGTCATTGTGGCTGCGCGGAACGAAGCTCGCAATCTGCCGCGTTGCCTTGAAGCTCTGCGGGACGTCGGAGAAGTCTACGTGATCGACTCCCAGAGCACGGACGCAACGCCCGAGATCGCGCGCTCCTACGGAGCAAAGGTCGTCCAATTTCACTATCAGGGCGGCTGGCCCAAAAAGCGCCAGTGGGCGATGGAAACTTTGCCGCTGGCCTTCGGCTGGATTCTGCTGCTTGATGCCGACGAAGCTCTTACACCAGCGCTGGCGGACGAAATTCGCCTGGCTGTCGAGGATCGAGACATCAGCGGCTATTACATCTCGCTGCAATTGCAATTTCTTGGGCGCACTCTCCGCCACGGGGACGCGAGCTTCTGGAAGCTTTCCCTTTTCCGTCGCGGTAAGGGCTGTTATGAATGCCGGCTCAAGGATCAGGATTCCTCCATGGCCGACATGGAAGTCCATGAGCACGTCGTGGTCGACGGCCCAACTGCAAAGTTGAAGAATCCCATCATTCACCACAATGTCGAGTCGCTCTCCCGTTACATTCAGAAGCACGACGAATATTCCAACTGGGAAGCGCGTGTCCTTTTGCAGGCAGAGGAAAGTAGCCGGGAGCTTCCACCCGCGTTTTTCGCCACGCAAGCCCAGCGCCGTCGCTGGCTGAAAAAGCATCTCTACGGCTTGCCCGGTTCGCCCATCTTACTTTTTCTCTACCGGTATCTTTTTCGTCTCGGTTTTTTAGACGGTACTCCCGGTCTGATCTACTGTGGATTTCAGGCGGTGCAGATGTTCCACACCAAGGCTAAGATCTACGAGATGAAGGCACAAGCGGCGCAGCAAGACCCAAAGCAGAAGAGGGATTGATCTAGAAAATGTGTGGCATCAGCGGTCTCATGAATTGCGGGGATCGGGAGACGCTGGCGCGGATGACTCACATCCAGGCGCATCGCGGACCCGACGACTCTGGCCTCTGGGAGCGGCGATTTCCCGACGGTTCCTATGTTGGACTGGGCAGCCGGCGCCTCGCCATTCTCGATTTATCGTCCGTCGGCCACATGCCGATGTGTAACGAAGACCGCACTGTCTGGATCACCTATAACGGCGAAATCTACAACTTCGCTGAACTGCGCCGTGAGCTCGAGAGCAAAGGTCACAGCTTCGCTTCGCACACCGATACCGAGGTAATAATCCACCTCTACGAGCAGGAAGGCCCTGACTGCGTGAAGCGACTGAATGGTATGTTTGCCTTCGCCATCTGCGATCTTCGCTCAGGCTCGCCCACGCTTTTTGTGGCGCGCGATCATTTTGGCATCAAGCCTTTCTATTATTTTCACGAAGGTGGGCGCTTCGCCTTTGCTTCGGAAATCAAGGCCTTGCTGCAGGTCCCGGGAATTGAATCCGAACTCGATCCCGAATCGCTGCACCAGTACTTGACGTTCCTATGGGTCCCCGATCCCAAAACAATGTTCCGCCGCATTCTGAAGCTTCCTGCGGGACACTACGCGACGCTGCGTGACGGAAAATTGAAGCTCACGCAGTATTGGGACCTCAGCTTCCCCGCGGCGAGCCAGAGCTACGCACGCTCCGAGGGCGAACTGGCGGAAGAAATCCGCGAACGCTTTCGCCGATCGGTCGAAGCGCAGATGGTCAGTGACGTCCCTATCGGCGCTTTTCTCAGTGCTGGTCTCGATTCATCGAGCATTGTTGCCATGATGTCACAGGCGACGCGGCAGCCCGTCCGCACGTACACGGTTACTTTTCCGCGAAAGTATCGCGTCGGCGAGACCACGCTCGATGATCCCGAAGTCGCTACTCGATTGGCCCGCCACCTAGGCTGCGAGAACCGCCGCATCGTCGTCGAGCCGGATGTGACCGATCTGTTGCCCCGTCTCCTCTGGCACATGGACGAGCCCACCGCCGACCCCGCGATCATCACCGCCTATCTCGTCTGCAGCGAAGCGCGCAAACAATCGACAGTGCTCCTTTCGGGCGTAGGCGGCGACGAACTGTTTGCCGGATATCGGAAGCACATGGCGCACTATTGGGCGCAAGCGTATGGCCGAGTGCCGTCTGCAGCCCGCAACGCGGCAGAGAGGGCGCTCGCCGCGCTTCCCAGCCTGCGTGGAACACCAGTAAAGGGAATGTTGCGCCTGGCCAAAAAGATGGCCCGCAGCGCATCGCTGAATCCGGTCGACCGCTTCATCGCGAACTGCACTTATCTCGATGAAGGTCAGAAATCCGACCTCTATACCTCAGAGTTTGCAAACGAAAATTCTGCGTGGGACTCTGGCTGCCAGCACCGCGCCGCCTTCGATCGTGTGCGCGACGCAGACTTCCTGCACCAGATGCTGTACCTGGACACCAAAATTTTCATGACCAGCCTGAACCTCACCTACAACGACAAAATGAGCATGGCCTCGTCCGTCGAGGTTCGAGTTCCTTTTCTCGATCGCGAACTGGCCGAGTTTGTCGCCTGGAATGTCCCGCCTCACCTCAAGCTGAAGGGCCTTTTGCGGCCGACCACCAAGTACATATTCCGCCAGGCCATGCGCGACATTTTGCCCCGCGAAGTATTGCAGCAACCGAAGGCTGGTTTCGGCGCTCCGGTAGACTATTGGTTGGCCCACGATCTCAAGGAAATGGTGGATGACCTGCTCTCGGAGTCGCAGACGCGCAAGCGCGGCGTGTTCCGGCCCGAAGGCGTGCGGCGCTTCGTCGACGAACACCGCAGCGGACGCCGCGACTGGTCGTCACAGCTTTGGCAGTTCCTGACGCTCGAGCTATGGATGCAGGCGTTCCTCGACGGAGGAGCGGCACAATTTGAGAACGGACTAAGCCAGGCACAACCAGCGGCGACGGCATGAGTGCCTCGTCTTCATGTAACGTGAACGACCTGCGATAAGAAAATTCACGCGATGAAGCAACTCCTCCAACACGCGCGCACCGGCGAAATCACGATTGCCGAGGTTCCAGCGCCTCAGCTTCTGCCCGGATGCGTGCTGGTGCGCATCGCTGCCTCAGTGGTTTCCGCTGGCACCGAGCGCGCCTCGCTTGAGTTCGCCGGCAAGAATCTTCTGCAGAAAGCGCAAGCACGGCCCGACCTCGTGCGGGACGTCATCAGCAAGACTCAGCGCGACGGAATCTTGGCGGCGATGCAGACAGTGCGCTCCCGCCTCGACCAGCCGCAAGCTCCCGGCTACAGCAGTGCCGGAACAATCATCGCCGTGGGCGATGGGGTCACTGATCTTCAAGCGGGAGACCGTGTAGCTTGCGCCGGCGCAGGCTTCGCCGTGCACGCAGAAATGGCATGTGTCCCGCGCTTGCTGGTGGCGCGCATTCCCGCTCAGGATCAGTCGGACACGAGGGATGAACTGTCCTTCGAAGAGGCAGCCTTCACCACAATTGGAGCTGTGGCACTTCATGGAATACGCACAGCAGAAGTAAAGCTGGGCGACCTGGTTGCGGTCATCGGGCTCGGTTTGCTGGGGCAACTCACCATACAACTGCTGAAGGCCGCAGGCTGCCGCGTTCTCGGATTGGACCTCGATGCATCCCGTGCCGAATTCGCCGGACAACTTGGCGCAGATGCGTTCGCAGTTTCCGCCTCGGAATTTCGTGATCTATGTCATGGGCACTCACGAGGTGTTGGGGTCGACTCAGTCGTCATCACCGCCGAAACTCCCAGCAACGATCCCGTGAATCTTGCCGGTGTCATCGCACGTGACCGCGCAATTGTCGTGGCCGTGGGTACGGTCGGGATCGACATCGAACGCAGGCCGTATTACGAGAAGGAACTCACCTTCCGCACCTCCCGCTCTTATGGCCCCGGCCGCTACGACGCGGCCTACGAGCAGAAAGGACGAGATTATCCCATCGGCTATGTGCGCTGGACCGAAACCCGCAACATGGAAGCGTTTCTGCAATTCCTCGCCGAAGGCAAAGTCAAAGTCGGTCCGCTCATCACCCATCGCTTTCCCATCGAACGAGCTCAGGGAGCCTACGAACTTATCACTCGAAAGTCTGGTAAGCCATTCCTCGGAGTCGTGATTCAATATTCCGGGACTTGCAGTAATAATCCCGAGCGCACTCTCGAACTTTTGCCGCAGCGCCCGGCAGCCACGTCCGCGCCTGAAGTTGCTTCCACGAATAGCATTGCCGTCGGATTGCTCGGTGCCGGAGTCTTTGCTGCGGGAACACTCATCCCAGCTCTGAAAGAATCTGCCAATACCGTCCTGGCAGGGGTGTGCACAGCGACGGGGTCCCATGCGCACCACGCCGCGCAGAAGTTCGGCTTCCGCTATTGCACGACCGACGCCGCTCGCGTTATCCAGGATCCCAGTATCAGCACAGTGGTCATCGCCACCCGGCATCACCTGCACGCGCACCAGGTTCTTGCGGCGCTTAAGGCAGGCAAGCACGTCTTCTGCGAAAAGCCGCTCTGCCTCTCTGAGGACGAACTGCGTTCGATTATTAGCGCCTATCTCGGGATCGTTTCTACCAGGCAGCCTGCCCTCATGGTTGGATTCAACCGCCGCTTCGCACCCATGACGGTGCGGATGAAATCATTTCTCACCTCGATTTCCGAACCGCTGGCCTTGCACTACCGCATCAACGCCGGATACCTTGCCCCGGATCACTGGCTCAACGATCGCGAGCAGGGAGGCGGTCGAATTCTGGGTGAGGTCTGCCACTTCGTCGATCTGCTGATGTTCCTGGCGGCGTCGCCCATCGTTGAGGTTGAAGCCCGGCCCTTGGCGAATCCCGGCCGCTACAGCGGCGACAATGTACTGGTCTCGGTCGGTTTCGCCAACGGCTCGCAGGGAACCATCAGCTACCTCGCCAATGGTGACCGATCGTTTTCCAAAGAGCGCGTTGAGATCTTTGGTGGCGGTGCGGCTGCAGTTTTGGAAGATTTTCGCCGTCTCGAGTTGACGCGCGACGGCCGCAAACAGACAGTCCACTCCCGCTGGCGTCAGGATAAAGGACATCGCGCCGAGTGGGCTGCCTTCGTGAATTCGATTCGACCGGGGCAAAGGGTGAAGACGCAAGCTGCGGAGACGCAAGCTGCGGAGACGCAAGGTCCGGCGATACCGTTCGATGAAATTGTGTGTTCCACACTTGCAACCCTGCGCATTCAGGAGTCGGCCGCAACCGGGAAGCGGCTCGCCGTCGGCTCCGCCGCATTTATCGAATCAGCCCTTCAGACCTCTGGCCTGGACGAATGACCTTGACCACGGCGAGTCCTCAAACCTATCCAGCAGCCAAGTTGGGAGAAAGCGAAGCTAGTTCATGCTAATACTGGGCCTCAATATGTTCCACGCGGATGCCTCCGCTGCGATCGTGCAAGACGGCGAGGTGGTTTTTGCCATCGCCGAAGAGCGTCTGAACCGACGCAAGCATTTTGGCGGCTTTCCGCGGCTGGCTGTTCAGGCATGTCTGGATGCCGTCGGCGCGAAGATTTCTGACATTGACCATATCGCCGTAGGCCAGGACAGCGACGCCAATCTCGCCAAGAAAGTCCGATACGCTCTGGCAAATCCGGCAAAGATTCTGAACTTCATCCGCCTGCGACAGCGCAAGCACGCTATGCGCGATGTGCGCTCGCTTCTAGCCCAAGCCCTGGAGATCGATCCTCCGCATCTTCGCTTTCAGGAGCATCATGTCGAGCACCACATCGCGCACATCGCCAGCGCCTATTATTGCTCGCCCTGGGAGAAGGCCGCTGGTTTCAGCTATGACGGCTCGGGAGATTTTGTTTCCACCATGATGGCCCGCTGCGAAGGCAACGACATCGAGGTGCTGGAGCGCGTATTCCTCCCCCATTCGTTAGGCAGTCTCTACACGATGATCTGCGAGTTCATCGGCTATAACAAGTACGGAGACGAAGGCAAGGTCATGGGACTCGCTCCCTATGGCAAGGACACCTTCTGCCACGAAATCGGAAAGATCGTGACCCCCAAGAAAGGTGGGTTCCATCTCGATCTCACTTACTTCAAACCTCTGGGCAGCAATCAAGGCATGCAGGTCTTGCCCGACGGAACAGTCCGCCTGGCGCGCCACTTTTCCGAACGCATGGAGGACCTGTTTGGCGAGCCGCGGCGCGCACAGGCCGAGATCACGCAGCGGGACATGGATCTTGCTTTTGCCCTGCAGCACCGCTTCGAGGAAATAGCTTTCCACCTGCTCAACGAACTGCACCAGCGGGTCCCGCTCGATAATCTTGCCGTGGCCGGCGGATGCGCGCTCAACAGTGTGGTGAACGGCAAGCTCTTCGATCGCACGCCTTTTCGCCAGACGTACATTCAAGCCGCCGCAGGCGACGAGGGCCTTGCCGTCGGCGCAGCTCTGCATACTTACCACGCGGTACTTAAGCAGCCCCGCCGTCGCCAACTGAACAATGCTTACCTAGGTCCGGAATTTTCCGAGCCACGCATCGAATCGTCGCTAAGAAAGGCTGGCTTGGACTATCGAAAGCTGGAACCGTCTCTTTTGCTCGAAGCTGTCGCAGATCAGATCGCCGCCGGCAATGTGATCGGTTGGTTTCAGGGTCGAATGGAGTGGGGCCCGCGTGCGCTCGGCAATCGCTCGATTGTGGCTCATCCCGGCCTACCTAATATGAAAGATGTGCTCAACGCGCGCATCAAGCACCGGGAGTGGTTCCGCCCCTTCGCACCTTCCATTCTGGCCGAGTACCAGCATGAATATTTCGAACACGATCATCCTTCGCCCTTCATGTTGCATGTCTACAAAATCCGTCCGGAAAAGCGCAAACTGTTGTGCGCCGTTAATCACGTGGACGATACCGGGCGCCTGCAAACCGTAACTCGAGATGAAAACCCCTTGTATTACGATCTGATTTCGGTCTTTCATCGAAGGACTGGAATCCCCGTGATCCTGAACACGAGCTTTAACGAGAACGAACCCATTGTGTGTACTCCCGAGGAAGCCATTGACTGCTTCCAGCGCACCCGCATGGACGTATTGGCAATCGGGCCGTTTCTGGCAGTCAAACCAGAGGCGCAGACTCGGCACGCCGAAGAGATGCAGAGCGTGAAAAACTGAGAAGCACTCTTCCCATGAATGCTCACCCCATTTATGCGACTGGTCGCCCGCTTGTGCTGGCTCCTGTAGCCCGCTTCGAGCGCCTTCGTGTGCTCGCTTGGCAGGACGACACTCTCTACGCCGCTCGCGGCTACCGTCTTGTACGCGCCAGAATTCTGCCGAACAAAATAGCTTCCGGCGGGCTGGTTTGGGAGCCTGTGGCATCGTTCCGTCCTGTCTGGGGGCGCCGTGCCACAGTTGTGACAAGCCTTAGCTCACGCCTGAGGCGAGACGGCTTTCATGCCCTCGCAGTAACGCCGTCACGCACCATAGTGGCCGCGGTTCCGGGAGCGATCGTCACTCTTCACCCCAACCAAACCGAGTTTCTAATTACGCACTCAATTGCCCGCGGCACCCGCCCGCTGCACATCACCGCAGTTCCGGAGGGCAGGCTATTTTGGGGAGAGTATTACGACAATCGCGATCGAAACGATGTTCACATTTATGTCTCCCAAGACACTGGCTCAAGCTGGCAGGTCGCCTACACCTTCCCCAAAGGAACTATCCGTCATGTGCACAACATCGTCTATGACGCTTGGGGAGATTGTCTCTGGGTGCTTACCGGTGATTACGGGAGCGAATGTCGCATTATGCGCGCCTCCTGCGATTTCTCCCAGGTCGAAGTTGTCTTGCAGGGAGATCAGCAGGCTCGCGCGGTCGCGCTTGTCCCCACTGAAGACGGACTCTATTTCTCATCCGACACGCCGCTAGAAGCAAACTACATCTACCATCTGGACCGCGCCGGAAAATTGTCGCAGCTTGCCCCCATCAGTAGTTCATCTATTTACGGATGCCGTGTTGGATGCGACATTTTCTTTTCCACCATGGTTGAGCCTAGCCGTGTAAATACGGATCAACACGTTCGCATTTACGGTGGCCGCGACGGGCGGAGTTGGCGTCCTGTTCTAGCTTGGGAGAAAGATCGCTTGCCCATGGGTATCTTCCAATATGGCAACGCCTTTTTGCCCGATGGAAATAACGATACTGCATATCTGGCCGTAACCACGGTTGCAGTGAAGTCTGACGACTGCGTCACTTCTCTTTACTGGGTCGGTGCTTAAGGAGCCATCGACTTAATGTTATAGTTCGAGAACTTCTTCAGGACAATTCTTTTTGCCACGCCTTGGCTATTACCGACGCGTTGTCAGTGCCTACCTGATGGGCGGAAAGAGTCATTTAACTTTCTGGCACGAAAGTCCACAAGAAAACTTGAATGCGCGTGCCGATGAACTCGGCGAGTATTACATGACTTTCGCGGAGAAGGCGGACTACTCCGGCGCCTACGACTCAGGGGGAATCCCACTCCTCGATTACCACGGACGAATCGGCTTGCAATATAACCCAATCGCGATTGCGCAATATGGATTGGGTAATTACAACCTCTTCCGTCGCACTGGCGACGCAGCCCGTCGCAAGAAGTTCCTTCTCGTCGCGGAATGGCTCGGTTCACATCTGGAAAAAAATCCTCAGGGATTGCCGGTGTGGAACCACTATTTCGATTGGGAGTACCGCGACACGTTGCGCGCGCCGTGGTATTCGGCTCTGGCTCAGGGACAGGGAATTTCAATGCTGGTACGGGCCCATAGAGAGTCTGGCGACATCCGGTATATCGAAGCAGCGAAGCTTGCTCTGCTCAGCTTCTTCAAGCCGGTCACGGAAGGCGGAGTCACATTCACCGACGAGCATGGTGATCTGTGGTTCGAGGAATACTTGGTGTCCCCGCCGACTCATATCCTTAACGGCTTCATATGGGCCGCTTGGGGAATCTATGACTACTTTCTGGCGACACAAGATCAAGCGGTGCAGGAACTCTTTGCGGCAGCCGTGCAGACGTTGCTGCATAATTTGGACCGCTATGACCTGGGCTTCTGGTCCCTCTACGAGCAGTCGCGCACTCGCTTGCCGATGGTGGCCAGTCCCTTTTATCACCAGTTGCACATCTTGCAGCTTCGCGTAATGCACCGCCTAACCGGCGAAGAGAAGTTTGGGCGAGTGGCACAACGATGGGAAAGCTACGACCGCAGTCGCAGCAAGCGCACTCGCGCTCTGTGCTACAAGTGCGCATTCAAACTCTGTTACTACTAGGTCAGTGTGAAGATCCTCTACGTGTCGCAGTACTTTCCGCCAGAGATGGGCGCGCCTGCCGCCCGTGCCGCCGAACTCGCCCAGCACTGGGCCGAGGCCGGACATGATGTGTCGATTCTCACCGGCTTCCCTAATCATCCCACCGGCGTCGTACCTCCCGAATGGCGCAGCCGTTTGCATCGTCTCGTCTATCGTGAAAAAGCTGGCCACGTGGAGGTATTTCGCACCTGGCTCTGGCCGCTGCCCAACCGCAAGGCGCACGAGCGCATGCGGAATTACGCTTCCTTCTGCCTGTCCGCAGGCCTGCGCGGCCTCGGAATCCCAAGTCCCGACGTGATCATTGCTACTTCACCACAGCTATTAGTCGGTCTATCCGGCTGGTGGTTGTCTTTCGCCAAGCGAGTCCCTTTCGTCTTCGAGGTGCGGGATCTCTGGCCCGAGTCGTTGATCGCCGTAGGTGCCGGAGACGGACATTCATTACTGCACAAATCCTTGTCCGCAGTGGCAGACCTCCTGTACCAGCGATCAGACCATATCGTCGTTGTGTCCCCTGCGTTCAAAGAACACCTGATGAAACATCGACACGTACCCCCTGGCAAAATCTCAATCGTCCAGAATGGTGTCGAGACCGGCCTTTTTGCTCCGTCCAGCGCGGACGCCAATCATCGCTTGAGACAGCGGATCGGTGCGGAAGGTAAAGTCCTGGTGTGCTACGTCGGCACCATGGGCTGGGCTCACGGGCTCGAAACTTTGCTGGACGCAGCATCCCAACTCCAAAATCAGAGTCCGAACGTTCTCTTCATGCTCATTGGCGAGGGAGCGGAAAAAGAACGGATCAAGTCCATCGCCCAGTCTCGTGGGCTGAACAACATACGCTTCTTCGATCAGCAGCCGCGCGAGACAATCCCGGCGTTCATCTCCGCCTCCGACGCTTGCCTGGTGCTCCTGAAAAAAACAGACGTCTTCAAAACCGTCATTCCCACCAAGATGCTGGAGTTCATGTCCTGCGCCCGGCCCGTGATTCTCGGCGTGGACGGCCAGGCACGACAAATGGTTGAGGAAGCAGGCGCCGGAATTGTCATCGAGCCGGAAAGTTCCACGGCGCTTGTACAGGCGATCGGCCAGCTAGCGGCAAATCCCGAGCTCGGGCATAAGCTCGGGCAACGAGGAAGGGAATACATCCTGCAGAATCTTTCACGGCGCCAAACCGCTGACACCTACCTGCGCGTCCTAGAGGAATTGCTGGGGTCTCCGCAATCGCGCAAAGCTGAAGCCGCAGCCTGAGTAAGATTCTGTTTCAGATAGTCGCTGACGTCGCCTCAAAGCGCGTGCGCCCCTACGGGTGCACGGCGTAAATCGACACAGACGTTGCCATCGACATCGCTGCCTCGAGTGTCCTCGCGGCCATCAGTCTGCCCCCACTGACCGGAATAAATAGAATGTCGTCGGCTTGCAGTGGAATATCAGGAGCCTTTGCTTCGAGCATCTTCTTCAGCGGTACCTGGGTCTCGGTCATCCCCGTCGGTCCTTTGCGGATGATGCGAACGCCACCCATCTTCGCGGTCCTGTTGGTCCCGCCAGCTAAGGCGAGTGCCTGCAGGACCGTCAGCGAGCCATTGTCCACCAGCAATCCGCTAGGACGGCCTACGTCGCCCACCACGTAGATGACGGGCGCGCGGGGTACGTTGATGGTGTCACCCGGCATAATGTCAACATTGCTGCTCAGATCGTCAGCGAGGTTCTTCGGCAGGATCACATTCAGAGGCTGTGGCTGGTTGCGCCGGATGATGCTCACTCTTTTTGCGGCGCTTTGCGTGAATCCCCCCGCCTCCGACACGATCTCGTATAGCTTGTGGTCCCCCAGGTTCGGATAAATGCCCGGT
>Ga0070699_100003905_pt1 | contig 13169 bp, 10 predicted proteins | sample KBSK1503metaG_FD_65473 | JGI IMG/M metagenome (GOLD analysis project Ga0070699, IMG submission 65473) | Corn, switchgrass and miscanthus rhizosphere microbial communities from Kellogg Biological Station, Michigan, USA - KBS K1-50-3 metaG | ecosystem: Host-associated > Plants > Roots >...
AGTAAACGGTGATTGGGTTCATCAAAAAACAGTGGGAGATTCTGTTGCGCATCAGCTGGAATGCGCCACTTCGCTGTAATTGAGTGCTGGTTGCGATCCATGACGCCAACCGCATTCTCACTGGTAATGTTGACGAACATTCGGGGCCCACGTTTTTCCAAAGCGAGCGCCTCAAGCCAGTTTGCATCGACCTTGATATCGAGTATTTTCTTCGATTGGGTCGTATCCACTAGGCTGAATGTAGGAGTATGGTGTGTGCGCCTCTCTGCCGCCGCTGACTACGTACATGAGTTTGGTTTCGTGGTCATAGGCTTGCGAATCGGCATCGATGTATAAAGGCACATGGCCGACCAGCCCATACGTACTCATGTCATAGACCTTGATCTCTGAAGCGTCTCCGTCGATTACAAAAAGCCGCTTGAGATCGGCTCGGTAAACCATCGAATGCGGGGCTTCCATACCTCGGATTGTGTGGATGAGTTTGTTGGTTTGGGTATCGAACACCTCCACAAGCCCATTCGCCTCGGCAGTAAGGAAGAGTCGGTGTCCGTCCAAGTCAACGGTAAAGTGGTCAAAATCTCCCTCCTTCAATCCGGAAAGTGGGATGCTCTGAATGAGCTTCAGCGGAGCGGGCCGCTGTGCGGGAAGGAGAAGAGGCATAGCGAACACGAACAGGAGTGACAAGCAAATTCGTTTCATCAGATCGGAAAGGACTATTGGTCGACTATTCTTCATATTTGCCTCGCGAATCGATTACCAAATCAATTTCACCGCAAACTGGATCTGGCGCGACGCCGTTTGAGTTGAAGTGATGAGCCCGGCATCGGCGATCGGCGCACCACTCGAGTCGAAAATGTTTCTGTGGTCCAACGGCGGAGAGAAATTTGTGTGATTCACAACATTGAAAAACTCGGCCCGGAATTGCGCGTTGAAGCGATCAGAGATCCTCTTGATGTAATTGTTCTTGAACACGGAGAAATCGAAGTTCAGCAACCCCGGTCCGATGAGTGTGTTTCGGCCCAGGTTCCCGCGCAGTGAAATGGGACTGGGGACCGCGAAACACTGCGTCTTGATATAAGTGATTGGATTACCCGGATTTACCGGTCTACTGCAACCTGGGCCCGCAACCAGGTTGGGGACATCGATGTTGGGATCTGTACTCTTCGTTCCAAGCGCGTCTCCTCCAATGCCCGGAGTGAAAGGCGCACCGGTGCTAGCTTCGAACACTCCTCCAATCTGCCATCCTCCCAGTACCCACGCTTCCATCCCGGACGCCCACTTCGGCGTGCCAAGTTCCCAGGTGTAGTTGATCTCAAGGTTCTGCGCTATGTTGAAGTCCGAGAGTCCACGATTTAGCCTCGGAACAAAAAAAAGCGGGCTGGAGATCGAATTCGTGTATTCATCTCCTACGAGGCTGCTCGAAGAAGTGTCGATAGATTTGCCCCATGTGTAAGATCCTTCCACAGAACCCCGTGCAATCTTCTTCTTAATCTGGACCTCCAGTGCGTGGTAGTACGAGTCGCCGGACCAATATCCGGCCGTAATCCGTCCGGCATTCACATTCAGGCGCGTACTACTAACCGATGACGGCCAGAGATAGCCTTGGGGAGTCAGGGTCGGCAGCACCATATCGACGTCTTCCACTCGGAAGGGTTGATGCACACCGCGTGAGCCCACATAACCAACCATCGCGCTCAAGTCCTTGGCGAGTTCGCGCTGGATCGTGAGATTCCATTGCATGACGTAGTTCCGGCGCGGATTGGGATCGAAATATGCCTGGCGAAAAGTGTCGGGAGAGTTTACGTATCCAAAAGCGATGCTCGGAAACGATCCGGCTGGCAGGTTCGTGGAGTTTCCTCCCTGATAAAACGGCGCTGAAAAGAGTGCGTTGAACTGGATGAGATAGGGGAGCGGCAGAACGTCGAACATGCCGAATCCCGCACTGATCGCGGTCTTGCCGCTGCCGAACGGGTCCCATGATAATCCCACTCGCGGCTCAAAATTGCGCAGCGTCGGATTGGAGAATAATGGGTCACCCAAGTGGGGGCTTGCGTCTGTGATGTTCCGAAGCGTGCTTAGTTTACCGTTCACCTCTGTCGGCACCGTCGACATTTCATAACGTAGCCCCAGGTTAACAGTCAGATTCGGCAACCAACGCCAATCGTCCTGAATGTAAGCTCCGAAGATCGCCTGCCGAATGCCGCGCTCACTGACCGCGTTGGGAAGCGCGGCACTCAAGAAATAGGGTACGTTGGTCAGGAAATCGGACAGTGGATACTTACCGGGTCGGCCAAAGGAGAACACACCTCCCGCATCAGATACCCCGAACATGTTGTCGCGAATCCGCTCCACTCCAAAGCCAAACTTTAGAGAGTGTTTCCCTCTATTCAAGGAAAGATCTTCATAGGCTTGGAATGAGGTCCAGTGAAAGTTGAAGTTGGACTGCGTTCCCAATCCCCCTGAAAACGAGGTGAGTCCTGGCACATCCACCCCCGGTGCGTTCTTTCCCGGGACCGTAGCGAAAGACCCATCCGACACGTGCGGGTTTCCACTTGAGAAAGTCAGACCTGTTACGGCGACCACCCGGTTAATCCCGAAACGGAAAGAGCTAATGAAGTGGGGATTGAAGGTGTGCACCTCATTGGCGGTAAACATTTGCCGTCGCGAGTCATATCCGGTCCGCTTGTCGTTGAGCTCGTCGGGCTGCCGGACAGTCCCGGTGTCGAACATGTAGGTGCCGGAAACTGCGTCTTGTTCCGACACCTTTTGATCCACTTTGGTCGTGAAGTAATTCTCTGGCGTGACCTGCTGACCCGAAAAGGTGAAAATCCCTGTATCTCCCGCTCCCAGCAGTTGGCCGTTTGGCAGAGGATAAAAAGCATTCACAAAACCGAGGACAGTTGGATCAACCGTGATCGGCCCCGTGGAGAGTTTGCCTGCCCGCGCGTCCGCCGACGGCACAGTATCCACCTGGGTCACTCCAGTAGATGACCGAAGGCCCTCATAGTCACCGAAAATGAAAGTGCGATCCTTGAGAATCGGCCCGCCGAGCGAAACTCCAAATTGATTGCGGCGGAAGGGCGGCTTCTTGCCGTCGAAGAAATTCCGCGCATCTAGCGCACTGTTCCGAAAGAATTCATAGACCGACCCGTGAAATTCGTTCGTCCCCGAACGCGTTGACGCACCAATGATGCCGCCCGACGAACAGCCGTTCTGCGCGGGGTAGTTGCTCGTAAGCACGGTAAATTGTTCGACTGCATCCACCCCCAGGTTGACGCCCAGGGCGCTGCCGGGTGGGCCATTTGAGTAGTCGTTGACGCTGATCCCGTCGAGTCGGGAATCGTTCTGCCTCGGACGGCCCCCGGAGATCGTCATTTCCGTCCCAAAGCCTCGCTGCGCCTGACCCGAAGTCTGTGTGCGCGCGGTTGCCACTCCCGGTTCCAGCGCGGCAACGTCGGAGGCGGAACGCCCATTTAACGGGAGGTCGCGTACGTCTTTGACATCTCCCTTCACGGTTGAGGAGCCAGCCTGTCCCGCTCCGGCCCCGCTCGCCGCCCGCATTACAAGACTCACCACCGGCTTGCGGTCAGAACTTATCGTCACTGTCGCGTGGGCATCCTCAAAACCCGGTGCGGAAGCGGTAATTTCGTAAGTGCCCGGTAAGAGGCTGGCTACAACGTATGTGCCATCGCCGTTCGCCGTGAACGATCTTGTGTCGGAAGTTGCGATGTTCTTGAGAACTAGCCGCGCATTTGCAATCGGGGCTCCGGACGCAGATGTGACCGTCCCGGAGAGAGTTCGATCTCCAGTCTGCGCGTAGGCATGAATGCAAGCTGGAATGCTGATTAGCAGAACAAGGGAGATCAGGCTAAAAACTGGACTGCGCCTCGAAGTCAGTTGGAAACCCGGGACTGGCGCGCGCTTTGATCGGATCTTCTTGGATAAATCGCGTCGTTTCAGATCGCCCTCCGTCAATGTCTTCGAGCACCGCAGTGACGCATACTGTATCGTGATTTCCAAAGGAAGGACGCTTCTATCCAGTCCAAAGGAAGGATGCTTCTATCGAGCACTTCGCAGCAACATCAGTCATAGTTACGCAGTCTTAAGATGGAATGAAGAGAAGGTAAATTCTTGTTCATGAACCTGACCATAAAGACCGGACGAGAAAGGGCCGCCGGATCAATGCAAGAAGTCCTGGTTTGCCCTTCGATGTATGAACCGTCTTTAAATTCCATCCCGAACTCTAGGACGGAATAAAACATAAACTTTCAGCAAACATTCATTTTGCGGAGCTACCATCCTCTCCGACAGGAAAGCTCTCCGCCCACGGGCGCAATTAGGGGCTTTAGGGTGGCGCATGCTTCACAGCGGTAAGTGCCCGAAATGCCAAAGGACAATCTCTTGCGTCACTGCTGAAACCATCAAGATCAAAGTCGGGCTGCGCGAGACCTATGGCGGTATGAGTTACTTGTGCCCACATTGTCGCTCCGTGCTGAGCGTGTCGATGAATCAGATCGTCTTGAATGCCAACATGGTTCCACGTTTGGTAAGAGCCCTCCGTAAACTCTGATTGCGTTTGTGAGGTCCTATTCGCCATTGGACAAAGGAATCTGAACTCGAAAGGCGGATCCTTCACCAACTGTGCTGGCGACTGAAATACTGCCGTGATGAGCTTCCGCGATCCACTTCGCAATAGACAAACCGAGCCCGGCTCCACCCGACTCCCTAGAACGCGACTCGTCGGCCCGATAAAACCTTTCGAAAATGTGAGGAAGATCCGCCGGTGAAATGCCCACCCCGGAGTCACGAATCTCCGTCACAGCAGCGCCGTCGCTGGCATCCAGTGCTACCGAAATGCGGCCCTCGCGCGGCGTATACTTCACCGCATTGTCAATCAAAATCAGAAACAATCTCCGCAGTGATGGAGCGTTTCCGTCGACGTGAAGCGGCGTCACAGGAAGCCGCTGCTCGTATTGAATGGATTTTCCTTGAGCCAAAAATCTGGCTGGTTCGGATATTTCGAGAAGAACTTCATTTAGATCGGTCGGCGTAACCTGGAGTGCCTCACTCCCGGCGTCAGCACGGGCGAGGGTCATCAAATTCTCGATGAGAGCCGAGGTCCTTTCCAATTCTTGATGGATACGAACAATTGTTTCCTTGTACTCGCCTTCAGATCGCGGCTTCCGCAAGGCAACCTCAGTTCTGGTGCGCATCAGAGCAATCGGTGTCCTCAACTCGTGCGAAGCATCAGCAGTAAACTGCGTTACCCGCTTGAACGCACTCTCCAACCTGCTGAACATCTCGTTCAAGGTTTCAGAAAGACTTTGCAGCTCATCTCCCGTTTGCAAGACTGGTAGGCGTTTAGACAATTCATGCTCACTGATCGACTGTGCCGCTTGTGCGATTTCCCCTACTGGAGCTACCGCCTTCCTGCTTAACCAGTAGCCGCCTGCAGACGCGACCAGCAACAAAGCGGGGACAGAGAACAAAAGCACTAACCTGAACCGATTCACCGCGTCATAAAAGTCATCCATGGGAGCGGCAATCTGCACGTCATACACTTTGTCAGCTGCCGGGAGTTGCCCGTTCAGGATTCTCAGTGGCATGCCCTTCGAATACATAGTCGAGAACTGAAACTTCTCGTCTGGCTTTCCCGGCCTCGGCAGCTGCAAGCCGTAGCGGAGGGCGGAAACGGAACTATAGACCCACTCTCCGTGAGTTTCAGCGATCTGCAAAATGTCGTCTTCTCCCCGAACGCTGGAGCCCTCGGCCAGTTCGTGCTTCACCCGTTCCGGAGAGGACTGTCGCTCCAGAAGCTCTCGAATGTCGGCAGCACGGTCACGAAGGCCCTCGTCTACGGCCGACTGAATGCTTCCGCGTACCTCGAAGAAGGCAAACAACGAAAACGCACCAAACGCCAGGCAGAGAACCAGGAAGTACCAAGCAGCCAACCGTACTCGCAGTGGCAGTGGTCGCATAATTACGGGTTTGCCCGCAGGGCGTATCCGATCCCCCGCACGGTCCTAATCAGTTTCTCGTCATGCGGGTCATCAACCTTTCGTCGTACAAGGCGGATAAACGCGTCCACAGTGTTGTCGTTCACTTCGTCATCAAAACCCCAAACAGCTTCGACGATCGCGTTACGAGAAACCACTACTCCAGGGCGACGCATCAAAAACTCAAGCAGTCGAAATTCGGTCGCAGTTAAATTGATTTCCCGTCGGCCGCGGAGTACTTGCATGGTGGCGCGGTTAAGAACCAGGTCCGCCACTCGTAGCTCACTCGTCGGTTGCCCGTACTGTCGTCGGCTGGCTGCCCTGAGCCGCGCCAATAGCACCGCGAAGGAAAACGGTTTTGTCAGGTAATCATCGGCTCCCAGGTCAAGCCCTCTCACGACATCTGGCACAGTATCGCGCGCAGTCAGCATCAAGATTGGCGTGCGATTCCCCTTGGCACGAAGACGACGCGCGACTTCAAACCCATCGAGTTTGGGAAGCATTACATCGAGCACAATCACGTCGAAGTCGCAGGCCCGCGCCACCTCCAGAGCACTGACACCGTCAAAGGCCAAGCTGACGAAGTGGTTCTCTTCCTCCAGACCCGCTTTCAGTACTTGTGCCATCTCCCTTTCGTCTTCGACAATCAATACCCGCATAAGAACCTGTCAATCGTAGTCAACGTTAGAAGGCCAATCTGAAAGTTTGACTAAAATCCACACTTTCAGCAAACGTTCATTTTTCTAAGTTAATCTCCTATTCGACAGCAATACCGACTGATTCCGTCTGGCACGATGCGGGGCTCTCCCCGCAAAGGAGCAGTTATGGAAAAACTCAGAATCACTCTGTGTGTAGCGGTTGCTGTGCTCCTCGCAGCGGCAGGTCTTCTCGCTTGCAACGACAAGGACACGGACGAGCAACAAACCAGCGCACCCAAAGCTGTAGCTGGTCAGCAAACGGCAGCTCAAAAACCCGCGGAGAAGTCAGAGGCCGAAGAGGAGGGGGAAGAAGGTCCGGCTACTCCTGCTGCCGTGGCTGCCGAAAAACCTGCTCCCCAACAACCACCGGGCAAGCAGTCCGTCTACAACTTTGATAACGTTACACCCGGACAGTTGCCCGCAAAATTCCATGGAGCGAAAACCGGGGGAGGTACGCAAGAGAAGTGGATAGTGACCGCCGATCCAACCGCTCCGTCGAAGCCGAATGTCGTTGCCCAGACTTCAACTGACCAAACTGACTATCGTTTTCCCTTGCTGATTTCCGACGAAGGATCCTTTCAGGATCTAGATCTCAGCGTGAAGTTCAAAGCAGTCTCTGGAAATATTGACCGGGCAGGAGGGTTGGTCTTCCGCCTCAAAGACCCAAACAACTACTACATCGTGCGCGCGAACGCCCTGGAGAACAACTATCGGCTCTATCACGTTGTAAACGGCCGGCGGAGCCAGTTCGCTGGCGCGAATCTCAAAGTTACGTCGGGAGAATGGCATGAGCTCCGGGTAGAGGCCGTGGGCAACAAGATTGCTTGTTACTACGACGGCAACAAGAAAATCGAGGCCACTGACGACACATTCAAGGACGCGGGTAAGATCGGGCTCTGGACAAAGGCGGACTCTGTCACGCATTTCGACGACTTGAAGGTCACAGCGAAGTGAGCGCCATGGCTAATTGTCAGGGGGAAAAGGAACGGACATGATCAAAGCCGCGAGGGAGACCCGATGAAATACCGCGCCCCAACGCTGTTTCTCACGAAATCCCTACTTGCGACACTGCTCGTTGCAACATTGCTCGTTTCGAGCAGCCCGGTCGCCGGGCAGGAATCTCAGGTCTTGTCGCTTGAAACCCATATACCCCTGCCGAATGTCAAAGGACGCATCGATCACGCCAGCGTTGATGTGAAAGGCGAGCGCCTCTTCGTAGCCGCTGTGGACAACCATACGCTGGAGGTGATCGACCTGAAATCCGGCCAGCGCGTGCACGCCATTACTGATCTGGCCGAGCCGCAGGGAGTGTTCTACGACGAGTCCACTAATCGTCTATTCGTCGCCTGCGGCCTTGACGGCGTCACGAAGATCTTCGACGGAACCACATTTCAAATCCTTGCAACTGTGAAGTTCCCTGACGACGCCGACAACATTCGCTACGACGCTCGGAGCAAGGGTGTGATCGTCGGATACGCCGGGGCAAAGCAGCTCAGAAAGCGGGTGGAAGGAACCGGGGGGCTTGGGTTTCTGGACTCGAACGGGAAGAAGACGGGTGATCTCGTCATCGACGCCCATCCCGAGTCCTTTCAGCTTGAGGAAGCGGGAACTCGTCTTTTCGTGAACGTTCCAGAGAAGAAAGAGATCGAAGTCGTCAATGCTGTCAAACGTACTGTCTTAGCCCGCTGGCCCGTTACCTCCGCACAAAACAATTTCCCAATGGCACTCGACGAAGCCCATCACCGGCTGTTCGTCGGATGCTGGGGTGCCGCCGAGGTTGCTTGTCTTCGACACGGAAACTGGGAAGGAAGTCGCGTCCCGTGAAATTGCAGGGAGTACGGACGACCTGTTCTACGACTCACGCAGAAGCAGGGTTTACGTGCTCACGAGTCAGGGCTTCCTAGAAGTTTTCCAACAGAAGAATCCCGATGACTATGATCGGATTGCGCGCTTCCCTACGCCACCCCGCACACAAACCGGTCTATTCGTCCCCGAATGGGGGAAACTTTTCGCAGCTGTACAAAAACAAGGTGAGCAGAGCGCCGAGATCCGCGTGTATCAGGCACACTGAGCGTGGATCGCGACGTCCCCACTTCATCGAACACAGATGTCTTTAGAACCTTTGAAGATGGTTGCAGGCTGAACCACAACATCACCGAATTGGAGGATACATGAGGAACGCAATGAGGACTCTTAGTACATTTCTGTTGGCCGTTGCTATCGCAACTTGTGGATTACTGGCACGTGCGCAAGATGTGCCGAGCGACTACCAGCAGGTTTTGAAACTTGTGGGCAGGTCGGGAGACTACAAAGCGAACGTGCTCAAGGTCAACATCCCGCGCAACGATCTGCACGTGACAATCGCAAACTACCCAGTGCCGACGCCTTTCGGCTTCGGTGGATGGTTTGCTCTGACCAAGGGTGACGGCGGGGACGACGTAATGATGGGCGATCTGGTGCTGCTGCAAGAGGAAGTCAATCCAGTCATGTCGGCGCTGCTTGAGCATGGGTTGGAAGTTACAGCTCTGCACAATCACTTCTTCTGGGCCCAGCCAGAGGTTTTCTTCATGCACATTCACGGTCACGGCAAGGCCGTAGATTTGGCGAATCAGATCAAGCCGGCTCTGGACCTCATTGGACATGCGGCATCCGCTCCAGCGACGAGCAACGCCCCGGCAAGTGCTCCAGCGAAAACCACACTGGACACGGCACGCATCGCGAAAATCGTGGGGCACGAAGGCGAGCAGAACGGAGCTGTTTACAAGATTACCGTCGGACGTGCTGACCTCGATGTGAAGGAGATGGGCGCATCCATCAACGCCCGCATGGGGCTCAACACTTGGGCTGCGTTCGTCGGCACTGATGAAGATGCGGCGGTAGCTGGCGATGTGGCGATGTTGGAGACTGAAGTTACGCCGACCCTCAAGGCGCTACGTGGGCACGGACTTGAGGTTGTGGCCATCCATCACCATATGACCAATTCGAGACCGCTCGTGATCTTCCTCCACTATTGGGGCAGAGGCCCTGCGGACAAACTCGCCACCGGCTTCAAAGCGGCCCTCGATGAATTGGGCAAGGGTGGCAAGCAGCAAGCATGATAGAAAACAAGACCGAAGAACCGAAGCTGCAACCGCCCGCGGTAGACGGCGCCTCTTTGGCGCCGTCTACCTTCCGCAATCTCCTTATCTATTTCCTGCGTCTGGGAACGTTGGCTTTGGCGGTCCCATCGCACTCGCAGGATACATGCAGCGAGACCTGGTGGAAGGCCGCCGCTGGGTCTCGAAGCAAGACTACTTGGAAGGTCTGGCATTTTCGCAGTTGTCTCCCGGTCCGTTGGCAGCGCAGCTGGCAATGTATCTGGGCTGGCTACGTGCCGGAGCCTTCGGGGCAACGCTGGTCGGCATAGCGTTTATCTTGCCGTCCTTCCTGATGGTGCTCGCATTGGCTGCTCTCTATGTTCACTACGGCAGGCTGCCCTGGATCCAAGGCATTTTTTACGGGATTGGGGCTGCGGTCATTGCGATCATTGTGCGAAGCGCAATCAAACTGGTCCGGACGACGCTGGGGAAAGACTGGCTCCTCTGGCTGATTTTTGCGCTGATCGCTCTGACCATAGCGTGGACCAAGTCTGAAATCGTCTGGCTGTTTGTGCTGTGCGGAATCGCCGGAATGCTGATTAAAGTGCCTCCACAAATTTCACCAAAGACCTCCGCCATGGTCTTCCTGGGCGGTTTTGACCGGCTTCTGACGGGCATTTATGGTCTGGCTCCCTTGGCTACAGTCGGCGCACTCTTCGCGTTTTTTCTAAAGGCAGGAGCTTTCGTTTTTGGCAGTGGTCTGGCGATCGTGCCGTTTCTCTACGGTGGAGTCGTCGAGAAATTTCACTGGCTCACCGAGGAACAGTTTGTCGACGCGGTAGCGGTGGCCATGATCACACCGGGGCCTGTAGTCATTACCGCAGCTTTCATCGGCTACCTGGTTGCTGGACCAGTGGGTGCGTTCGTAGCTGCAGGGGCCGTGTTTGCACCACCATATTTCATTGTCATCATTGCTGCCCCGTACTACCGCCGCTTCGCTCAAAACCGGCAAGTGAAGGCTTTCGTCCAAGGTGTTACCGCGGCAGCAGTCGGCGCCATCGCCGGAGCAGCCTACATCCTTGCTCGGCGGTCTCTGGTCGATCTGCCAACGGTGCTCATCGGGCTTACCGCGCTCACCATCCTGATGCTTATGAAGAAGATCCCTGAACCCATCGTGATTTTGGCGGCTGGGGCTGTCGGAGTTGTCCTACATGGAGCAGCTAGGTGAGGATCGCTCTGACTGAGTTCCGCGAACTCAGAATTTGCCTGTTTCTTCCGATACTTCTGTGCGCTTCGCCTAGGACCCTTTGCTCCCAGTCAGGGGCAAGTCCACAAACAAACCCGCGCCAAGTTGGAGTTCAAGAGCCGTTTCGAACCGCACAGGCAAGCCGGCTTGACCGAGATCCGAAGATGATGGCACGCTGGACGATCCTCTCTGGCAGCAGGCCACACCGATTACAAACTTTCTGCAACGAGAACCCTACGAGGGTCAGGCCCCGACCGAACAGACGGAAGTCCGTATCCTCTACACCAAGCATGAAGTCTACTTTGGAGTGGTGTGTCACGATTCCCTCGTAGACGGTCCCGTCGCGACCCAGCTCCGCCGGGATGTAACTCAGGAATTGGACGACCACTTTGAGATCATAATCGACTCCCGGAGGGACCGGCGCAATGCCTATGTTTTCCAGGTCAATCCACTGGGCACGCAACGAGACGCTCTCATTACCGACGAACAGGCCGGAGATACGCAGGACGGAGATCCCGGTTGGGATGGGGTCTGGACTTCCGAGGCCCGGATAACTAGAGACGGGTGGACCGCCACCATTGCCATACCGTTTTCCACACTGAATTTCATGCAGTCTCGCGATGTCGTGTGGGGAGTGAACTTCAAACGGTTTATTCGGCGCAAGAACGAAGAGGACTTATGGAGCGGCTGGCGCAGAACGTTTGGGGCAAAACCAGATCAGCCAAGCGGGGGAGTTGCATGGGATCAACGATATCGGCAGTGGGCGTCTGTTCATCGTCAAGCCTTATCTCCTAGGCGGCTTCAGTCACCTGCCTGCCAACGCAACCGCAAGTGGTCTGACTCCGGGCACGACTGGTCTGTACACGGGTGGCGTCGACATCAAGGTTGGACTCCGTTCCAATCTCGTGGCGAATCTCACGGCGAATACGGACTTCGCGGATAGCGATGTAGATGTTCAGCAGTTCAATCTAACTCCGTACAAACTGTTCTTTCCTGAGAAAAGGCAGTTCTTCCTGGAGAATGCGGGCGTCTTTGACTTCCCCATGGGTCTTGGCAGTAACGCGGATCAGCTCTTTTTCAGTCGGCAGATCGGGATCGATCCAGTCACCGGGCAGCAGGTTCCGATCAACGTCGGAGCCAAGGTCACAGGTACGCTCGACGGATTCGAGTTGGGAGTCATGGATGTCGATACCAGGTCTTCCGGACCCAACCCAGCGGCGAACTACGCCGTGTTGCGCTTGAAAAGGTCGTTGTGGGGTAGCGGGTCGTACGTTGGAGTGATGGGAATCGACAAGCGGTCCGGGGATGCGATCCCCAGCTTCAATCAAACCTCGGGCGTGGATGGCAGATTTGTTCTCTTCAAGAACCTCGTTCTAAACGGCTACGCCGCTCAGACCCGGACACCCGGGTTTTCAAGCGGGCAATCCAATTTGGGTGTGGGACTCAACTTCCGTTCCAACTGGCTCGACTTTGAAGCGGAACACAGGAAGATCGGCCTCAACTTCAACCCGCAGGTTGGGTTTCTCGAACGTACCGACTGCGTCTGCGATTTTGCGGACGCCACTTTCAAGGCTCGGCCCGAATTCGCAGGTGTCCGAGAAATGCAGTTCGAAGGCTTCATCTTTCACGCTCCCGACACACACGGCGTCGTCCAGACACAGGAATGGCAGACCACGTTTCGGGCTGATTTCCACAACGGCTCTTACACCGACGATGACATCGTGGATGTGTTTGCCCAGCGGCTCACCTTGGCCTTTAACATCTACAAGAACGTCAATATTCCAGTAGGTGTTTACAACTGGACCAGGCACCAGTTCACCTATGGCACTCCGCAAGACCGGCGGTTGACGGTACGGTTTTTCGAGCGTTTTGGGAGTTACTACAACGGAAGACTGAACGAATTCCGGGTGCGCGCCAGTTATCGCGCGAACGAGCATCTCTCTTTCAGTGTTGGGCCGCAGTGGAACCGTTTTCGCTTGCCGGTTTCCGATGGCAATTTCTCGGTTGTGTTCGGTGTCCTAGAGGCTGACTACGCGTTTTCCAGATTTCTCTCTCTTTCCACGATTCTTCAGGTCGACACTGCTAACGCACAAGCTGCGAGCGCCAATGTCCGTCTGCGATGGAACTACCGTCCCGATAGCGATCTTTACGT
>Ga0070699_100003910_pt1 | contig 13160 bp, 9 predicted proteins | sample KBSK1503metaG_FD_65473 | JGI IMG/M metagenome (GOLD analysis project Ga0070699, IMG submission 65473) | Corn, switchgrass and miscanthus rhizosphere microbial communities from Kellogg Biological Station, Michigan, USA - KBS K1-50-3 metaG | ecosystem: Host-associated > Plants > Roots >...
TGACGGCCAGGTGGTGTTCCAGACGACCAAAGGCGAGGTCTTCTCGGTCCCGGAAGGTGACGTGGTCTCGCCGCCGCTCGACTCCATCCCGCGCTACCAGCCGCCGGCGGCGACCCCTCCGGCCGGCCCGCCGCAGGTGCTGGTGCTGAAGGACGGGCGGAAGATCCCGGTCACGAGGCTCGCGCGCCGCGGCGGCCTGGTCCTCTTCCAGACCGCGAAGGGCGAATCGTTCTCCGTGGCCGAGGGCGACGTCGTGTCGCCTCCTCTCGAGACGATCCCCAGCCTCGAGGCGGCGCCCGCTCCGCCTGCTCTGCCGACGCCCGAAGCGGCGCCCTCGCCGATACCGCCACCGGCTCCGGCCGCGGCCCCCACCCCCGCTCCCCTCCCCGATTTCGTGCCGATGCGAAACCGGTGGGACATCCCGTACCCGGAGGACCCGCGCTTCGTGAAGGGGCGGCTCGTCGATCCCTACAACCAGAACGTCCTCAAGGGCGACAAGCCGGTCATCGGCGACTCGATCTTCCTCGTCCTCACCGGCATTCTCGAGGCGCCCCTCGAGCGGCGGCGGCTTCCGGTCGCGAGCGGCGTGAGCACCAAGGACCCGGCCAGCCTGGAGTTCTTCGGCCGCGGGGGGCAGACCTTCACCTCGCCGCGCGGCCTCGTCTCGGCCGAGATCTTCAAGGGCCAGACCGCGTTCCGTCCGAAGAGCTTCGCCATCAAGGCCACGGGCGCTTTCGATCTCAACTATCTGCGCGTCCAGGAGAACAACAACGTCAACGTGGATGTTCGCGAAGGGACGACCCGCCAGCGCCACGACTTCTCGCTCGAGGAGGGCTTCGCGGAAGCCAAGCTCGCCGACCTGTCTCCCTACTTCGACTTCGTGTCGCTGCGGGCGGGCATCCAGCCCTTCGTGTCGGACTTCCGCGGCTTCGTGTTCGCCGACTCGAACCTCGGCGCGCGGCTCTTCGGCAACGCGGCCAACAACCGGTGGCAGTACAACGCCGCCTACTTCGACCTGCTCGAGAAGGAGACCAACAGCGAGCTGAACACCTTCGACAAGCGCGAGCAGAAGGTGTTCGTCGCGAACGTCTTCCGCCAGGACTTCCTCGCCCACGGGTACCAGGTCTCGCTCAGCTACCACCGCAGCCAGGACGACGCGTCGACGCACTACGACGCCAACGGGTTCCTGGTCCGGCCGGCCAAGATCGGCAGCTTCCGGCCGCACGAGATCCGGGCCAACTACGTCGGCCTCGCCGGCGACGGCCACCTGGGGCGCCTCAACGTGTCCCACGCCTATTACTTCGTGTTCGGAACCGACAGCGATCAGCCGCTGGCCGGCCGGGCGCAGGACATCCGCGCGCACATGGCGGCGGCCGAGCTGTCGGTCGACCGCAACTGGCTCCGCATCAAGGCGTCGGCCTTCTGGGCCTCCGGCGACGACGACGCGACCGACGGGCAGGCGCGCGGCTTCGACAGCATCTACGACGCGACGAACTTCGCCGGCGGTCCGTTCAGCTTCTGGAACCGCTCGGCCATCGCCCTCACGCAAACGGGCGTGCTGCTGAAGGCGCCGGGCAGCCTGCTCCCCGACCTGCGCTCGAACAAGTTCGAGGGCCAGGCGATCTTCGTGAACCCGGGCGTGCTCCTGCTCGGTCTCGGCCTCGACGCGGAGATCACGCCCAGGCTCAAGGGCGTCGTGGGCGCCAACTACCTGCGCTTCGACAAGACGGGAGCGCTCGATCTGCTGCTCTTCCAGCCCGGGATCCGGAAGACGATCGGCGTCGACCTCGGGGCTGGCGTCCTGTGGCGGCCGCTGCTGAACGAAAACGTCCTCATCGAGGCGGGCTTCACCGGGTTGCTCCCGGGAGCGGGCTTCGACGACATCTACACGTCGGTCTGCGGCGTGCCGGGCTGCGGCGCACCGAGCCGGAAGCTTTTCAACGGCTTCGTGCTGGTCAAGCTCACGTACTGAGGAGGGCGAATGGCCGGGGGCGGGCGGTCACGTCGGGCGGTCGCACTGATCGAGGTCGCATGCGTGGCGATGCTCGCCCTGGCCGCGCGGGGACGCTTCGGCCTCGCTCAGGCCCCGGCTACGCTCTCCAGCCAGACTCAAGAAGACGCCGACCGCAAGAGCGCCGGCTGCATGAGCTGCCACACGCAGACGGACCAGCGCACGATGCACCGCTCGACGTCGGTGCGCCTGGGCTGCACGGACTGCCATGGCGGCAACGCGGGCGTGAAGGCCGGCGGCGGCGCGGGCTCGCCCGGCTACGAGGAGGCCAAGCGCCAGGCGCACGTCCAGCCCAAGCGGCCCGAGATCTGGAAGACCGCGGCCAACCCCGAGCGCTCCTACACGGCCCTCCTCGACGAGGGCCTCGACTTCGTGCGCTTCATCAACCCCGGCGACCTGCGGGCGGCGCCGGTCGCTTGCGGCTCCTGCCATGCGCAGGAGGTGCGCTCCGTCTCGAAGAGCCTGATGACCCATGGCGCTTTCTTGTACGAGGCGGCGACGTACAACAACGGGGTCCTGCCCGGCAAGGATGCGATCATCGGCGAGAGCTACGGAGCCGACGGCGGGGCACGGATGGTGAAGACCGTGCCTCCACCGACACCCGAAGAGGCGCGGGACAAGGGCGTGCTGCCCTGGCTGGTGCCTTTCCCCCGCTGGGAGCTGAGCCAGACCGGCAACCCGTTCCGCGTGTTCGAGCGCGGCGGACGCCGCCGGCTCGAGGTCGGTCTGCCCGATAGAGAGGAAGAGCCGGGCCGGCCCGACAAGGGGCTCTCGCCCCGCGGGCCCGGAACGCTGAACCGCACCGATCCCATCATCCTCGGCGCCCAGAAGACCCGCCTCGTCGACCCGCTGCTGTCGATGCTCGGCACCAACGACCACCCCGGCGACTACCGCTCGAGCGGCTGCACGGCCTGCCACGTCGTGTACGCGAACGACCGCTCCCGCTCGAACTCGGGGCCCTACGCGCCCTTCGGGAACCTGGGCATGAGCCAGACGAAGGACCCGACCATAAAGAAGGATGAGGCCGGACACCCCCTCCGCCACGAGTTCACCGAGTCCATCCCCTCCGCGCAGTGCATGACCTGCCACATGCACCCCGGGACCAGCATGGTCTCCACGTACCTCGGCTTCACGTGGTGGGACAACGAGGCCGACGGCGCGGTGATGTACCCCAAGGAGTCGCGCAAGCTGAGCGTGTCGGAGCGGGCCGAGATCGAGCGTGCCAACCCCGAGGGAGCGGCGCTGCGAGGCCTGTGGTCGGACCGCAAGTTCCTCGCCGACGTCTCGACGCTGAACCCGCAGCTCAAGCGCACGCAGTTCGGCGATTTCCACGGCCACGGCTGGGTCTTCCGGGCCGTCTTCAAGAAGGACCGCAAGGGGAGCCTCCTCGACGCCGCGGGGAAGATCGTCCCCGACGATGACCCCGACAAGTTCCGGAAGGCCGTCCACCTGAAGGACATCCACCTCGAGAAGGGGATGCACTGCGTCGACTGCCACTTCAAGCAGGACGTGCACGGCGACGGCAAGCTCTACGGGGAGCCGCGGGCGGCGGTGGAGATCGATTGCGTCGACTGCCACGGCACGGTGAGCGCGCGGGCGAGCCTCGTGACGTCGGGGCCGGCCTCAGCGGGCATGGACCTGACCTCGCTCACGACGCCCTTCGGCGAGCCGCGCTTCACGAGCCGCCGCGGCCGGGTGACGCAGAAGAGCATGGTCACCGAGGACGTCGAGTGGGAGGTTCCGCAGGTGCTCGACACCATCACCCCCGGCAACCCGCGCTACCGCGAAGCCTCCCGCCTGGCCAAGACGATCCAGCGCGACGGCGCTACGTGGGGCGACGCGGGCGCGGACCCGAAGGCGCTCGCCCACGCCAACAGCAACATCACTTGCTACGCGTGCCACTCGGCGTGGACCACGAGCTGCTTCGGATGCCACCTGTCGATGAAGGCCAACCAGAAGAAGCCGAACCTCCACAACGAGGACGGCGAGAGCCGCAACTGGACGAGCTACAACTTCCAGACCCTGCGCGACGACATCTTCTTCCTCGCCCGGGACGGGACCGTCACGAAGAACCGCATCGCCCCCGCCCGCTCCTCGTGCGCGGTCGTCGTGTCGTCACAGAACCAGAACCGCGAGTGGATCTATTCGCAGCAGCAGACCACGTCCTCGGCCGGCTTCTCGGGGACCGCGTTCTCGACCTACGTTCCCCACACCGTCCGCGCCACCGAGACCCGCACCTGCACCGACTGCCACGTGTCGAGGGACGGCGACAACAACGCCTGGATCGCGTCTCTTCTCATGCAGGGGACGGGGCTCATGAGCTTCGTCGGGCGCTACGCCTGGGTCGGCGAGGGCGGCTCGGGCCTCGAGGGTGTCGTCGTCACCGAGCGCGACGAGCCGCAGGCCGTCATCGGCAGCCGCCTCCACGAGTTGGCCTACCCCGAGGGCTACCGTGCTCACGTCGCCGGCGGGGGCCGCCTCCGCGAGGCGTACGGCCACGGCGGCAACGTCCTGTCGTTGCAGCTCCGCGGCGAGTACCTCTTCGCCGCTCAGGGCAAGGGCGGGCTCCGGATCTACGACGTGGCCCAGATCGACCACAAGGGCTTCAGCCAGCGGATCACCACCGCCCCCGTCTCCGCGCTCGGCCAGAAGCTCTACGTGAAGACGAAGGACGCGACCTCGGTCGCGCTGCCCACCACGCAGGCCGTCGACGCCGGACGCCGGGTCCGGCCGGAGAACCAGGAGCAGAGGGTCCACCCGATCTACGACTACGCCTTCGTGACGGACCGCGAGGAGGGGCTCGTGGTCGTGGGACCCCTCCACACGCTGCTCGACGGCGATCCGCGGAACAACTTCGTGCACCGCGCGGCGACGTTCAACGAAGGCGGCGCTCTCGCCGGCGCCACGTCGATGGCGATCGCGGGGACCGTCGGCTACGTGACGGCACCGCAGGGCATCGTGGTCCTCGACCTGGATGACCCGCTCGCGCCCAAGGTGCTGGCCCGGGTGGGCGCGCCGGGGATCAGGGACCCGCGCGCCCTGGCCGTCCAGTTCCGCTACGCGTTCGTGGTGGACGCCGACGGGCTCAAGGTGCTGGACGTGACCGTGCCCCGCGCCCCCCGCCTGGTCGATGGCGCCATGGTATCGATCCCGGATGCGCGCTCGATCTACCTCGCCCGCACCTACGCCTACGTGGCCGCGGGCCGGGCCGGGATCGCGATCGTCGACGTGGAGCGTCCGACCCGGCCCCGGCTCGACCAGACGTGGAACGCGGGCGGCGCGATCGATGACGCACGCGACGTGAAGCTCGGGGCCACGAACGGGAGCATCTTCGCGTACGTGGCCGACGGGAAGAACGGCCTCCGGGTCGTCGAGATGATCTCCGCCAACGACACGCCGGGCGCGTACGGGTTCAGCCCGCGGCCGACGCCGCGGCTCGTCGCGACGTATCCCACGCGCGGTCCCGCCGTCGCCCTCTCCCGCGGGGTCGAGCGTGACCGGGCGGTGGACGAGACCGGCCACCAGATCGCGGTCTTCGGCCGCCGCGGCGCCCGCCCGCTGAACCGCGACGAGCAGGCTCGGCTGTACCTGCGGGACGGCCGGCTGTTCACGGTGTCCGACCAGCCGCCGTCGAAACCGCGCGATTAGCCTTCAGCGGCACAGGCCCGCGAGCCGGGCCAGCGAATCGTCGGAGGTCGTCGGCGAGCGAGACAGCAGACCCGCATCACGTGGGCGATGTCGTGGCCGTAAACGAGACGCGCCGCCTCCTGGGCGGCCGAGACGGATTGGGCGGCGCGGCGCAGGTAGCTCTGCTTCATCCGTTCGATCGCCGCGAGGTCGTTCTTCGCCGCACACCGTGCGTACGGGTCGTTGTAGGCCCAGTCGTCGAAGCTCATCGTCACCTCGGCGACCCGGTAACCGTGATCGGCGAGGAAGCGCGCCACCGAGGTGCGTTTCTCCGGCGTGTCGCCTTCGTGCAGATAGGGGAAGTGGAACCAGTGCCAGTCCCGGCCTTCCACCTGCAGCGTCGCGATCACGCTCCGCGCGACGTCCACTCGGCTCATGCCCGGCGGGAGGGCGGCATGGGCGGGCAGGTCGTCGAACGTCAGCGCCACCTTCGGCGGCGATTTGACGTCGCGGGGACCGGCCAGCACCAGCCCGATCAAGACGAGGGACACGCAGGTCAGGCGGAGCATGGCAGAAGGAGTCTAGAACAGCTTCGCGAGCTCGGGCCGCTTCAGGACGACCTCGCGCACGACGTCCGCCCAGTCCGACCGGCCGCCGGGAGCCAGCACCTCATGGGGGAGCCTCATCTCGGCGAGCAGCGTGTCCACGAGCGCGTCGATCGAGCGCATGAAGAACTCATCGGTGTCCCGCACGCCGTCGGCCGACGCGGCGCCGGACATCGGCACCTTGAACAAGAGGTCGTAGGTCTTCATCCAGTGGGCGACGAAGCGCTCGATGGCCTTCTGCCGGCCGCAGGCGAGGGCCATGTAGGCGTAGTTGTCGAGCGCGCTGCGGTCGCAAACGACGACCTGGTGATGCGCGGCGGAGCGGATCTCTTCCGCGACCTGCGTCATCAGGATCCAGGTCTGCGCGTCGAGCGAGGTCTGCCGGTTGATCGGCAACGGGGAGAGCCGCGCCACCTCCTTGACGATGTCGACGTGGACCCCGTGGCGCTTCAGAACGCCGGCCAGCTCGTAGCACAGCGTCGTCTTGCCCACGCCGTGCGTCCCGATGAAGGCGATCTTAATGACGCTCCCCCAACGGGGCCGAGCGGGCGTTCCGATAGAGCAGCCAGCAGATGGCCACGAACGTGATCAGCCCGACGAGCGAGCCTTGCGTCCACCATGACGGGAGCATCTGCGCCAGGAACGCCAGGCGGTCGCGAGTTCCCTCGAAGGGCTGGAGGGCGGCATAGCCCAGGCCCATGAGCGATCCGCCCGCGATGAGGCCGGAGCTGTACAGCACGCCGGGGCCGGCATCGGACTCCGCCTCCGACCCGCGCCGGCGGTCGATGAGCCAGCGCACCAGGCCGCCCGCGTACACGGGCGTCGTGCTCTCCAGGGGAAGATAGACACCGACGGCGAAGGCGAGGGCGGGCACGCCGACCATCTCCATGAGCACGGAGATGAAGACCCCGATGAGCACGAGCCCCCACGGAAGCTGCCGCGTGAGGATCCCATTGATCACGAGGCTCATGAGGCGCGCCTGGGGGGCGGGGGCTTTCTCCGACCCGATCCCCTGCACGACCTCGAAATGGATGAGACCCGCGGTATCGGCCAGGTAGGTTCCGTCCGGCACTCCACTGACGCCCCCCACGCGGCGAAGCTCGTACGAGGCGCCGTCGGGACCGGGCTGCGTGGGCGCCTCCGCCTCGGCCGGGAGGGCAACGGCGTAATGGGCGGGCTTGATCGTCGTGAAGCTCCGGTTGATGAAACGGACGGTCTCGCCCACCACGAAGACGCAAGTGAGGACCCCAACCATGAGCGCCACCTGCTGCTTCCAGGGCGTTGCCCCCACGAGGAAGCCCGTCTTGAGGTCCTGGCTGGTCGTGCCGGCGTTGCTGGCGGCGATGCACACGACGGCGCCCACCGCCAGCGCCTCGGCGGTGTGGGCATGGCCCGTCCACCCGAGGAGCACGAACAGGGCGCAGGTACCCATGAGGGTCGCGATCGCCATGCCGCTGATCGGACACGACGAAGAACCCAGCTCCCCGGTGATGCGCGAGGCGACCACCGCGAAGAAGAAGCCGAACACGACGATGAGGGCGGCGGACAGCAGGTTCACCCGCAGCTGCGGCACGAGCGTCATGGCCAGGGCCAGCACCACGCAGCCGGCGATCACCACGGTGATGGGGATGTCGCGCTCGGTGCGGGCGACGGTGCCGGGATCCTCCCGTCCCGGCAGCCGGATGTCGCGGAACGAGGAGCGAAAGGAATCGATGATGGTGGGCATGGCGCGGGCCAGGTTGATGATCCCCCCCGCGGCCACCGAGCCGGCCCCGATGTATCGGATGTAGTTGCGCCAGATGTCGTCGGTGTCCATCTGCGAGATGAGCGTGCTCGCCGGGTAGAGGACCGTGGAGCGGCCCTCGCCGAAGAGCGCGATGGCCGGGATGAGGACGAGGGAGGCGAGGACGCTGCCGCCGACCATGAGGGCCGACGAGCGGTAGCCGATGATGTAGCCCACCCCGAGGAGAGCGGGATCCGTGTCGAGCCGCACGCGCGCCGTGCGGTGATAGAAGGCCAGCAGCCGCTCGGGGAACTCGTTCCAGAGGGCCAGGATGAGGTTCAGGAACTTGTAGAGCGCGCCCGCGAAGAGGCCGGCGAACACGAGCCCGGCCTGGGCGCCCCGCTCCTCTCCCACGATGAGCACTTCCGCGCAGGCGGTGCCCTCGGGATAGGTGAGCACCCCGTGCTCCTTCACGATCAGGTAGCGCCGGAGCGGGATCATCATGAGCACTCCGAGGATGCCGCCCATCAGCGCCAGCACCGTCGTACGGGTCCAGTCCAGCTCGAAGCCCAGGAAGATGAGGGCCGGGATCGTGAAGATCACCCCGCCCGCGATCGACTCCCCCGCGGACCCCGCGGTCTGCACCACGTTGTTCTCGAGGATGGAGGCGGGCGACCCCAGCCACCGCGAGAGGGCGCGGAAGACGGTGATGGAGATGACCGCGATGGGGATGGAGGCGGAGACGGTGAGTCCCACGCGCAGGCCCAGGTAGGCGGAAGAGGCGCCGAAGATGAGGCCGAGGAACGAGCCGAGGACGAGCGCGCGGGCGGTGAGCTCGGGCAGTCGCGCTTCGTCGGGGACGAAGCGCTTGAAGGCAGGGGCGGCCGGCGCGGGGCGCTCCAGGATCTGGGCCACGTCGCCCGCATTCTAGCAACTCGTTTGCGGGCCCGGGGGCGACGTGGTGTAATCGTCGCATCCTGCGCATGGACGATCTCTTTGAGCCTTATGAGCGCCTCATCCGCATCGTGGTCACCGGCAAGGAGCTACAGGTCCCCGAGAACAACCTGCTGCTGCGCCAGCTCAGCTACGTCGCGCCCGACATCTCGTCGGGCCGCTACTGCTGGAACGGCGAGTGCCGGTACTGCGAGGTGAGCTACCGGACCGAGACTCGCGGGGCCGAGCAGTCCGCCCTGGCTTGCCGCGTGAAGGGGCAGGCGGGCATGCGCGTCACGAAGCTGGCGCTGGAGATGCGGTACAACATGGCGGAAACGCTCGCCGCCGCGCCGAAGGCAGACGAGTAGTTACTTGAGGCGCGATTTCACCTGCCGCCAGGTGGTCATGAGGCTGCCCCGGGTCATGTCCAGGCGGCGGGCGCTGAACTCGGCCGGCTCACGCCCCGAGAGGCTCTCCTTGGCCCGCGTCACGAGCTTGCGGCAGGTCTGGAGGAGGATGTCGTCGGCCCCGCCCTCGGCCTTCAGCCGAATGACGTCCTGGCCGAGCGCGACGATCAGGCGCTCGATCTCGATCACCCGCTCGCGCAGCTCGGCGTCGAGCGGATAGACGATCTCCTCGGGAACCTCGACCTCCGGCGACGGCGGGACCGCCGCAGCCGCCGAGCTCCTGTCCGCCTTCATCTCCATCCACGCCCGCGAGAACACGAAGGGGAACGTCGCGTTGGCTTGCTCGAACTCCTTCTTGGTCGCGTCGTTCTTGGTGGCGTAGTACTCGCGGACGAGGGCCTTGATGCGGGCGACCTGCCGGTCCTCCTTCTCCTCGATGACCTGGCGGGACTGGGCCGCCAGTTCCTGGATCTTCTGCTCGATGAACCGGTTGTGCTCGTGGGTGCGGAGGTCCGGGAAATCGTGGTCGGCCCCGTGGACGATCCTCGCGTTGGGCTCGCCGTAGTTGGCGTAGACGATCAGGCTGAGCCGCCGCACCTCCTGCTCGGAGACCCGGTCGACGACCGGACCCCGGTCCTCGATCTGGATGTGATAGGGAGTGCCCGCCCGCGACGCGTAGTTCTGGTTGATTCCCCCCACCTGGCAGCGGGAGCGATCCAAGACACCCGCTCCGGGTGGACTTTCGCCTCCGGAGGGTCGGGACAGGTCACCCGGGGGCATCAGGGGCAAATCCTCAACGTGGCTATTGTACCAGCAGTTTGACCCATGGCCGCAAGCCTATGATTGGATGGAATCTGAGCCCTGTGGCTGACTTGAGTCAAAAGGACTAAGATTTAATGCTTGACATCTGCTAATGCAGGGCCTATTATCTCCCGTGAAGCGGCGGAAGAGTCTCCGGCCGGGCCGTCAGGGAGGCACTTCAGCGCGAGCAGGAGGCATTGAATGAGCAAGGTCATCGGTATCGATCTGGGAACCACCAACTCCGTGGTGGCCGTCCTCGAAGGTGGGGAGCCTGTCGTCATTCCCAACTCCGAGGGGGGCCGCACGACGCCGTCGGTCGTGGCCTTCACCAAGGATGGGGAGAGACTGGTGGGACAGGTGGCCAAGCGTCAGGCGGTGACCAACCCGGAGAACACGATCTTCTCCATCAAGCGCTTCATGGGGCGACGCTACGACGAGGTCGCCGACGAGGCGAAGATGGTTCCCTACAAGGTGGTCAAGGCGCCCAACGGGGACGTCCGCATCGAGGTCATGGGCAAGCTGTACTCGCCGCCGGAGATCTCGGCCATGATCCTCCAGAAGCTGAAGCAGGCGGCCGAGGACCACCTGGGCCAGAAGGTCACCAAGGCGGTGATCACGGTGCCCGCCTATTTCAACGACGCCCAGCGGCAGGCAACCAAGGACGCGGGCAAGATCGCGGGCCTCGAAGTGGCGCGCATCGTCAACGAGCCGACGGCGGCCGCCCTGGCCTACGGGCTGGACAAGAAGAAGGACGAGACGATCTCCGTCTACGACTTCGGGGGCGGGACCTTCGACATCTCGGTCCTCGAGGTCGGTGAGGGCGTCGTGGAGGTCAAGGCCACCAACGGCGACACGCACCTCGGCGGCGACAACATCGACCAGCGGGTCATCGACTGGATCATCAGCGAGTTCAAGAAGGACCAGGGCATCGACCTCAGCAAGGACAAGATGGCCCTCCAGCGGCTGAAGGAAGGGGCGGAGAAGGCCAAGATGGAGCTGTCGACGACGATGGAGACGGAGATCAACCTCCCCTTCATCACTGCCGATGCCTCCGGGCCCAAGCACCTGGCCATGAAGCTCTCCCGCGCGAAGCTGGAGCAGCTCGTCGGGGATCTGCTCGAACGGTCGATGGGGCCGGTCAAGCAGTGCCTCAAGGACGCCGGCGTGGAGCCCAAGGCCATCGACGAGGTGGTCCTCGTCGGCGGCCAGACCCGCATGCCGAAGATCCAGCAGATGGTCAAGGACTACTTCGGGAAGGAGCCGCACAAGGGCGTCAACCCGGACGAGGTGGTCGCGGTGGGCGCGGCCGTCCAGGCCGGAATCCTCTCCGGCGACGTCAAGGACGTGCTGCTCCTCGACGTCACTCCCCTCTCGCTCGGCGTCGAGACCCTTGGCGGCGTGATGACCAGGCTCATCGAGCGCAACACGACCATCCCGACGAAGAAGACCGAGGTCTTCTCCACCGCCGCCGACAACCAGACGTCGGTCGAGGTGCACGTGCTCCAGGGCGAGCGCGAGATGGCGCGGGACAACCGCACCCTCGGCCGGTTCCACCTGGTGGGCATCCCGCCGGCGCCGCGGGGCGTACCGCAGATCGAGGTCACGTTCGACATCGACGCCAACGGCATCCTCAACGTGTCGGCGCAGGACAAGGCCACCGGCAAGACCCAGAACATCACCATCACGGCCTCGTCCGGCCTCAGCAAGGACGAGGTCGAGCGGATGGTCACCGAGGCGCGGTCCCACTCCGAAGAGGACAAGCGCCGGCGCGAGCTGGTCGACCTGCGCAACCAGACCGACACGCTCGCCTACAGCCTCGAGAAGCTGCTGAAGGACAACCGCGACAAGGTGGGCGAGGCCGAGGCCAAGTCCATCGAAGAGGCGGTGGCGGAGGCCCGCAAGGCGATGGAGGGCGAGGACGCCTCCGCGCTGCGCTCCTCCGTGGAAAAGCTTACCGGCCTCAGCCACAAGCTGGCGGAATCGCTCTACAAGTCGGCGCCGCCCCCGGGCGGCGGTCCCGAGGCCGGCGCGAGCGCCGGCTCCGGTCAGCCGCCCCGCGATGGCGGGTCCGACGTCGTCGACGCCGAATACACGGTCAAGCACTGAAGGAAGAGAAGGAGATAACTCATGGCAATCGTTCGCTTCGAACCATTCCGTGACCTGCAGGATCGGATGAACCGTCTGTTCAGTGAGTCCTACCGGTCGTCCCCGACCGGCGAGGAGGATTGGGCCCTCGGGGGCTCGTGGGCGCCGGCGGTGGACATCTACGAGCAGGACAACAACATCGTGCTCAAGGCCGAGCTGCCCGGCGTGGACCCCAAGGACGTCGACATCCGGCTGGAGAACAACACGCTCACCCTCCGCGGCGAGCGCAAGTTCGACGACGAGGTGAAGAAGGAGAACTACCACCGCGTCGAGCGGGCCTACGGCGCGTTCACGCGGTCCTTCACCCTCCCGACCGTCGTGGACCAGGGCAACATCAAGGCCGAGTTCAAGGACGGCGTGCTGCGGGTGACCCTCCCCAAGCGCGAGGAGGCGAAGCCGAAGCAGATCCAGATCAACGTCGCCAAGTGATGTCGAAACCGACGGCCAAGGCGACAAGGGCGAAGGCAAGGGCCGGCCGGCCGTCCGCGGCCGGGCCGGCCCCCACTACTCCTTCGAGAGGAGCCAAGATGCTCAACGTGAAGCCGCTGCGAGACCGGGTCCTCGTCCGCCGCCTGGAAGAGGCGGAGGAGAAGGTCGGCGGGATCATCATCCCCGACACCGCCAAGGAGAAGCCCCAGCAGGCGGAGGTGGTGGCGGTGGGCTCGGGCCGCATCCTGGAGAACGGGACTCGGGTGCCCCTGTCGGTCAAGGCAGGGGACAGGGTACTGCTCGGGAAGTGGTCGGGCACCGACGTCAAGATCGACGGCACCGAATACCTCATCCTCAAAGAGGATGAGATTCTCGGCGTGATCAACTGAGTCACGGAGGAGACTGAAGACATGCCCAAAGACATCGTCTACCGCGAGGACGCCCGCAGCGCCATCCTGCGGGGCGTCAATGCCCTGGCC
>Ga0070699_100003911_pt1 | contig 13158 bp, 10 predicted proteins | sample KBSK1503metaG_FD_65473 | JGI IMG/M metagenome (GOLD analysis project Ga0070699, IMG submission 65473) | Corn, switchgrass and miscanthus rhizosphere microbial communities from Kellogg Biological Station, Michigan, USA - KBS K1-50-3 metaG | ecosystem: Host-associated > Plants > Roots >...
ATGGCGAGCCGGCTCGGCGACGACTGCTACGTGATGGACGACGGCCGCACCGTCTACGCGGGATCGATGACCGCGCTGGCCGCCGATCGCCTCCTCAAGCAGAGGTACCTCGGGGTATGAGGCGCGCGGCTCCCCTCCTGGTCGGCGCGGCCCTGCTCCTGCTGCTGCCGCTCGGCGCCATCGAGCCGCGCGCGTGGCTCACCCTCACGGTGGCCGGGCTCGCGATGGGCATGCTGATCTTCCTGGTCGCCTCCGGGCTCACCCTGATCTTCGGGCTCATGGACGTGCTCAACTTCGCGCACGGGGCTCTCTTCTCGTGGGGCGCCTACGCCGGTTTCACTTTGGCGGTGGCGCTCGACGCGCGCCGGGGCTGGGCCGCCGCGCCGTCGGTCGGGCTCAACGCGCTCCTGCTCCTCCTCGCGGTGGCCGCCGCGGTGGCGGTGTCCTTCGTGCTCGGGGTGCTGCTGGAGCGGGTCATCGTGCGACCGGTCTACGGCCAGCACCTCTTCCAGATCCTGATCACCCTCGGGGCGACCATCGTCCTCGAGGAGGTGATTCGTGTGGCGTGGGGGCCGAACGACCAGGTCATGCCGGTCCCGGCCACCTTCCAGGGCTCGTGGGACGTGGCCGACGTGGTGGTGCTCCGCTTCCCCGCGATCGCGATCGGGCTCGGGGTGCTCGTCTACGGCGCCGTGCAGTGGCTGCTCACGCGCACCCGGGTGGGCCTGATCGTACGCGCGGGCGTGGAGAACCGGGAGATGGTGCAGGTGATGGGCCACGACATCCACCGCTACTTCACCGCGGTGTTCGCGGCCGGCTCCGGGCTCGCCGGGCTCGGCGGCCTGATGTGGGGCATGTTCGGCCAGTCGATCCGGCCCTCGATGGGCGGCGAGCAGCTGATCTTCGCGTTAATCGTGGTCATCATCGGCGGGCTCGGCAGCGTGACCGGCTCGCTCGTGGGTGCGCTGCTGGTGGGCCTCGCCTACAACTACGTCGCGTTCCTGGTTCCCAAGGCGGCGATCGGGGTCACCATGGGCATCATGGTGCTGGTGCTCCTGGTGCGCCCCACCGGGCTCTACGGAGCCGGCAAGTGAGCGCGGGCGCCGCCGTCACCCCGGTGCAGGCCGCGCGCGCGGCGGCGCGGCGCGATCGGTGGCGGGCGCCCACGCTCTACCTGCGCGTGGCCGTGGTCGCCGCGTGGGCGCTGCTCCCGGCGCTGGGCCCCTCCTTCCAGCTGCTCGACCTCGCGGCGAAGATCGCCCTCTTCGCCACCCTCGCGGCCAGCTACGACGTGGTGATCGGCTACACCGGCATCGTGTCGTTCGGCCACGCGATGTTCTTCGGCTTCGGGGCCTACGCGGTGGCGGTCGCGGTGGGCCGGCTCGGCGCCCCCACCTACGGCCATCTCCTGCTGGGCTTCTTCGCCGGCGTCGCGGTGTCCGCGGTGGTGGCGGTCGTGGTCGGCGCGTTCTCGCTGCGGGTCAAGGCTCTCTTCTTCGCGATGATCACGCTGGCCTTCGCCGAGTTCGCCCTCATCCTCGCGGTGCAGTGGGGCGCCCTGACCGGCGGGGAGGACGGCCTCTCCCCGAAGCTGCCCGGCGTGTTCGCGGCGGGCGCGGAGGGCGTGCTCGGACTCTCCGGCCGGCTCGTCACCTACTACGTCCTGCTCGCGATGTGCCTCGCCCTCTTCCTGCTGATGAGCCGCTTCGTGCACTCGCCGCTCGGCCGGACGCTCCAGGCCATCCGTGACAACGAGCTGCGCGCGGAGGCCCTGGGCTATCGCACCTTCGTCTTCCAGCTCGTGGCCTCCTCGTTCGGCAGCGTGGTGGCGACCGTCCTCGGCGGCGGCTACGTGCTGTGGGTCCGGTACGTGAATCCGGAGTCGGCGCTGGGCGTTCCGATCATGCTCGACGTGCTCCTGATGGTGATCATCGGCGGCATCGGAACGCTCTACGGTGGCTTCGTGGGCGCCGCGATCCTCTTGACCGCGCGCACTCTGCTGCCGAACCTGCGGGGGCTGGGCGGCTCGCTGGTCGCGGGCTCGGAGATCCTCCAGCGCCTCTCCGAGCGCTGGCTCCTCTACTTCGGCATCCTCTTCGTGCTCGTGGTGTTCTTCTTTCCGCGCGGCGTGCTCGGCACGCTCCGCGAGGCCGCCGCGCGACGACGCGGCCCGGCAACCCCGCGGACGTGAGCCCTTCTTTTGTCCCGCCTTTCGGGTATGCTGTCCCTGAGAATGCCCGCCCGGGACTACGACGCCATCGTGGTAGGGGCCAGCTTCGGAGGCCTCGCCGTCGCCCGCCAGCTCCGGGGTGAAGTGCTACTCCTGGATCGGAACGAGGTCGGAACCGTGCAGACGTCCGCTTGTGGAACGCCGCTGTGGGTGCCCGAGACGCTCGGCGTCTCCGCCAGCGTGCTCCAGGTGCACGACCGGCTCGTGATCCGGACCCCGACCCGGACGGTCCGCTACGATCTCTCGTCGGTGCCGTTCTGCACCTTCGACTACCGCGCCTTCTGCCAGGGCCTGCTGGCCCAGTGCCGTGTGCGATTCTTGCGTACCTCCGTGCTGGGCATTCAGGACAACGCGGTGGTGACCGGGGAAGGCCGCTTCACCGCGCCGGTGATCGTGGATTGCTCGGGCTGGCGCCGGGCCATCACCGGGGGCGCGGAGACCGAGGCCCGCTCCCGTCGCCACTCCTTCGGCCTCGAGACCCACACCCCGTTCCGGGACGAGGGACTGACGTTCCTGCTGGATCGCCGGCTCATCCCGCAGGGGCTCGGCTGGATCTTCCCGGTGGGCAGCGGCAGCCTGATCGGGCTCGGGTCCTACGTGGGACGGTCCAAGCTCCGGCCGGCGCTCGACCGCCTGCTCCGGGAGCACGGCATGTCGGCGGGCTCGTACCACGGCACCTATTTCCCCAACCGGCTGCTCCGCGCCACCGTCGACCGGGTCTTCGCGGTCGGCGACGCGGCGGGTCAGTGCCTGCCCCTCACTGCGGAGGGGATTCGCCCCGCGCTCTACTTCGGCGGCGAGTGCGGCCGCATCGTGCAGCAGGTCATCGAGGGCGGCCTGCCGCTCGAGGCGGGCCTCGAGCGCTACCGCCGGCTGGTGGCCCGCTATCGCCGACCGTACCGGCTGCTCCGGTTCGGTCAGGCGCTGGCCGCCCACACCCCCACGCGCTGGTTCGCGATGGTCACCCAGGTCGCCGCGACGTGGCCGTTCCTCTCCCGCTGGTGGCCCCGCTACGGGTGGTTCGGGCGACCCGATCGAGTGGCCGCGGCCACCTGAGGCGGGCACGGCGATGAGCGAGGCGTCGAAGGCGATGCCGCTCGCGAGGGATCGAGCGAGATGAGCGCGCGGGTCCGCTGGGCGCTCGTGATCGGGGTCTGCGGCGTGATCGTGGGGTACTGCGCCTGGCTCGTGTGGACGAACGCCCCCGCGTACCAGTTCTTGGTTCGCCTCTACGTCGACAAGCACTTCCTCAAGCGCACCCTGCGGGAGTGGGGCGTGCTCGCCCCCGTCATCTTCATCGCGCTCCAGGCCCTGCAGGTGATCATCTCGCCGATTCCCGGCGAGGCCACCGGGATCCTCGGCGGCTACCTGTTCGGGCAGTGGATGGGGCTGTTCTATTCGACCATCGGGCTCACGATCGGCTCGGTGGTCTCCTTCTGGATCGGGCGGTGGCTCGGCGCGCACTACGTGAAGAACCTGGTGAGCGCCGAGACCTGGAACCGGCTCGGCTTCATCGTGGAGGCCGAAGGGGCGGTGCTCTGTTTCATCATCTACCTGATCCCGGGCCTGCCGAAGGACATCGTCTGTTACATCTTCGGGATCAGCCCCATGCCCCTCTGGGTCTTCGCCCTGGTGTCGGGTTTGGGCCGCATCCCGGGCACCTGGGTGCTCTCGGCACAGGGGGCCCACACCGCGGCCGGCGACTACATGCAGGTGATCCTGGTCTCGGCGGTGGCGGTGGCGGCGGCCCTGCCGCTCTACTACTACCGGCACCGCATCGTGACCTGGCTCCAGGGGCGGAACGCGGGCCGGGCGGAGGACACCAACGGAGAGCTTGACAGGGAGAAGCCGGGCCCGTAGACTCGGCCCACTTTGAGAACTGGAGGCATCGAGCCGGTGAGCACGAGGGGAACGACCAGCAGCCACGGAGCGTGGCGGTCGTATTTTTACTTTCCCAGCGTTCGCCGCCTGGCTCCCATGAGCTGAACGCAAGGAGCCACGGGCGACGAACCAGCCCGTGGCGGCCAAAACGATAGACGCCGCGGGCCACCCCCCGCGGCGTTTTTGTTTTTACCCAGCACCGGACCCCAAAACGGTCGCCCGCCACTGGGGGAGTGCGGGGGCCATTTCGGGGCCCCCGCAGATGAAAGGTTTGAAGAAGTAAACGGCAGCCAACACGCCCCACAAACGAAGGACAAGAAGCAAAGATAGAGGAGAGCGCCAAATGATCATCGTCATGAAGCCGGGATCGAGCGAGGCCGACATCGAAGACGTCTCACGTCGGGTGCGTGACTTCGGGTTCAAGACCCACCTCTCGCGCGGAGAGGTCCGCACCATCATCGGAGTCGTGGGCGACGACCGCGCCAAGGAGCAGCTGCTCGCGCTCCAGTCGCTCGACTCGGTCGAGAACGTGGTGCGCATCCTCCAGCCCTTCAAGCTGGCGAGCCGTGAGGCCCATCCCGACAACACCCAGTTCAAGGTGCACGGCGTCCCGATCGGCGGCCCCCAGATCGTGGTGATGGCCGGACCGTGCTCGGTGGAATCGCAGCCCCAGCTCAACGGGGTGGCGGAGAGTGTCAAGGCGGCCGGCGCGCACGTGCTCCGCGGGGGCGCGTTCAAGCCGCGCACCTCCCCCTACGCCTTCCAGGGGCTCGAGGAGGACGGCCTCACGCTGCTGCGGGAGGCGAGCAAGCGCACCGGGCTGCCGGTGGTGACCGAGGTGATGGAGCCGGACAAGGTCGAGGTGGTGGCCGAGCACGCCGACATCCTCCAGATCGGCGCCCGCAACGTGCAGAACTTCTCCCTGCTCAAGCGGGTGGCCGAGTGCGGCAAGCCGGTGCTGCTCAAGCGCGGCATGTCGACCTCGATCCAGGAGTGGCTGCTCTCCGCCGAGTACGTGCTGGCGGGCGGCAACCCGAACGTCATCCTCTGCGAGCGCGGCATCCGCACCTTCGAGACCTCGACGCGCTACACCCTCGACCTCAACGCGATCCCGGTGGTGAAGAAGCTCTCGCACCTGCCGGTGGTGGTGGATCCGAGCCACGGCACCGGGCACTGGGAGTACGTGTCGGCGATGGCCAAGGCCGGGCTCGCGGCGGGCGCCGATGGGCTCATCATCGAGGTGCACAACAACCCGGCCGAGGCCCTGTCCGACGGCCCGCAGTCGCTCAAGCCGACGAAGTTCGCGCAGCTCATGGCCGAGCTCCGGCCGCTGGCCCAGGTGCTGGGGAGGACCCTATGATCATCGTGCTCAAGTCCGGCATCAGCGACGCCGACGTCCAGGACGTGTGCCAGCGCATCACCGAGATGGGTTACGGCCCGCACGTGATCCGCGGCGAGTTCAAGACCATCGTGGCCGCGGTGGGCGAGGAGCGCGGGCGGCCCGACCTGCGCCTGCTCGAGGCGCTGGAGACCGTCGAGTCGGTCATGCCGGTGCAGCAGCCGTTCAAGCTGGCCAGTCGCGAGGTGCGCCGCGAGTCGAGCGAGGTGCGCATCAACGGGGTCACGGTGGGCGCCCGCGACGTGGTGGTGATGGCGGGACCCTGCTCGGTGGAGTCGGAGGCCCAGGTGCTCGAGGTGGCCGACGCGGTCAAGGCCTCGGGGGCCAAGATCCTCCGAGGCGGGGCCTACAAGCCGCGTACCTCGCCCTACGCGTTCCAGGGGCTCAAGGAGCAGGGGCTCCGCTATCTCGCGGAGGCGCGCAAGCGCACCGGGCTGCCGGTGGTCACCGAGGTGCTCGAGACCGAGAGCGTGGAGGTGGTCGCGGAGTACAGCGACATCCTCCAGATCGGGGCGCGCAACATCCAGAACTTCACCCTGCTGCGGCGGGTGGGGGAGATCGGCAAGCCGGTGCTGCTCAAGCGCGGCATGGCCACCAGCATCCAGGAGTTCCTGCTCTCCGCCGAGTACATCCTCTCCGCGGGCAATCCCAACGTGATCCTCTGCGAGCGCGGTATCCGCACCTTCGAGACCGCGACCCGCTTCACGCTGGACCTGAACGCAGTTCCGGTCTTGAAGAAGCTGTGCCACCTTCCGGTCGTCGTGGATCCCTCGCACGGGACCGGGCACTGGGACCTGGTCGCGCCGATGGCCAAGGGGGCGGTCGCCTGCGGGGCGGACGGGCTGATCATCGAGGTGCACCCGCGGCCGGAGGAGGCGCTCTCGGACGGTCCGCAGTCGCTCAAGCCGTCGAAGTTCGCCCAGCTCATGCGCGAGCTGCGGCCGGTGGCGGAGGCGGTGGGGCGGGGGCTCTAGCCGCTCAGGCGACGGGGGTCGGCGCGCGGCGGGCCAGGTCGAGCGTCTCGCGGACGCGCTGGACCAGGGCCGCGGGCGTGAACGGCTTTTGTAGAAATGCGGTGTCGGCGCCGAGGACGCCGTGGCGGATGACCGCGTCGTCGGTGTAGCCGGACATGTACAGCACGCTCAGGTCCGGGCGGAGCGGCGCGATCCGCTCGGCCAGCTCGCGCCCGCTCATGCGCGGCATGACCACGTCGGTGAGCAGGAGGTCGAGCGGGCCCTGGTGGCGCTCGCCCAGGAGCAGGCCCTCCGCGCCGTTGCGCGCCTCGATCACGGTGTAGCCGTTGGCCCGCAGGATGTCGCGGGCCAGCTCGCGCACGCCCTCCTCGTCCTCGACGAGCAGGATGGTCTCGGTGCCGCCCATCGGCGCCGCGGAGCGGACCGCCCGGTCCGCCGCGGGGGCCGCCGCGTCGACGCGCGGCAGGTAGATGCGGAAGGCGGTGCCCCGGCCCGGCTCGCTGTCGACCTCGATGTAGCCGCCGCTCTGCTTGACGATGCCGTAGACGGTGGCCAGGCCGAGCCCGGTGCCCTTGCCCTGCTCCTTGGTGGTGAAGAACGGCTCGAAGATGTGCCGCTGGTGCTCGCGCGAGATGCCCACCCCGCTGTCCGAGACCGCGAGCATCACGTGCGGGCCCGGGCGCGCGCCCATGTGGCGCCGGACGTACTCGGCGTCGAGCTCGACGTTCGCGGTCTCGACGATGAGGTGACCGCCCTGGGGCATCGCGTCGCGCGCGTTGATCGCCAGGTTCATCACCACCTGCTCGACCTGCCCGCGGTCCGCCTTCACGTGGCCGAGGCCGGGGGCGACGCTGGTCACGAGCGCGATGTCCTCGCCGATGAGCCGGGCGAGCATCTCCTTCATGTCGACGGCCACCGTGCCGAGGTCGAGGACGACCGCCTCGAGGACCTGCTTGCGGCTGAAGGCGAGGAGCTGCTTGGTCAGCTCGGCGGCCCGACCCGCAGTGCGCTGGATCAGCTCGACGCCGCGGCGGAGCGGATCCTCTCCTTTCAGCTGGTGGAGGAGGATCTCGGTGCGCCCGAGGATGACGGTCAGCAGGTTGTTGAAGTCGTGCGCGACCCCGCCGGCGAGCCGGCCGATCGCGTCCATCTTCTGGGCCTGCTCGAGCTGGCCCTGGGTCTGCGCCAGCTCGTCGTAGGCGCGGCGGGACTCGTGGAGGAGGCGGCTGTTCTCCAGCGCGATGGCCGCGTGCGACGCGAAGGCGGTGGCGATGGCCATGTCCTCGGTGGAGAAGCCCTCCTCCCGGCGGGTCAGGAAGCTGAGCACGCCGACGACCCGGTCGCCGATCCGGGCCGGGACGGTCAGGAGTCCCCGGTAGCCGAGCCGCCGCATCGCGGCCGAGTGCTCGGGCAGCATGCTCGGATGGCTGGCCGGGTCGCGCAGCAGCAGCGGGCGGACGGTGGCCGCGACCTGCCCGGCCAGGCTCTCGCCGATCTTCAGGCGCGGGCGCACCGGCATGTCGGTGCCGACGTCGAGCGTGCCCGCCACCACCAGCTCGTCGCCGTCCACGAGTCGGAAGCCCACCCAGTCGGTGTTCACGATGCGCCCGCACGCCTCCGCGATCCGGCCCAGGAGGGAGTCGAGCGGCTGCATGCGCGACAGCTCGCCGCTGATCTCGACCAGGCTCTCGAGCCGGGTCTGCCGGGTGCGCGCCTCCTGCAGTGCCTGCTCGAGGCTCGCGGCCATCGAGTTGAACGCGCGGACGGTGGGCCGCATCTCGCTCAGCTTGGTGTCGGGCATCCGCGCGGTGAGGTCGCCGTGCCCGAGCCGGGTCGCGCTCTCCGCGAGGGCCCGCACCGGGCGCAGGCCCACGAGCAGGATCACGTGGGTGAGGCCGAGGAGGGTGACCAGGAGCACCCCGGTCACCGCGATCATGGTGCGGACCTCGGTCCACAGCTCGTTCTCGAGGCTCTCCACCGACGGGGTCACCGCGAGGATGCCGTAGGTCACCGGGGCCGCGGCGATAGCGACCCGGTGCTCGTCGAGGGTCACCGGGACGAGCTGCTTCAGCCAGCGGGGGGCGTGAGAGCGGCGGACCTTCTTGGGGGAGGCGTCGAAGATGACCCGGCGGCCGTCGCTCTCGTAGAGGAAAATCTGGCTCCAGACCGACTCGGTATTGAGGTTGCGCATGGTCTGCTCGGCGCGGGCGAGGTCGCCCACCACCAGCGAGTCGAGCAGGAGGGGCGCCGCCGCGGCGGCGAGCCGATCGGTCTGCTCGGCGAGGCGCATCTGGGCCGCGGCGCTGCGCTCACGCAGGTTGATCGCGAGGCCGCCGAGGGTGACGCTGACGATGGCGACCGAGCTGAGACCGAGGAGCAGCGTGCGAAGGCTGGATCTCACTGGCCGATGAGGCGATAGATGCGGCGAACGCCTTCGTAGTCCCGGTCGGTGGCCGCCTCGAAGCCCTTGAACTTCCACTGGGCGAGGATCGGGGCGGCGGCCGGATCGGCGGCCATGCCGAGCAGCGCGCGCCGCACGCGCTCCACGGAGGCCGCGGGCACCCGCGGATGCGCGATGACCGCGAGGTCGGGGAAGCCCTCCGAGACGTAGATCTCGCGGAACTGGACGTGCTCCCGCTCCGCGTACTGGGTGAGGAAGCGCGAGTTCACCGCGCCGGCCTCGACCCGCCGGGCCTTGACCTGCGCGAGCGTGCCCTCCTGGTTGCCGCCGAAGACCTCCTCGACCTGCACCCCCGCGCGCTTGAGCGCGACGAGCGGCACCGCGTAGGCCACGAAGGCGTCCGACGAGGGAAACGACACGCGCTTGCCGTCGAGCTCTTTCAGTTCGCGGATGGAGCTGTCGGCCGGCACCGCGATGACCGCGCGGATGGGCTCGCCCGCCCAGCGGGCGAGGACCTTGAACGGCACCGCGTCGAAGTCGGACTGGAAGTTGTGGTTGGTGAACACGAAGTCGAAATCGCCCCGTGTCATCATCGCGTCCGTCTCCTGCACGGTGCGTCCCATCCGGAGCTGGAGCGGGACGCCGCTCGCCACGCTCAGATAGTGCAGGATGGGGTTCCATCGCTCCGCGGTCAGCGCCGGGCTCTGCTGATTGAGCACCCCGAACGTCAGGGAGGTCGGCTGGCCGTGGGCGGCCCCGGCCGTGAGGAGGAGGCTGGCGAGGGCGACGAGAACTTTCGCTAGGGTTCGCATGATGATCGGGCGCACACTGCCTTCCAGGGCCGTGCCAAGTCAGGCCCGGCCGGAAGTGGTCGGAATTGCAGTGCAAGATTAGCGGGTGGCGTAAGGGTGGCTCGCGCGGGGCCAATGCGCGTCACCCAGCGGACACATTTCGTCAGAAAGCCCATGAGACCGATGGGTTCGGGGCCGCCGGGCGAGGGCTCGGCCCACATGCCATAATTACGGACGTGAGGCGCCTGCCACGGTGGATCCGGGCCCGGCTGCCCAGGGATCGCACGAAGCGCACCCTGGTCCTGGCCATCATCACGTCGGCCCTGTTCCACCTGCTACTGTTCGTGCCGTTCGTGACGATCCCGGGCTTCCTGCAGTCGCCGACGTACGTCAAGCGCGGCGAGCCCCTCCTGGTCGACATTGCGCCGGAGCGGCCGGAGGAGAAGGCTCCGCTCGGCAACCCCTCGCGTCCGGTGGCGCCCCCCGAGTCGCAGCCGTCGCCCCCGGCCGCCGCCAAGGCGCCCGCGCCGCGCGTCGCCGAGGCGCCCCGCGCCGCGGCGCCGCGTCCGGCACCGCCTTCGCCTCCACGGGTCGCGCGCGCCGAGCCGCCCGCTCCCGAGCCGATGGTGAAGACACCGGAGCCCAGCCGCGCGCCCGCGACTCCGCCGACGCCGGCCGCGCCGAGCGAGTCCGCGTCCGCGCCGGCCCAGCCGCCGCAGGTCGCGGTCGCCCGGCCGCCGGCCAGCATCTGGCGCCAGCCGGGCGGTGGGGGCGGGCTCCGAGGCGACGGGCGCGGCGGCGTCGACGGGGAGCCGATTCCCCTCGACACCCCGGAGCCCCGGTTTCAGGACTACTTCAACAAAATTCGCGACCGGATCAAGGCTAACTGGGTCTACCCGCGCCCCGCCGGCGAGCGAAACATCGAGGGCGAGCTGCTCATCGAGTTCCACATCGCCAAGGACGGACGGCTCGAGTACATCGAGCTGCGGCACTCCTCCGGCACCCAGATCCTCGACGACGCGGCGCTGACCGCGGTGAAGCTGGCTCAGCCGTTCCCGCCGGTGCCCGACGACATCTCCAAGCACAGTCTCGCGATCAACGGACAGTTCCGGTATCAGATCGTGAGCGGTCTCGTGAATCAGTTCCTCCGGTAGACGATCCTGCCCCGTCGCTCACCCGCCGGGTGGTTGCTCGTCCTGCTGCTGCTCGCCGGATGCGCCGAGACCCGCTGCGCGGACCGGCCGCCGGTCCGGGTCCAGCTACTCTCGGTGAACGACGTCTACGTGCTGGAGCCGGTCGGGGGCCGCGGCGGTCTCGCGCGCGCGGCCACCCTCGTCCGCGCGCTCCGGCGCGAGACGCCGAACACGATCTTCGCGCTCGGCGGCGACACCCTCTCGCCGTCGCTCCTCTCGACGCTCCTGCAGGGCGCGCAGATGATCGAGGCCTGGAACGCGCTCGGGCTCGACGTCGCCGCGTTCGGCAACCACGAGTTCGACTTCGGGCCCGCGGTGCTGACCCAGCGGATCGGCGAGTCGCGCTTCCCGTGGCTCGCCACCAACGTCCTCGCCCGCGCGACCGGCCGGCCCTTCGGCGGCGCTCAGCGGTCGCTCCGCCGCGAGTGGGACGGCGCGCGGGTGGGGCTGATCGGCCTCACCACGCCCGACGCGGCCCGTACCTCCAACGGCGGCCCCGGTCTCCACTTCGAGGATCCGCTCGCGGCCGCGCGCGCCGCCTTCACCGACCTCGGGATGGTGGACCTCCGCGTGGCGGTGACCCACCTGCCGGTCGCGCAGGACCGCGCGCTCGTGACCGCGCTCCCCATCGACGCCGTCCTGGGCGGCCACGACCACGGCCCGATGCTGATCGAGGAAGGCCGCGCGGTCATCGTCAAGGCCGGCGCGGACACGGTCAACGTGGGCCAGGTCGAGTACGAGCTGCGCTGCGGCGCGGTGCTAAGCCGGCGCCAGCGCCTGATCCCGGTGGACGACCGGTTGGCCGAGGCTCGGGACGTGGCCGAGCTGGTTCGACGCCAGGCCGCGCGGCTCGCGCAGGAGCTCGACACGACGGTGGGCCACACCGCGGTGCCACTCGACGCGCAGGAGAGCCGCGTCCGCCGCGAGGAGACGCCGCTCGGTCGGTTCTTCGCGGAGCTGATGCGCGAGCGGGTCGGCGCCCAGGTCGGCCTGCTCAACAGCGGGGCCATCCGGGGCAACCGGGTGATCCCGCCCGGACCGATCACCAAGCGCGACATCCGCGCGCTGCTGCCGTTCAGCAACACCGTGGTCCTCCTGGAGGTGAGCGGCAAGGCCCTCCGGGCCGCGCTCGAGCGGTCGGTGGACGAGCTGCCCCGGCCGACCGGTCACTTCCTCCAGACCGCCGGCCTCGCGTTCTCCGTCGATCCCGCCCAGCCTCCCGGCCGTCGGGTCGCCGGCGTCACGGTGGGCGGCCGCCCGCTCGACCCCAGCGGCGTCTACCGGGTGGCGACCCTCGACTACCTGGGCCGTGGACAGGACGGCTACCTCATGCTGGCCGCCGGTCGGGTCCTGCTGGCCCCGGAGGACGGCCCCGGCCTCATCGAGACCGTCCTGGCCGGGCTCGTGGCAGGGCGCTCCCCTTGACGTGTATCGGCCGCTCCGGTAGTGTATTCAATGCTTTCGGGAACCTAGGCTCGTAGCTCAGTGGGAGAGCGCTACCTTGACACGGTAGAGGTCGGCGGTTCGAAACCGCCCGAGCCTACCAATTCCTGACGCGGGGTGGGTCGTTCACCAGGGGGTGCGCATCGTTTGCCGGTCGGGCGCGAGTGACTGAGGGAGTTGCGAGCATCACCGGGCGCAGCCCGGTGATGCTTTCTTGTTTTCTGAGACAGGGAGAAGATGGTGGACGCTGAGGAAGCACGGCACCTGAGCATGGCGGGTGAGTTCGACTGCGACCCCGAGCCCCTGCCCACGCTCCGCCACTCCACCTCGCACGTGATGGCGCAGGCGGTGAAGCGCCTCTTCCCGCAGGTGAAGGTCGCCATCGGTCCCGCGATCGAGGACGGCTTTTACTACGACTTCCTCAAGGCGGAGCCGTTCATGCCCGAGGATCTCGCGCGCATCGAGGACACCATGCGCGAGATCGTGAAGGCGGATTACCCGTTCACGCGCGAGGAGATGCCGCGCGAGCGGGCGATCAAGTTCTTCGAGGAGCGGGGCGAGCCGTTCAAGGTGGAGATCCTGCGCGGCCTCTCGGTGCCCACCGTCTCGATCTATCGCCAGGGCGACTTCCTCGACCTCTGCCGCGGACCCCACGTGGCCTCGACCGGCCAGCTCAAGGCCTTCAAGCTCCTCTCCGCCTCCGGCGCCTACTGGCGCGGGGACGAAAAGAACCCGATGCTGCAGCGGATCTACGGGACCGCGTGGCTCACCCAGGAGGAGCTCGACAAGCACCTCTGGCGCCTCGAGGAGGCGAAGAAGCGCGACCACCGCAAGCTCGGGCGGGAG
>Ga0070699_100003912_pt1 | contig 13158 bp, 23 predicted proteins | sample KBSK1503metaG_FD_65473 | JGI IMG/M metagenome (GOLD analysis project Ga0070699, IMG submission 65473) | Corn, switchgrass and miscanthus rhizosphere microbial communities from Kellogg Biological Station, Michigan, USA - KBS K1-50-3 metaG | ecosystem: Host-associated > Plants > Roots >...
CCGCGTTCCACCGGCGCGCGATCTCCCGCGTCAGCTCCAGATGCTGTACCTGGTCCTCGCCCACCGGCACCAGGTCCGCGCGGTAGAGCAGGATGTCGGCCGCCATGAGGATCGGGTAGTTGAGGATTCCGGCGGGAATGCTTTCGACCCGCTGCGCCTTATCTTTGAACTGGGTCATCCGCTCGAGCTCCCCGAGCGGCGTGACGGCGTTGAGCAACCACATCAGCTCGACGTGCTCCGGCACATGCGACTGCACGAACAGCGTCGCCCGGTCCGGGTCGATGCCGGCTGCGAGCAGGCCGACCGCCATCTCCCGGGTCCGTTCCGCCAGCGTCGCCGGATCGTACTTCTGGGTGATGGCGTGCAGGTCGACGATCGCGAAGAGACAATCGTAGGCCGCCTGAAGCCTCACCCAGTTCGAGACGGCGCCGAGATAGTTGCCGATGTGGAGCTCGCCCGACGGCTGGATTCCGGAAAAGATACGCGGCATCACCCAAGGTACCCACCCGAAGCGAGAGCGACAAGATGCTGTCGTCATTGGACTTACTCGATCTCGCACGGTCCGCCGCCGCCCGCGCCGCCCGGTTCATCCGGGGGGTCGAGCGCCCGGCGGACCCCGCCGGGTGGGCGGTCAAGGGCAGCCGCGATTTCGTCACCGAGGTGGACCGGGCGTCGGAGCGGCTCATTGCCGAGGTGCTGCTGGCCGGCGATCCCCGGGCCCGGATCGTGGGGGAAGAGCTGAGCCCCGACGTGGCGACGGAAGGCCTCGTCTGGGTGGTCGATCCCCTCGACGGCACGACCAACTTCCTGCACGCCTATCCGGCCTACGCCGTGTCGATCGCCGCCGCCGTGGACGGCGTGCTCGAGGCGGGGGTGGTGCACCACATCCCCCACGACGAGATCTTTTGGGCGACACGCGGCGGCGGCGCCTGGTGCGGCGACCGTCGTCTGCGGGTCTCTCCGATCGAGGCTCCCGGGCACGCCCTGATCGGCACGGGCTTCCCCTTCAAGGATCTCGCCGAGCTCGACGAGTACCAGCGCCAGTTCGCTCGGGTGGCCGCCCGCACCAGCGGAATCCGGCGCGCCGGCGCCGCCGCCATCGATCTCGCCGACGTCGCCGCGGGGCGGTTCGAGGGGTTTTGGGAGCAGCGGCTCGCCGCATGGGACCTCGCGGCGGGTGTGCTGCTCATCCGCGAGGCGGGGGGCCGGGCGACGGACTACCGCGGGCGGGACTTGGGTGTGGCGCACGGCCCGGTCGTGGCGGGGAATCCCGCAATTCACCACTGGCTGCTGGAGACCCTCGGTGACGGGGCCTGACGACTCGGTCTCCGCCTGGAGCGACGCGTTGGCCGCCGCCACGGCGACGCCGGCGGGCGGGTCGGCCGCGGCGATCGGCGGTGCCCTCGCGGGCGCGCTGGTGCAGATGGTCGCCTCGCTCACGACCGCACGTGACAGCTACGCCGACATCCGCCCCGAGACCACCGCGGCGGCGGCGCGGGCCGCCACGCTGCGCGGGCGGCTCCTCCTCCTCGCCGGCGAGGACGCGACGGCGTTCCGCGACGTCATGGATGCCCTCGCTCTGCCGCGGGGAACCGAGGCCGAAATCGCCCAACGGAACTCGGCTCGCGCCGAGGCCCTGAAAGGCGCTGCCGGTGTCCAGTACGAGCTCCTCCTTCTGGCAGGCGAAGTAGTGGATCTCGGCGAGGAGCTGGTGGTCCGCGGGCTCCGGAGCGCCGTGGGCGACGCTGCGTCGGCGGTGTTTCTGGCGGCCGCCGCGTGCCGGAGCGCCTACTGGGCGATCCGGAGCAATCTCCGGCGCCTCTACGACGATGCCGAGGCCGAACGGATGATGGCCGGCGCGCTGGAGCGGCTGGAAGAGATCGCGGCGGCGGAGAAGCGGGTCGTGGTGGAGCTGAGCGAGCGGCTCTGACGCGGGGGCGGCCCGGGGCTCAGGCGGCGGTGAGGATCCGCGGCCCGTCCGGCATGATGGCGACGGTGTGCTCGAAGTGGGCGGAGAGACTCCCGTCGGCGGTGACGACGGTCCACTTGTCGGGGAGCGTGCGGGTCGCCGGGCTCCCGACCGTGATCATCGGCTCGATCGCGAGCGTCATGCCCTCCAGCAGGCGCGGCCCCCGACGCGGCGCGCCGTAGTTCGGCACCTGGGGTTCCTCGTGGAACCGCGTCCCGATGCCGTGTCCGACAAGCTCCCGTACGACCCCGTAGCCCGCCCCTTCCGCTACCCGCTGGATCGCGTGCCCGATATCGCCCACGTGATTGCCCACCCGCGCCGCGGCGATGCCTGCCACTAGGCATTCCTGAGTGACGCGGAGGAGCCGCTCCGCCTCCTTCCCGATCCGGCCCACCGGGAACGTCGCCGCGGAATCGGCGTGCAGGCCCTCCAGGTGAACGCCCACGTCCACGCTCAGAATGCTGCCTTCCGCCAGCGCGCGCTTGGGAGACGGGATCCCGTGCACGATCTCCTGGTCGATGGAGGTGCAGAGCGTCTTGGGGAACCCGTACAGGCCTTTGAACGAGGGTGTGGCGCCCGCGTGGCTCCGGATGAACGCTTCCGCCTCGGCGTCGAGCTGCTCGGTCGTGACTCCGGGGCGGACCAGCCGGCTCACCATGGCGAGCACGCCGGCCAGGATCGCCCCGGCGCGCCCCATGGTGTCGATTTCCCGGGGGGATTTCAGCGTGATCATTCGCCGTCGAACGCCCGCCGGACCCGCTCCGCCACTTCCCCGACGGTCCCCACCGCAGGGACGTGCCGGACGAGTCCGCGGGCGTCGTACCAGGCCAGCACCGGCGCGGTCTGATCCCGATAGGCCCGGAGCCGCGTCGCCACGGCCGCCGGGTCGTCGTCCGGGCGGGCCTCGATGGTGCGCCGCTTCTCCAGGCGTCCGAGGATCTCGTCGTCGGTCACGTCGAAGAAGAGCACCGCGTCGAGCGCCCGGCCCCGCTCCGCCAGAAGTCGCTCCACGCCCTCGGCCTGCGGCACCGTCCGAACGACTCCGTCGAACACCACGCCCCTTGCGGCGCGGGGCCGCGCCAGCTCCTCCCGCACGACGCCGAGAATGATGTCGTCGCTCACGAGATGCCCGGCTTCCATGACCGCCTTGGCCTTCCGGCCGAGCGGCGTGCCGCGCTTGACCGCGTCGCGGAGCAGGTCACCGGTCGCGAACTTGGGCAGCCCGAGCCGCTCGGCGAGGATGGCGCCCTGGGTGCCCTTGCCGGCGCCGGGGGGGCCCATGAGGAGGATGTCCAAGCACAGCTCCGCGTCTGACGTGGGCTGGGTGAACCGTGAACGGGGAACGGGGGGCGCCCGCTCACGGAGACCCCCCGTTTACCGTTCACTGTTCACCGTTCACCTCTTACATGTATCGCTGCTGCCTGCCCCGGAACTTCACCCGCCCCGTCTTCATGAACCCGTCGTACTTGCGCAGCGTGCGATGCTGCTCCACTTGCGCGATCGTGTCCAGCAGCACGCCGACCACGATCAGCACGGACGTCCCGCCGAAGTGGGTCTGAATCCCGACGCGCTGGGAGATGATGATGGGGAGGAGCGCGATGAACGCGAGGAACAGGGCCCCCGGCAGGGTCACCCGGGCGAGGACCGCATCGATGTAGTCGGCCGTGCTGGCGCCCGGCTTCACGCCCGGGATGAAGCCGCCCTGCTTTTTCAGGTTCTCGGCCAGATCCACGGAATTGAAGATGATGGACGTGTAGAAGTAGCTGAAGATCACGATCAGGACGGCGAACGTGAGATCGTACGGTAGGTCGCCGGGGGAGAAGAAGCTCGCGATGTCCTGGAGCACCGGGCTCTTCGTGAAGCTGGCGACGGTGCCCGGGACGATGATGATCGTCTGGGCGAAAATGATCGGCATCACGCCGGCGGTGATCAGCCGGATCGGGATGAAGGTCTTCTGGCCCTCGCGGATCCGGCCCCGGCCCATGACCTTGCGCGGAATCTGGATCGGGATCCGGCGGGCCGCGATCGTCATGGCCACTACCACACCGATCACGCCGATCACCACGGCGACGTAGAATGCCGCGCCGAGGGGCGAGACGATCCCGCCCTTGATGAAATTGGCGAGCTCCACCGTAGAGGGCCACAGCCGTTCCAGGATGGAGAACGTGATGAGCAGGCTCATCCCGTTCCCGATGCCCCGCTCGGTGATCTGCTCGCCCAGCCACATCACGAAAATCGCGCCCGCGGTGAGCGTCACGACCATGATGAGCCGCGAGGCGAAGCCCGGATTGGGAATCGCGCCGGGAATCGACTCGGTGAAGAGCGCGAAGGTGTAGGCCTGGGACAGCGAGATGAACACGGTGAGGTACCGGGTCCACTGCGTGATCTTCTTCCGTCCCTCTTCGTCCTTCTGGAGCTTGCCGACGGACGGCACGATGCCGCCGGCCAGCTGGAAGATGATCGACGCGGAGATGTAGGGCATGATCCCGAGGGCGAAGACCGTCGCCCGGGAGAGACCGCCCCCCAGCGTGTCGTACAGGCCGAAGAACCCGGCGGCGCCGGAGTTCCGGATGAAGTCGGCGAGCGCGGTGACGTTGACCCCGGGAGCGGCGATGTGCGCGCCGATCCGGTAAATCACGAGCGCCAGCAGGGTGAACAGCAGCTTCCGTTTGAGCTCGTCGTCGATAGCGAACGTGGGAACGCGCGGCTCGGTCACTTCAGACCTCGATCGTGCCGCCGGCCGCCTCGAGCTTGGCGCGCGCCGATGCGGAGAGACCGACCCCCTGCACGGTGTACGCGCGGTCGGCGTCTCCCGTGCCCAGGAGCTTCACGGGGACGTCGCGCTTGCCGATGAGGCCCGCGGCGAAGAGCGTTTCGGGATTGACGACCTGGCCGGTCACCTTGCTCAGCTGCCGCAGGTTGACCGCCTGGGCCGTCACCTTGAACGGGTTGGTGAACCCGCGCTTCGGGAGCCGCCGGTACAGCGGCATCTGGCCGCCCTCGAAGCCGGGGTTGGTCGAGCCGCCGGTCCGGGCCTTGTGGCCTTTGTGACCCTTGCCGGAGGTCTTGCCGAGCCCCGAGCCGGGCCCCCGCCCCACCCGCCTCCGCGCCGTGGACGAGCCGGGCGCGGGACGGAGCGTCGACAGCGTGACCATCGGGGCTTTGGACTTGTCTGCCATCACTGCTCCTTAGCCGGCGCCACCTCGACGAGGTGCCGCACCTTGTACAGCATCCCCCGGATCGCCGCCGTGTTTTTCAGGTGCACGGTCTGCTGGTGATGCCGGAGCCCGAGGGCCTCGAGCGTGCGCCGCATGGTGGCCGCGTGCCCGATGCCGGAACGGATCTGCTTCACCGCGAGCACCGCCGCGTCGCCCTCCGCCGGAATGGTCGCCGCGTAATAGCGGGGTCCCTGCCGTCCGACCACAGGATTACGTCCCATGGTCAGACCTCCTGCCGGGGCTTGTAGGCGATCTGGTCCACCTCGATCCCCCGCTCCCGCGCCACCTGGCGGGCCGACACGAGCCGGGTAAGCCCGTTCATCGTGGCCCGCACCATGTTGTGCGGGTTGGTGGACCCGAGGCTCTTGGTGAGGATGTCGGTGATCCCCGCGCACTCGAGCACCGCGCGCACCGGTCCGCCGGCGATGACGCCGGTACCGCTCGCCGCGGGCTTGAGCAGCACCCGTCCGGCGCCGTGCTCCCCCACGATCTCGTGCGGGATGGTCGAGCCGGTCCGGGGCAGGTCCACCATGCCGCGCTTGGCCGCGTCCACCGCCTTGCGGACGGCCTCGGAGACCTCGTTCGCCTTACCGGTAGCGATGCCCACGCGGCCCCGCCCGTCGCCCACCGCGACCAGCGCGTTGAACGAGAACCGCCGGCCGCCCTTCACCACCTTGGCCACCCGGTTGATCGCGATCACGTTCTCCACCATGTCGCTGTGCTCGCGGTCGCGATCCCGGTCGCGTCGCGGGCCGCGGTCCCCCCGGCCCCGCTCGCCGCCCCGCCCCCGGCCGCGGCCGCGGGGCGCCTCGCCCGCCGGACGCTCGCCTGCCGGACGCTCGCTTGCCGGGCGCTCGCCTGCCGGACGCTCGGGCGCCGCCTCGGTGGGGCCGGTGGCGCCGGTGGTCGTGTGCTGCTCGTCTGCCATGCTAGAGCTCCAATCCGCCTTCGCGCGCGCCGTCTGCGACGGCCTGCACGCGACCGTGATACCGATAGCCCGCGCGGTCGAACACGACCCTCGTGATCCCCGCGGCCTTGGCCCGCTCGGCCAGCAGCTTGCCGGTCGCCTTGCCCTTCGCGACCTTGCCGCCGCCGTCGACCTGAATGCCTTCGCTCCGGTCGTTCACTCCGAGGAGGGTGACGCCGCGGTCGTCGTCCACCAGCTGGGCCGTGATGTGCTTGAGCGAGCGGAAGACCACCAGCCGGGGCCGATCGGCCGTGCCGTGCAGGCTCTTCCGCACGCGCAGATGGCGACGATAGCGGCGCTGGGCCCGCGTCTTCGGCGCGTGGATCGCTCTCATGACTATTTCGCTCCGGTCTTGCCGGCCTTGCGGCGCACCTGTTCACCCTGATAGCGGACGCCCTTGCCCTTGTACGGCTCGGGCGGCCGGACCTGGCGGAGCTCCGCGGCCACCTGGCCGACCAGCTCCTTGTCCGGGCCTTCGATCTTCACCACCACGTTGTTCTCCACCGAGATCTTGATCCCCTTGGGGGCCTCGTACTTGACCGGGTGCGAGTAGCCGACCACGAGGTTGACGCCGTAGGGCTTCGGCTCCGCCTTGTAGCCGACCCCCTGGATCTCGAGGGTCTTGGCGAAGCCCTTGGAGACGCCGTCGACCATGTTCTGGACCAGCGTCCGGCTCAGGCCGTGGAGCGCCTTGTGCCGGCTCTCGTCGCTCGGCCGCGCCACCGCGACCTGGTCGCCGCTCACGCTGAGCGCCATGTCCGGGTGGAAGGTGCGGCTCAGCTCGCCCTTCGGGCCCTTCACCGAGAGGGTGCGTCCGGCGAGCGCCACGGTGACCCCCTTCGGGATCGCGACCGGCTTCCTACCGATTCGGGACACGCCGCCCTCCTACCATACCACCGCGAGCAGCTCGCCGCCCAGGTTGGCGGTCCGCGCTTCGCGGTCGGTCATGAGCCCCTTCGGCGTGGAAACGATCGCCATGCCGAGGCCGTTCTTCACCCGGGGGATCTCGCGGCACTTCACGTAGCGGCGCAGGCCGGGCGTGGAGACGCGGCGGAGCTCCCGGATCACGGGCTCGTCGTTGTGGTACTTCAGGTACAGCCGCAGCACGCCGTGCATGCCGTCGTCGAGCACCTTGAAGTCCGCGATATAGTGGTTGTCGCGCAGCAGCCGGGCCAGCTCGCTCTTGAGCTTGGACACCGGCATGTCGACCCGCCGGTGGCCCGCCGAGCAGGCGTTCCGGATCCGGGTCAGCATGTCCGCGACGGGATCTGTCAGGCTCATCCGATGTCCCCCTACCAGCTGGCCTTGCGCACGCCCGGGATGTCCCCCCGCAGCGCGAGCTCACGGAAACAGATGCGGCAGAGGCCGAACTTGCGGAGCACCGCCCGGCTGCGGCCGCACCGCTGGCACCGCCGCACGGTCCGGACCTTGAACTTCGGTGTGCGCTTCGCTCGCTCGATCCAACAGGTCTTTGCCATGGAACCTCAACCACGTAAACAGTGAACAGTGAACAGGAACGTCGCAGTGAACGGAGCCCCCCGTTCACTGTTTTACCGTTCACCGTTCACGCTTTTCCCTAGGCCACCCTCGCCGGTGTCTCACCCCTAAAGGGCCATCCCAGCTCCCGCAACAGCGCAAGCGCCAGGTCGTCCCGCGGCGCCGACGTGACGATCGTGATGTCCATCCCGTGGATCTTCTCGACCTTGTCGAAGTCGACCTCGGGGAAGATCATCTGCTCCTTGATGCCGAAGGTGTAGTTCCCCCGGCCGTCGAAGCTCCGGTTCGAGAGCCCGCGGAAGTCCCGGATGCGCGGGATCGCGAGCGTGATGAACCGGTCGAGGAACTCGTACATCCGCGCCCGCCGGAGCGTCACCGTGACGCCGACCGGCACGCCTTCGCGGATGCCGAAATTCGCGATCGCCTTCTTGGCCTTGGTGATGACCGCCTTCTGGCCGGTGACCGTTCCGAGCTCCTCCGCCGCCGCCTCGAGCTGCTTCGGGTTCTTGCTCGCGTCGCCCATCCCCACGTTGAGCACCACCTTCAGGAGGTGAGGCACCTGGTGCGGGTTGGTCAGCCCGAATTCCTGCTGGAGCCGGGGCCGCACGGTCTGCTCGTAGTAGACCTGGAGCCGGGGCTTGCCCTCGCTTGCCTTCGGAGTCGGGTCGGTCGCGCCCGCCGGGGCGCGCTCCTTGCCCTTGCCGCCCCCCGCGGTGCCCGGCGCGCGCGCCTTGGGCGCGTCCTTTTTGGACGCGTCCTTCTTGGGCGTGTCTTTCTTGGATGCGTCGGTCTTCGGCGCCTGCTCCTGCGGCTTCTCGTCGGCCATGGCTTACCGCGTCCTCGGGATCGGCTGGTCCGACTTGACCGCGATCCGCTCCAGGGTTCCGTCCTTGTCCTTGCGCCGGCGGATTCGCGTCGGCTCCCCGCTCTTCGGGTCGATCAGCATCGCCTTGGCGTGGTGGATCGGCGCGGCGAACGTCACGATACCGGCCTCGCTCGTCGCGGTCGCGCGGCGGTGCCGCTTGACCAGGTTCACGCCCTCGATCACGATACGCCCGGTCTTCGGGAGGACCCGCAGCACCTTCCCCCGCTTCCCCTTGTCGTCGCCCGAGATGACCTGCACCGTGTCGCCCTTGGTGAGGTGCAGCTTCATCCGGACCGGCGGCGCGTGCCGGATGCGCTTCGCCTTCTTGTAGACCAGCGGCTTCATGCTACAGCACCTCCGGCGCCAGCGAGACGATCTTCATATAGCGCTTCTCGCGGAGCTCGCGCGCCACGGGCCCGAAGATGCGTGTGGCCCGGGGCTCGCCCGCGTCGGTGATCAGCACCGCGGCGTTCTCGTCGAACCGGATGTAGGAGCCGTCCTTGCGGCGGACCTCCTTCGCCGTGCGCACGATGACCGCCTTGGCGACGTCGCCCTTCTTCACCTGGCCCGTCGGGATCGCGTCCTTGATCGCCACCACGACCAGGTCGCCCAGGCTGGCGTAGCGCCGCTTGCTCCCGCCCAGGACCCGGATGACGAGGGCCTTGCGGGCGCCGGAATTATCCGCGATGCGAAGAATAGTTTCTTGTTGTACCATAGCCGTAAGCCGTTAGCCGTTCGCCCTTAGCCGAGCCGTTAGCCATTAGCTAATGGCCAACGGCTAATGGCTCCTACTTCGCCCTCTGCACAATCTCCACCACCCGCCACCGCACCGTCTTCGCGATCGGACGGGTCTCCATGATGCGCACGGTATCGCCGGCCTTGGCCCCCTGCTCGTCGCGCGCCTTGACCGTCTTGGTGCGGGTGACCTGCTTGCCGTACACCGGATGGGCGTAACGACGCACCAGCGACACCACGACCGTCTTCGCCATCTTGTCGCTGGTCACGACCCCCTGCCGGACTTTGCGGCGCCCCCGGACTTTCGTGTCTGCCATGACCCTCACCCTTGCGCCTGGCCCGCGCGCTCGCGCAGGACCGTCTGGATCCGGGCGATGTCCCGCCGGATCGCGCGGAATCGCATCGGATTGTCGATCGCTTCCGTCGCGGAGCGGAACCGGAGCCGGAACCGCTCCTCGGTCAGCTCGTGGATCGTCGTCTCCAGCTCGTCGCTGGACTTCTCGCGCCACTGCTTCAGCCGGTCGGCGCGGGTCTGCTTCTCCACGTCAGGTCTCCTCCCGATGCACGAACCGGGTACGCACCGGCAGCTTGGCCTGCGCCAGCCCCAGCGCCTTCTTGGCCAGATCTTCGGGAATCCCCTCGAGCTCGAACAGGATCCGCCCGGGCTTCACCACGGCCACCCAGCCTTCCGGGTTGCCCTTGCCCTTCCCCATGCGGGTCTCGGCGGGCTTCTTGGTGATCGGCTTGTCCGGAAAGATCCGGATCCAGACCTTCCCGCCGCGCTTCATCTCGCGGGTCATCGCCACGCGGCTGGCCTCGATCTGGCGGTTGGTGATCCACCCCGGCTCGAGGCTCATCAGACCGAACTCCCCGAAGGACACGCGGTTCCCCCGCTGCGCGATCCCCTTGGTGCGGCCCTTGAACATCTTGCGGAACTTGATCCGCTTCGGCGCGAGCATGGGTCAGGCCCCCGTGCTGTAAGTCCGGCCGGCCACGTCCTCGATGACCTCGCCCTTGAAGATCCAGACCTTGATCCCGATCGTCCCGTAGGTCGTCTTCGCCGTGCTGGTCGCGTAGTCCACGTCGGCCCGCAGCGTGTGGAGCGGCACCCGCCCCTCGCGGTATCCCTCGGTCCGGGCGATCTCGGCCCCGCCCAGCCGCCCCGACACCCGGATCTTGATCCCCTGCGCGCCCATCCGCATCGTGCTCTGCACCGCGCGCTTCATCGCCCGGCGGAATGAGATCCGCTGCTCGAGCTGGTGGGCGATGTTGTCGCCGACCAGCTGCGCCGCCAGCTCGGGCCGCTTGATCTCCTCGACGTTGATCGCGGCTTCCTTGCCGGTGAGCTGCGCCAGCTCGTCGCGCAGCTTGTCCACCTCCGCGCCCCGCTTCCCGATCACCACGCCCGGCCGGCCAGTGTGCACCGTCACGGTGACCTTCCCCGGACGCCGGTCGATGTGGATCTCCGAGATCGCGGCGTGGCCGAGCCGGGTCTTCAGGTACTTGCGGATCAGCTCGTCTTCCTTGAGCAGCGCCGGCATGTCCTTGGTCGCGAACCACCGGGACTTCCACGGCTTGACGATGCCGAGCCGGAGGCCGACGGGATGCGTCTTCTGGCCCATTACTCGTTCTCCTTCGCAGCCACGTAGATCTCCACGTGGCTCGTGCGCTTCCGAATCGGCGTGGCCCGGCCCTGGGCGGCGGCGGTGAACCGCTTGAGCGGCTGGCCCCCGTTCACGATCGCCCGGCTCACGACCAGGAGATCAGGATCGAAGCGCTCGTTGTCCTTGAGCGCCGCCTGCTCCGCGTTGGCCACCGCCGAGCGGAGCGTCTTCGCGATCTGCTTGGCGGCGAGCTTTTTGTTGAACTTGAGGATCGCGTACGCCTCGTTCACGTCCTTGCCGCGGATGAGGTCGATCACGAGCCGCATTTTCCGGGGCGATTGCCGCACGCCCCGCTGGATCGCGCGTCCGCTCATGGTCACTCCGGCTTCGCCTTCTTGTCCGCCACCAGCCGCCCGCTGTGCCCGCGGAACAGCCGGGTGGGCGCGAACTCGCCGAGCTTGTGGCCGACCATGTTCTCCGTCACGTACACGGGCACGAACTTGTTGCCGTTGTGCACGGCGAACGTGTGGCCCACGAACTCGGGCAGGATGGTGCTCGCCCGGCTCCAGGTCTTCACGACCCGCTTCTCGTTCCGGCTGTTCAGGATCTGCACCTTGGTCATCAGGGCGTCCTGAACGAACGGGCCTTTCTTGATGCTTCTTGCCATGCGTTGAGCCTCGGAGTCTAGCCGTTAGCCGTCAGCTAATAGCCTTTAGCTAATGGCAAATAGCTAATCGCTAACAGCTACTGCGTTGCTTTCCCGCGCTTCCTGCCGCGCACGATATACTGGCTCGACTTCTTCTTCCGATGCCGCGTCTTCCGGCCCTCCGGCTTCCCCCAGGGGGACGTCGGCGGCCGGCCGCCGGAGCTCTTGCCCTCGCCGCCGCCCAGCGGGTGGTCCACCGGGTTCTTCGCGACGCCGCGGACCCGCGGGCGCTTGCCCAGCCAGCGGCTCTTCCCCGCCTTGCCGACCGACAGGAGCTCGTGCTCCGCGTTGCCCACCTCGCCGATGGTGGCGAGGCAGCGGGCGTGCACCAGTCGCATCTCGGTGGACCGGAGGCGCAGGGTCACGTAGGTCCCTTCCTTGGCCACGACCTGTGCGCTTGAGCCCGCGGTGCGGGAGAGCTGGCCGCCCTTCCCGATCTTGAGCTCGATGTTGTGCACCTGGGTGCCGAGCGGGATCTCGCCCAGCGGCACCGCGTTGCCGGTCCGCACGTCCGCCCCAGGGCCCGAGACCACATGGTCGCCCACGTTGAGGCCCTTCGGGTGGAGGATGTAGCGCTTCTCGCCGTCGGCGTAGACCACGAGCGCGATGCGCGCGCTCCGGTTCGGATCGTACTCGATCTCCGTGACCCGGCCCGGAATCCCGACCTTGTCCCGCTTGAAGTCGATCCGGCGGTACATCTTCTTATGCGCGCCGCCTTTGTACCGGGCGGTCACGTGGCCGATGTTGTTGCGCCCGCCCGTGCGCTTCTTGGGCTCGAGCAACGACTTCTCAGGCGTGGTCCGGGTGATCTCGTCAAACCCGGACACCGACCGGAAGCGGGTCGCGGCCGTCATCGGCCGGAACTGTCGGATGCTCATCTCAGCCCTCGAACACGGCGATCGAGTCGCCTTCCTTGAGGGTTACGATCGCCTTCTTCCAGCGGGCGGTGGCGCCGCGCGTGCGGCCCCGGACCACCTCGTGGCGCCGCATCTGCATCGTGCGGACGGCGGTCACGGTCACGCCGAAGAGCTGCTGTAGCGCCGCCCGGATCTCCCCCTTGTTGGCCTCGGGGTGAACCTCGAACGTGTAGACCTTCCCGGTCTGATACGCGGCGGAGCTCTTCTCGGTCACCACCGGCCGGACGATCGTCTGGTGCACGGTCGGCATTTACTCCCCCTTCTTCTTCTTGGGGGCGGGCTTCTTCGCGGCACCCTTGGCCGACGGCTTCTTGGCGGCCTTCGCCTTAGCCCGGGTCTTGGGCTTGGGCGCCGCCCGCTTGGGCTTCGCCGCCGCCGCGGCTTTGCCCGCGCGCTTCTTCGGCGCCGGTGCCTTGGCCTCGACCACGGACGCCTCCCCTTCGGGGACCACGCCGGTGATCGCGCCCTCTTCGACGACCAGCGCCTCGGCCCAGAGCACATCGTAGGCGGAGGCGTCGGCCCAGCGCATCACCTGCACATCGGGCAGATTGCGCCCGCTCAGGTACGCGTTCGGGTTGTGCATCGCGGTGAGGACCAGGACCTTCCGGTCGTCGACGCCCAGCTTCGCGAGCAGCTCGGCGAGCTGCTTCGTCCTGGGGGCCGGGAATGCGAGCCGCTCG
>Ga0070699_100003913_pt1 | contig 13156 bp, 13 predicted proteins | sample KBSK1503metaG_FD_65473 | JGI IMG/M metagenome (GOLD analysis project Ga0070699, IMG submission 65473) | Corn, switchgrass and miscanthus rhizosphere microbial communities from Kellogg Biological Station, Michigan, USA - KBS K1-50-3 metaG | ecosystem: Host-associated > Plants > Roots >...
GTGATGAGGGTGGATGTTTCTTGGTCAAAGCCGAAGACCACCCGCACAAGAGGATTAATCCCTGCTGCCATGACTGCAGCAACGGGAATGGTTAGTGAGATCAAGACTCGGAGGGCGCGTTCGATGGTTGAACGGAATCCGCTCCAATCGGCGCGAGAGGCGAATTCGGCGAGCGTCGGGAGCATGGCCGTGGCAATCGCTGTCCCAAATAACGTCTCGGGCACTTGCATGATCATCCAGCCATAGGTGAGTGACGTCACCGCGCCTTCCTGACCTAATCTTGAGGCAAGATTGTCGCGTGCGATGACGATGAGTTGAATCCCAAACATTGTCAACAAACGTGGACCAAGCAATTTCAATGCTTCAATTAAGCCTGTATGGCGAAGGTCCAGTGCCGGTGTCCACTTGAAGCCGTATTTGAACAGTGCCGGGATTTGAACGAGCAAGTGGAGTGCCGCGCCAATGACAACGCCGTAGACCAAACCATGAATGCCGAAGCGCGGCACAAGGTAGATTGCCCCAAGAATCTGACCGATGTTATACATGGTGGGCGCGAGGGCTGGCAAAAGGAAATGCTGATTGGCTTGCAGGCTGGCCATCACAAGCCCGCTGATGGAAAAAATGATTGTGCCAATCAGGTTAAGCTGCATCAATTCTGCCAGCAACTGGCGTTGCTCTGCACCAAAACCAGGTGCGATACCAAGCTCGGCATTCACGATAGGCTCAGCAAAGATAGCTACTAAAATAGCAATGGAGCCAGTAACAACAAAAGCCAGGTTGGCGACACGCGAGAACAAATCCCAGGCTGCGGCGCGCCCTTTTGTGGTGAGGTAATCGCTCATCAACGGGATGAATGCCATCGCCAGTGCACCGCCAGAGATCAGCGCAAACAGCACATCGGGTAAATTATTCGCGGCATTGAACGTGTCCAGCAATTCAACTGAATCAGAAAATTGACGAGAGATGATGCCCACGCGCACGAAAGCCAGAACTTTATCGATAAAAAAGAAGAACGCTATCAACACCGAAGTGCGCGCTAAAAAAGATAATTTATTCATTAGAATATTCATTCCATAAGTAAATGGCTCGGGGTAGTATTTGGAACAAAATATAAATTCTCCATGCCAGGCCTGTTAAAATGATGTTGAAATCGAGCTGTTTCTGCAATACCCAAAGAACAACCAGCACCAAAGCTGGTAAAAGGGACGCAATGCCATAACTGATTTGAATTTGATGGTTCAAGTCGGCTTTGCTCGTTTTTGCGTAAAACCAAAAAGCGAAGAGGACAACTATAAAGGCAAGGATGACATCAACAAGGCCTCCCCAAACTGGGAGGGCATTCGTTGTGAAAAGACTGGCAATGAAAAGTAAAACAGCCGAAATAGTATAAAACACGCTAAAAATAAAAATCACCAATTTATTTGACATTTTATTCATAACTAGGGAACATAGGGTGGTAGATCTACTACCACAAATTTTCCATCCGTATTACGAGTCACCTTGTATTCAAATTGTGAGATAGGTGGCATCTCGGTTTCATTGGAGCCGCAGCATGGACCCAACACAAAAAGACTGCCATTTGGGTTGCTGAATTCTACTTGAAAGATGTATGTATCGCCCTGCAAAAATTTGAAGGTTGCTGTTCGCACTTTCAGGCATTGCAATCCAGCCAGTTCACAGGCATTCGACCAAAGCATGGCGTGATCCGATGGATCAGTGTCGGAACTAAAGACCTTCAACTGCTCGTAATCGCCACCATAGAGCGCATCGGCTTCGGCGTATTGTTTCGAGTTTAATAAATTGAAGAACTTAACCAGTGTTCCCTGTGCTTCACTGGCTGTCGAGGACAGAGATGACGGCGTAGTTTGGGGCGTATTAAACGGTTGAGGTGCACAACTCATCAGAAATAACATCAGGAATAGAATAAAAAGGCGTTGCATTAGAACGTACTTTTGATCACGCCGCCATCCACGGCCAGCGCTACGCCATGAATATACGACGCAGCTGGTGAGACGATGAACGCGGCCGCGTTTGCAAATTCCTGTGGCTGCCCCAGGCGCCCAAGCGGGATTTCAGCTGTTTGTTTGGCAATTTCATCCTCAACACTGGTTTTATTATTTTTGGCGCGAAAAGCCATTAGCTCCTGCACACGTTCGGTCATGGTCCAGCCTGGCATAATGGAATTAAAACGGATATTCTCCTTCCCGAGTTCCAACGCCAAAGACTTGACCAATCCAGCTGTTGCGGCACGTACACTGTTCGATAAAACCAGATTGGGGAGTGGCTGTTTGACGGTAAATGAAGTTATTGCTAATACGCTTGGAGTAGAGGATTTTCGCAAATGGGGTAAGGCTGCGCGGATCAAACGCACGTGACTCAGCAGGGAGGCGTCAACTGCCTTTTGCCAGGCAGTTTCATCAAATACTTCAAACGAGCCTGAGGGTGGGCCGCCTGCATTCGTGATAAGGATATCGAGTCCCCCTAACGACTCGACAGTGGATTTAATTATGTCCTCCGCGGCAGACGCGTCGCTCACGTCTCCTGCCACGCCATAAGCCCGTGTGCCTGTTTCATTGACTATTTTCTCCGCTGCAGCCCGGGTCTTCTCGACATCCCGGCTGTTGATCGCGACCTTGCAGCCTTCACGTGCCAGCGTCAAAGCCGTGGCAAACCCGAGTCCGCGTGATGCACCAGCGATAAAAGCAGCTTTATCTTTCAATCTAAGATCCATAATTCTCTCCTAAATATTATGTAGGGCGGATGGTCGTAGATACTCACAGAGTGCCATCCGCCCCTACGAAACCATTTCGATTTTTGTGTTCCACACATCGCCATCGGACCAGTTGCCTTCCACCCATTTTGCCACAGTTTGTAAGGCCGATTGCAAAAATGCCTGGTCATTTCCGATCATGGCACAACCAATGATCGACTCATCCCATTTATCGTGTAAATCCATCTCCGCAACGGAGACATTGAACTCACGATGCACACGGGAGATCAGCGGTTTGATGCGTCCGCGTTTTTCCTTGAGGGATGTGCAGGCGGGGAGGTGGAGGTGAATAGTGAGAGTTGCGATCATAATTTTCGTATGGCGGGATGTCGAAGATGCCCGAAGGGTACAATCCGCTTTGCAAGATGTTATGGCTTTGAGCGGGATGTCATCCCGCCCAACGATATAGTCTTGCGTAATTTATTTGCCAAAGCTGCCGCATCTTCATCACTGCACGAATCGTCCCTTGCAAGGAATTTCATGCCTTTGTCGGTATCTTCTTTTCGATGGGGAACCAGCCACGAGTGGAAGTGGGGTACGCCGTCCATCAATGTGATTTGATAAATTCTCTCTGCACCTGTGTGCAACTTGAGCGCGTGATAAATTTTCCTCATCACGCTTCCCAGCGAAGCGGACTCGTCATCCGTCATTTCAGCATAATCCAAAAAATGCCGCTTCGACTCGATGAATAAGGTCCCCAACGGACCCAGCTTTCCCGGTGCGTGGCAGGCCATCCAATATTCATCTTCATAGATGTATCCACCGGGAGGAGCGGCTTCCAGTCCATCATGTTTGCGGCAGATGAAACAGGTTTCCATGATTTATATTTACTTTTCGTTGAAGAAGGTGAATACTGAAGTGACTGGTATTTTAATTTATGAATTGGTTTTCTGAAGATCAGCACCTTGCCATTGTTGATGGGGCCATTGATCTAGCACAGGGCGAAGACTGACGTACTCGCCGCTTTTATGTGCAAAAGGTATCATATGGTCAATCCATGCCATTTCAGCGGTCGTCTCGGCAGGGTGTGTTCCTCTAGCTCCGGGCCAAGGAAAGTTGTCCACAAATTGTGGCAAATACCCAACCATTCCATATACTCCATACGGGCTGATACCAGGCGGATATGCATCTACTCTATTCTTGCCCTTGATCTCTTGATATGATTGATACCGACCACGGTAGAACAATCCAGCTTCCGGATCCCATTCATCACCCCAAGGATACAAACGACCATCAGCACCACGCGCCGCCTTTTCCCATTCCAAACTGCTTGGTAATCTGACTCCCAATTCTTTACATACTGATTCGGCTTGCTTGTTGTTGACGGTTGCAACAGTACCTCCAGAATATTCTAATTTTTCAGGAAAAGTTTTCATAATATCTGGTTCTTCCAAAGCTCCTAAGATCTCGGAAACTGGTTTGTCATTTAGAATGGCTGTAATTTGAGTTGGTGTAAATTGAAACCGTGAGATATAAAAGCGGTCAAGATAGACCACTTTCTGCTCAAATTGACGCCAAGGTGCCTCTTCTTTTTTTGCTTTTTCCATAAATAGAAAAAATCCTTTCCGAGCTGTTCATTCATACGATCAGCAATTAGATTTTCTTGTTCGGGCGAGATGCCAATAAGAAATTCACCCGCAGGAATTTCAACCCAATAATCGGAATGAAGGATGTTTTTCATGATTGAAGCGTATTCAGCGTTCAAGCTCTCGATTGTCAACGTCAAATGGATTTTCAGAGGTTAATGTAATTTCCGAAGGAGAAAAATACTTTTGTAACTCTAGTTTCTTTTTTCCACTTATTGGTTTTGTGTAATTCTCACTGGTTTGTAGGTATATACTGCCATCTGGTAGTTTTGTCTTTCTCCAACAAGGTGACTCAAGAAAAAATGTCTCACCATACTTTTTGCCATATTGTGAGCCGTAGAAATTGCCCCAATAAAGCGTGTCGAATTCTTGTTTGTCTCTAATTGCCTCGCCAGACAAAAAATCATAGGGAGAATAATCCAACCAGCCGTAAACAGGCTTTAAATACTCAAACAAATTAAAGCCAAGTTTGACCATCAATTGCGCGCCATCTTCGAAGTATGGTGACGCGATATCAGGACGTTCTGGTGTGGTACGAAAGTCCAATAATGTGGTCACATAGTTGTAACTTTCGCCCAGAAACATTCCACTACAAGTTACAGTAATGTAATCATATCGGGGAATATCGGGTTCAGGATATTTCAATCTGGTAATTGCTTCAAAACGAAACCTTGGTCCACCAGAATAAACTAGCTCGGATGGGTTGGCAAACTTTTCAAAGTGATATGCGTTGTCAACAAAGGCAGAAATTTCTCCGTAATAAGGAATTGGTCCTAATTTTCCGTCTAGCGTGTTGCAGTGTTTCCATGCCAAAACTAAATCATGTTTTCGCATGATTTCAACTAAGTGGGCAACATCACCCTTTCCTTGAAAATTTGAACACATATAAAAATAGAGTTGCATTCTGCTCCGGCATTAGGACAAGTTTTGAGAATTTATTTCTTCTCTCAATTTCTGAATTTACGAATTACCAATTACGTTTTACAATCTTTTCCATGACCGATATCGAAACCGCCTACAATCAAGCTCTTGATTATCTCTACTCTTTCGTAGATTATAGCCTCAAACATTCCTCCGAGCTTGCCAAGGCCGAGTTCAACCTGGACCGCATGTTTGCGTTAATGGAAGAGCTTGGCAACCCGCAAAATAAATATCCCATCATCCATGTGGCAGGGACGAAGGGGAAAGGCTCGGTCTGCGCATTGTGTGCATCCGCGTTGCAGGCAGGAGGATACAAAACGGGGTTGTACACCTCTCCACATTTGCTGGATTATTGCGAGCGGATTCAGGTCAATGGCGAGCCGATTTCGCATGAGTTGTTGGTTGAGTTGGTGGAGGAAGTTAAACCAGCCGTTGTAAAGATTCCCAAGCTCACTACTTTTGAAATCACCACTGCACTTGGACTTCTGGCATTTGCCAAACTGGGCTGCAACGCAGCAGTGATTGAAGTGGGCCTGGGTGGGCGGCTGGACGCGACTAATGTAGTCACGCCAAAAGTTTCGGTGATTACGTCACTTTCTTATGATCATATGGCCGTGTTGGGAGATACGCTTGCCAAAATTGCTGGCGAAAAAGCAGGAATCATCAAGCCCAACATACCAGTGGTTTCTGCACCTCAAAAACAAGAGGCACTTGAAGTTTTGGAGCGTGTAGCCAGTGACAAAAAATGTCCCTTTATTCTAGTGGAAAAAGATGCAAAGCTTGAGAAACTTGGCTCATCATTGGATGGGCAGACACTAACCATCACGTTGAGTGGGCCAGAGCGACACTTGCACAGCGCGCAAGTGCAGGCGAGTCGAAACGTTCCAATTACATTTAATATTCCCTTATTGGGTAATCATCAACTCGAAAACGCCGCCACAGCCTACGCCGCGCTCAAAGCCAGCGGAATCGAAATCTCTGACGCGGCGATCCAAAAAGGATTTTCTCAAGTAAAATGGCGTGCTCGCTTCGAAGTGGCACGGCGCGAGCCACCGGTCATTTTTGATTCGGCGCACAACCAGGATTCGTTTGCCCGATTGCGGGAGACACTGGAAGAATATTTTCCGGGCAAAAAAGTTTATCTTATTTTCGGCGCATCGGAGGATAAAAATATTCCCGGCATGTTTGCAGAGATAAAGCCGAAAATCCAGAAACTCCTATTGACGCGTGCGGATCATCCACGGGCGTTGGGGCCAGAGAAAATTATTGAGTTGGCGAATCAGGCTGGGTTGGAGTCTGAGGCGGTGAGTCCGGTCGAATCCGCTTTGGCGCGGGCGTTGGAGTTATCCGCAAAAGATGGTAGCATTGTCCTATCTGCGGGTTCGATGTTCGTGACCGCAGAAGTAATGAAGGCTTGGAATAAAATCAATACGTAGGGGCGACCAGTTGGTCGCCCCTACACGGAATGGAAAATGAGTCATCCAAAAGAGTGGAACGAAGAAGAAGATAATTTTGACCTGACCCTCTCGCAGCGCACAGAGGAGTTGTATCGGATTCCCAATCGCGAGCCCGATGCCGAAGGCATGATCGAAGCCGCAGTATTGCCGCTGCGTGATCTGGTCGTATTTCCGCGCATGGTCTCGCCGATTTTTGTTGGGCGCGAGACGTCGCTGCTGGCTTTGCAGGATGCCCAACGCAAAGAGTTGACTGTTATCGGGTTGACCCAAAAAGACCCTGATCAGGATCTCCCCGGTGCAAATGACTTCTTGCCAGTAGGCGTGGAGATGGCGGTGGGGCGGCTGTTGCAAATGCCGGATGGCTCGCACTCCGCGCTTGTGCAAGGACGCCGCCGCGTGGAGGTTGTGGAGTTTGTGCGGACAACGCCTTATTTGATCGTGCGAGCTCGCGTCGTTCATGAACCTCCGACTGCTGACCGCCAAACTCAGGCGCTTATGCGCTCGGCCCTTGATCTCTTCGATCGCTGCGTGCAATTGGATCGCACGATTCCTGAAGAAGCGCATTTGTTTGCCATGAATATTTCTGAGCCAGGCTGGCTGGCCGATATGCTCGCCACGTCGCTGGCGTTGAACTTTGAAGCCAAACAAAGTTTGTTGCTGTTGTTTGATGTACGCGGACGTTTACAGGCGTTGAACAAAATTCTCGCACAGGAAGTGGATGTACTCGAACTGGAGGATGAAATCCATTCGAAGGTGCAGAGCGAAGTGGATAAAAGCCAGCGTGAGTTTTATCTGCGCGAGCAGATGCGGCAGATTCAAAATGAGCTGGGCGAAGGTGATATCTTCACGCGCGATGCCGATGATTTAAAGAAAAAGCTGGAAGCAGCGAATTTGCCCTCCGAAGCCAGGCTGGTGGCGCTCAAAGAATTGGAGCGTCTCAACCAGATGTCCCCAATGGCTCCAGAGGTGGGTATCATTCGAACATATATTGATTGGATTGTGGAATTGCCCTGGTCGAATCCCACGCCGGATAATCTGGATGTAAAAAACGCGGCGAAGATTTTGGAACGCGACCATTACGGACTCAAAAAGGCCAAAGAAAGAATTTTGGAATATATTGCAGTCCGTTCGTTGAAGCCAAAGAAGGAACGCCAGCCGATTCTGTGTTTTGTTGGGCCTCCTGGTGTGGGGAAAACGTCGCTGGGTCGTTCGATTGCAGATGCGTTGGGACGCAAGTTTGTACGCGTCTCTCTAGGCGGAGTACGTGATGAAGCAGAGATTCGTGGTCATCGCCGTACATATATTGGCGCATTACCCGGACGTATTATCCAAACCATGAAGCGCGCAGGGACGTCGAATCCGCTGTTTATGTTGGATGAGATTGACAAGTTGTATTCCGATTTTCGTGGCGACCCGGCCTCCGCAATGCTGGAAGTGCTCGATCCTGAACAGAATTATGCGTTCAGCGATCATTATCTTGAATTACCGTTTGATTTATCGAAGGTCATGTTTGTGACGACGGCGAATTCGCTTGGTAGTATTCCCTCTCCCTTGCTGGACCGCATGGAAGTAATTGAGTTCCCTGGCTACATCGAAGAGGAAAAGCTGGAGATTGCGAATCGGTATTTGATACCGCGTCAGATTGAAGAAAATGGCATGGAGGGTGTCAGCCTCACTTTTGAGGCTGAGGCACTGCGTCGTATGATCCGTGAGTATACCTACGAAGCGGGCGTCCGCAATTTGGAGCGCGAGATCGGAAAAGTCTCTCGCAAGGTTGCGCGCATGAAGGCAGAGGCAAAAAAGTTCCCAACAACGATCACTTCTGAAGCCGTGGAGAAATTGTTGGGTCCGCAACAGTTTTTCCAAACCGAAGCAGAACAGACTGATGAGGTGGGTGTTGTCACATCACTCGCATGGACGGAGAACGGCGGTGAGATCATGCCGGTGGAAGTGGCCGTGTTGGAAGGCAAAGGCGGTTTACAAATGACCGGCCAAATGGGCGATGTGATGCAGGAATCCGGGCAGGCCGCGCTAACCTATATCAAATCGCGCGCAGTTGATCTAAACATTGACCTGGAAGTTTTTGAACGCATGGATATTCATGTGCATATGCCTGAGGGGGGCATTCCGAAGGATGGACCTTCCGCAGGGATTACCATGGCAACTGCGATTGTCTCTGCGCTGACGGGTCGCCCCGTGTTCAAGCATGTTGGTATGACTGGTGAGATCACCTTGCGTGGGCGCGTGCTTCCAATTGGCGGCGTGCGTGAGAAAGTTCTGGCTGCGCATCGGGCGGGTCTGAAAACAGTTCTGCTACCCGAAAAGAATATCAAGGATTTAGTGGATTTGCCGAAGACGGCGCGCTCTGAATTGAAGATTATCCCGGTCAAGCATATGGATGATGTGTTGAAGCTGGCGCTTTCACCTGATGTGGTGATTGAGCCACCACGACCGAAGAAACAAAACAAAGAGGATACGCAGGAAGAAAGCGATTAAAGTTAATCGGTCTACGCTACGTATTGTAGACTGTATATCAGCAGATTAATAACTCATCATGGCAATTGATCTCACCAATAAAGTCGTTCTCATAACTGGGGCATCCTCTGGTTTTGGTGAAGATGCCGCGCGACTCTTTGCAAAGGAAGGTTGTAAAGTGGTACTGGCAGCCCGCCGGCTGGATCGGTTGCAGGCACTTGCAGCTGCGATACAAAATACGGGTGGAGAGGCACTTGCAATTCCTGTGGATGTGCGTGAGCCTGCTGAAATCGAACTGATGGTGCAGACAGCGCTTGACCTATATGGCCGGATTGACATCCTTTTCAATAATGCGGGCTATGGCAGTGTGGATTGGTTCGAGAATTTGGACCCGGAACGCAATATTGATACTATCATTCGAGTCAATCTGATTGGGACCATGCTGGTTACGCGGGCCGTTCTCCCTAACATGCTGGAACATAGATCTGGACATATCATAAACATGTGCTCTGTTGCGGGCCTGATCGCTGCTCCGCTGATTACAACTTATTCCGCTGGCAAATATGGCGTGCGGGCTTTTACCGATGCATTGCGGCGTGAAGTCTCGCCGTTTGGTATAAAAGTTTCTGGTATTTATCCGGGCCCTGCTACTACAGAGTTTGGTAAAAAGCTCGATCGCACGCGTTCGCGCGAAAAAGTCAAAAAACTCAAGTATCCTCACCTCACCTCTGAATATGTTGCCCAACGTGTGGTGGATGTTGCCAAACGTCCCACGCGCACTTTGGTCATTCCGTGGTGGTTCCGCATCATTACAACTTTCGATACACTCTTTCCCACGATTGTCGATTGGATTCTGTACTTCTATTCGAAGAAGAATCATAATTTGAGTTGATATGTTCGTCCCGCAGTTCAACTGCGGGACGAACATGGCTGAACAAACAAAAATAATTTAGGAGACTTCCATGACTCATCCCCGCTTTGACCAACTCAACGCCTCACTCCGGACCTCTGAACTGGATGCGGTTATTCTGAATCCTGGTCCAACACTGACGTATCTCTCCGGCTTGCAATTTCACTTAATGGAACGCCCGGTCGTTTTGCTTTTTGCCAAGGACCAAGACCCGGCGATTGTGTTGCCAGAATTGGAATTACAAAAAGTAGCATCCTTACCTTACAAACTTCAAGTCTTTCCGTATCCAGAGAATCCGTCTGAATGGGATGGTGCTTTTCGCAAAGCAGTGCAGGCCTTGGGGTTGGATGGGAAGCGTATCGGGGTCGAGCCACGTCAACTGCGTCTGTTGGAATTCCGTCACGTAAAAAATGGGGCGCCCGAATCGGATTATCCCGATGCCAGCGATGTGTTATCCAGTTTGCGTTTGAAAAAAGACAAAGCCGAAGTGGACGCGATGCGTCACGCTGTCAAGATTGCACAAGCTGCGCTCGAAGCGACAATTCCATTTATCAAAATTGGTATGACTGAAAAAGAAGTTGCGTCTGAATTGGTGGTTCAACTGCTGAAGAATGGCTCTGACCCTGAAATGCCCTTTGCGCCCATTGTCTCTGCTGGACCGAATTCAGCAAATCCACATGCCTCCCCAACAGATCGCAAACTCCAAGTTGGCGATTTACTCGTAGTGGATTGGGGCGCAGCGCATGCTGGTTATATCTCTGACCTGACGCGCACCTTCGCAGTGGGCGAAGTGGACGAAGAATATCAAAAGATTCACAAGATCGTGCAGGAAGCGAATGCAGCTGGTCGTGCTGCGGGTAAACCAGGTGTTCCTTGTGCGAATGTGGATAAGGCTGCGCGGGATGTGATCGAAAGTGCTGGCTACGGAGTCTACTTCACACATCGCACTGGTCACGGCATTGGCATGGAAGGTCATGAAGAACCTTACATGCGCAGTGACAACATGCAATTGCTCGAACCCGGCATGGCGTTCACCGTCGAGCCAGGAATTTATCTGCCTGGCAGGAACGGGGTCCGCATCGAAGATAATGTGGTTATTACTGAAACTGGTGCCGATGTGCTTTCTGATATGCCACGGGAGATTCGGGTGGTGGGATGAGGCAACTGCTTTCCGATAAGGAAAGATGTGGGAAAATTGTACTGGTAACAGCCGCCTTGATCACGTGGTTGTTAATCTTGATTTCATTCAAATACTATGGTTATAACGAGACCTGGCTATTGTGGAAGGTTCCGGTCAATAGCCCTCAATTCTTGGATTTCCGATTAATTCCTGGTAGCGCTGAGTCCTATCGGCAGGGATTTGAGCCTACAATCAAAAATCCAGACGATCCTGCAGGTCGAATATTCAATTATCCCGCTTTCTGGCGTCTGTTCTTTTACACAAATATAAATGAAGATGACACAGTTTGGATCAGTATTCTTATGATTGTTTTGTTCTTTATGAGCGTACTGGTTTTCCCGGACCATCTGAAAGTTCAGGATGCCATTATGATGCTGTTAGTGATGTTTGCTCCAGCGTCCATGTTGTTGTATGAACGGGGCAATGTTGACTTAATCGTTTTTGTTCTTTGTGTGTTAATTGTGATAGCCAGCGATTATTCAGCAACTATCGCTGCAGCGCTATTGATTTTTGCCGCTATAGTGAAGATGTTTCCTTTCTTTGGGGCAAGTGTGTTGCTGCGTGAAGGGCGGGTGAAGTTTTCGTGGTTATTTTCCATTTGCCTGTTCGCAATTGTATCGTATGTATATATCACGATCGATAGCGTCAGGGCCTCATGGAATTTGACTCAGCGTGGCAGTGAGTTCTCTTACGGAGCCAATGTGTTGATCACGCGGCATCAACAGGAAATCATGCCAATCCTTACACCATGGTTTTCTAATGCCTCGGCCCGACGAGTTTTGAAATATGGACCACCCATGTTTGGAACGATCGTGTTGATTTTTATTTGCTTCTTTATCCTGAGGAGTGGTAATGCATCCTTGGTGGTAAACTCAGAGAGAAATCTAGCTGCGTTTCGTATGGGCGCTTCGATTTATGTTGGTACATTTCTGTTAGGAAATAACTGGGATTATCGGCTCGCTTTTTTGGTGCTCGTCATTCCGCAGTTGATGGAATGGATACGTTCCACCCATGGCAGGCAGAAGGTGATTGTGTACATCAGCATGACTGCCTTGCTGTATTCCTGCTGGCAATTTAGGATCTTTGACTTCTCTTCCCAGCAGTTCTTTGAAGGTTCAAGGATTTTTTGGCTCTTTTTTGACGATCTGCTGAATTGGCTTCTTTTTTTGGATCTTGCCTACCTACTCTTTGCTTCTATGCCAGATTGGGTGAGAGATTTGCTTCCCTTTATATCTCCAAAAATGGAATCTGTTCAATCTCCGTGAATCATGATCTCAATTCGACGCGTAAAACTAGAGGAAGCCGAAACCTTGACCCAAATCGCTATCGCGGCAAAACGGCACTGGGATTATCCCGAACATTGGATGGAACTCTGGATTCCGCAATTAACGTTTAGCCCGGCGTATTTTGAAGAGAACGAAAGTTGGGTGGCAGAATTGGATAGTGAGGCAATTGCTTTTTATACCCTTCAGGAAAAGGACGGTAATGCTTGGCTTGAAAATATTTGGGTGTTGCCGGAATATATTGGTAAAGGTGTTGGCAGACAATTGTTTGAACATGTAGTGGAATTGGCGCGTCAGCGTGGATATCAGGCTTTGCAACTCGAAGCGGAACCCAGCGCTGTGGGATTCTATGAAAAAATGGGAATGCGAAAAATTGGCGAGTATCAGTACGAACTGGACAGCCAAATGCGAGTTCTGCCCTTAATGGAAATCAAATTATGAAAAATATTGGCCCCAAAAGCAGTGAATGGCTGGCTTCTAGTGGAGTGTATACTCTGGAAGATGTCGCCAATCTTGGAGTGGTTGAAACATATAAGCGTGTCAAAGCGGCATATCCGGAGAAAGTGACTCTCAA
>Ga0070699_100003915_pt1 | contig 13151 bp, 10 predicted proteins | sample KBSK1503metaG_FD_65473 | JGI IMG/M metagenome (GOLD analysis project Ga0070699, IMG submission 65473) | Corn, switchgrass and miscanthus rhizosphere microbial communities from Kellogg Biological Station, Michigan, USA - KBS K1-50-3 metaG | ecosystem: Host-associated > Plants > Roots >...
CCGCGAGCACTTCAGCCGGGGTTGCGACGGCGGGGCCATGGACGGCTGCACCCGCCTCGGCCTGCTGTACCGTCGGGGCGCCGGTGTGGCCCAGGACCTCCCCCGCGCGGCCGCCCTGTTCCAGAAGGCCTGCGACGGCGGCAGCATGACCGGCTGCGCCCAGCTGGGTGCTCTCCTCGCCACCGGTGAGGGCGTACCCCAGGATATTCCCAGGGCCGCGGTGCTGTTTCAGCAATCCTGTGACGGCAAGGCGCTGGAGGGATGCGTCGGGCTTGGCCGACTGCACGATGCCGGATCGGGCGTCGCACAGAACGATTCCTTGTCCACCGCGCTCTTCCAAAAGGCGTGCGACGGGGACGAGCCCACCGGCTGTTTTTACCTGGGTGAGCGATACGCAAACGGGAAGGGCGTCACCCAGGACTACACCCGGGCCGTGGATCTGTACTTCCGCGCCTGCGACAGCCGGCACGGCGAGGCCTGTTACCGCCTCTCGGATCTGTTTGAAAAGGGGGCGGGCGTCCGTCGCCGGCCTGAGCAAGCCGTCAGGATGAAGGCACGTGCCTGCGAGTACGGCTATGCCGCGGCGTGCCCGCCGCCGAAGGGCACCTGATGGCCTCCGGAGAAACGCTGCTCTCGGCCGAGGGCCTCACCAAGCACTACAAGAGCGTCGTCGCGCTCAACGATGTCAGCTTCAGCATTTCCGACGGCATCACCGGCATCCTGGGCGAGAACGGCGCCGGCAAGAGCACCGCCATCAAGATCTTCCTGGGGCTGATCCGGCCCACGTCGGGATCGGTCACGGTACTGGGCGAGCCCGCGGCCGACAACGCCCGGGTGCGCGCGCGGCTCGGCTACATGCCGGAGCACGACTGCCTCCCGAGCATGGTGAGCGCCGCCGAATTCCTGACCCACATGGCCGAAGTGAGCGGGCTGCCGCCCAAGGTCGCCCGCACCCGAGCGGCCGACACGCTGCGGCACACCGGCCTCTTCGAGGAACGCTACCGCGCGATCGGCGGCTACTCGACCGGCATGAAGCAGCGGGTCAAGCTGGGCCAGGCCCTGGTGCACGACCCGGCCTTCGTCTTCCTCGATGAGCCGACCGCCGGGCTCGACCCGATGGGCCGCGAAGAAATGCTGACCCTGGTCCGAAAGACCCACCGCGAGTTCGGCATCAGCGTGCTGTTCTCGTCGCACCTGATGGCCGACGTGGAGCGCACCTGCGACCGGATCATCGTGCTCCAGGGCGGCCGGGTGGTCCAGTCCGGTGATGTCGGCCACTTCACCAAGGAAACCGAGACCGTATTCATCGAGGTCGATACCAACCGGGACCGGCTCATCGCTGCGCTCACCCAGCGCGGCGTCGTGGTGAAACTCGACGGGAGCGGACTCACCATCGAGGGCCCCGACGAATCGGTCTATGACCACGTCCGGGACGCGCTGGTGGACGCCGAGGCGCCGCTCCGCCGGATGGCGCCGCGCCGCCGGGCGCTGGCGGAGCTGTTCGAACATGAGTAAGCCCGCTCCCGCCGGCACCGTCTTCGATATCGGCTACCGGGGCTACGACGGCGTCCGCGAGGGCCGCGGCCGCTCGCGTCGCGCGGTGTTCAAGGATGGGGTGCGCATCGCCCTGGGCTTCGGCCGGGGCGGGCGCGCCAAACTCCTGCCCTGGCTCTTCATCGTGCTGCTGGCGGGGATCGGCCTGATCCTGGCGCTGATCGCGGGCGCGGCGGAACGGCTCGGCGGGCCCGGTGCCTCCGCCAACGTGCCTTCGCATTCCGACTTCTACGGCATGGCGTCGATCACCATCTTCGTCTTCGCCGCCGTGGTGGCGCCGGAGCTGCTCTGCCGGGACCGGCGGGAGGGCACCATCAATCTCTATCTGGTGCGGCCGCTCTCCGGTTCCGACTACATCGTGGCGCGCTGGGCCGCGTTCCTCACCGTCATGCTGGGCGCGGTCTGGCTCCCCCAGATCATCCTGTTGCTGGGCCGCGCGGGGGGCGCCCCCGCGCCGATGGCGTACCTGGCCGCCAACTGGCTCGATATCCCGAAGTTCCTGCTCTCCGGCCTCGCGATGGCGGTGTATGCCGTGACCCTGGCGATGCTGACCGCCTCGTTCACCACCCGGCGGGCCTACGCCTCGGTGTTCCTGGTCGGGCTGTTCGCGATCACCGCCCCGTTTACGCTGGGGCTGGCCCAGGAGATCGGCGGCAAGGCCGGCCAGTGGATCTCGATGTTCAGCCTGACCAACATCCCGGTCCACGTGAACGACGTGATCTTCGGCGAGATGAGCGAGATGACCGAGGAGGCCCCGGCCCGGCTCTTTCCGGCCTCGGTGAAAGTGGCCTGGTACTTCGGCTGGACCCTGCTGCCGTTCGCGGTGTTGTGGGCCCGCTATCGGAAGCTGACGCCATGAGCACCCCGGCAGCCGCAGTGATCCGGGTCGACGGCGTGTCCCGCTGGTTCGGGAGCGTCGTGGCCGTGAGCGAGATCAGCTTCGACGTGATGCCTGGGATCACCGGTCTCCTGGGGCCCAACGGCGCGGGCAAGACCACGCTGCTCCGGATGATGACCGGGCTCGCCGCCACCTCGAGCGGCTCGGTCACCGTGCTGGGACAGCCGGTGCGCGATAACCCGCCGCTCTACCGGCGGCTGGGCGTGATGTCGGAGCACGAGACCGTCTACGGCTTCATGACCGGGCGACAGTTCGTGCGGATGATGGGGAAGTTGCGCGGCGTGACCGATCTGGAGCCCGCGGTGGACCGCGCGATCGATCTGGTGGATCTGGCCGACGCGCAACACCGGCCGATGGACACCTACTCGCGCGGTATGCGGCAGCGGATGCGGCTGGCCGCCACGCTGGTGCACGATCCCGAAATCCTCATCCTCGACGAGCCGCTCAACGGCGCCGACCCGAGGCAGCGGGTGCATTTCCAGCACTTGCTGCGGAAGCTGGCCGCCGAAGGGCGCACCATCGTGCTGTCCTCCCATATCCTGGAAGAGGTGGAGCAGCTCGCCGATACCGTGCTGCTCATCGTGAACGGCAAGCTGGCGGCGTCGGGAGGGTTCCGCGCCATTCGCGCCGCGCTCAACCAGCGGCCCTACCACGTGCGGGTGGTGTGTGACGCGCCGCGCCGGCTGGCCTCTGCGGTTCTCGGCTTGGACTCCGTCGATGCAGTCCATGTGGATCCGGACGGTGCGCTGGTGGTGCTGAGCCGGAACGTGCTCGACCTCCAGATCGAGCTGCCCAGGCTGGCGCAGGCCGGCAGGATCAGTCTTCGCCGGGTGGAGCCGCTGGACGATTCGCTGGAGAGTGTCTTCGGCTACCTGGTGGAGGGCTAGCCGAATGGGCTCGGTCTACCTGCTCACATTGCGCCAGCTGTCCGGCCGCTGGCGACTGCTGGTCATGACGATACTGGCAGCCATGCCGGTGGCCATCGCGATGCTGATGCTCGCGTCTCGCAACGCCCCCTCGGTCCCTGAGTTCGAGTTGGTGGTGCTGAGCGGCATGCTGGCCGGCACGATCGGGCCGCTGGTGGTGCTGGCCATCGCGGGCGCCGCCTTCGCCAACGAGCTGGAAGACCGGACCCTCGCGAATCTGACCCTCTCCCCCATCCCCCGGTGGCAGATCGCGCTGCCCAAGCTCCTGGCAGCCATCACGCTGGCTGGGCCGTTCATCGTGGTGAGCGCGTTCTTTACCAGCTACGTGGCGTTTCTGGGCGACCGCACGGCCACGATCGCGGTCACGGTCTCCGCCCTGGTCGGCGTCGCGCTCTACGCCTCGGCGTTCGTGTGGCTCGGCCTGATCACCACCCAGGCGATCGGGATCGGCCTCCTATACATCGTGCTCTGGGAGGGATTCTTCGCCGGGTTCGTGGCCGGGGCGCGGATGCTGAGCATCCGCCACTATACCATCGCGCTGATGCACGGGCTGGACGGTCGCCGGTTTGCCGGGGGATCCCACATGAGCCTCGTGCCGGCCGTGATCGTGGCGGTGGTGGTGCTCGGAGGGTTCCTCCTGCTGTCGATTCGGCGGCTGCGCCGGATGGACGTGCCGTAGGGCCGAATCGTCGAACGCCTGCTTGCGGCCTGCGGCGCCGATCGATTCCCGGTCCTTACCGGCCAGCCTTGGACCGCCTAGATTTCTCCCTGACGTTTCACGTATGCCCCCCTGCGCTCGCCATAAGTTCTGACCTGCCGGGTGTGTTGGGAGTCCCGGTCCAGTTTCATAGGTCAGGTGGTCGATGGGCGCATTCTTTTCTCTCCGATACTCCAATTTCGCAGCGCTGCTTCTGGCCGCTGTGGCCTGCAGCGCTCCGAGTCAGCCGACGCTACCAGAGGGACCGCCCAATATCAGCCTGCTGACGGCTCCGATCCCCGACGATACCGTCATGGTGGTGATTCCGGGCGGGATCCGGGTGCAGGTGCGAGATGCGCTCGGACGTCCCTGGCACGGTGCTGTCGTCACCTTCAGGTCGATCCCGGTGGAATGGGATCGTTCCGAGTTTGGGGTACCGGGCGTCTGTTTGGACGTTTATGTGACCTCTTCGGCAGGGTCAGTCGGCTGCCGGGCCGAGTATGTCGTCTCCGCCGACTCGGCGGGCCAGGCCGAGGTTCGAGTCCAGCGTGGCCCCTATACCGGTCGGGTGGAGGTGCAGATCAAAGTCAAAGGGCAGCCGGGCAGGTTCGACGTGCCGTTGACCATTCTTCCGGGACCTCCTCTGCACGTCGACATCCAGCCGCACGATACGGTCCTCCTGGTCGGCGCGAGCTATCAGCTACGGCGCCGGATTCGCGACTACCACGGCAACCTGGTCGAGACGCTACCACAGTTCGTGGTAGACTCTCCGTTCGTCACGATAGACCCGACCGGCACGGTTCACGCCCTGGAGATTGGGCGAGCCCACTTTACCACCCACGCGGGATGGGACACACTCACGCTCCGGGTGAGTGTCGTTCCGTCCCTTACCCTGGCCGGCTTCACCCCCGCCTTCCCCTCCGACGGGCTCGTGAGATTGGTAACCTTCGATACCGAAGGGAGAGAGCTGCGCACCATCAAGAACCAGCTTCTTCCGGGCGGTTATTTCGATTGGAATCCCCAACGGCAGCAGTTCGCCCTGCATGACAATGCCGACCTGGTGCAGGTGAGCTGGACGGGTGCCATGCTTGGACCCCTGTTCGGGCCGAACCCCTTGGCGAGCGGGCTCCGCCGCTTCCCCCACTACGACAGCTCGGGCGATTGGATCTTCTTCTCAACGTACGTTCTCTGGAGGGCGCGAACCGATGGCTCGGGGGTTGAACAGCTGACTCAGGCGCCGAATAGCTACCACATCGACCAGCACGCTTCGCCGTCACCGGACGGCAGCCGGGTCGTGTTCTCGACGGATCGCCGGGGCCCGGACTTCGAGCTCGCATATCTCGACCTGGTCACTCGACAGGTCACCGTGACGAATCACCGAGGCTGGAACCCGAGGTGGTCGCCTGACGGCAACTATATCGCCTGGCTCGACGGGACCTCGGTGAGAATCCTAAACCTGGCCACTTCGTCCGTTGAAGTATTGCCGGTGAGCGGGGGCAGCAGCCTAGACTGGAGCGCGGATGGGAGGTGGCTGGTAACCAACGGCGGGGAGGCGGACTACGACTCGCACTCAGCTCCTGCCTGCTGTATCACCCTGATCGACGTGCAACATCGACGCGTCATTCCGATCCCGGCCACCCAAGGTGGCCTGGCGGTGCAACAGCGATTCAATTTCCCGGTCTTCGCGCCCTGACAGTCAGCGGCGGTCTCATGCTGTGGCGGGCCCGCGCGGAGACGCCCTATAACATCTTCTAGTCCGCGGCCGGCGCGATTGGTCAAAGCGCCGGACGCGCGGTAGGTTCGAGCCGACGGCGCAGCCCCGCGCCGGAGGAGGAAAAACTGCATGTCCGCTGAATTCCAGGTCACCGGCAAGAACGCTGCAGCGCTGTTCACCCTCAAGATTCATCGCGGCGACGGCATGGCCCTGCTGGGGATGAACTGGAAGAAAGGAAAACCTCCCAAGGACTTCGTCGGATTCGCCATCGAGTACAAGGAGCCGGGCGGACACAAATTCTTCGCCCTGAAGAATCGGCTCTGTTTCCCCGGTCCCGCCGGCGCAGTGAATCCCAACAGCCAGTCGACCAGGCTCTCGCCGATCCAGAAGTTCCGCTGGGTGCACTTCCCCCGCAACGCCGAGATTCTGGGCGAATTTGTCTACCGGGTCACGCCCGTCTTCATGGCCGACAACGACGAGCTGAGCTATGGCGAGCAGCAGGAGGCCGCCATCGAGCTCCGCCGGGAGACCTACCCCGATCAGCTCAATGTCACCTTCACTCGCGGCTTCGTCGCGTCGCAAGCGTTCGTGGACCGGTACCAGTCCGCGGGCGAGATTTCCCTGCTGCTGCCTCCCAACGCGGACGAAGGGCTGGATTTCGTGCCGACCCATCCGAAATCCCAGGAGGCGCTGGCGTGGATGGGGTTCGAGGCGCGGCATGCCATCCTCGAGGTGCTCGACCAGGCCATTGCCGACAAGAAGGCCGAGGTCCGCGTGGTGGCCTACGACCTGAGCCAGCCCGATGTCGTGTCGCGGCTCGAGAAGCTCGGCCCGCGGCTCAAGGTGATCATCGACAACGACGGCGCCCACGCCAAGCCGAAATCAGGCGAGGCGCAGGCGGCCAAGCGCCTGCGGGTATCGGCCGGCAAGGGAAATGTGAAGCGGCAGCACATGGGGAAGCTGCAGCACAACAAGACCATCGTCGTCGACGGGCCGAAGGTGCAGGCGGTGGTCTGCGGCTCGACCAACTTTACCTGGCGCGGATTCTTCGTGCAGTCCAACAACGCCATTGTGCTCCGCGGCAAAAGTGCCGTCAAGCCGTTCCTCGCCGCGTTCAACGACTACTGGGCCCATGACGACCCCGGCGGCTTCGGCAAGACCGCCTCCGCGCAACTGACTCCACTGGGGCTCAAGGGGATCAACGCGCGGGTGGGGTTTTCTCCGTATGCCAAGAAGAACGCGCAGCTGGCGGGGATCGCCGAGGATATCGGCAAGTCCACCTCGTGTGTGTTCTCTTCGCTGGCGTTTCTCTACCAGACCAAAGGTCCTAGCCGGAACGCGATCACCAAGCTCACCAAGGACGACAAGATCTTCATCTACGGCATTTCCGACCGCAAGGTCGGGGGCCTCGATCTGCTCAAGCCCGATGGCAACCTCGCGCCGGTGCGTCCCGCGGCGCTGGAGAAGAACGTGCCGGAACCGTTCAAGAGCGAGCCCACCGGCGGCGGCGGCAATCGCCTCCACCACAAGTTTGTCGTCATCGATTTCGACAAGCCGACCGCCCGGGTCTACATGGGCTCCTATAACTTTTCCGGCGCGGCGGACGCCAGCAACGGGGAGCAGCTGCTCCTCATCCGCGACCGGCGGATCGCGGTCTCCTACGTCATCGAGGCGCTCCGGATCTTCGATCACTACTATTTCCGGGTGGTGCAGCAGGAGGCGAAGGACGCGAAGACGGAGCTGGTCCTGTGCAAGCCGCCTCGTGCTGCGGGAGAAAAGCCCTGGTGGGCCGACGACTGGTCCAACGCCCGGCGGTGCCGCGATCGCGAGCTCTTCTCGTAGGAGGACGCCATGAACAAGATCCTGCTGGGCCACAAGTACGTCGGCAACTTCATCGATGCGCCGGTGCGCCTGGGCATGATCTTCCGGATGGACGCTCAGCAGTTCATCCCGGCCATGCACTTCAATGACGCCTATCCCGATATCAATCTCGGGAAGTGGACCGAAGCCGGGTCGAAGGGCAACATCCGCTTTGCGGAGAACACGAGCGTGTCGTTCTCGTTCGGCGTATCGGCCACGACCGGGGTCGGCGAATCGGAGCTGGGGATCAAGTTCAAGAAGGCCAAGTCGGTGGCGGGGTACGTCCAGGATGCCGTGATCGAGCGGTTCGGGTACAGCAATATCCTCCCGCAGCTCAAGCAGATCTGGACCGATCAGGGATACGCCAAATTCTACAAGGAGTACGTCCTGGTCTTCGAGGTGGTCACCGCCGCGTCCGGCACGCTGGTTTATTCCGAGGACCGGAACAATGAGGTCGTCCTGCGGCACAAGCTCGGCGCCGCGGTGAAGAAGATCGCCGACCTCGGCTCGGGCAACTTCGAGTTCGTCTCGAATTCCAAGCGCACCCTGGAGATCATCCGCGCCGTGGCGCACAAACCGCTCTTCAAGGCGTTCCGGCTGCGCAAGGATTGGAGACCCGAGATCCTGGGAACATGAGGCCGATCGGCTGAGCGCCGCGCGTTTCAGCGTCGGCGGGCGGTTTCGAGAATGGCGTTTCGATCGACGATGCGGCCGTCGTGCACGACCTGCCAGATCCGGCGGGTATTGCGAATGTCCGCGACAGGGTCGGCGTCGAGAATGACGAGGTCGGCCCGCTTCCCCACCTCGATCGTGCCGAGGTCGTTGGCGGCGCCGAGAATGCGGGCGGAAGAGCCGGTGGCGGCGCGAATCGCTTCCACGGGTGTGAGGCCGGCGGCCACCAGCTCCTCCAGCTCCAGGTGCACGCCGGTTGGTATCTGCCAGATATCGGTCCCGGTGCCGAGAGTCACCCCGGCGCGCCACCATTTGATGGCCGTTTCGCGGGAGTGTTGAGCCTCCCGGGCCCACTCGCTGCGAGCCTCGGGGCTCAGCTCGAGCATCCAGCCGAAATTCTCGCGCCCCGGCTTGAACGGCGCGAGCTCCTTGTCGTCGTCCAGCAGGGACGGCCGCTGGTTCAGCCGAACCGCGAACGACAAATACGAGATGGTGGGAACGACCCCGATATCGGCGGCCCGGAACAGCTGGATCAGGTCATCGTAGACACTCTCGTTGCCGCGTGGCGCGCAGATACCGAAATGCTCCTTCGCATCGATGCCGGCGGCCACCAGCGGCAGCGGATGCGCGCAGTGCCCGGTCGCTCGCATGCCCCGGCGATGGGCTTCCGTGATCAGGCGGGCGTTGATATCCCAGCGCCGGAATGTGCGGGTCTTGATGTGCTGCGCACCGAAGGCGTCGGCCAGCGCCACGGCCCGCGCGGCGTGGCCGGGGTCCGCTTCCGGCTCCACCCCGCGGCCCTGCTCATCGTCGAGCGACCAGTCGCTGTAAAACTGAAAGCCGCCGTAGCCTACCCGGGGGCCCGGGAGCACGCCGGCGGCGATGGCGTCGGCGTAGGCGACGAGCGGAGCCATCGAGGATCCCTGATCGCGCACGGTCGTGATCCCGAAATACACAAAGCCGGGCAGGAGGTCCAGCCGGTATTCGTGGGCGTGGAGATCCATGAGTCCGGGAATGGCCACGCGACCGCCCGCGTCGAGCTGGCGCTGCCCCTGCTGCGGCAGCGTGCCCGCCGGACCAATCTTCGCAATCCGCCCGCGCTCGATCAGCACATCCTGGGGAGGAGTCGGGGGCGCTCCGGTTCCATCGATGATGCGGACATTGCGGATCAGCACCGGTTCCGGGTTCGGCGGGGTGTAAGAGAGCGGCCAGCCCAGCCGCTGCTCGCCCCCACCGGCCGGGCGGAGCCGCAGTCCCCCTTCGGAGACGTAGAGGAGCGTGCCGTCACGCGAGGCGGAGGCGTACAGCGCCGGATCATCCCCGGCCGGCCGGGGCTCGGCCTGCAACCCGCCGTGGTCGAACGGCGCCTTCCAGATCCGGTCGTGCCGGACGAAGACGATGGTGTCCTGCGCGGTCCACTGCAGGAAAATCGGTGCAGCGGGGAAGCGCGACACGGGGCGCGGCGCGCCCGACAGCGGGACGAAGACGGCGCGACCGGGCTGGTTGGGAATGGCCCGGCCCGACACCAGCAGCCCGTCCGACTCCGGACTCCACTGGGGCGGGCTGGTCTCATCGAAAACGATGGGTCCCAGGCTTTGGGTCCGCGCGACATTCGTCACGTCGCCGGCGTGGGCGTCCACCACCCGCAGCTGCGCGTCGGCCTGGCGGTGCACGAACGACAGATGGCGGCCGTCGGGAGAATAGGTGGGGAACAGCTCCGCCCCGGGGAGCGCGGTAATCCGGCGGGTCGCACCGGTCGCCAGATTGGTCGCGAACAGGTCTTCCTGATCCACCGCGCCGGCCGACCAGGCAATCTCTGCCGTGTCGGGCGCCCACGCGAGAAACCTCGCTCCCATGGGAACGTCGCACACCGCCCGGGGAGCGCCGTCAATCGGTATGACCCAGAGCTTGCCCAGCGCCAGCACCCCGATCTGGCGCGCGTCCGGCGAGAGGGCCAATCCCATGAAGCCCCGCGCGGGCTGCTGCTCGCCCGGCACCGGGAAACGCGCCGGTGGCAGCGCGCGGCGCGGGCGTTCGAATGAGAGCCGGGCGGTGAACGGGATCTCCACCGGCGGGCCGCCGGTGTGAGCAACTTTCCACAGTCGGCCGTCGGCCGAATACACCAGAGACGCACCGTCCGGTGTCCAGCGCACCCGGGTCGGCGTAACGTCGCGGTGGTCAGTGACCCGCGTCGGGGATCCGATGGCGGTGTCCGAGCCGGAAATCTCCTGCACCCACACCTGCAGGCGGCCACCCGAGTCGGCAGCCAGATAGGCCACGCGCCGGCCATCCGTGGTGAACGCTGGAGCGAGCGCCCGAACCGTCGCCGCCGTAACCGGAGTCGCCCGCCCACCGGCGGGATCGACCATCCAGACGCGGCCGCCTCGCGGGTCCTGCATGCTGGTGGCAACGAAGGCGATTCGCGCACCGCCGCGTACCCAGGCCGGGTCGCGCACCCCGGGACTCGGCAAACCTTCAACAGTGAGGCCGCGTGGGGCCGCCGAGTCAACGTCCAGGAGCGCGATGGTGCTGCGCCATCGGCGGGCGCCGCTGTCCGGAGGCAGGAGGCGCACGAACGCGATACGCCGGCCGTCGGGGGACCAGGTGGCACCCCCGTCGTGCCCGTCGGGATCCGGCAGCTGGGTGAGCTGGCGTGGAGCCGCCGAATCGATGTTCAGCAGCCAGAGTCCCGTTCGGCCGTTGCGCTCGCCGGCAAACGCCACCCGGCGGCCATCCGGTGAGAAGGAAGGATCCAGATCCTCGGCTGTGTCGCGCACCGAGTTCGTAATGGCGCGGGCTTCCCCGCCCTGTCCCGGAACCAGCCAGAGCTGACCCAGCAGGTCGAACACGATCTGGCCTTCGGAGGAGACGTCGAAGCCGAGTGTCGTCCCCTCGCTCACCTGAAAGGCAATGGTCTCGGTCGGGGCGTCGGACGTTGCCGGGTCCCGGTCCGCGACGCATCCGGACGTCAGCAGGAGAAGGAGCGGAAACAACGCTTTGATGGGGCGCAGGGCGGGCATAATGACGCTGGATATACGACCCGGACGAAATTCATGCCAGCCGGGCGAGCGGCGACCCCATAACATGCTATAGGATGTCGCCCTATCTCGTGGCTCCCGAACAGACCGATGCCCGGCATCGGCGGTACCGGGCATCAACGCTCCAGCGATTGCCCGCCCGTCGAAGGCGACCAAGGGTCACCCCGTGGGAACGCCCGCACACCCTGCAGCGTCCCTCCCGAGACTGGTGGCCTGCCGCGGGATCGGCGGCGACCAGCGAGGGGCGTGATGTTTCCACGACCCGTGAGTACCACAGAGGAAGTTCGGGGGCTTCCGACGTCCCCAGGACCGGAACGGGGTCGGTCAATTCCTCAAGGGCGCTGAGCACCACGTAACGAATCGCAGGCGTGCCCACGCGGGTCGGCAGCGAAACAGAAGCAGGAGCTGCGAGGCACACCTCGTCACCCGCGCAGTCGAGGGCCATGCCCGGTGAGACGACGACGGTACTGCCGGTTACCGTAAGCTCCAGTCCACCGACAACCCCCCACCCGTGACACCATTGGTTGTGCCGCCGCCAGCGGTTGAGATGGTACTCCTGTTCGGCGATCAGGTCCGCCGAGGTCAGGAGCTGGCCGCTGAAATAGTTCACACGCTTCAGTAAACGGGGCGACCCACGCATATCCACTCTCACGAATCGATGTTTCGGAAGACTCGTCCGCCGAGGTTCCTTCCCAAGATAGCCCGTGAATTGGACGCCGATGCCCGCCTGGGTTACACTTGTCCTTCCCCGACTTACGCGAATCCTCATGACTATTCGTGACGAAGCGACCCAGGCCGCCCTCGGCAGATTTCTCGCGGAACATGGCCTCGTCGGCGAGAGGCGCTTGTACCGGGAGGCGGTGCGGGAATCGCTGACTCCGACGGACGTGCCCGGCGTCTATCGCCTCTCGGCGAATGCCACACCGAGCGAGACAGTCATCGACGTGTACGGTCAGGGCTACGTGGTCCAGGCCGAGCATGTCGGTCCGGGACTCGCTTTCGCCGAATCCGCCACACCGAACTGGCAGGAGACGATGGAAATGCGGACGCTCCGGGCCGGCCGGCACACGCCCGGTGCACCTCTGCCGGATCGCGTCGAAGTGGAGGTCCGGCTGGAGGACATTCTGGAGCAGGGAGGGTTGATCTATCCGGTGGAATCCGTGGAGGTCGAGCGGGCGTGGTACTGCACCCTGCCCTCCGGCTCGGTCAATGTGCGTGAGGTTCGCAAGGGCTCGCCCGGGTAGAACCGCTCAGGCCAACAGGTTGCCAGTCGCCACCCTGCCCCTTATTACTATTCCCCCATGACAACCAAACTCGAGAAGCCCCTCAAGCGCGAGATCCTGATCGACGGCGAGCCCCACGTCGTCACCCTTACCCCCGACGGGCTCAAGATCACCCAGAAGGGCAAACGCCTCGGCAAAGAAGTGACCTGGAAGGCCCTGGTGAGCGGCGATGCCGCGCTGGCCGCGGCGCTCAACGCCTCGGTAAGTCAGGCGCCCTAGCGGCCCTTCCGGATGCACAAAAGCAGGCTCGAGGCGTTCAGCGACGGGGTGATCGCCATCATCATCACCATCATGGTGCTGGAGATGAAGATCCCCCACGGCGAGACATTCGCCGTCCTGAGCCCGCTCTTCTACGTCTTCCTCAGCTACCTGCTGAGCTTCATCTACCTCGGTATCTACTGGAGCAACCACCACCATATGCTCCAGGCCACCCGCCGGGTGAGCGGCGCGGTGCTCTGGGCCAATCTGCATCTCCTGTTCTGGCTCTCTCTGGTGCCGTTCGTCACCGG
>Ga0070699_100003916_pt1 | contig 13147 bp, 12 predicted proteins | sample KBSK1503metaG_FD_65473 | JGI IMG/M metagenome (GOLD analysis project Ga0070699, IMG submission 65473) | Corn, switchgrass and miscanthus rhizosphere microbial communities from Kellogg Biological Station, Michigan, USA - KBS K1-50-3 metaG | ecosystem: Host-associated > Plants > Roots >...
CGGTACCTGGCCGTTTCGCGGCAAGACGACGATCGACGTGCGGCATGCGGTGTTGCACGATGCGCCGCGTCCCGTTGAGGAGTTGCGCTCGAGTGCGATTCCGCCGCGTCTGCAACAGATCATCGACAAAGCGCTCGCGAAGGAACCGAAAGATCGCTTCCAGAACATGGACGACTTTCGGAGCGAGCTGCGGCAAGTGCTGCACGACGTTGATGCTACGGCGGCGAGTGGTTATCAAAGCGTGACGCCGGAACCGCCGCGTTACCTGCCTGGCGCAAAGCCCTTTTCGCGTGCGGTGCGCTGGTTGAAGTCGATCACGAAAACTGATTCGCCGACCACTGCGCCGATGTTCGTCACGCCGTCGAAGCAGGGCATTCACGAAACCCCGTTCACGACAGTCACAGATCAGGAGAAGAAGAGTCTCGCGATTCTGTGTTTTCGTAACCTGAGCAACGATGCGGCTTCGAGTTTTTACGAGTTCTCGCTGGCCGATGCGGTGATTACCGAGCTGGCGCGCATACGCTCGCTCGTAGTGCGGCCTTCGTCGGTGATCGCGCGTTACCAGGGCCAGCAAAGAGACCCGCGCGAGATTGGCAAAGAGCTCGGTGTGAGTGCGGTGCTGACTGCCGGTTTCATTCACGCGGGCGAGCGTTTCCGCGTCACCGCGCAACTGATCGACGTGGCTTCGGGCGAGTTGTTGTGGAGCGATCGGATCGACACGGCGACATCCGACATCATTGCGCTTCAGGATACGATTGCGCAACGAATCGTCGAAGGCTTGCGCGTTGAGCTGAGTCCCGCCGAGCAGTCGGGAATCGCCAAAGCCTCGACGCAGAATCCGGTTGCGTACGAGCAATACCTGCGTGGGCGCGACCTGTTTGCGCGTTTTATCTTTCGCACTTTGTCCGAAGACGATTGCAACGAAGCGATCGCGCATTTTGAGCGCGCGATTCAACTCGATCCGAACTTCGCGTTGGCCCATGACGGGCTGGGTGCGTGTCATGTGAATCGCGTCTTCAAAGGTTTTGGCGGGTCGGAAGACTACGAGCAGGCCGAGCAGGCTTTCACGAAGGCATTGTCGATCGATCCGAATATCTTCGAAGCGCGGATGCTGATGGTCTTTGTTTACTTGTGGCGCGGCCAGAAGCAGAAAGCGCGTGACGAGGTTAGCCGCACGCGCCGTGAAGCGCCCAGCGAGCCGGTAGTTTATTTCGTGAAGGCGTTGTTGCACCGGCTGGATGGTGAGTATGGACGAGCGCTGCGCAGTTACGATCGGCTCGTGCGTTTGGATCCAGCGGCGCACGTGGTTGCGAGTTATAGTCGTGCTCTGGTCTACATGTACATGGGCCACTTTGACGAGACGTTCCGCCAGCTCGACACTGCGGGCGATGCAGACAATGCCCTCGTGCGAACTTTTCGCGCCCTTGCGTTGTACTACACCGGCCAGACGGACGCGGCCGCCGAGTTGATGAAAGACGTGGTCGACAAGCATCCAAACATGCACGGCATCCGGCCGTTCATGGCGATGTTCCTGAGTGCGCAGGGCAGGCACGACGAGGCGCTCGCGCAAATCACGCCGGCGGTCAAACGTAACGGCGAGGTTGATGCGGACATCAGTTATTCGATCGGATCGGTGTATGCGCTTGAAGGATTGGCCGGAGACGCGTTTGAATGGCTCGAGCGTTCCATCTCGCTCGGCAACGAGAATCGACCGTGTTTTGAAAACGATCCAAACTGGGCGTCGTTGCGAAACGATCCGCGGTTTGCCGAGTTGACGAAGAAAGTTTAGCCACCGATAAGACGGATCTTAAAAAGAAGATGATGCACAGATACAGGCGAGCAATCGCAATCTATCTTTTGCTATGTTTCAGTTTCGCGGCCGCGGTTGCGCAACAGCCGAAGCCCGCGGCTCCTCCGAAAACGGTTGCAGAGCTCCAGACGCGTATCGCGGAGGTTCTTGCCAGGCCGGAGCTGTCGCCGGCGATGGTCGGGATCAAAGTAGTCTCGCTCGATACCGGACGAGTTCTCTTTGAAGAGCGCGCGGACAAACTACTGCGACCGGCGTCGAACATGAAACTCTACACGGTCGCTGCGGCGCTCGATCGCTTGTCTCCCGACTACCGTTTTGTAACTTCGGTTTATGCCGCAACGCGTCCTGACGCGTACGGTGTGGTGAAAGGCGATTTGACGATCTATGGTCGTGGCGACCCGTCGATCGCTGCTCGTTTCAATAACGGCGACTACTTGAAAGGGATCGACGATCTCGCAACTCGCATTGCCGCCGCAGGCGTGAAGCGGGTTCAGGGCGATCTCGTCGGCGATGAAAGTTACTTCGTTGGTCCAAAGTATGGCGCCGGGTGGAACTGGGAAGATCTGACCTGGTACTACGGCGCTGAAGTCACGCCGCTCACCGTCAATGACAACGCGCTCGATCTTTTTATCAAGCCCGGGCCGGCAGTGGGCCAACCCGCCTTGATCACCACTGGTCCACCCGATCCGCTGCTGTCAGTCGTCAACAAAGTGATCACGTCCGCGAAAGGCGTGCGGCGCGAGATCTCGATTCACCGAGGGTTAGGTGAGAACACGATCACGATCACGGGCAGCATTCCGCTCGATGACCGCGGTTACACCGGCGGGATCGGCATTTCGCATCCGGCGCTGCTGTTTGTTTACCTGCTGCGAACTTCGTTGAGTCAGAAAGGCGTCATAGTCACGGGTAAATCACGCACGACCGGCGAAGCCCAGCCGGCGATGCTTTCCGCAGTTCCGATCGCCGGCGCTTCGCCTACTCCATTTCAAAATGAGATTGCGACTCTGCAATCGCCGCCCTTCAGCTTGATCGCGGCGCAGACCTTGAAACCGAGTCAGAATCTTTACACCGAGCTCATCCTGCGCACGTTGGGTAAGGTGACACCGCCGCCCGCCGGTGCTTCGATTCTCAGTCAAACTTCGGAAGAGCTCGGCCTCGAAGCGGTTAAGTCATTTCTAAAAACAGTGGGAATCAGGCCTGAAGCACTGTCTCTGGACGATGGCTCCGGACTTTCGCGCAACGACATGATTACTGCCGACGCGTCAGTGCAGTTGTTGACCTTCATGAGCAAGCACCGGTATGCAACTGTTTTTCGTGATGCGTTGCCGATTGCCGGCGTTGACGGTACGTTGCGCAATCGTCTGAAAGGCACGCCAGCCGAGAACAACCTGCGTGCGAAGACGGGTTCGTTGAGTTCAGCGGCCAGTCTCGGTGGTTATCTGACGACTGCGGGTGGCGAGAAACTCGCGTTCTCGATCATGGTCAACAACTATCCGCGTGACTTCGATCCGCGCTCCGCCTGTATCGACCCCATCGCCGTCCTGCTCGCGTCGTTTGCGGGTAAGTCAGGCGAGTAATGACTTTCTTTGCGTCTTTGCGTAACCTTTGCGCCTTTGCGCGAAACTTCTTTCACGCAAAGACCGCAAAGGTTACGCAAAGGCGCAAAGTGGTTTTTGAATTCGCATGCACCCAAAATTCACTAAATTCCACGGACTCGGAAACGACTATCTCGTCCTCGAAGCTGAGCAATTAAAAGACGTCGAAAACCTTGGCGGGTTTGCGCGGCGTATTTGCAACCGGCACTACGGCGCCGGCGGAGATGGGATCGCGATCATCGGCAAATCTGACACTGACGTCGCCGATTTCAACTGTCGCATCTTTAATCCCGACGGTAGCGAGGCGGGGTTATCAGGCAATGGCACGCGGTGCGCGGTCGCGTACCTTTATTACAAAGGCCTCTGGTCCAAAGACGAGTTGCGACTCAGCACACGCACGGGATTGAAGCGATACTTTCCGCGCGGGCAAGCAGGACCGGGAAAGTTTTTGTTTGAATCAGAGTTGGGCCAGCCGAAGTTCGACACCGCTTCGATACCGATGTCGATCACGCCACCACTTGACCGGGTCGCCGGTTATCCATTGCTCGTGAACGGCGAACGCTTTCCGGTTACCGCGATGCAAATGGGAAATCCGAATTGCTGCATCTTTGTAGACGACTTCGGCGCGCTCGATTGGCGCCGTATCGGCAAGGCGATCGAAGTACACGAGCAGTTTCCGGATCGAACGAATGTCGTTTTTGTGAAACCAGTGGAGCGGAACTTCATCGAACTGCGAATCTGGGAACGCGGTGTGGGTGAGACGACGGCTTCCGGCACGTGTTCTTGCGCGGGCGCCGTCGCAGCAATGGTTAACGACCGCGCTGATCGCGATGTGCGCGTTTTGATGGAAGGCGGCGAGGTCCGGATCAAGTGGCGCGAGGACGGCGAGGTTGTGATCACCGGAACCGCTGAAGTAGTCTATTCGGGCCAGTGGCTTCAGGAGTGACCTGTCCAAAATTTTCCATGTTGAAACTTTCCCCCCTCATCTTAGCTCTCTTATTGCTCACCGCTTGCGGTGGGAAAGTCATCACTGGAACTGAAGCCAAGCCCAAGCCGCCGCCAAAACCACCAGCTTCCGTTCCGATGTGGCTCGGAAACGCGTCCCGCAACTTCTACGGCACCGGACCGTGGTCTGACGGGCCTTTGCAGGTGGTCTGGGAATTTAAGACCAATTGGATCAGCGGCCGTTTGCACAAAGATCCGTGGGGCGGCTCGAGCTGGCCGGGACAGCCTTCTGTTGATGAACGCCACGTCTATTTCGGCTCGGCTGATGGACGTCTCTACTGTCTCGACGCTAAAGACGGCAGCCTCGTTTGGAGTTATAAAACCGAAGACAGCCTCAAGGCGACACCGACAATCGTCGGCGACCGCCTGATCGCCAGCGGTCTCGATCACTACATCTACTGCATTGACGCGCGGACCGGCACGCTCAGCTGGAAATACAAAACCGGTTTTGAAGTCGACTGCTCGGCAGCCGTGATCGACAACCGTGTGTACTTCGGCGGCGAAGATGGATTCTTCTATTGCCTGAACCTCGAAGACGGCAGTTTGGTTTACAAGACCGAGCGTCTCGGTTCGATGGAAGGCAGCTTTTCCGTCTTTGATAATCGGGCTTACATCGGCACAGAACAGGGCGAGCTTTATTGTCTAAATCTCAGCGACGGCTCAACGGTTTGGAAGGCCCGAATCGGCGCCGACTCGGATTCGACGCCAGCCGTTTACGAAGGCAGAGTTTATACAGCGGCCGAGAATGGCGTCGTCTATTGCTTTCGCCAGGATAACGGCGAGCTGGTTTGGAAGTACCAGGCCGTTGGCGGTACGGGTAAAGAGAAGAGTGGTATCTGGGCGAGTCCGGTTCTCGCGAATGGACGAGTTCACATCGGCTCGAGCAATGGCTATCTCTATTGCCTCACGGCTGACAAAGGCGAAGTGGTTTGGCGCTATCGCGCAAAGGCCGCGATCTGGGGCACCTCGCCGCTTGTCGATGGTCGTTTAGTGTTTGGCGACAAAGCCGGCTGGATACACGCTGTGTCGGCTGAAGACGGCGAATCGATTAGCGAGTTGAAGATTGGTGATAATATCAACGCGACGCCCGCGATTCTGAACGGGCGAATTTACATCGGCGCTTTCAATGGGAAGCTGTACTGTTTGAAGTAGCTTGTTAATCTATCTCGTAGACAACACCATCGACGGCCAGGGAGCAAGCCCGCGCGAAGTTCGGGCAGTTCTCGGGCGGCTCATTCCCGGGCTCGAGATCCTGATCGAGCCATTCCATCACGTTTCGCTCGAACGAGTGCGGAGTCTGAAACCATCTCACATCATTCTGAGTGGTCAGAGTCATCAGTGGGAGATGTACACGCCTGAGTCGCTGGCGGGCGTATTCGCAGTCATCAAACAGGCGAGCCAACCTATCCTTGGAATCTGTGGCGGGCATCAGCAGATCGCGCTGGCTTATGGTGCTAAGGTCGGCTTAATGGGACGACTCGAGCCGGGCGAGGGGTACAACGGCGCGAAGCGTGAACGCGGTTTCCTGCCGATCAATAATACTGGCGAAGGTCTGTTCAAAGGATTACCGGCCGAGATCACTGTCTGGCATAACCACTGTGACGAAGTGAAGGAACTGCCCGACGGATTTCGCGCGACGGCGTCAAACAAAACCTGCCAGATCCAGGCGATGCAGCAGAAGGGACGACGACTCTACGGCGTCCAGTTCCATCCCGAACTCTTTGACGGCGAAAACCCTGAAGGTCAGCAGGTCGTCGAAAACTTCCTAAAACTCTAATTTGCGCCGAAAAATCTAAAGTCGATGTGACTGTTCGGTTTTTTCTTAAGTCACCATATTTCATCAATTAACCTGACAAGTGTCATATTTCTCACAAAAATCACAGCCTCGTCACAGTTGAACAGGCTTTGAACCGTGTGCTAGCCTCCAAAACGAATCGCGGACATTACTGGAATTGATGCTCGCTTTTCGCTTTATCTAATTCAACACTTTCAGCGCACCGCATCAAGGATGCAAGCCCCCAACCTCGGCTGACGTCAATAGACTCCTAGAGCCAGGGGACGAGTCATAGGAAAGAACGGACTCGCGCAGGACGCTGAAAGGTAGATTCAAACATCGGACAGGAGACCCGAATTGAAAGTTTATTCTATCGTCAGTGGAAGTGCGCTGCTTGCTATGGCACTTCTGACTTGTTCTTTGATCTTTCCTTCGCGAACTATCTCGGCGGAGGCTCTTCCGTCTCAAAGTCAACAACCAACAACTCCACAGATCCCTTCCCAGGGCAACCTGGGTGAGATGATTGCCGCTCAAGAAGCGTACGTTGTCCCGCCAACGAGTTACGTCGCGACCGCATACAGCTTGCGCGGGCGTACTGCGAGTGGCCGCCCGGTTGCGAAGGGATTGATCGCCGCCGACCCGAGACATCTGCCGCTTGGTTCACGAGTTCGACTCGACGCCGGGCCGTACAGTGGCGAGTATCTGGTTGCCGACACCGGCAGCATGGTCCGTGGGCGCCGGATCGATATCTGGACCCCGACCTCGCGTGAAGCGATGCGTTTCGGACGTCGCATAGTGAAGCTGACCGTCTTGAGTCTGGGTAGACGCTCCAAATAAAAAAATAAGGTTCTTACGTGATAAAATCAGCCCTCACATGTCACAGATCCCAATCGCTGAGCCTCTGGTTGAAGTCAGACGAGGCTCGATAACTGAATCACGCCATCGCGGACACATTGTTGCGGTCGAACCCGACGGAAACATCGTTGCTTCACTCGGTGCGCCCCACAACGTCACATTCCTGAGATCGTCAGCAAAACCTCTACAAGCATTACCGTTGCTCGTGACCGGAGCCGCCGAGAAATTCGGCTTCACCGATCGCGAAGTAGCGCTTGCCTGCGGTTCACACAATGGCGAACCGATCCATACCGAGGTGGCCGCGTCGATGTTGCACAAGATCGGCCTTGGTCCCGAAGCGCTGCGGTGCGGCGCGCACGAACCCTACGGCCTCCAAGCTGCCGCCGACCTCCAGGCCCGAGGTGAACAGCCAAACGCCTTGCACAACAACTGTTCCGGTAAACACGCAGGCATGCTCGCTGTGGCAAAGCACCTTGGCGCTTCCGTCGAGAACTACGAGAGTCCGGAGAATCCGGTTCAGAAACTGATCGCCGAAGCGGTGGCGCAATTTTCCGGTATTGCAGTGACGGACATGGCCGTCGGCGTCGATGGCTGTGCTGCACCAATTTTTGGAATTACGATTAAGGCAATGGCGCTTGCGTACGTGAGATTGATCTCGCCTCCCGAAAACTTCGATAAAGCAACGCGCGACGCCTGCAAACGGATCGTCAGAGTCATGAATGCGTATCCGGAGCTGATCGGCGGAACTTCGGACCGGCTCGATACTGAGCTCATGCGGGCAGCGCCCGGACGCTTTATCTCAAAGGTTGGGGCGGACGGTGTTTACACGGCGGGGATCAATCCGTGTGAGGCGTGGCCGAAAGGTTTGGGACTCGCGCTCAAGATCGAAGACGGAGACGACAAACGCGCGCGGCCGACAGTCGTGATCGAAGCGTTGCGGCAGCTCGGCGTGTTGCGCGATCAATCGCTCGAGGCCGTTGCTCGATATGCATTCTTTCCAGTGAAGAACCGGCGTGGCGACATCGTCGGCGAGATCAGCGCGTCGTTTTCATTCTATGGCAAGTGAAGCTGAAATAAATCGACCACCACTGCAACGCGACGCTGCTGGTCGAGTGGACGTCGATTCGGTTCCGGACGTGATCGAGTGGTTTCTGAACTTCGATCAGCGCGTCGCGGTCGTGCGACACCCGTCAGTTGAAGAAGTATTTCAATGGAAACAGCAACAGAGCCAGGCGCAGGGCGAAGAAGTGTTCATGTTCCAACGTGCCGAAGATCGTCTCGCCATCGGCATCATTCAAGCCCTTGCGGATAACTCGACGGAGACTAGCCTGCACGCGTGGCTCGGACAACTGCTCGGCGCACTCGACACTGCGGCGAAAGCTAACGAAACGACCTCCGAAGCGTACCAACTCGACTTGCGCAGCGGCGGCTCGATCATCGCGCAGGCAGAGAAGATCCCGTTCCAGCGCGGAAGAACGGAGTTCCTGATCAACTGTTGGATTGAGACGCTCTGCACCGCCGAAGCACGCGTCCTCGGTTGGCTCTACAAAGAATTCTACGGTCACCCCTATGCCCCTTAATTGGTGGCTCCGATCCGTCTAATTCGCGGTTAAATGTATGACACCCGAAGTTCGCACTCTCTTCCCCATCACCGAGCGTTTTATCTACTTCAACCACGCAGCGATCTCGCCACCGCCGCTCCCGACCATCCGCGCGATCGAAGCGCAAATTAAAGACGTTCACGAAAACGGATCGCTCAATTTCCGGAGTTGGCTCGCAGTGAAGGAAGACGCGCGGAAACTGCTCGCAAAGCTCCTCAACGCGCGACCCGAGCAAGTCGCGTTTGTGCGTAACACATCCGATGCACTCTCGACAGTCGCGAATGGAATCAAGTGGAAGCCGGGCGACAATATCGTCACCTTCAGTCGCGAGTTTCCTTCCAATATCTATCCGTGGCTCCGCATCCGCGACGCCTTTGGCGTGGAAGTGAGAATGTGCGAGGAACGCGAAGGCCGCATCGATCTCACGGAACTGGAAAGCCTCATCGACGATCACACGCGCATTGTCGCAATCAGCCAGGTGCAGTATGCCTCGGGCTTCCGCACCGATCTCGCGCGACTTGGTCAGGTCGCGCGACGCCACGACGCCTTGTTTGTCGTGGACGCTATCCAGGCACTGGGCGTCGTGCCGGCGGATGTCGAAGGTGAATTCATTGATGTCGCTGCCGGCGCGAGTCACAAGTGGCTGCTGGCGCCGGAAGGAGTTGGCTACCTGTATCTGTCAGACCGCGCTCGCGAGCGGATTCAGCCTACCCTGGTCGGCTGGACCAGCGTTCCCAACCCGGACGACTACCTCAACTTCGAACAAGGCTGGAATCGCGCAACGCTCGCGTGGGAGACGGGAACAGGTCCGGCAGCGCTGGTGCACGGTTTCAAGGCGAGCCTTGAGCTCATCCAGAGTCACGGCGTGCCGCAGATCGCGAACTATTTGGAAGAATTGACGGATTACCTCTGTGAACGCTTAGCTGGCAGGAACTACGAGGTCGTGAGCTCGCGAGCTGCCGGCGAGAAGTCTCAGATTGTTTGTATCAGACATCGAGGTGGCCTCTCTTCGATGGAGCTTTATCACCACCTGCTCCAACGACACATCGTCACTGCGCCACGCGGTGATCGCCTTCGCATTGCTCCGCATTTTTATAACACCGCGGCTGAAGTAGACCAGTTTGCCGCAGCCCTCCCTTAAAGAGCGAGCGATTATCGTTCGATTGTACTGTCACTCTTGTACGAAACGTGTACAGGCCCGCCTGGCTATGTTTTTTTGCGTACAAAGCTTTTAGCGGCACTGACTTACGAAATCCCAGTAAAAACGGAAATCGGCCTTATTGAACGGTTCGAGTGGCTTATTGGCACAGTCATTGCCAAAGAGGAGAACAGAACAAGAAGGGTAGATAAGGGTAAATCGGGTCAGGCTCTAAAAACTGCGGTGAGTGGAGGCTTTGGGGGAGGCATCCTCTCACAGTTATAAAAGCAGGTGTTGGCTCTTTCGGGGGAACGGAGTGACGCTTGTGACGCAGTTGAAAGGGCAATAATAGCGGAGCTGCTGATTGACGCCCTGACGAGGCTTGGGGGAGCCTCCCAGGAAAGGTCAGCAGCCCGCAATTTTTTTGGCCCGGTCTTTATTGGCCGCGGGTTTTCACAGGTTAACACGGACTAGATCGGCGTTAATCTGCGAAATCCGCGGCTAATTTCTTTCTCGGAGTAATCGAGCCGGATCGGTTTCAGGCGTGAGCTCGTCCAGGTTGAGTCGTAACATTCCACCGGCATCGGAATAGGCAGTCGCTTCTTTGTGCTGTGAGCGACGATAAGAAAACAGCAGCCCACCGATTAACCCACCCAAACCCAAACACGCGAGGGCCGCGTAGCCTGATGCTTTCATTACGGCGACCAGAACACCGAGCGTCGTGTTGATGTAGCGCTTCTGAGCTTCCTTGTAGATGTTGGGATTGTCTCCCAGCCACTGGACCACCTGTTCGTATTTCACCTGATCGATTAGCTGTTTGGCGCTCGCTTCATCCGACGCGTCAAACACGAAGACGGAATAGTTTCCGACGCGACGATACGCACTTGGAGCTGGTTGGCCCAGTTTCCACAGTTCCTGGATGCGGGCGATGATGCGTCGATCGTTATCGGTGGCAAGTTGTGGAGTATTGAATTCGACGATCAGGAGCTTGCTTGGACCATAAGTCGCGAGGGCTGCATCCGCATTGCCGTCTGCCTCAATCGCAGAGAGGGCCGGTTGCTGTAAGACTGCCAATGAGCGAAAGCTCTTTAAGTAAACGGCGTTCTTTTGAGCTTCTTCCGGATTCGGAAAATGCTTTATTAGGACGGGAATATCGCCTTCACCCTTATCGATCGTCTGGCTGAAATCCTTTGCAAACGCATCGAGTGTCGTTTCGTCTGCGCCCTTCTTATTACGAATGTTTACTACCGTGGTGCCCCTGAAGAATCCGATGTAATCCCCGGCTTTGAATCCCGCTGTGCCATAGTCAGGCTTTATCTCCAGACCTGGATTCTTTGCTCGTTCCGAGGCCGCAAACAGGCTCATCAATTGATAGGCTTCTGCTTCCTGATGAAAGCGAAAGATCTCCACCGTGACTCGGGCCCCATTGTTTCCCAGGTATTCCGTTGTCCATGCCTCCGCAAACAAGTCTTCAGGTTTACGTGTAGATAGAGGCGCGGACTGCTTGAACTTGGCCACCTGTTGGGACACCGCCGGAGGTGATTGCGACCTTGCAGAGTCAGCAAACAACGTGACTAGAAAAAGCAATGAAATGAGTACACTCGAAAAAAAACGCAAAACGACGACTCCTCGTGCGGCCAACAGTTCTATTTAGAAACCGCTAAGGCTTTGATGTTCCCGGCAGCGGATTGGGCAGCACTCTCTCAGTTTAATGCCAGCGTCTCAGTTCCCGCAAAAGAAGGTCGGCGTAGTGACGGGGACTACTGATGTTGTGCAGGACGATGGAACCGCCAATTTCGCTGGCGTTGTCGATGATGATGTCGCCAAAGCCCATCAGGCGCTGCGGGATACTGGCTGAGACAGTCACGTCCTGAACTTTGCTCAGCGGGATGTTTTTGGTGGTGCGGGCGATCAGGCCGGTATCGATTTGGAGTTTGGAATCGGTGACAGTGTACTTAACCATGTTTCGGCGCAGATGGTAGTACGCCGGGATTAGCAGCAGCGCGAGTGCGAGCAGGATCGAGATCCAGGCCGGCATACCTAGCCAGGCGAGGAAAAAGACGAGTGCGATGCCTGCCAGAACTGAGAGCACGTAGCCGGCTTTGATGAAGATCATCGTCGGGCGGACTGTGAACACTGTCTGCTCGAGATCGGTTGTGCCGTTGTAATCGAGCGCATGCGATTGCATTCGAGCGATTCGGGTCGCTTCCGGGTCGTTTACCGCAGCCCCGCAATTCGAGCAGAAACGGACGCTGGGGGTTACGTATGCTCCGCAACTGGAACAGGTCATTGCATTAATATCCTCACTCCGCGCCACCATGCTACACCACGCCCGCAGAATACAAAACGAGACCTCGCAAAAGAAGTTTCACGCAAAGGCGCAAAGAAAGACGCAAAGCCGCAACAGGTGGGATTCCTCTGCGCCTTTGCGTCTACTTTGCGCCTTTGCGTGAAACTGTCTTACTGGCTGACGAGCTGCAAACGACCGTCCGGGAGACGGGTCATGAAGACGCTGCGTTCGTACACGTTGAGTGGGGTCGGATCTTTTTGTTGGGCGGCGGCGAGCTCGTCTTTACTAAGCGCTGCGGCGCCGGCGGCTGCCTGCGGATCGCGAATCATGCTGTAGCGGTTTCCGATGCGACGCACGTATTCCCGCGTCTCGCTGTAGGGCGGGACCTGATACCCATACTTCATCACGGCGCCCTCTCCGGCGTTGTAGCCCGCCAGTGCGAGACGGACGTCGCCCGAAAACAGATCCAGCAGGAAACGCATGTAGCGCGCACCGCCTTCAATGTTCTGCTTTGGATCCCAGATGTTCGTCACGCCGAAACGGCTAGCCGTCGGCGGCATTAGCTGCATCAGGCCGCGCGCGCCTTTGTAAGACATTGCGCGAGCCTTGAAGCTCGACTCCTGGTGCATGATGGAATAGAGGAGCAGCGGATCGACGGAGTTGCGTTTGCCGGATTCGATAATGAACGTGTCGATATCGGAGTTTCCGGTGGTGAACCCACCGAGTGACGGATTGCCCGGCAGGCTTGTCAGGCTGGTCAGACGAACGAGGCGTTTAGGCTGCCTGGCAGGTTCGACTTTCGGGGATTGAATCTTGACGGCGTTGGGGAAGTCGAAATTATCGACCTGATAGGTCTGTGCCGCCGCAGATACGGCGCACAGCATGAATATGGCGAAAATGAAGCCAATCCTTCGCACGTCTGAATCCTACCACGCTGCCCAACATTTGCCAAGATTGTTGAACACGCACGGTTGTCCAGCCTATTGACAGGCGTTGTAACATAAACACGTTTTACGAAAGTACCTCACTTTCAACCATTAACCGCGCGCTTCTGCGCGCCTCACAAAGGACGAAAACAA
>Ga0070699_100003917_pt1 | contig 13146 bp, 7 predicted proteins | sample KBSK1503metaG_FD_65473 | JGI IMG/M metagenome (GOLD analysis project Ga0070699, IMG submission 65473) | Corn, switchgrass and miscanthus rhizosphere microbial communities from Kellogg Biological Station, Michigan, USA - KBS K1-50-3 metaG | ecosystem: Host-associated > Plants > Roots >...
CGAAGGCGCCGATCAGCGCGTGCGAGGAGCTCGTCGGGAGGCCCCAGCGCCAGGTGATCCAGTCCCACGTGAAGGCCGAGGCGAGGCCGGCGAAGACCAGTGGCCGGTCGATCACCTCGGGGTTCACGACGCCCTTCCCAATGGTCGTCGCCACCGCGACGCCGAAGCCGAAGGCGGCGACGAAGTTGAAGAAGGCCGCCCAGGCGACGGCCGCGCGCGGCGTCAGCACGCGCGTCGACACGATCGTGGCGATCGAGTTCGCGGCGTCGTGGAAGCCGTTCATGAAGTCGAAGGCGAGAGCGACGCCGATCAGCAGGATGAGGACGAGCATCCGCGCGCGGTGGGGCGGTCAGGCGTACTCGAGGGCCACGCCCTCGATCACGTTGGCGACGTCCTCACAGCGGTCGATCGCGTTCTCGAGATTGTCGTAGATCTCCTTCCACTTGATGACGTGAATGGGATCCTTGCTGTCGTGGAAGAGCCGCGCGACGGCCCGGCGCAGGAGCTGATCGCCCTCGTTCTCGAGCCGGTTGATCTCGGTGCAGTGGGCGATGAGCGCTTCCCGGTGGCGCAGGTCCCGCAGCCCGCGCACCGCGTCGCCGAGCGCCTTCACCGACTTGACCAACACGTCCGCGAACGCGCGCGCCTCGGGCTCGATGGTGCGCAGCTCGTAGAGCCAGATGCGCTCCGAGGAGGCCTCGATCAGGTCGAGCACGTCGTCCATGCGCGAGATGAGGCGGTGCATGTCGTCGCGGTCGATCGGCGTGATGAAGGTCTGATGCAGCCGCTCGATCACGGCGTGAGTGATCTCGTCGCCCTGGTGCTCGACCGTCTTCACGCGTTCGGCCTGCCGCTCGAGGTCGACGTCCTTCGCGAGCATCTCGGCGAGCAGCGCCGCCGCCTCGCGCGTGCGGTCGGCGTGCTGCTCGAGGAGGTCGAAGAACTGCTCGCTCCCGCTGGCGGGAAGTAGGCGGGAGAGGAACCCCTGCCGCGGCGCTCCGGTAGCCATCCTGCCGCCGGGCCCCTATCACAGCCGCCCGCGCGTCTCTAGCGAATCGGCCCCGGCCGGCGGTCGGACCGCCAAGCCCTCGCTGCGCGGCTTGACTGGCGACGCGCGCTCGGCAAAGAGGGGGCCATGGTACGCCGGGGCGGGGAGGACTCCTCGGGCGAGGGGACGTCCTGGCTGGTGCTCCGCCACACCCCCGCCGAAGGGCTCGGGCTGCTCGCCAACCCGCTGCGCGATTTCGGAATTCACCATCGCTACCTGGATCTGCCGCGCGGCGAGTCGCTGCCGCGCGACCTGCGCACCGTCGGCGGGCTCATCGTGCTCGGCGGCACGATGGCCGCCTACGACGCCGCCCGGCATCCCTTCCTCGCCACCGAGAGCACGCTGATCGAACGGACGCTCACCGCCGGGCGGCCGGTGCTCGGCATCTGCCTCGGCGCCCAGCTGATCGCCCAGGCGCTCGGCGCGCGGGTCTACGCGGGCGAGAAGCGGGAGGTGGGCTGGGCACCCGTGACGCTCACCGAGGACGGCATCGACGATCCGCTGTTCGCCGGCTGCGAGCCGACGCTCACCGTCTTCCACATGCACGGCGACACCTACGAGCTGCCGCCCGACGCCCACCACCTGGCGCGCTCTCCGCTCTACGATCAGCAGGCGTTCCGCTGGGGCGATCTCGTCTACGGTCTCCAGTTTCACCTCGAGTTCACCGACACCATGATCGGGCGCCTCGCGAGCGAGTCCGAGTCGCGCGCCTACATCGCCGACGCCGGCGTCGACCCCGACCGCTTGCTCGCGGAGACACCTGGGCACCTGCGCCACCTGGCCGACGTCGCGCAACGGGTCTTCTCGAGCTTCTTCGCGCAGTGCGGGCTCTAGGCGCGACCCAAGACATCTTGGGTCGCGGAACAGAAGCGAGCGTGTGGCGCTCGCGTCACGCGCGACCGCCGTACCGCGGGTGGCGAAGCCAGCGCGGCAGAACAGACACGCACCCTTCGACACATCTCGTCGCGCTCATGTTGTTCCGTTGGCAATTGGGCCTGTCGGCGGCAGCTGCGGAACCGGGCGTGTTCGTCTGCCGCGCTGGCTTCGCCAGCCGCGGCAGGACAGTCGGGCGTGATCCCGACGCAACACCCTCCCGTCCGGTTCGCGACCCAAGATGTCTTGGGTCGCGCGCGCGTCAGCGGAGCACCGCCGTGATCGGCCGCCCGCTCTCCTCGGCCGGCACCGCGCTCCCGTCGAGCCGCCGCGGCAGCCGGAGCCCGAGGAGCGTCGCGATCGTCGGCGCGACATCGACGGCGCTCGGCTCCGGCGTTCCGGTCGGCGCGCGCGCGAGCCGCTCGGAGCCGCCCGTCACGATCATCGGGACCGCGGCCTCGCCCGGTCCACCGTGGTTGCCGAGCATCGACGCCTCGACCGGGTCGAAGGGATCGACGAACTCGTAGCCCGGCGCGGCGACGAGCAGGAGCTCGCCGCTGCGCGGGTGCTGGAGGTGCCAGTCCGCGTGGAGGCTCGCGAGCGAGGGCACGTCGGGGACCGGCAGACGCGCCAGCACCTCGGCGACGCCGGGCACGCCGCGTGCCACCTCGGCGACGCGGGCGAGCCGCTCGGCCGCGTCGCCGAGCTCGGTGGCGTCGCCAGGGAGGCCGTCGGCGTAGACGTGCTCGATGCCACCGTCGGCGACGAGGTGCACGCCGCCGACGCCGGCGCGCAGCAGGTCGCGGCCGAAGGAGATCACGGGATACGGCCGCTCGGGCGTGACGGCCAGGCTCGTGAGGCCGTGGTCCGCGGTGATGATCAGCACCGAATGGCTCCATCGCCCGAGCGCACGCAGCTGGTCGACGAGGCGGCCGATCGCCGCGTCGGCACCGGCGATCGCCCGGCTGCACTCCTCGCTGTCGGGCCCGCGGGCGTGTCCCGTGCGATCGACGTCCGCCAGGGTGACCACGGCCAGGTCGGGCTCCTCGTCGGCGGCTTCCGCGAGCAGCCCCCCGATCGTCGCGCTGTCGAAGCTGTAGCCGGTGGTGGGATCGCGCCCGGCAGGCGAGGCCTGCTCGGGAGACCAGAGCACGTCGGGCGCCCGCTGGCGTCCCGGAACCGCGGAGAAGAGGCGCGCGAGCTTCGCCTTGCCGAACACGCCGGCCGTCACGAGCTCGGGCGACGAGGTCTCGGCCACGGTGAAGAGCGTCTCGACCTCGATGAGCTTCGCGTCGACGATCACCTCGGCGGGCGCATCCGGCACTCGCCGCCAGTACGCGTTGCCGGTGATGCCGTGCGCGGACGGGTAGACGCCGGTCAGGAGCGACACGTGGTTCGGGTTGGTCCGCGTCGGCATCACCGCGTGCGCGGCCGCGAACACCGACGTCCGCTCCGCCTCGCGCGTGACGAGGTCGAACAGCCGCGGCATGTGCGCCGGAGTGGCGAACCGCGCGTCGAGCCCGTCGACGACGACGAGGTACACGTGCGGCCGCTCGGCGGCGGCATTCGCGACCAGGAGCAGCGCCGCGAGGACGAGCAGAAGCGGTCGCATCCGCCGCGTGTAGACCGTCGCGGCGTCAAAAGCTAGAAGCCCCCTGGTGCCGCCTGCGCCGCCGTTTCTGACGATGACCGGCACGGCGCCGCTCGTGCTGGTCGCGCCGCACGGCGGCCGCCGGGATGCGGCGCGCCGCCCGTGGGGCGCGGCGCCGCTCAAGGTGAACGATCTCCACACCGCCGCGCTCACCGCCGAGCTCGCCGCGGCCACGGGGGCGAGCGCGATCATCAACTCGGCGGCGGATCGAAACGACGTCGACCTGAACCGCGTGAGCGCGGCGCACGAGCGTGCGCCGTGGTTCCTCGAGCGGCTGGCCGACGTGCTCGCGGCGACGCTCGCGCGCCACGGTCGCGTCACGCTCCTCACGGTGCACGGCTGGAACGTGATCCAGCCCGCCGTCGACCTCGGTCTCGGCTGCACGCCCGGTGCGGACCCGTTCGCGGTCGGCCCCGACGCGGCGGTGTCGCCCGGCTTCGCGGCGACGGCCCTGCGGGCGCTGATGGGCGCGTGCACCCGCCGCGGGATCGCGGCGACGGTCGGTGCCCGCTACCCGGCGCGGGCCCGCGAGAACCTCCTCCAGCTCTTCACGCGGCGGTACGCGGGCGACGGCCGCGCGCTCGTCGCGGCGCTCGCCGCGATGGCGCCGGCGGTGGATGCCGTGCAGCTCGAGCTCGGCATCCCGCTGCGCTGGCCGGGCCCCTGGCGCACGGGCTTCGTGGAGGCATGTCGCCAGGTGCTGCCGTCGATCGGCGCGCGCGGGAGCGTTGCGGCCGGCGAGGAGCCGGCGGTCGCGGGAGCCGTGAGGGCGCCGGTTGTGTGCCGCCTCCAGTTCGCCGGCTCGCCGTTGTCCGGGCTCGCCGCCGTGGGGTCCGACGGCGGTGCGCGGCTCCTCTTCTTCCCGAGCGACGGCGGGCTCTTCCTCTTCACCGGCGAGCGGGCCGGCGGGCTCGCCGTCGCGGCGGCGGGTTCGGGAGCCATGACGGTCTGCTACGCTGGTCCCCTCCTCCGCTTCCCCGACACCCTACCGTTCCTCGACCTCGAGCGCGGCCTGGCGCGCGGACGGATCGTCGAGGCGGACGTCCGGCTGACGTTCACACCCGCACACCCCGGTGGCGAGGCCGGCGACTTCGGCTCGGTCGCAGGAACGGTGGCTCTCGACGGCAGGCGGGTCGACGTCTCCGCCACCGCTTTCGCGGAGGACGTGGAGCACGCCGCCCCCTGGCCTCGACTCCGCGCGGCGCTCCAGCTCGACCGCGCGACGGCGCTCAACGTGACCGTCGGGCTCGCCAAGGGGGAGGCGACGGGCTTCCTCTGCCGCGCCGGCCGCCACGTCGGCGTGGTTACCGCACACGCCAACCTCGGACCTCCACCGTCCCCGCTCGGGCGCGTCACGCTCGAGGTGGAGCTCGCGGGCGGCGAGCGGCTCCGTGTGGAGACCGCCGCCGTGCACGAGCTGCCTGTCGTCCGCAGCCGCGGGCCGTCTGCGGTGCGCGTCGTGTTCGCGGCCTGTGCGGTCGACGGAGGCGGGGCGCCCGCGGGCTGGTGCGAGGCGGGAGGCATCTGAAGCCGCGACCGCGTACAGCAAGCCAGCTTCCTGGACAGATGCGCCGTCCGACGTGATTTGCGCCGTTTGACCGCGTTGGCGCGGCCGCGAGACGAGACCGGTGCCGAGAGGCCGAGGCCCGAGGGACCAGCGGCCGACGCCTCGTGCACGGATGCCGGCTCGTGCGTCGGCGCGACCGGAACCCCCTCTCCTAGGCGCATCGGTGCCCGATTCGCGTGGCACCCCCCTTGCTCTCCGGGGGGCGGCCCGCGGTCCTCTGAAATGTCACCCCCGCACCCGTCACGACTTCGGTACTCGTGTCGCGTCGCGCTGGCGCTCGTCGCGCTCCTCGCCATCGGCGCGTCGCGGGCGACGGCCGCCTCCAAGACGAGGATCGCGGCGATAGGCGATCCCGCCCCGGGGGGAGGCGTGTTCGCGGGGCCGAGCTTCTCGGGCTGGACCACCGCAGCCGGGGACGGCTGGATCGCGTTTCGCGGCAAGATCACCGGCGGGACGACGAGCGAGGCCATCATCGCGGCCCGGGAGACGGCGCCCCGGACGGCTGTGCAGGTCGCCAGCAAGGGCCAGAGCGCCCCGGGGGGCGGAAAGTTCCAGCAGTTCTTCGGACGCCCCGCGGTGAACGCTCGTGGCGACGTCGCGTTCTATGCGCTCGTGAACGACCCGAGCCTGTCCGACGATCCGTCGCTGCCGACGCCGGCCGGCGTCTTCCTCTTCAATGCCGCGACCCGGGTCGTCACCCTGGTCGCCCGCTCGCGGCAGGTCGCCGACGCGGGCCTTCTCGACATCGCTCAGTCGCTCGATCCCACCGCCGACCCGAACGCAATCGACCTCCCGCAGCGGACACCGGCGCTCAACGACCTCGGCGACGTGGCGTTCCTCTCGGCGGTGGTGCCGTCGAGCGATGGGCCGTCGAGCGCGATCTTCCTGCGGCCCTCGGGAGGCGATCTGTCGCCCGTCGTCAGCGTCAATGACGCGTTCGATAGCCGCCAGTTCCTCCGCCTCGGGCCGCCGGCGTTGAGCGCGTCGCGCCAGCTCGTGTTCCACGGCGCGGTCGGCAATGCCCTCGATCCGAGCGACCCGGGAACGGAAGGCATCTTCGCCGCGACCGGCACCGCCGTCTCCCTTCTGGTGGGGGAGGGACAGCCTGCAACCTGCTTGAACGACGACCGTCAGATCACCGCCTTCGCCGATCCGATCGCGGTGAATGGCGGCGGGGACATGGTGTTCGTCGCCTCACTGTCTCCGACGGGCGGGCAGTCGACCGCCGACAGTGTGGCTGCCGTGCTTCGGTACCGGGCTGGCAAGGTGCAGACGATCGCTTGCCCCGGCCAGCAGTTCGGCCACTCCTGCGACCCCGGCGCACAGCCGCCCGCGGGCACGCTCACCGACTTCGTCCTGAGCACGGTCGGCGGCTCGGTGCCGGCCGCGCCGGCGCTCGGCCCGGACGGCACCGTCACGTTCTTCGCGTCGCTCGACCGGCACAAGAGCGAGGCCATCGTCAGATCCGACGGCACCAGCGAGTGCGTGCTCACCAAGCTCGGCGGCGCGGACGCCGACCCGGCCCCGACCGGCGGCGTCTATGCGGCGGCCGCCTCGGCGCCGGCGGTGGACGCGGTCGGTGGCGTCGCATTCTTCGCCCGCATCTCGGGTGGCTCGACGATCGAAGCGATCGTGTACCGGCCCGGCTCTGGCAGCGGGAGCACCGTCGTCGTCGGCCAGGCAGCACCGGACAGTGGCTTCTTCGCAGGACCGGCCTTCTCGGATCCCGCCATCAATGACGCCGGCGACGTCGTCTTCCGCGCCTTCGTTGCGGGCGGCCCGAGCAGCGTCGGCATCTTCCGCGCACACGGCGGACAGATCGACCCGTTGGTCCGGGCCGGGGACCCGTCTCCGCCTGCCGGTGCGCCGTTCTTCGATCTCTCGGGACGCCCGAGCGTCAACGCGGCGGGGACGGTGGCCTTCAGCGCGATCGTCGCGGGCCAGGGACCAGGGATCTACATCTTCGGTCCCGCGGGGAAGCGCGGCATTCTCGGCGGCGATGCCGCCCCCCAAGGCGGGACGTTCGTGGGCTTCGGCCTGAACCCCACCGTGAACGCCGCCGGTATGGTCGCGTTCCGGGCGATCATCCGGTTGCCGAATCGAGAGACGCAGGACGGTATCTTCCTCGCCGGCCCCGCGGACATCCGCCTACTGGCCGCCTCCAAGCGGCCCTCGCCCGCAGGTCCCAACTTCCTCCGGATGCGCGATCCGGTGGTCACCGACGTGCCGAGCGTCTTCTTCAATGCCCCCTTCGGCACCACCCCCCCGGCGATCGGAAACGGCCTCTTCTTCGCCCAGGTGCACGGCCGCGGCCCGGGGATCGACCTGGGCTCGATCGCCGTCGAGGGGAAGACGCAGCTCGCCGACGGGACCACGGTCTCGAAGATCACCGCCTCGCCCGCTGTCGACGGGGCGGGCGACGTTGCCTTCGCGGCGCGCCGCTCGGCGCCCTCGTCGCAGCGCGACCTGGGACCGGCGATCCTCCGCCGCACGGGCTCCAGCCTCGATCTGGTCGTGGCCCGCGACATGCCGGGGCCGATGGGAGGTACGTTCAAAGGTTTCGGGCAGCCGGCGATGGGGGACGCGGGCCACGTCGTCTTCCTGGGGGTGTTCGACCCGCAGCACACCGCCACCCCTGGCTTCTTCGTCGCCACCGGGAAGGGAATCGAGCCGTACCTCCAGACCGGGGAGAAGACGCCGATCGGGGGCCGTTTCCAGTCCTTCAGCTCGCGGGTCGACGCCAACGCGCACGACGAGATCGCCTTCCTCGGGAGCGTCGGGGGCGGCGACGCGCGGCAGGGGCTCTTCCTGGCGTCCCCCACGCAGCTCTCAGGAAATCTCGTCCTCACCTTGAGCGGTCAGGCGAGCGGCCGCGTCGGCCTGCGCGCCTTGCTCAAGCTCGGCCGGATCACCAACGGGGTCGACCCGGTGCACGACGGCGTCACGCTCGCGGTCGGCGATTCGACCGGGCGGGTCCTCTGGTCGAGCAATGTCCCGACCAACGCGCTCAAGCGCCACGGAAATCGTTTCGAGACGGAGGTGAGCGGCCACCGGGGGCGTCGGGGACTCCACGGGCTTCGCCTCCGAGTCGGCAAGGGGGGGAGCATTCGAGTCGCGGCGCAGTCCCAGACGCTCAATCTGACCGAGCACGGGAAGCGCCGGCCCGTGCCACCGCTGTCCCTCACGGTGCAGATCGGCGACGACAGCGGCACGGTGGTCATTCCCTGCAAGCTTCGCCGCGGCGGCGGCCGCTGCCGCTTCTGAGATCTGCTACACCTCCCCCGAGGGAGGGACGAGGCGACGGCGGTCGAGGGCGCGAGGCTCGCGGTCATCGTGCCGGTGCTCGACGAGGGGGCGCGAATCGCGCGCCATCTCCAAGAGCTCGCGGCCACACCCGGCATCGACGAGGTGATCGTCGTCGACGGGGGCAGCACCGACCGGACGGTTGCGGTCGCGAGCGCTTTTCCCGGCGTCCGGGTCCTGTCGGCTCCGCGCGGCCGCGGCCCGCAGATGAACGCCGGAGCGGTGGCAGCCTCGGGCACCATCCTGCTCTTCCTGCACGCCGACGTGTCGCTGCCGCGCGACGCGAGCGCCTGGGTCGCGCACGCGCTCGCCGACCCGGGCGTCGTCGCGGGCGCGTTCCGAACCTGGACTGTCCCCGACGCCGGGCGGTCCTGGCTCGGGCCGCTGCTGCACCTGGCCGACATCCGCTCGCGCGTCACGCGATTCCCGTACGGGGACCAGGCGATCTTCGTCCGCCGCGAAGCGTTCGCGCGCGCCGGCGGCTTCCCCGATCAGCCGCTGATGGAGGACCTCGAGCTCTCGCGCCGCCTCCGCCGCCTGGGACGGGTCGTGACCGTGCCGGCGGTCGTGCGCGTCTCCGGGCGCCGCTTCCTCGACCGGCCGATCCACGCGACGCTCATCAACCGGGTCCTCCCGATCCTCTATCGGCTCGGGGTTCCGCCGCGCGTGCTGGCCCAGCTCTACGGCGACGTGCGCTGAGGCGCCTCGCCGTCCCCAGCGCGCGAAGTGCTTGCCCTCGGGAAGGGCTCGCGGCTACAACGGCTCCCGCGATGAACACACGGCTCTCCGTCGGGATCGAGACCAACTGCACCGCTCCCCTCCAGCTCGAGCGCGTCGGCATGCGGCTCTTCAAGCTGATGGGCGTCGACTCGCTGCTCCTCCCGGACCACTACCTGAGCTTCGTTCCGCGCTCGGTGTGGAATCCCGCGTCGACTCCCGCAGCCAAGATGGTGCCGTCGCCCGACGCCTTCTTCGACCCGTTCGTCATGATGGGCATGATGGCGGCGCGCTACCGCCGGGTCCGGATCGGCACCGGCGTGACCGAGTCGTTCCGCCGCCACCCGGCGACGCTCGCCCAGGCCTTCGTCACCCTCGATCACCTGACCGGCGGGCGCGCGATCCTCGGCATCGGCAACGGCGAGCGGGAGAACACCGCGCCCTACGGCCTGCCGTTCACCAAGCGCGTCGCGCGGCTCGAGGAGGCGCTGACGATCATCCGCAAGCTGTGGGAGAGCCGGGGCGAGCCGGTCGACTTCGACGGCTCCATCTGGCGGCTCCACCGGGCCCTCTTCACGACGCCGCTCTACGACGGCAAGCCCCCGGCCATCTGGGTGGCGGCGCACGCCCCGAAGATGCTCGGCCTGACCGGTCGCTTCGCCGACGGCTGGTACCCGACGATCAAGATGACCCCGACCGACTATCGCCAGCGGCTCGAGCGCATCCACACCGCCGCCACCGCGGCCGGCCGGAGCCTCGCGACCTTCGAGCCCGCCTCGCAGATCCAGGTGGCGCTCGGTGCCGACCGCAAGCGCATGCTCGATCGGATGCTGAAGGTGCCGGCCGCGGCCGCGTTGTCGATGCTGCTGCCCGGCGCGCTCTGGAGCCGCCATGGACTCGAGCATCCGCTCGGCGCGGAGTTCGAGGGCTTCCCCGACTTCGTCCCCGAGGAGGTGACGCCGGCCCAGATCGAGGCCGCGCAGCGGCGGGCCACCCCGGAGCTGTTCGCCGACGCGCTCTTCGCGGGGCGGGTCGACGACGTGGTGACCGAGGTGCGGGCGCTGGTCGAGGCCGGGCTCCGCCACGTCGTGATCTGGAACATCGGCCCGATCGCCAACGGCGCCACGGCCTCGGACCTCGTGCGGCTCGCGATCCTCGTGCGCCGCCTCAAGCGGATCGCGATCCCGGTCGTGCGGCCGGCGGTGCCGAGCGAGGTGGAGCAGCCGCTGCGGGCACCTGCCTACGGTACGAGCGCGGCCCGCGTGGGCTGATCTCAAGACCCGAGGCAGCGCAGCGTGAGCCGGTCGGCGTCGCGCTTGCCGCTCACCGTCCGCGCCCGTCCCTGGATGATCGCGCTGCCTCCGGTCGGGACGTTCACCCCCGCGAGCGGCGTGCAGGCGCCGCCCGCGACCGCGGGAGAGAACGTCACGACGTTGTTGCGCGTCCCGCCCCGCGTCCCGCCGAGGGTGACGAGCGCATCGAGGATGGCCCCTGCGTTCGCGCGTTCCACCGCAGATTTCGCGACCGGTGTGGGTCGCCCGAGCGCGTAGGAGCCGACCGCGTCGGAACTGCACGCCGGCAGGCCGGCATCGCTCACGTCGAGGCAGATCGCGACCCGGAAGGTGCAGCTGCCGTTCACCGCGCCGTCGCCGTCGCACAGGGAATCGCCGTCATGGCAGCGCTGCATGTTGCTCACCCGGCCGCGTCGGTCGCGGAACGGCGTGTTGGTGGGGTTCACGACCTGCCATTCGACCACGCAGTCCGTGCCCGCCGCCCCACCGCCCTCGACCAGCGCGGCGAAGCTCGTGGCGGGGAGCAGGGCGAACGTGGAGAAGCCGGTGATGCCCGCGGCGTGCGCGGTATGCGCCGCCGTGTCGACCATGGTGTCGACGAAGGGCGTGTAGCTCGTCCCGGTGCAGGGGCCGTTGGCGCCGCAGTCGCCGTTCTCGGAGCACGGCGCACCGCCCATCGTGCACGTGCCCTTGTTGAAGGAGGCAATGACGAGCCCTTCCTCCGCACTCGAGCCCGGCGCGATGCCCGCCGCGGTCAGCTCGGCCGCCGTGTAGGCGATCGTCAGCTGCGCGCTGAAGAGCCCGGCGAGCCCGCGCTGCAGCGTCACGAAGAAGGGCAGCACGCCCGGCGTCCCGACCGTGATCGTCGGGCCGGGCGGCACGTCGGCGTCGGCCGCGAGCGGCGACGTGCCGAGGATCGAGCGGCCGGCCGTGAGACGCGTCGCGACCGCGTTGGTGACGAAATCGACGACGACGTCGGGCGTCGGCTCGGACGCCGCGAGCGCCCCGCCCTGGTCGACCGTGCGCGCGAAGAAGTGCGCCGACGAGGCGCCGGTCGGAACCTCGATGTTCTGGACGGGGTTGAAGTTCTCGGGGGTGGTGAAGGTGAAGGTCCCCGGGGGTCCGCTCGCGACGATGTCGGCGAACCAGGCCATGACGGCGTCGAAGATCCCCAGGTTGCCGACGCGGATGCCACGCTCCAGCGTCGGGAAGGCGTTGCCGGCGAGCAGGAAGTCGTCCAGGCGCGCGAACTCCGGCACGAAGGTGAGGGTTCCGGGGGAGGTGCCGATGCTCGCCGCGTGCGTGGCGGGGCCGTTCTGGAGGAGCGCCGCGGTGGCGGTGCCGGCGGCGGCGTTCGCGTGGAGCATGCCGGGCGTGGCGAAGTTGGCGATCGGGAGGACGATCGGGCTCTGGTGCAGATTCTGCACGAAGGGGTCGAAGATCGGCAGCCCCGCCGCGGCCGCGAGCGCCTCGTTCGCGGGGTTCGGCACCACCTGGTCGCCGAAGTCCTCCACCTGGATCACGTTGCGCGGCGCGCCGGCGACGGGGTCGAGCAGCAGGCCCGCGGAGTTGACCCCGTCGGCCGGGTCGATGATCGTCTGGGTGAAGTTCGCTGCCAGCGAGAACTGGTCGGCCACGTTGGCCGGGTCGAGGCCGAGGATCCCGTCGACCAGCCCCATCGCCCCGGCGCCGATCGACGAGTTCAGGAAGAGCTGCGTGTTGAGGCCGCCGCCCGTCGCGTTCAGCAACGCGGCCTTGAGGTCCGGCTCGATCGGCACGAATCCCGACCCCATGAGCCCGCCGAGCGAGTGGCCCATGTAGAAGATGTTCGTGTCGTCGAGCGTGGTGCCGAGCGCGATGTCGATCGTGTGCCCGTGGAGCAGGCGCACGAGCGACAGCAGGTCGGCATAGGTCTGCCGGAAGTTGTCGCGCACGCCGAGGAAGTTGTGGAACGCCTGGAAGAAGCCGAGGTTCACGCTCAGGAAGCCGGTGTTCGGGTCGTCGGCGAAGCCGTCGGGGATCGCGGTGCCGCCAAAGTTGTTCTTGGTGTCCTGCGGGCAGGCCGCGCCCGGCCCGCAGTTCCAGAAGCGGTAGCCGTGCTGGGCGGCGTCGATGCCGATGGACGCAAAGCCCTTGGCGGCGTCCAGCTCGCCGAAGGCGATCACCAGGTCGCGCTGGCCGCCGAGACCGTGCTGCTGGATGACGACCGGCCAGCCTGCGGCTGGTGGCGTCCCGCTCGGGACGACCACGGTGAACGGGATCTGCGCGGTGTCGATCACCACCGGCTGACCAAGGCCGTCGTGCGTGAAGCGCTCGTCGGTCGTCTCGCACGGCGTCACGCACGAGATGAAGCTCGGCGGCAGCGGCAGGTCGCCGAACGGCCCGTCGCCGTTGGGATCGTGCGTCTGGAAGCGCGGGCTCCCGTAAAAGCCGGTGGCGACGGTGGCGACGTGCGGCGGCGGTGAGGCGCCGAACAGGTCCGTCAGCCGCGCGGGCCCCTGGAAGACGAGGCCAGGCTGGCTCGAGAAGTCCGCGGTCGGCACGGGGAGCCCCGGCAGGACCGTCGCCTGGATCGAGACCAGGTCGGCCGTGGTCGACTCGGTCGTGAAGACGGTCATCCCGGCGATGGCGGATGCCGCGACGCCGTGTGCCCCGAGCGTCGCGACCACGGGGTCGAAGATCGCGTCCGCGTCGG
>Ga0070699_100003919_pt1 | contig 13139 bp, 15 predicted proteins | sample KBSK1503metaG_FD_65473 | JGI IMG/M metagenome (GOLD analysis project Ga0070699, IMG submission 65473) | Corn, switchgrass and miscanthus rhizosphere microbial communities from Kellogg Biological Station, Michigan, USA - KBS K1-50-3 metaG | ecosystem: Host-associated > Plants > Roots >...
GGCCAGCATCTTCAGCAGCTGCTCTCAGAGCAGACCACCTGGGGCCGGTGGCGAGCAGAGCACCCCAAAACCCTGATGCTCGACGTCGATCCCAGTGATGTGAGGTTCGATCCGTACCAGACCTACTACGGCGAGCCAGACGCCGGCGTGGTCGGGCGCAAGCGGCCTGACGATCGATTGCCGGTGAAGGAGAAGGTGATCGGGGTTCGTCTTGGTGGCGAGGTGAAGGCTTATTCATTCACGGCCCTGGCGCGAGACCGGATTGTGAACGACAAGGTCGGAGGAGTGCCGCTGGTTGTCGTCTTCGACCCAGTTTCTTACTCCGGCGCGGTCTACCGAAGGGATCCGGGCGGAACACTGCTGACCTTCACCGCAGGGTCGACCGGACTTTCGCTCCGGGATGACCGGACGGGCTCGGAATGGGATGGCCTGTCTGGCAAGGCCATGACCGGCAGCGATGCCGGGATGGAACTCGAGCAGGTGCCCATCACGTACAGCTTCTGGTTCGGATGGGTCGACTTCTATCCGAACACAGAGGTGTACCGCTGATTACGCAAGCAGGTCCGTCTCAGGGACCCTCAAATTCCGGTCGGAACAGGCGCTCCCGCAACGGGTTGTGCATGAGAGTGGTCTAGTGAGTCGGTGGCACAGCAGGGTACTCCTGACCGTTGTCCTGTCGATCGTCGCGGTGGTCGGCGTCCTCGGCTACCGGCATTTTCAGCCGACTTCCTCGCAGTCGGCGACCACTCTTCAGCTGGCCCGGCTCGACGGGCCTGGAACCAGAAGCCTTGCAGACTGGCGTGGAACCCCAGTGGTGGTCAATCTCTTCGCCTCGTGGTGCCCGTCCTGCCTTACTGAGATGCCAGCTTTCGAGCGAGCGTCTCATGAGTACGCCGAGCGGGTGGTCATCGTCGGCGTCGATAGTCAGGACACCTCGGCCGATGGACTGAGACTTGCACGCGAACTGGGGATCACGTATCCGTTGCTGATCGACACAAGCCACGCGGATCTCTATGCGCTTCTTCAGGGCCAAGGCATGCCGGTGACAGCGTTCATAGGTCGCGATGGCACGGTCAGGCGTGTGTACAGCGGAGAGCTCGATGAGGCGCTGCTGCGCCAGTTGATCGATCAGCTGCTCCAGACCTGAGCTAGGTGGCCGTGGATTCGATGGCCGCCGCGGTTTGCCACATCGCGTCAGCAGAGGAACCGGTGACCACTGCCGTGCCGACCGCGGAGTGGACAATCAACAATTGGTGGCCTGAGACAGTCCGGTCTTCCACACCAGAGCCGGCTGGGAACTGACCTTCCAGCCAGCTCACAGTGATTTTCGCACCCGAGGGCGCGGTGTAAGCAACGGTCACGATGTCCGTTGAGGCGATCCGATCCATCCTGGCGCCAACCACTTGCATCCCATCCAGCTGAATCGCGGGCAGCGTCCGACCCGACGCTTGCAGACACCATTGACCAACCTCGGAAGCATCGCCTGATTGGATCTGGAGGGGCTCGGATGAGGCGGTGATTGCGGCCTGTACAGGGTCGGGGTGGGAGAGCACCGACCACCCGACGCCAGCGCCCGCAAACAGGATCGCGACCGCGACTCCCGCGGCAACTACCCGGAGGCGCCCTCGTGTCAGAGAGACGAGTCGCCGCCCTGGAGGCGCTTGCTCCGGCTCCACAGCTGCCAGCCGAAGCTTCGACGTGAGCAGTTGGTGCGCTCGTATCTCGTTCGTGCAATCGGCGCAGTCCTTGATGTGATCGAGCGTGGCCGTGGGCACGTGCTCAGTCTCACCGTCTGCCACGGCGGCCAGGAACTCGCGGTGGGATGCGCAGGCGCTCACTACCCGCCTCCAGCCAGCCTGGACATCACGAGTCGCCGGCCGCGATAGACGCGAGACATGACGGTGCCGACCGGAACGTCGAGGATCGAGGCGGTCTCGGCGTAGCTGAGCTCTTCGACCGCCGTCAGATAGAGCGGGATGGCAAATATCGGTGGAAGTGTGCGAAAGGCTTCCGCGACCCGCGTCAACTCAGCACGCTCGATGACTCGTGCCTCGACAGGGTTCACGTTTTGCTCGTGCGGGCCGGCCGGCTCGATCACGAGCTCCTCGATGGAGACGAGTGCGGGATGCGTCCCAGCGGCGCGGAGGACGTTGAGGTGGATGTTGCGCAAGATTCGAAAAAGCCAGGCCTTCAGGTTCGTGCCGGGCTGAAATCGCCACTGGAATGCGAGTGCCCGGGCAATCGCCTCCTGAGCCAGGTCCTCGGCGGCTTCGCGGTCGCGGGTCAGCGACCAGGCGAAACCGAGCAGCCGGGGCTGGAGTTTCACGATCTGAGTCGCCAGATCGCCCTCTGCCTCGGCGCTCCCTTCACTCATCGCGGCGGTGCTCCATGTTCCAGCCGAGAATACCCCGGCCCAGGTGCCCTGGAACCTGACGTCTTGCAATGCCATGGTGGCCATCGCCTGCATAACACGGCCGGGGACGCAAACTTCCCGCCCTAGTGTTCGGCAGCGCCGGTGGTCGGCCTCGCGGCACGGCGAAACGCCTCCATTACTGAGCCCACCGAAGGTCGGTCGTCGGAGGCTGCGCTGACGTGACTGAGAGTGAGGTTTCCCTCGCGATCGAATACGAAGTCACCCCCCATCTGGGCAAGGTCGACTTGCTCTGGACGCCAGATCCTTCCCCGCATGATCAGCCGGACGTAGCCCCAGATGGCGCGCGGTGGTGCGATTGCGCCCAGACCCCGACGCTTGGGCCCGAGGCGCTGATAGCTAAAACGTTCTGGATCGGCGAGCCATAGGAACGGATGGCCCAGGCGGGCGGCGAAGGCTTTGAGATGCTCGGGGCTGGCAAATGAGACCACCGCAATCCGCCCCTGGCCACTGGCAATCTCCTGGTCGAACTCCCGCAACTGCGAGAGATGCTCCTGGCAATAGAGTCAACCGAGGTAGCGGAGCAGCACCAGGATGGTCGGGCGCCCAAGCAACCGGCGCGCGGGGAAGGCTTCGCCGTCGAGCGTCATGAGGTCGAAGCCGAGGTCGATCCGCACTGGAAACATGATGCTTTGGTCCGCGCACCGATATGTGATCCGCGTCACAGAGGAGCACGCGCTCAGGCGCTGAAATCGAGGATGCAGGACGGGTGTTCCACTGAGATCGTCATCGCCAGAGCAGCGGAGTCGGCCGTCCTGGATGGAGGACTCGGATACATCTTGCTGACCGCCGTCAAACAATCAGGCTTGGAGGAGAGCTAGTGAAAATCACGATCCAATACTTCGAGGGTTGCCCTCATTGGAAACTCGCTGACGAACGCGTTCTAGGTGTTCTAAGAGCGCTCAGCAGGGATGATGTGGTTCTTGAGCACCAGTTGATCGACTCCCCGCAGACGGCGGAGCTGGTCGGGTTCCGCGGTTCACCCACGATCCTGATCGACGGCCGCGATCCCTTCGCCACGGGCGGCGAGCCGGTAGGAATGACGTGCCGGGTGTACCGAACCGACTCGGGAGCTCAGGGTGCGCCAACTGAAGCTCAACTGCTGAAACTGCTTTCGCGAGATCTGCACACGTGACCGCGCTCAGGAGTCACCTCTCCCGAGGAGCTGAGGTAGTCGGTTTGATGCGCGGGCGGTCGAGAAAAGCGACGCTCGCGCATCGATAGCAGGTAATGGCCGGACAATCCGGCTCATCGCAGAACGCGCATGCCTCAATGGCGGTTCCGCATCTGGAACACTTCCTGGCTGTGATGGTCTGCCCGGTCATTTCCCCTCTCCTGCAATTCGAACCGCATCACTCTGCAAAAGCAACCCCACGAGACGGCCGTCCGAGGTGGTGATCGGGGAGCTTCCGAGCATGTGCTTGGTCATGGACTCGGCCATCTGCTTGATGGCGACGTAAGGCCGAAAGGTACTCGGCCCAGGCCGCATGGCCTGCTCCATCGTGAGTTCGGGATCTTTGTCGAGCTCTTTGGACCTCAACAGGCCAAGGACAACACGCTCCTCGTTGATTACAACGACCGCATCCCAATCCGCCGCCAGCACACGCTCGCGAGCGTCGCCAAGTCGTTCAGTGAGCCGGGCGGTCGGCACGTCCCTGCGCGAGACCTCGCCAGCCCTTGGATGCGCCGCGTTGGTTCCTTCGGTGCGAAGCCCTGCGGCCATCCAGTCCAGCTTGCCGGCCACGTAGTCGTAAACCTCGGCGAACCCCAAGCTCTCGAGCCGCCACGCGGCCCTGGGCGACATGTCTCAAGCAGTGTCCCAGCAGTACACAATTACCGGTCGCGCACGGTCGAGGATGCGGACCGCCTCGGTTTCCAGGCGCCTGAGGGGAAGATTGATCGCTCCCGGAAGATGATCCTCCTCGTACTCGTCCGCAGGGAGCACCTCGACGAGCTGGGCGCCGCGTTCGACAAGGTTCTGGACTTGGTTGCGATCGATCTCGGTAGGCATCTCAGTGCTGCTCCGTGATCAGTGGGTGTGGGCGGCTATCGAATTTCTCGCTCAGTTCGTTAACCGCCGAACCCGTTCCCTGTTTGACCCGCATTCGGGCAACAGTTCCGAACATCGCTGCACCCCCAGTCATGGCCGATCTGCGATCCGCACAGTCTGCACTCAGGGCCAGCTCGCGAATTGTGACGTGGCGCACAAAACCTTAGGCGGTCGAGACGGTACTGGGTTGTACCCGCAATACGGGTTGTAGGCATGGTTGAAGTCGAATTGGTTGTGAGACGAGAACCGTTCCGTGACGGCCATCACATCGCCACCCGGGGAAAGGTCGAGCATCAGGCCACCGAAGATGGCGGTAGCGCACGAGCAGGTGAGCGACGAGCTGATGGCGCGAGCCGGCCGCGCTCGGGTACCCATCGCTTTGAGCATCGTTCACAGCAGCGCTCTTCTGCGCGAGGGTTTGGGAGACCTGCTGCGGCACGCTGATGTGCGCATCGAAGGCCTCTTCGCAGGCGCGGCAGAGGTCCGGTCAAAGCCACCGTTGGCCACGGCCATGTCCAGCGGACGGACCCACGTTTACAGAGTCTGCTCGGACTGCGGCGCCAGGAGTTCGGATCGTTGGCAGCAGACGCAAATGGCATCGTCACGGTAGCAATCTCACGAGTTGAGGTTTTCGCTGCACTCGCTGCAGCGCGCCGCGATGGCCGACTTGACGCGGCGTCATATGATCAGGCAAAGACGGAGGCGCACAACCTACTAGCCACAATAGGAATCCTGGACGTTGACACCCCTCTCCTGGAAAACGCCTCCGAATTGGCGGAGAGTAGAGCGCTGCGCGCTTATGACGCCGTCCAACTCAGTGCGCTGCTGACGGTGGAGAATCAAGAGTTGGTGTTCGCGTGCTGGGATGACGATCTCAGGGCAGCGGCCGTAGCTGAAGGACGGGACCTGTATCCGCCCGATGCGTCCATCGCGTAACGGCGAAATTTATACCGTCCGCGCGGTTTCGGCTCAGCCATGCCAAGTGGCTCCATCGGTCAATTGATTCAGAACTGATTCAAAACTGATTCAGAGCATGCACCAGGCGCTGCGAGCGGCCGCCCATGTTGAGATCAAAATTTGGCTCCGGAGCGGGGATTCGAACCCCGAACCTTGCGGTTAACAGCCGCCTGCTCTACCGTTGAGCTACTCCGGAACGGGCCCGTTGAATTCTATGCGGTGCCCGTCAGGAGCCGCCCTGCGCGGTAACAGACCGTCAAGAAGGATCCGCGATGTCGCGCTCGAGGGCCGCGAACTGCAGCTCGACATCGTCGTCGACGGGCCCAACCCCCACGCCCGGCCCCGTCGAGTCGAGCCGCAGGGGCTCCAACAATCCTTCCTTCACCAGCCGGTCGATCGCGCTCGCCCGCGCTTCCATGCCCTCCGTCCTCTGCTCCGCCTGCGCCAGGGCGGCGGTGAGCTCCGCGAATTCATTCGACACGCCCGTCACGGCCTCCTTGATCTGGATCTGAGCCTCGGCCGCGTTGTAGCGCGCCACGATCACCTCCTGGCGCGCCACGAATTCGTCCACCTGGTTGGCCAGGCGGCGTTCCAGCATACTCAGGTTCGTCTCGTCGCTCTCAACCTCCGCCAGCTGGGCCTCGAGCGCCTCCAGCTCCAGCGCCACCACGTGCCGCCGCCGCAAGCACAGCCGCGCCGTGTCGGCATGGCCGGCAACCAGCTCGGCGCGCGCCTCGTCGAGAATCCGCGACAGCCTGACCCGGTCTTCCAGCGCCCGACCCTGCAACCGCTCCTTGGACGCCGTCACCTGGTTCATCGCCAGCCCCACCTGCGCGAGCAATGCCCGCTGCTTGGATTGAGCGCTGACGTATGCCGTCCGCGGATCGGCCGCGGGCGCCAGCGCCGCATTGAGACCAGCCCTCAAGCCGGCTGCGATCTGGCCGAGTATGCCCACCTGACCTGTCCCCCGAAACGCCGGCTCACGAACGGACACGGCGCTGCGCGGACGCAGGCGCAGGCGCAAGCCTGGCCTTCAGCTCCTCGAGCGCCGAGGGCGTGCCCTGTGATGCGCGGCGGAGCCTGTCGCGCTGGATCCGGAAGTAGTAGTTGCCCAGGAAGCCCATCGCGGCCATCACGATCAGCCGCATCAACAGGGTCTTCAGGTCCACGGCGCCATTGGCGAACAGGGCCGTGCCACCCAGGACGAAGCACGCGGTCGCGTACGCGAGCATCGCAATCACCGTGTACGCGGCCTCGATCGCGCGTGGAAAGACCAGCGCAAAGGCGAACACGACCGGGTAGTAGAGGACGAAGAACTGATTGTTGAGCCCGACCGCGCCCGGCCAGAAGACCACGATCGCCGTGATCAGGACCAGGTCCGCAACGCTGGCGGCGATGACCACCGTCCGGTTGAGCGGCCTGCCCATCACATAGCGCCCGTGCAGGAAGAAGTTCATCGCCATCAGGACCAGGAAGAACGGGAACGTGCGCGTCAGCTGGGCGACCGTCGTGGACGTCCACAGCACCAGCACCGCGCCCGCGAGGATCACGCTCCATCGCGCCCACAGGATCACGGACTGCCCGAAGAACACGTCTTCGAGGGCCGCCTGCTCGTGCGACCGGACTTCTTTCAGCGGCTTGTGTTCCATGACTCTCCTCTCACTCCACGCCCGCCGGCGCGAGTTGACGATCGCCCGTGCCAGACGGCAGGTTGGTTTCGCTTGATGCGCTCTCGTGCACGCGTATCGCCTCCGCCCGCCGGTTTGACTCGCTGCGCGCAAACAACGCTCCGCAAACCGCAATCGCCGCGATCATCAGCAACCTCGTGAAGACGGCCGGGTACTCAGCGCTGTCGGCGGTGCTCAGGCACACGATTCCGTACACGACCACCACACCCGACGTGTAGAGCGCCGTCAGCACCGGCGGGAAGGCGACGGACAGCCCGAGCACCGCCGCGAAGTAGAAGACGAACACCGGCGAGCCGTAGCCGCCCTGCGAGATGACCAGCGTGGTCACCACCGCCAGGTCGGCCGCGCTGGCGGCGAACACGACCCGGTCGATGGCCGGATGCCCGCGCAGCAGCTGGACGTGCAGGTAGAAGTTGCCGAACGCCAGCATGATGATCGCCGCCAGCTGGAGCTGCAGAAGCCCGAGGCTCTGCGGCACCCAGAAGGAGAGGACCAGGCCGGTCGCGATCAGGATCCATCGCGCCCAGACGATGACGGCCTGGCCGTAGAAGAGATCCTCGCTCGTCGCGCCGCCGATCCACGAGCTCAAGCCTTGGCTCGGCGCCGGCGGGGGTTGAACCGGCGCCTGAGCCAGGGCTGGGCTGTTCAAATGCGAGGCCGTCCAGCGACGGCCGTCCCACAACCACCTGCCATCGGGGGAAAGCAGCGGGCTGGTGTCCACACGCTTGTCGGCATCAGCGGCGGCCGATCGAGCCGGCGGCCACACCGCCAGGACATCGTCCGAACACGCGGCCCGGGCAGCGGCAGCCGCCGCGGCGAAGTCGGCCCCGTTCGCCTGCAGAGCGGCCGCAGCCCGTGCAGCGACTCGGCATCTCGCGTCATCGCCGCCGAACGTCGCCGTGGTCCATTTGAACCACTGCTCTTCTCGATCGACTCCGGCGTCATCGGTTGCCATCTTTTCCATCTCCTGCCGGCCCCGCCAATCGCGGCGGCCCAATCTCTGCTTTGATCCGATTGAGCTCGTCGTCGATCTCAGCTCCGCTCGTAAGTCGCGTCAGCTCCGCTTCCACGTAGTCGCCGCCGCCCATCGGCTGCAGCGCTCCGAGGTCCACCAGCGAGTCAAGGGCCCTGGCGCGAGACTGAAGGCGATCGGCCTTCTCCTCCGCGCGCCCCACCGCCATCCCGAGCTCGGCCAGCTCGCCGGAGACCCCCGAAAGCGCTTCCTTGACCTTGACCTCCGCCTCGGACGCGCTGTAGCGTGCCGACACCACGTCGCGGTGGGTGCGGAACTCCTCGATGCGGACCTGCAGCGCGCGCTCCTGGCCGGCAAGGCGCTTCTCCTCGGCGCCCACCTCCGCGATCTGGGTCGTCAAGCCTTCGATCTCACCGAGCGCGGTGCGCTTGCGCTCCAGCGCGACGCGCGCGAGGTCGTCTCGGCCCGCGCCCACAGCCCGCCTGGCCTGGTCCTCCAGCTGCGGCACCCGCGCCTCCAGCTTCTTGGACTGGCGCTCGAGCTGCTCCTTCGAGGTCGCGACCTCGACCAGGCCCTGGCGAAGCTTGACCAGCAGCTGCTGCTGTTGCGTGTAGGCGTAGTCGAGGACCTCGCGCGGGTCTTCGGCGCGGTCCATGGCACTGCTTGCCTTGGTGGAAAAGATGATCTTGAGCCTGGCCCACATGCCCATCAGGACTCACCTCCGGAGAAGCTCATCGTATGAACGCAACTCATGCCGGCAGGCTATGCGCGAGAGGCGGGCGTGTCGTCCGTACGGCTACTGATTCTTAAGGACGGAGCTGGATCGCGACCTGCCTTGGGCGGGTGAAAGCGGCCCAGTTCGGGCCTCGTCCTACTATCTATGTGGTAGATGGCGACCGCACTCTCTTTGTCGCACCTCGGCTCGCTCATGCGCGGCGTGCGCAGCGTGGACGAGGTCGGGGCCGACGAGAGGGCGGCTTCCCTCGCCAAGCGATCGATCAAGAAGTCATCGAAGCTCTGGGCGCTCGATCTCGCCGTTCGCTGCATGGACCTGACCACCCTCGAAGGCTCCGACACGCCGGGCAAGGTGGCGGCCCTGTGCGCCAAGGGGATCCGGCCCAAGCCGGGTGACTCCAGCATCCCGTCCGTCGCCGCCATCTGCATCTACCCGGCGCGGGTGGCGGACGCGAAACAGAACCTTCGCGGCAGCACGGTTCGCGTGGCTTCCGTGGCCACCGCCTTCCCGTCCGGACAGAGCTTCACCTCGATCAAGGTCGCCGAGGCGAAAGAAGCAGTCGCCGCCGGCGCCGACGAGGTCGACATGGTGATCGACCGCGGAGCGTTTCTCTCCGGTGACCACGAGAAGGTGTACGACGAGATCGTCGCGGTCAAAGAGGCGTGCGGGCCGGCGCACCTGAAGGTGATTCTCGAAACCGGGGAGCTCGGGACCTACGACAGCGTGCGCCGCGCGAGCGTCCTCGCGATGGCCGCGGGCGCCGACTTCATCAAGACTTCGACCGGCAAGATGCAGCCCGCCGCCACCCTGCCCGCGAGCCTGGTCATGATGGAGGCGATCCGCGACTTCGTGCGCGAGACCGGGCGCCCGGTCGGCTTCAAGGCCGCGGGCGGCATCCGCACCTCCAAGCAGGCCATCGCCTATCTCGTCGTGCTCTACGAGACGCTCGGCGCCGAGTGGATGACTCCGGAGCGGTTCCGCCTCGGCGCCTCCACGCTGCTCAACGACGTGCTGATGCAGATCGAGAAAGAGCGCACCGGCGTGTACCAGTCGGGCGATTACTTCACCATCGACTAGAAGTGGCAATCGCGAAGCGGCACCCGGCCGATCTCGCCAGGCAGACCTTCGAGTACGCGCCGGCGCTCGAGTCGACCGACCACGTGAAGATCGAGCCGCGCTATGGGCTTTTCATCGGCGGCAAGATGGTCACGCCCCACAGCAAGAAGCGCTTCCCGACCATCAACCCCGCCACCGAGCAGAAGCTCGCCGAGGTGGTCGAGGCCGACGAGGCCGACGTCGATCGCGCGGTCAAGGCCGCGGACTACGCATTCGAGTCGTGGTCGCGCATGGCCGCCTCGCGCCGGGCGCGCTACCTCTTCCGCATCTCGCGCATCCTCCAGGAGCGCGCACGTGAGCTGGCTGTGGTCGAGACGATGGATGGCGGGAAGCCCATCAAGGAGTCGCGCGATGTCGACATCCCGCTCGCCGCGGCTCATTTCTTCTACTACGCGGGCTGGGCCGACAAGCTCGAATGGGCGTTTCCCAACCGCAAGCCGCGGCCGCTCGGGGTTGCCGGCCAGGTGATCCCATGGAACTTCCCCCTGCTGATGCTGGCGTGGAAGATCGCGCCGGCGCTCGCGGCGGGCAACACGGTCGTGCTGAAGCCGGCGGAGACCACGCCCCTGTCGGCGCTCCGCTTCGCCGACATCTGCATGCAGGCCGAGCTGCCGCCGGGGGTCGTCAACATCGTCACCGGCGGCGGGAAGACCGGCTCGCTCGTGGTGACGCACCCCGACGTGAACAAGGTTGCGTTCACAGGCTCGACCGAGGTCGGCAAGCTCATCCAGCGCTCGCTTGCGGGGACCGGCAAGCGGCTGACCCTCGAGCTCGGCGGCAAGGCCGCCAACATCGTGTTCGACGATGCGCCGCTGGACCAGGCCGTCGAGGGCATCGTCAACGGCATCTACTTCAACCAGGGCCACGTGTGCTGCGCCGGCAGCCGGCTGCTCGTGCAGGAGTCGATCGCCGAGCCGCTGCTCGAGAAGCTGAAGGTGCGGCTGGGCACGCTGCGGCTGGGCGACCCACTCGACAAGAACACCGACATCGGCGCCATCAACTCGAAGGCTCAGCTGGAGAAGATCCAGGGGCTCGTCCAGTCGGGCGTCGAGGAGGGAGCGGAGCTGTTCCAGCCCGAATGCAAGCTGCCCGAGCGCGGCTACTGGTTCCCACCCACGCTGTTCACCAACGTGTCGCAGTCGTACCGGATCGCGCGCGAAGAGATCTTCGGCCCGGTGCTTTCCGTGCTCACCTTCCGCACCCCGGCCGAGGCGGTCGAGAAGGCGAACAACACCCCTTACGGGCTGTCGGCCGGGGTCTGGACGGACAAGGGCTCGCGCATCCTGTGGATGGCCGAGCGCATGCGCGCCGGGGTCGTGTGGGCGAACACGTTCAACCGCTTCGACCCGACGTCGCCATTCGGCGGCTACAAGGAATCGGGCTTCGGCCGCGAGGGCGGCCGTCACGGCCTGCTGCCGTACCTGGACCTGGTCTGATGGCGAAACCGGCCAACGGACGGGTTGACGTCCGGAAAACTTACAAGCTCTTCATCGGCGGCGAGTTCGTGCGGTCCGAATCGGGCCGGGCATATCGATTCGATGGCAGCGTGAACGTGCCTCGCGGCTCGCGCAAGGACCTGCGCGATGCGGTGCGATCGGCTCGGGGCGCGGTTTCTGGTTGGGCTGGTCGCACGGCGATGAATCGCGGACAGGTCCTCTACCGGGCCGCCGAGATGCTGGACGGCCGGCGCGTGCAGTTCGTCGAGCTGCTCGGCTCGAGTCGCGCGGCGAACAAAGAGGTGGACGACGCCGTCGAGGCGCTGATCTGGTACGCGGGCTGGACCGACAAGCTCGCGCAGGTCATCGGCGGCACCAACCCGGTGTCGGGCCCGTACTTCAACTTCACGATCCCCGAGCCGACCGGCGTGGTCGGCATCGTGGCGCCGGAATCGCCCGCGCTGGCGGGGCTCGTGCGGCGGATGGCGCCGGCGCTGTGCGGCGGCAACGCAGTGGTCGTGCTCGCTCCCGAAAAAGATCCGCTGCCGGCCCTGACGCTGGCAGAGGTGCTGGCGACCAGCGACCTGCCCGGGGGTGTGGCGAACGTCTTGAGCGGATTCCGCCATGAGCTCTTGCCCTGGCTTGCCGCACACATGGACGTGAACGCGATCGACGTCGCCGGCTGCACACCCGACGAGGTGACCGATGTCGAGAAGGCGGCGGCGGACAATGTCAAGCGGGTGGTGAAGCACCCCGCCGGGGAGCTGAGCCCATACCTGATCACCGCCTTCATGGAGATGAAGACGGTGTGGCATCCGGTCGGCGTCTGAGCATGTCTGAATCGCCGCACCTGGCTGCGCTCGCTACGCGAGCGGAGCCATCCTCCCCACACGGTGGGGAGGTAAAAATCAAACCGGCGCGGGCCATGATCAGCTCGAAGCGCATCGCAAGTCGCGTGCGCGAGCTCGGCCGGCAGATCTCCGAGACTTACGCCGACATCGAGACGCCGCTGGTGATGGTCGTAATCCTCAAAGGCGCCACCGTGTTCGCCGCCGACCTCCTGCGCAGCCTCACCATCCCCGCGGAGCTCGAGTTCGTGAGCGCCGCGAGCTACGGCTCGGGCACCTCGAGCAGCGGCCACGTGAAGCTGGCGCATATGGTGGAGGGACCGCTGGTCGGCCGCCACGTGCTGCTCGTCGAGGACATCATCGATTCCGGCCGCACCGTCGACGTGATCGCCAGGCGGCTGCGCCGAATGGGCCCGGCGTCGCTCCGGCTCGCCGCGCTCCTGGACCGCCCCGCACGCCGCGAGGTGGAGGTCAAGATCGATTTCACCGGCTTCGTGATACCCGACCGATTCGTCATCGGTTACGGGCTCGACTATGCCGGGCTCTACCGCGAGCTTCCGGGCATCTACTCACTGTCATAGGCGCCTACAAGGAGTGGCGTAAGGCCGAGCTGCACTGCCATCTCGACGGCGCTGTTCGGCTTTCGACTGCGGTGCAGCTCGCCGCCGAGCAGGGTCTCGATCCGACCAGGCTGCGGATGGTCGCCCCGCCCGATTGTCCCTCGCAGGCGGTCTACATCTCTTACTTCGCGGATGCGATCGCGGTGCTCCAGACAGCGGCCGCGTTGGAGCGCGCGGCCCTCGAGCTGTGCATCGATTCGGCGGCCGAGAACATCGATTACCTCGAGGTGCGGTGGGCGCCGCGGCTGCATCTGAGCGGCGGGCTGGGCGTGCCGGAGGTGATC
>Ga0070699_100003920_pt1 | contig 13136 bp, 12 predicted proteins | sample KBSK1503metaG_FD_65473 | JGI IMG/M metagenome (GOLD analysis project Ga0070699, IMG submission 65473) | Corn, switchgrass and miscanthus rhizosphere microbial communities from Kellogg Biological Station, Michigan, USA - KBS K1-50-3 metaG | ecosystem: Host-associated > Plants > Roots >...
CATCCCCGTGAAGGTGTTTCCGGCCACCGAGTCGTCGGCCACCATCTCCTTCAACCAGCTCCATGCGGAGTGTCAGACCCGCATTCAGCAGAAGAAGTGGTGCCCGCACTGCGAGCGCGAAGTCTCCAACAGCGAAATCGTCAAGGGCTACGAGTTCGAGAAGGGCCGCTGGGTCGTCGTCGAGGAAGAGGACATTCAGAAGGTGCGCGTCGAGTCGACCCGGGTCATCGATCTCGTGCAGTTCACCGACGACACCGCCATTGACCCCATCTACGTTGACCGTGCGTACTACCTCGCGCCGGACGGCGGAATGGCCGCCAGCGCCTTTGCCGTGATGCGCGAAGGGATGGCGGGGAAGGCGGGCGTCGGCAAGATGGCTCTCTACGGTCGCGAGTATCTCGTCGCGGTCCGGCCACAGAAAAAGGGGCTGGTGATGTACACGCTGCATCACGAGGCCGAGATCCGGAGCATCGATCAGATCGAGGAACTGAATTCGGTACCGACCCAGGTTAAGCCGGAGGAGATGAAACTGGCCAAGCAGGTCATCTCTACATTCGAAGCCGAGCTGAACCTGAAGGACTACAAGGACGAGTACCAGGAAGGCCTGCGCGCGATCATCGAGGCCAAGGTCGCGGGTCAAGAGGTCGTCGCGCCGGAAGTCGAGGAGCCGCCGAAGGTCGTGGACCTCATGGAAGCGTTGCGACGCAGTCTCGATGCGGTGAGCGCAGACAAGAAGAAGCCGGCCAAGGCGAAGCTCGCCGAAGCCGAACCGGCCGCGGCGGCGCCGAAATCGAAGGTCAAGAGTCCGAAGTCGAAAATGGCGGTGCGAAAGGTCGGTTAGGCCGCGGCGGTCAACGCGGTTCGGTCTTGGTGCTCGCGGCGAGACGCTGGCGTTCGGACACGATCAACCCGTATTCGATCGCCCGTTTCCATGCGCGGTTCGAGATCTCCGTCAACTGCACGGCCTTGAGTCCGTAGTACAGCAATGTGCCGCCGATCGTCGCGATGAGCCAATAGCGCAGCGCGGCGACACGGTCGTCACCAATGCGCGCCGCCAGCGACCCGAGCACCGCGTAAACCGCGACGCCGGCGACCGCGAGCGCCGAGCTCATCACCGTCCGTACTCCCCACGACGCGACGCGCGACTGCTTTTCCATCAGCGAGGCGATCGCCCGCAGGCGCTCGATGCGCCTTCGGATATCGTCCACGTCGCTGCTGAGCAGCACGTCGCGCAGCGGAATCTGCGCGCGGCACGACACGGCCACACGGCGTTCTCCGCGGAGCCACGACGGTCCGGTTACTTTCACCCGGTACTCCGGATACCACGCGGCGAGCATCTCCAGCGTGCGACGGTGTGACTGCGCCGAGCATTCGCCCCAGGTCGACACCGTGTCGACCTCGATCTGTCGCTTCGCCGGGATGAAGACGAGCTCGTGCAGATCGCCCGAGGTTCGGTCCTGCACGTATACGGAGAAGTGCGGCGCGATGCCTTCGTGCAGACTGGCCTCGTGATCGAGGCAGGGCAATGTTGGGATCGCGGGCGGCGCGGGCAGCGTCAGACGATAGAGCTTGATGGCGAGAATCGAGCCGAACTCGGCGAGCACGTCGAGGAGGCGCTGTGCTTCCGTGGAATCAGGCACGCTAGTATCCCAGCCATGCCCAGAGCCCGATACCAGTCGCGGTGGGATCGTGCAGCCAGCCGGGCGGCATCAGCCACACGAACGCCAGGATCGCGACCACCCACAGATCGTACGGAACCGTGGTCCGCTCGTCACGCCAGAAAAACGCGCGCCAGAACACCGCGGTCAGCGGATTGGGTCCCGTCGGAATCGGCTTTCCGTTGAGCACCAGGTATGTGTAGTGGATGCGATTGGCGACGGTGACGATGGACAGGATCAGGATGACCCAGAGGACCCCGGCCATGCGGTTCGTGAACGCGCCGATCATGAAGAGCACGATACGCTCGGGCCGCTCCATGAAGCCGACCTTGCACTTCTCGATCAGCGACTCCGCCCGCGCGCGAGCATAGCTGGTCATGATCGTGAACATCATCGCCAGCGCGGACACCATCACGTAGTCGGTGCGGTGCAATCGCGAGTACAGGTAGATGAGCCCGAGGAACAGCGAGATGTCGGAGAAGCGATCGAGCGTGGAGTCCCAGAACGCGCCGAAGGCCGACTGCTTGTTCGTGATATGCGCGACCTTGCCGTCGATGAAGTCGAAGATATTGGCGACGATCATGATGACGCCGGCTTCGAGAAATCGATTGACCCCGAGGGCGGAGGCCGCCGCGACGTTGATGAGTAACCCGATCAGCGTAAGAACGTTGGGGTGAATGCCGAGCGCCACGCTCGCGCCGATGATCGCGCGCAGCGGGAACATGCAGACGGTTCCGATGAACCCGGTCAGTGTCATCCGTTGCTATAATTGACGGTTCGATTCTGGGAAAGTGTCGCCATAGTAGCCCATGCCTGTCCACGACCTCAAGGAGCAGATCGCGCGCTTGCCGGAGCAGCCGGGCGTGTATTTGTGGGTGAACGCGACCGGCGAAACCATCTATGTCGGCAAGGCGCGGTCGCTGCGGGACCGCGTACGCAGCTACCTGGGCGCCTACGGGATGAGCCCCCGTCACGATGCCTTGCTCGAGGAGATCACGCGCGTGGACGTGATCGTCACCGATTCGGTCATGGAGGCGCTGGCGCTCGAGAACAATCTAATCAAACAGCGGTCGCCCAAGTACAACATCCTGCTGCGCGACGACAAGAACTACCCGTACCTGCAGCTGACGACGAGCGAGGCGTTTCCGCGCGTCCTCGTCGCGCGGAGCGTGGAGAAGACCGGCGACTTCTATGCGGGACCCTTTTTGCCGGCCAAGCTGGCGCGCCGGACCATGGCGCTGTCGCACCGACTGTTCGGCATTCGTTCCTGCAACGAGGTCATCACGGGGAAGCGGGGGCGCCCCTGCCTGGAGTACGACATCAAGCGGTGCATCGCTCCGTGCGTGTCGGAGGTGTGCAGTGAAGAACATTACGGAGAGGCTGTGGCGAGCACGAAGCTGCTGCTCGAAGGACGCACCGACGAACTGGTCGAGACGTTGCGGGATCGCATGCTGGGCGCCGCGGCAGGCGAGCGGTTCGAAGAGGCGGCGCAGTTGCGGGATGCGATGCGTACCGTGCAGATCCTGCGCGATCGTCAGCAGAAGGTGGCGACCGCGCAGCTCGGCGATCGCGACGTGTTCGGTCTGAAGCTCGGTCCAAGTGGCGGCGCGATGCAGATCTTCGCGATGCGCGGCGGTCGCGTCGTCGAGCGCGTCGAGCTGGCGACCGATCCCGGTGCCGTTGCCGGCGGCGAGACCGATGTCCTGCACGCCGCGCTCGGACAGTTCTACGAAAGTCGCATTCCTCCCGCGGAAATCAATCTGCCCTCGGAGATCGAAGACACCGACGCGATGGAGGCGTGGCTGTCGAATCGGGCCGGACGGCGCGTCAGGATCTTCGTCCCGCAACGTGGCGACAAGCGCGCGCTGGTCGACCTCGCCACGCGCAACGCGGAGCTGTCCTATCGCACGCGCTTCAACGAAATCACCGCTGCGCACTTCGACGCGCTCGAGACGCTGCGCGGCGTGCTCGGCCTGCCGTCCTTGCCTCGTCGCATCGAGTGCTTCGACATCTCCACAATCCAGGGAAGCGAGACCGTGGCGTCGATGGTCGTCTGCGAAGACGGCCGGATGAAGAAGAGCGATTACCGGAAGTTTCGCATCAAAGGGCTTTCGGCTTTGGGCTCTCGGCTTTCGGCCGGCCAAGAGCCTGGAGCCCAGAGCCTAGAGCCAGGCTTCGGTTCCGACGACTTCGCCGCGATGCGCGAAGTGGTGCAGCGACGCTATCGAAAAGTCCTCGAGGACGGCGGGCCGTTTCCCGATCTGATCCTCATCGATGGTGGCAAGGGACAGCTGTCGGCCGCCTATGAAGGACTCGAAGGGATCGGCCTCGGGAATCTCGTCGCGGCCGGCATCGCGAAAAAGGAGGAGCTGCTCTTCACGCGCGACCGGCAGGAGCCAGTCGTGCTCGCGACCAACGATCCGGCGCTGCTGCTCGTACAGCGGATTCGAGACGAAGCGCATCGATTCGCGGTGACCTTCCACCGGAAGGCGCGGTCGATGCGTGACCTTCGATCCGAGCTCGACGGCGTGCCAGGTATCGGCCCTCGTCGTCGCCGCGCGCTGCTGCGGGCCTTTGGCAGCCTGGCGGGTGTTCGACGGGCGACCCGTGAGGAACTGGGCGCGATCGTGGGAGCCAAAGCCGCTGCCGCTGTTATCGACTACTTCGCGAAGACCGCATAATCGCCACCCTGTACCCCGCCGGGAACCAGGTGCTATGGCGGCGCGAGCGTATGTAACAGCACATCGAGCTCGATCGGTTTCACCAGGTAGTGATCGAACCCGGCGTCCCGCGCGCGTTGTCGATCCTCCAGCTGACCATAGCCGGTCGCGGCGATGATGTTGACGTTCACCAGGCCTGGCATCTGACGAATCGCACGCGCCACCTCATAACCGTTCATGCGCGGCAGCCCGATGTCGAGGACAACCGCCTCGGGCTTGAACGCCTTTGCCAGATCGATCGCATTGACTCCGTCGAAAGCGAGCCGCACGTCGTGTCCCTGGAGCGTCAGCGCGCATTCCAGCATGCGCGCGGCGTCGGCGTTGTCTTCGACAATCAGACAGCGCAGGGGCCGACGCATCGAGCTGGTCGCCGGCTGCGACGAACGCGAGACCGTGACGCCCGTGTCGAGATGAACCGGCAGCATCACGATGAACCGGCTGCCCTGGCCGCGGCCCGCACTGTGAGCTTCCACGCTGCCGCCGTGCAACTCGGTGATGCGCCGGACCAGCGAGAGCCCGAGCCCGAGGCCACCTTGCGCGCGATCGAGCGTCCGTTCGTCCTGGGTGAACAGGTCGAAGATTCTGGGCAGGAGCCGCGGCGAGATGCCGACGCCGGTATCGGCGATGGACACGACGACGTGTCCACGTTCCCGGCTCGCGTCCAGGCGGATTGTGCCCTCTTCCGCCGTGTATTTGGCGGCATTGTCGAGAAGGTTGACGATGACCTGCACGAGTCGTGTGATATCCCCCCGCACCGGCAGCGCCTCGGCAGGGATCGTCACCTCCAGATGCTGGCGCCTCGCGTCGATCAGCGGACGTACGGAGTCCACTGAATCCGCGATGACCCGCCGCAGGTCGACCGGCTGCACGCTCAAAGTGATTCGGCCGCTGGTGATGCGTGACACGTCGAGCAGGTCATTGACCAGTCGCACCATGTGAGTGATCTGGCGATCCATCACATCGTGCGCCCGTTGCGTCGCGATATCGTCCGCTCCGCTCCGCCGCATCAGCTCGAGCGCGGTGCGAATAGGCGCGAGCGGATTACGCAGTTCGTGGGCGAGCATCGCCAGGAACTCGTCCTTCTGACGCGCCGAGTCGGCGAGGGCGGCCGCATGCTCTCCGAGAGCGGCCTGCAATCGCTCACGCTGGGCGAGCTCCGCCTCCAGCCGGACGTTCGCCTGTTGCAGCTGAAAGCGGTCGACGGCATTGTCGGCGGCATACGGAAGCTGCGTCAGATACCCATCGCGCTTCACGATGTAGTCGTAGGCACCAAGCTTGAGGGCGGCGACGGCGGCGGCTTCGTCCCCTCGACCGGTCAGGACGATGAAGGGTATCTGCAGACCGCGATGTTTGGCCTGTCGTAGCAGATCGAGGGCGCTCGAGTCGGGCATCCTCAGGTCCGTCATGACCACGTCGAATGGACCGTCGGAAAGAAGCCGCAGCGCATCACGGGAGGACCGCGTCACGTCGAGCGTCCAGTGCGGAGCTGATTCGGCGAAGTGTCTGAGGGTCAGGTCGATGTCTGCGTCATTTCTCTCCACGTACAGCGCGCGGCGGTGCCGCGGCCCCACTCGAACTCCTCTCTGCTGGAGCGTCCGGTGCTGGCTGATCGTGGTCCTCAAGACGTCCGGGAGTGTTTCCAGGTATGTCCCGCGCTTCGGCACGTAGTCCACAGCGCCAAGACGAAGGAGTTTGACGACCAGCTCCTCGTCCCCCGCTCCGGTCACCATGACGACGGGAACACCGAGTTTGCTGGCGGCCAGCTCCTTCAGCAGCTCCTCCCCGTCCATATCTGGGAGCCGGTGGTCGAGGAGGAGCGCATCGAAGTGCTGCCGCTGGAGATGCGCGAGGCATTCGCGCCCTGTCCGAACAATCTCGAGAGAAATGTCGCGAACGTTTTGAGTGAAGAAGGATGTCGTCAAATCGACATCCTGCCGATTGTCTTCGGCGTACAGCACGCGGATTGTCGAGCCCATTGCCTATCGGATACTTACGTCCGGCAGGCAGCTAGCTAACAGCACGTGCCCGCGTTTGCGCAAATTCTCTGCGAAACCGTCAGGAGCGAACCGGCAGCGCCGCTTCGGGGCGTGGTGCGCTGTCCGCGACGCCTTCCGGACGGGTCGAATGACCAGTGATCAGACCGAGCGTGAACATTACGATGGCGACGACGCCGGCGGCGAAGATCGTGTCGCCCACGACGCGCAGCCAACGCAGCGTGTCGATCAGGCCTGTCTGCAGGAACTCGGGACTACGCGCGTACCAATAGCCGTACTCGACGGCGGCCCACGTCTGCATCAGGCCGACCGGCAGCAGCGAGATCACGACCATCGCGAACAGTCCGATGTTCAGGCTCCAGAACGCAAAGCGCAACAGGCTCTCGCGCCACTGCTCGCCCGGTCGAAGTGCACGCAGCGAGAACAGCATCAGACCCAGGCCGAGCATCCCGTAGACGCCGAACAGCGCCGCGTGTCCATGGACCGGCGTCGTGTTCAGCCCCTGCATGTAATAGAGCGCGACCGGCGGGTTGATCATGAAGCCGAACAGGCCGGCGCCTACCAGATTCCAGAACGAGACGGCGACGAAGAAGTAGATTGGCCAGCGATACTTCTGCACCCAAGGTGCCGTTCGCGACAAGTTCAGGTTCTGCCACGCGTCGAACCCGACGAACAGCAGCGGCACGACCTCGAGCGCACTGAAGACCGATCCGAGTGCGAGAGCGATTGTCGGCGTGCCGGAGAAGTACAGGTGGTGCAGCGTGCCGATGATGCCGCCTGCCAGGAAGATGGTCGAGGCGAGCACGCTGTTGCGGCCGGCGCTCGCCAGGCTGACCAGCTTGAGCCGCGCGAACAGGAATGCGATCACCACCGTCGCGAACACTTCGAAGAACCCTTCGACCCAGAGGTGGACGACCCACCAGCGCCAGTACTCGGCCATCGCGAGATTCGTGTGTCGTCCGGCGCCGAGCGCCGCACCGTAGAAGCCGGCAATCGCGACGGCTGAAACCACGAACAACGTGAGAATCGTGCGCTGTTCGTCCTTGCGTCGCAACGCCGGCAGGAGCGCGCGCAGCATCAACACCAGCCACAGCGCGAGACCGATGAGCAGCGCAATCTGCCATGCGCGCCCGAGGTCGATGTATTCATAGCCGCTGTGGCCGAAGTAGAACCAGGCATCTCCGTCGAGCATCTGCTTGACGCTCAGCCACTGGCCGGCCATCGACCCGAGCACCACGACGAGCAACGCGCCGAAGAGCACGTTGACGCCAAGGCGCTGGAATCGCGGCTCGACTCCGCCAACGGCCGGTCCGATATACAAGCCGGCAGCGAGCCACGTCGTCGCGATCCAGAAGATGCCCAGCTGCACATGCCAGGTGCGGACGACGGAGTAGGGAAGCCATTGATCGATCTTGAGTCCGTAGAAGCCGTCACCCTCGACGCCATAGTGCGCCGAGATCATGCCGACGATGATCTGCAGGAGCAGCAGTCCAGCGACGGTCCAGAAGTACTTGCGGACCGCGAGCTGTGACGGGAAGACGCGCGAGCCAAGCAACGGATCGTCGGCCGGGACATCGCCTGTTGGTCGGTCCGCTGGTTGTGCCGCATGCCAGAACGCCATGAGGCCGATGCCCGCGAGCAGCATGATGATGCTCACGCCGGTCCACACAATCGCGTCGCCGGTCGGCCGGTTGCCGATCAGTTCCTCGTGCGGCCAGTTGCTGGTATAGCTGACCGTGTCGCCAGGGCGATTGGTCGACGCCGCCCACGCGGTCCAGAAGAAGAATGCGGCGAGCTGGCGCTGTTTGACGAGATCGGTGAGCGCACCTGCGGGAATCGCGTACTCTTCGCGCCCGCGGGCAAACACGTCTGCATAGTGCATTTCATTGGCGGCGAAGGCCGCCACGCGCGCGGATCCAATCGTGAGCGTCTCCGTCGCGGAATCGTAGGTATTCGCCCGCATCATCTGTTCGAGCCGTTGCCGCAGCCACGCCTGCGTCTCGGGATCGCGAGCGTCATACCGTTCACCACTTTCGACCTCGCTCCATCGGTCGAGGATGAACATCGACTCGCGGTGCAGCCAGTCCGCCGTCCAATCCGGCGCGACGTAGCTGCCGTGACCCCAGATCGACCCGACTTCCATCCCACCCATGGACTGCCAGACGTTCTGTCCCGCAGCGACGTCGCCTGGCTCGACGACGTCACGACCAGTGTCCGTCACGATGCGATCCGGGACGGGCGGAGCCTGCTGGTAGATGCGGATGCCGGCGTAGCCGAGAGTGAGAAACGACGCCGCGATCACGGCGCCAAACGCCAGCCACAGTCTTCGGGTGGTCATTACTGGAAACCTTTCAGGAAAAGAAGCAACGCCGTCGACGGGGCAAGCGCGATGCCGTCAGAGAAGGGCCCGTTTTGCGGTGGTTGTTCGTAGGTGCGAAGGGACGTGCGGGGGATAATTCGCAGCGGCCGAAGAATCCCCCCCGCTGGAGACTCAGTTGGGTCTCAGATCGGTCATCTCCCAGTTCGAACACGTCTCGCATTCCGCATTCGTCACCGGGCGACGCCTGCCCGTGCGAATGCAGACCCAGACGCTCTCAGGCTGGTGGGCTTCAGCCACTCCGGTCAGCCGACAACCGGGCCGGCTCCACTTGCAATCCCACACGGTTTGCAGCGTTGCGACGGAGATGGTCTTCATGGGAGGCTCCTTGTCTGTGTACCGGCTCTTACTCGCCGGTGTCGACCAGGTTGAACGACAGGGTGACGGTGAGGATGAACGCCTCGGGCTTGCCGTTGAGGAGCAGTGGCGCGTATCGCCATTGCTTGATTGCGATCAGGGCCTCCTTGTCGAGCAGCGGGTTCGCCGACCGCAGGATGGTCGCGTTCACGACTTGCCCCGTTGGATCGACCGTCGCTTCGAGAATCACCACGCCTGTGAGATGGGCGCGCACCGCGAGCGGCGGATAGAACGGCTCGATACGTTTGACCAGTGCAGGCGCCTGCAGTTGGCCGCCGATGTGGACCGGACCGCGCGGGCGTGCAGGCGCCGGCGGCGGTGGCGGCGGTGGTGGCGGGACTTCTGCCCACAGTCCTCCAACCACACCGCCGACCACTCCTCCCGGCACACCACCTTCCACTCCACCAGGGACGCCCTCCTCCGCGACTGCCGCAACCGGCTCGGGTTCGATGCGGCTTGGTGCCTCGAGCGGTACCGGCGTTTCTCCCACCGTGGGAACGGCCTTGGCCGATGGCGGCGTAGCCGGCTTCGCAGCGGTGGGCGGCGGCGGAGGTGGTGGCGGAGGTGGTGGCGGGGGTGCCGCGACGAACGCCATCATCGTCGGAATCTCGGGGACGTGATCCGTCACGATGAGCACCGGCAGGATCACGACGATGCTCAACACGAATGCCTCGGCGATCGATGTGACGACGATCGGCAGCGCAGGCCTGTTGGGAATGTGCGTGGTCTTGCCGGTGATCAAGTCGAACATCACGCCCTCCGTGTCGCCGGCGCGCGGCGCGCGCCAACAACACGCTGTGCAAGGCGGTCGCCACGTCGTCCGTATGTGGAATGCGGCCGTGATCACGCCGCTGCGATCGTGATGCACATCGCGTGGCCCCGAAATTTTCCGGAACGCCGCGAACGATTTCCCTGCCGAACGTTGTGCGGCCCAATGAATCCGTGACGAGTGTCTGAATCGTGCGTGGCCGCGCGCTTGCACCCTGCCTCGCGGAGGATTGCAGGTGGAGACATACATTCGCTTCATGCACAACGGTCTGAGCCGGATGGTGCGCACGGTGATCGGATGGGCGCTGGTCGTCAAGGCGGTGTACCAACCGATCGACCTCGCCATCGTGATGATGATGCTCGGAACCGTGGTCGCGGTTTTCGCGATCGCCGACGTGTCCCTGGTCGAGGAGATTGCCGACTGGGTGCGGCGGCCTCGCATCGCGCCGGCGACCAAACCGGTCACGCGTCACGCCTAGTTTCGCTATATCGAAAGGGGGCGATTCTCATGCTCGCCACGCTGGATTGCGATCGGGTGGCCGATGCCACCGAGCTGGTGCGATCCGAATACGCGGAGATGCCCGGTTTGTGTCTGACCGAGGCGCAGATGGCGCGGCTGTTCGGCTTCGATGCCGAGACGCTCGAAGAAGTCGCGGACGTGTTGCTGCGCGCTCACATCCTGCGGCGCACGGACGAGGGCAGCTATGTCGCCTTCAATTCGGCTCGCTGAAGGCACCAGGCCGTGGACTGGGGACGAATCGGGGGAACCGCGGAATCTTTCGCAGCCAACCAGTGAATCGGCTCGAAATTCTGAACGAATTCGCGGTTTTCACGATGGCCCACAAGGTGCAACGTCGGCGTAACCAGAGGAGGGCGCTATGGCACTCAAGAGCGAGCGCGAGGTTTTGAACGACTTGATCGAATCCTGCCGCGACGGCGAGCGAGGATTCACCACCGCGGCGGAGCATGTGATCGATCCGACATTGAAAACGCTGTTCGTGAAGCTGGCCGCTGAGCGCGCTCGCTGCGCCGAGGAGCTCCTGCCGCACGCCCGGCGACTGGGAGGACCCGCTGCAGCGGACGGGACGACCGTGGCTGCGCTGCATCGCAAGTGGATCGATCTGAAGTGCGTCCTCACGCACGACACCGACCACGCCATCGTCGTTGAAGTCGCTCGGGGCGATGGCGCGACCATTCACGCGTTCAAGGAAGCCATGGAAGGAAGTCTTCCGCCTGACACTCGCGACATCGTCGAGCGTCAGTTCGGGGCGATCCAGGAAGAGCACGACTGGCTGGTCGGCGTACAGGCGCGCGAGATCGCGTATTGATTCGACCCAACAACGAAGGCGCAGGAGCATGGGTAACGCAACACTGTTGATTGTCGACGACGAGGACCTGGTGCGTTGGTCGCTGCGCGAGCGGTTTGCCAGCGAGGGGTACACGGTCCTCGAGGCGGGCACGGCCGCTCAGGCTGTGGAACAGGCCGCCGCCGGCGTCGATCTCGTGCTGCTCGATTACCGGCTGCCGGACGGCGATGGCGTCTCGACCCTGCGTCGCATCAAGGAGCAGGCCCCCGACACGCTCGTGATCCTGATGACGGCCTTTTCGACGGTCGAGAACGCCGTCGAGGCGATGAAGTTCGGCGCGTATCACTACTTGAACAAGCCGTTCAATCTCGACGACGTGTCGGTGATGGTCGAGAAGGCGCTCGAGACGAGTCGCCTGCGCCGTGAGGTGCGCGCGCTTCGCAGCAGCGCGAGCCGCGAATACAGCTTCACCTCGATCATCGGCACCTCGCCGGCGATGCAGCGTATCAAGGCCCTGCTCACGCGAGTGGCGGCGAGCCCCGCGTCAACCGTGCTCCTGACCGGAGAGACCGGTACGGGCAAGGACCTGGCGGCCAAGGCGATTCACTACAACAGCGACCGCGCCGCCAAACCGTTCGTGAACATCACCTGCTCCGCGTTGCCGGAACAGTTGCTCGAAAGCGAGTTGTTCGGGCACGAGCGCGGCGCGTTCACCGATGCGCGGCAACAGAAACGCGGGTTGTTCGAGAGCGCCGATGGCGGCACCGTGTTTCTCGACGAGATCGGCGAGATGACCGCCGGTCTGCAATCCAAGTTGCTGCGGTTTCTCGAGGAGAAAACCTTCAAGCGCGTCGGCGGCGTCGCCGACATCCGGGTCGACGTCCGTGTGGTCGCGGCGACGAACCGCAATCTCGAAGACGACGTCAAAAAAGACCGCTTTCGCGAGGATCTCTACTATCGATTGAACGTGTTGCCAATCGTGCTTCCGCCCCTGCGCGCGCGCGCCGACGACATTCCGGCGCTGGTGCACTTCTTCGTCGACGCCTACAACACCGAGTTCCGCAAGCGCGTACGCGGTGTCAGCGACGACGCGATGCGCCGGCTGAAGACCTACGGCTGGCCAGGCAACATCCGCGAGCTCCGCAACGCCGTGGAGCGCGCGATGCTGCTGGTCGACGGCGACGAGCTGACCGCGGATCAATTCCCGGTCGCGTCGGCCGGCGCCGTGCGGCTCACCGAGGCTGTCGGCCTGCCGCCGGCCGGGATCGATCTCGAGCAGCTCGAACGATCGCTGGTCGTGCAGGCGCTCGAGCGTAGCGGCTGGAACCAGACGCGCGCGGCGACCCTGCTCGGGCTGAATCGGGATCAAATCCGCTACCGAATCGAAAAGTTCAAGCTCGAGAAGCCGGCCGCCTCGTAAAACTCCGCAGGAACCGGGAAATAATTCCCAGTTCCGCCGCCAACAGCCGCGGAAAACCCGCCAAATCAGCGGCTATTCGGCGCCAGCCCTGCTGGCATTCCGGTTGCCATCCTGAGAAAACATGGTCACCAAAGAACGTGTGGAAGCGGTGCTCAGCCGGGCGCGACCCTTCATGCAGGCCGACGGCGGCGACATCGAGCTGATCGCCGTGGACGGCAATTCTGCCAGCGTAAAGCTCACCGGGATGTGCGCGGGTTGTCCGAGCGCGCACATGACGCTGTATCTCGGCATCGAGACGGCGCTGCGCGAGGAGATACCGGAGTTCGAGAGCCTACGCCTGATTTGAGGTCCGCCATGATGCCCGCGGCGCTCTCGATGGATTCGGTCGTGATTGGCAACAGCGCGCGGATGCGCGCCGTCTTCGAGTTTCTGCGTGTGATCGGGAACAGCGAAAGCACCGTGCTCGTCACCGGCGAAAGCGGGACCGGCAAAGAGGTCACCGCGACGCTGATTCACCAATCGAGCCGCCGCAAGC
>Ga0070699_100003922_pt1 | contig 13135 bp, 10 predicted proteins | sample KBSK1503metaG_FD_65473 | JGI IMG/M metagenome (GOLD analysis project Ga0070699, IMG submission 65473) | Corn, switchgrass and miscanthus rhizosphere microbial communities from Kellogg Biological Station, Michigan, USA - KBS K1-50-3 metaG | ecosystem: Host-associated > Plants > Roots >...
ATCATCGCGGACCAGGATGCGGCCGCGGCCGGAGGGCGAGCGGTCACCGTAAGTCGGTGTGCCGCCGGCACGCCCCTTGGCAAGGGTCAGACGTGGCAGATTGGCGCGGTCCGCTCTTACGCCCCAATTGAGCCAAAGCACAGGAATGCCGGCGGCGCGGGACGCTGACGTCAACCGCTCGATCATCGGCAGCACGGGCGCGATCGGACTTGCATCTATGCCCTTCGCCGCAAACCACCCGTCCGGATGGCAAAAATCATTCTGCATGTCGACCACGAGCAACGCCGTCGTCGCCACATCGATGTCCACGGCTTGGGGAGTCGCCGCAAGCGAAACAATTCGCTGCTTCTTTCTTGGGCGCACGAAGCTCAATCTTTCATCAGCGCGGATTTGGTTCATGGATCGACCGTGGCCGCCCGGGGCGCCGGCGCGGATCGCGCTCATGCGACCCTGCAAACCCCGTGCCTGTTGGCTACGGTAGCGCAGACCAGTGCTCGCATCTGCCGCCGATTTCTTGATAGACTGGTGCCGTAAAAGCATCACTGATCAAGTGACGTCCCGCGATGAAGCACTTGCGCATCATGCGATATGTGGACGAGGTCGCGCGCAGCGGATCGATCCGCAAGGCCGCCGATCACCTCAACGTGACGTCGTCGGCCGTGAATCGGCGAATCATGGATCTGGAGGAAGAACTCGGCGCGGCGCTGTTCGAGCGTCGACCGCGCGGTGTGCGGCTCACCGCGGCGGGCGAGGTTTTTGTGCACTACCTGCGCGAGCAGGACAGCGGTGTTGAGCGCATGAAGTCGCAGATCGAGGAGCTCAAGGGGCTGCGGCGCGGCACCGTGCGCATTGCCTGCAGCCAAGCGCTGGCACTCGATTTCCTACCGCGGGAGATTGCCGAGTTCCGCACGCGCCATCCGCTGGTGAGCTTCGAGGTCAAGGTACTCGACCATGAGCGTGCCATGAACGCGCTCGCGGCCTACGAGGTCGATCTCGTCCTGGTCTTTCGGCCGCCGTTTCTCCCCAACTTCCAACCGCTGATGACGCTCGAACAGCGCATTGTCGCGGTGATGTCCGCCAGTCATCCGCTTGCCGCGCAGCCCACCATCAGGCTGCGTGACTGCGCCAACTATCCCGTTGCTTTGCCCGAGCGCAGTCTTGGCGGCCGCCAGTTGCTCGACCAAGTGGCGGCACGGAGCGGGCTGACTTTCAAGATGGCTGCGGAGTCGAATTCGTTCGAGTTTCTGCGCGGGCTCGTGATCCACGGCAATCTGATTTCCTTTCAGATCCGAATTGGAACGATGCCCGAAGACAACCGGCTCGGCCTGGTGGCACGCGACATCGACGACCGCGACGTCCCACGCGCAAACCTGGTTCTCGGCCAGTTGCGCGCTCGCAACCTACCGATTCCCGCCGCGGTATTTGCCGAAAAAATCGTGCGCATCCTTGAGGACATGCGCGGCGAACCGAACCAATTGCGTGCTTGACTTCAGGGCGACGTCATTCATCGCGAGCATGTGGGGCCGGGAATAAACTCCTGACCGGGTTGCCGACTGCGGACGTCGATCACTATCAATGTCCTTCCGGGTCTGGCCTCTGATGACAGCCGCAGCGGTAGAACTCGGTGAGCGCCGTCTGATAGCGATGTCGTAACTTAGACGCCACCAGCGCGGCGGGCCAAGCAGCGCGCGCCTGTCCCAACAACTCCGACTCGAGCGCTGCAAGGTCCACTGAACGGACAACTTTATTCTCGACGATCACACGTCCGGCGACAATCAGACTATGCACGTAGTCTTTTCGCCCGCGCGTGAGAATGAGGTCGAGCTCGCTCGCAGCGCCGTCCAACACGTCAGCTGACATTCGCCGATAGTCGAGCAGCATGAGATCGGCTGCCATGCCAGCCTCGATGGCGCCGCCGGCAACCGGAGTAATGGTGCGGCGGCCGGTGACGAAAACGGCATCGCACAATTCGGCGCGGCTGATCGTGGACGTCAGTCCGGTACCCCGCTGACTGTACCAGAGCAATCGTAACTCCCGCAGTCCGTCCTCGTCATCGTCGAAGGCCATGCCGTCGAGCCCCATGGCCCAGGCCAGACCCTTGGACTTGAACAACCCGACGGGAGCAATACCCGAGCCCAGTCTGAGATTGGAGCTGGTGTTGACCGAGACGGTCACCCCGCGAGCCGCCAGAAGCTCGCACTCCTCACCCCGCAGCCAAACTCCGTGCGCGACCGTCAGCCGCTCGGACAATAGCCCGATTGCGTCGAGGTGGCGGATCAGCCCGCCAGGATAATGCGCGTCCGCCCATTCGCGTTGCCGGAGCGTCTCGAACAGATGCATGTGCACGCGCCGCCCGGTGCGGGCCGAGGCTTCGGCAATCTTCGCCAGCAGCGGATCGCTACACCATTGCGGCGCGAGCGGGCCATATTGGACGTGAAATAGCGGGTGCTCGAAGGCGGCAATAACATCGATCCAGGCCAATTGATCAGCGGGCGGTATGCGAACCATGAGGTCTGTCAGCGCCTTGAAATCCTCGGTCCCGAGCGCGGCCTCAATCGGCGCTGAATCGCCATATGCGATGTAATTGCGATCTCGCAGTGGGACAGCAAACGCGACGCGAATGCCGACGTCGCGAGCGGCACGGGCAACCGCTTCGGCCTCCTCGATTATCCTGGTTACGCGCTGCGGATTGTGGCAGTGATTGATGGCAGCGATTCCGCAACGCGCGTTTCGGGCGAAGGCGACGGCTGCGCGGAGATAGGGATCGACGTGCGGCTCCCGTCCGAGCATCGGGAGCCACAATTCCAACGGCTGGTCTCCAACGCCAGTCGCAAGAGGCCGCAGACCACGACCATGATCGTGGGCGTCGACCAGCGCCGGCACCATCAGGAGTCCATCGTCGGCGGACGCCGCGGGAGCGACCATTGCAATGCGGCCGTCCATGATGGTGACGGTCGATGCAGCAAGAGCCGATTTTCGGCCGGGATGGGATAGAACGCGTCCGGCCGACAATTGCGTTGACGTCGGGCTCATTGTCATTGATTTCGACGCTTCATCCTACATTCCACACTTCACTCACAAAGAAGGGGCGTCGCCTCGTGGCGCTCGAGCCCACCGCCTGCACAACGGCATCAACTATAATCCACCGCCGCCGCCTCTCGGGTCACCAGTTCGAAGGAAATGTCCTGTCGCAGTTGTTCGGGCGCACGCTGACGAGGATCCCCATAGCCGCCACCGCCGGGCGTCTCCAAGATCAAGCGGCTGTTCGGCGGTATCAGCTGGAGACCCTTGCCCTGCAACTTTTGCCCGAAAGGAAGGTGCACTCTACCGTTTGCACCTGCACGTCCGCCTGCGCGACCCTGCGCGGCATGCTCGATCCGTTCGAACATGGCAAGGAGAGAAAACGGCGCAGGATGTCGGGCACCGATCTCGATCTTCATACCCAAACCACCGCGATATTGGCCCGCACCGCCGGAGTCCGAAAGAAGCTCCTTCCTCCAAATGACGATTGGAGCCCCGTATTCGACGACTTCCACTGGCATCGCCTTGACGCCACTGGGAAATGCTGTCGCGGACAGGCCGTCGAGTCCCGGCCGAGCTCCTGACCCGCCAGTGTTGAAGAACACAGTTTCGAACGTCGGCGCTCCCGCCACGGCCTGATCGGGCCCTCGCCGAAGTTGAACTGTCCAGTTGCAACTCGCACCCTCGGCAGGCACTCGACCAGGCAACGCCTGATCCAGACAGCCAAAAATCAGATCCGGCAACATAAGCCCCACGACGTGACGCGCGGACACCGGCCACGGCCGCTGGGCGTTGACGATGCTACTCGCAGGCGCAGTGACGCGAAACGGTTGAAGCGAGCCGGCGTTGTTCGGCACATCAGGCGCGATAATGCACTTGAGCGCGAAAGCGGTGTAGGCGAGACAATAATTCGCGACAACATTGATGCCGAACGGGCTTACCCCGGATGACCCGCTAAAATCGACGGTGATGCTTGCATCTTCGATCGTCAGCGCCGCCGCGAGTCGAATCGGCTTGTCGTAGCCGTCCAGCATAATTGCGTGGCGCCAGCTTCCCTTTGGCAGTTCGGCTATCGCCATTTCGACGACCTGGCGGGAACGGGAGATAATCGTCTCGCTGACGCTTTCGAGATGCTCGAGATCGAATTCATCGAGCGTCGCCACCAGTCGTCGCGCCGCAGATTCGTTGGCCGTGATGTAGGACAGGATGTCGCCGCGAACCTCGCGCGGTGTGCGCACGTTCTCGCACACGATGCAGAGTAAATCCTCGTTCAGGTTCCCTGCCTTCACAAGCTTCATCGGCGGGATTTGCAGGCCTTCTTCGTAAATGGATCGTCCGTCCGGTCCTTGCCCAAGCCCACCAATGTCCACTTGATGGCAACAGCAACCGAACAGGGCGACCGCGTGTCCGTTTCGAAAAACAGGAGCTACGACCGTCAGATCATGGAGATGACCGGACGCAAGCCACGGATCGTTGGTGATGTACTGGTCTCCTCGCCTCATCTCCTGGATGGGAAATCGCGCCAAAAGATGCTTCACCGCTTCGGCCATGGTATTGACGTGGCCGGGGGTTCCCGTCACCGCTTGCGTCACCATGCGGCCTTGGCGATCGAACAAGCCGGCGCACAAGTCCCCGGCTTCGCGGACGGTCGAGGAGAACGCCGTGCGCATCAGTGTTTGCGCCGCTTCCTCGACGATCGCCAGGAGCCGGTTCCATATCACCTGCAATTGCACCTCGGTGCGGCCGTCGGCGAGAGTGCTCATGGGGTGGCTCGCCGCGTCATGACGATGGATGCGTCGGCACCAATCGCCACATCATAGCCCGGGCCGATCACGGTCGAGGTCGATTCCTCGACAATGATCGCCGGCCCGATCAAAGTGCTTCCCGGCGCCAGCTCAGAACGACGATAGAGGCCGACTTTGATCCACGCGCCTTGGCCGATGTCGAAGATATCGCGCCAACTCGACGGCGGCGAAGCCGGCTGATTCTTCACAGTCGCCATCAGCTCAACCTCCGGTGCGTCGGTGCCGACGCTCACCGTCCAGGCCAGAATTTCAATGTCTACACCATCGATCAGACGACCGTACTGCTGAAGGTACGATCGTTCAAAGGCATTGCGCAGCACTGCTGCGTCCGCTTCTAGAAACGGCCGGATCGGCAGCCCGACTGGAATTTCGTAACCTTGTCCCACGTATCGCGCGAACGCCGTGCGGTGTTCGATCAAGCCTCTGCCTTGAGGCCCCTGCCTCACCACAACGCGGGCTTCCTCCGCCATGCTGGACAGCAGGGCATTGATGGGCTCGGGGCGAAAGCCTTCAAGCCTGACATACATGCTGCGTGCGACCTCGTAAGAGATGGGCGCGAGCAGAAAACCGATCGCCGAGCCCACGCCGGCGCCAACGGGAACAATGACGCGGGCTATGCCGAGCTTGTCCGCCACGCGCCCGACATGCAGCGGAGCCGCACCACCGAACGCGATCAACGTGTGATTTGAAAGCGTCTTGCCACTCTCGACGGCATGTACGAGCGCGGCATTCGCCATCGCCTCGTCGACGAGCTCGGCGATCGCGTAAGCACATTCCTCCGCATCGAGCCCGAGCGTGTCGGTCGAACCGATGCGAGCCATGGCCGCCTGCGCCAATTTCGGACGCAGAGACACCTGGCCCCCAGCGAAAGCCTCGGGATCGATCCGGCCGAGCACGACATCGGCGTCGGTCACGGTGGGCTCTAATCCGCCCCGTCCGTAACAGGCGGGCCCTGGATTCGAACCCGCGCTGTCGGGCCCAACCGCGATTCGGCCCAGCCGATCGACGCGGGCGATCGACCCGCCGCCGGCTCCGATTTCGACCATCTCGATCACCGGAATACGCAGCGGGATGCCACTGCCTTTTTGAAAACGCGATGATCGGCTTACCTCGAACATCCGCGACGTCTGCGGCTTGAAATCATCGATCAGACATATCTTCGCGGTCGTGCCGCCCATGTCGAAAGATACGGCGCGGGCGACGCCGTGCCGCCGCGCGACGTTCTGCGCAAAGATCGATCCGCCTGCCGGACCGGATTCGACAAGCCGTATCGGAAAAGCCCGCGCCGTCTCGACCGTCGTGATGCCGCCGCTCGACAGCATCAGGAATAATTGGCAGGAAAGCCCTCGCGCTTTGAGATCATTTTCGAGCCGACTCAAGTAGCCGGCGACGAGCGGCTGCACATAGGCATTCGCGCAGGTTGTCGTGAATCGTTCGTATTCGCGCATCTCCGGCGAGACCTCGCCCGAAAGCGAAATCGAAACATGCGGAAGCCGATCATGTAGTAGCACTCGCACACGCTGCTCGTGCACCGGCTGGACATAGCTGTGCAGAAACGCCACAGCGACGCTTTCAATCGACTCCGCCCGAAGGCGGCCGATGGCATCGAGCACCGAAGCCTCGTCGAGGGGACACAGGATCTCGCCATCAGCGGCCACACGTTCGACGATTGGAATGCGCCAATTGCGTGGAACAAGTGGTGGCTGCTTCACCAGGTTGATATCGTACTGATCGAACCGACTCTCGGTGCCGAGCTCGATCGTGTCGCGGAATCCTTCCGTGGTCAGCAGCGCCGTGCGCGCGCCTTTGCGTTCGATCAACGCGTTCGTCGCAAGCGTCGTGCCATGTATTATGAAACCAATATCATCCGGTCGAACGCCCGCGCCATTCAATGCAGCCTCGATACCGCCAATGACGGCCCTTTCTGGTGCGTCATGCGTCGTGAGGACCTTGGTTGTCCACTGCTGGCCGCTCCGATCAAGCACCACGTCGGTGAACGTCCCGCCGACATCGATCGCGAGCCGAGCTTTTGCGGCTTGAGGGAGGCTCATTAGACTCCGCTGATTGGGGGAAGGTCGATCCGAGGACGCGGTGAGCGGCATCCACGTACGATCATGCCGGGAACCCGGCACAATCGCCGATGCGAGGTTGGGCGACGAGCCACGGTTGCAAGCGAGTGGATCCCATCGTGCGGCGAAATCAGCTAATCGGCAAATTTCCGCGCGCCTACCAGCGGCAAGAAGCGATCATCGAAGATATCAGCGCGCGATGGGACGCTCGCCAGATTGAACCCTTCTCCGACCAGCCTCAAATTGTCGTCGAGCTTCTTTTGGTCGACGGCGCCAATCCCGTTGGCTCGGGTGAATGGCGAAACGACCTGGTTCTTGATGATGAATTGCAGTCGCTCCAGATCGACCTCCCGCTTCGCTAGATTATTGCGCTTGAGCAGCGCATCGATCATCGGCTTCTGGTCGCGGGCCGCATCGCGCCAGGCCTTGGCCACGGCTTGGACCGCGCCGCGCACCGCTTCGGGATTGCTATCGATGATTTGACGCGATGCGATCATTGCGTTGCCGTAAAAGTTAAGGCCCCAATCGGCGTAGTCGAGCCGACCTACCTCGGAGATGTCGAGGCCAAGCGTGCGGACGTTCAGCATTGAATCCGCATAGGCGATGATCGCGTCGAAGCTTCCCTGCGCAAACATGCTGTCGCGCAACCGGAAGTCCACGAGTTGGCGGTCGACCTTGCTCACATCGATATTGTTCAGGCGTGCAAAGGTCGGGAACATGCGCGCGCCGGCATCGGTTGCGCCGGAGCCGAGCGAATGTCCTTCCAGATCCTTGGGCTTGCTGATGCCCTTCTGCTTGCGATAGAGAACCGTGGACGGCGTTCGATCCTGAATAAAGAGGACGATCTTCGGGGCAGAGCTGGGATTCTTCGCCGCGAATTCGATCAACGTGCTCACGTCCGCATAGCCTATGTCGTAGGCTCCGCTCGCCAGCCGATTGATGGCATCTCCCGAGCCGGACGACGGATCGATCCTGACGGTCAAGCCCGCTTCCCTGAAGTAGCCATTTTCGTCGGCATAGACGAACGGCGAATTAGGCCCGAACATAATGAAGTCGAGCGAGAACTTCAGCGCAGTCTGAGCGTTTGCATGACCTGCAAACATGCCCACCGCCATCAAAACAAGCATTACGAACCTGGCGCACATGATCATTCTCCTGAATTCGCACGCGTTGAGTTACATCGCCCATCCGCCATCGACGGCGATATCTTGTCCCGTAATTTGGCGCGATTTATCGCTGCACAGGAAGGCGATGACTTCGGCAACGTCCTGCGGTGTGGAAAAACGTCGCAGTGCATATTCGGTGACCGATTCTTTGCGCACTTGATCGACGGTTTTTCCCGAAAGCTGTGACTTGACCCGGAAGGTGTTGTCGACGCGCGGTCCTTCGACGATGCCGGGACAAACATCGTTGACGTTGATGTTGTATGGACCTGCCTCGAGCGCCACGCTTTTGGTGATACCCCGAAGACCCCACTTTGTGGCGCTATAGGCCATCCGGAGCGCCCGGCCACGCAGTCCCCACGTTCCGCCGACGTTGACGATCTTACCGTACTGCTGCGCCATCATCGTAGGGAGTACCGCGCGGATCGTCAGATAGACAGCTCGCATATTGACGGCCACGACGTCGTTAAATTCATCAGGAGTGGTGTCGATCGTGCTTCGTTCGACCGGCCCCGTGCCGCCGGCGGCATTCACCAGGATGTCGATGCGTCCGCCCAGCATTCGCAAAGTTTGGGTCACCATTGCATCAACGTCGGCCGATTTGCAGACGTCGCAGCTCGTGACAAAGGCACGCCGTCCGAGATTGCGCACGTGTTCCGCTACTTTCTCGAGCGGCGGCAGGTCGCGTCCGCAAAGCATCAGACCGGCGCCTTCGCGCGCCAAAGTCTCAGCGATGGCCGGACCCATACCCTTTCCCGAACCGGTCACAATCGCTACGCGCCCAGCAAGCTCCATCTCGATCCCCGAATTCTCTCTTATGTGCCAGCGCGGAACGTCGCCGTCAGATCCTTGAGAGCGGCGATTACGCTATAAGCGGTCAACGGCCCGGTTCCTTCGTGCCCAGGGTTGGGCACGTTTTGAATCTCCATATCAAAACGCGTGCTGTCGGCGTCGACCGAAATCCGGTGGACGTTCCGCTCGACGGCCGGATCCAACCAGATTTCGATCCGCACGCGGTCCGGCCCTATGCTGGCGAGCGCTACCGCCGCAGCGATATTGAACTTGTCAGGAAATGCCACTGCCGCTTCTCTCGCAGAGCCCTCGAAGATCCTAGTTGGTTTAACTATTCCGCGCACGTCGATCCCATGCTCATGAATCCACGGTGAATTTGCCAAAGAGAGAGGAGGCTTGCGCGTGACCATCAACACGGAGTTGATCACCCCGACATTCGCTGCCCGCAGGGCGTCAAAGCCGAGAACCGAGCCGGATACTAGGATGATGCGCGCTCCGGTCCGCTCGGCGCGATCAATGACGTCGGAGTGCTCAATCAGCGAGGTTGCATTCACCGTTACGACCGTTCGACCCCGTTCGATCGCCGGCGTCACAGCATCACGGAAGACCTGGGGGACCGCGCAATCAACGATCACATCGGCGGTATCGGCTATCCGCTCAAGTGGAACGGCATCAACGCGCGCATGGAAAGTCTTGAGACTCTCCCGCGCGCGACGAAGATTGGCGGCGGAAACACTCACCAAGCGAAGTCCCTGCACGCCCTCGTCAAGATGGCGTCCGACCAAGCGGCCGATTGATCCAAATCCGGCAATCGCGATGTCCAATGTCCGCTTCGTTCGCGGGCCCCCACCACTAGCCAGTTCCAACGCCGAGCCCGTCACGAGTTCCTCACGTCACCAGCTCGCCGCGGAACGCCCATCGAACCATTCGCCGCTCGACCAGCACACAGATGGCAAACAAGCCCACGGCCATCACGGCGACTGCGACCAGCCCGGCGAAGACCAAAGCAACATCGAAACGGGCGGCCGCGGTCACCATCAAAAATCCGAGCCCGGCATTGCCTCCAATGGTCTCGGCCAGGACCGACCCGACAAACGCCAGCGTAATCGCAATCTTGAGCGAGGCAAATAGATACGGCATTGCCCGCGGGAGTCCGGCTTTTCTGAGGACGTCGAGCTTGGAAGCCCCAAGTGACCTCAATACGTCGGCGAGTTCCGGCTCCATCGTCGCAATTCCGGTCGCGACGTTCACGACGATCGGAAAAAAGGAAATGATGAACGAGGTGACGACCACGGGTACGGCGCCGATCCCGAACCAGAGCACGAGGATCGGCACGAGGGCAACCTTGGGGATCGCATTGAATCCAACCAAGAGCGGGTAGAGGCCCGTGTAAACCAGAGTCGAGAAGCCGAGGGCAACCCCGAGCAGTATGCCGCCAACGATCGCAAGTCCGAACCCGAAGAGTGTCGTCACAAGGGTCCACCAGGAGTGCTCCAGAATAGGACCCCGGAACTCGGCGAGCGATTTCGCGATCACAGAGGGAGCCGGCAGGATGAACTCCCGGATATTGAATAATCGACAGACCAGTTCCCAGACGATCAGCATTCCGATCGCCGCCAGCCAAGGCATGAGTCTGATGAGTTGTCGCCGCGAGATCAATTTGGTTGCCCGGGCCGAATTTTTTCGCGCAGGTCGTGCACGAGGTCCGTAAACACTGGCGAATAGGTGGTCTCGAGCGTGCGTGGGCGGGGGAGCCCCACGTCCGCTTCATAGATGATGTGACCTGGCCGTGGGCTGAACACGATCACCCTGTCGGCCAGCAGAGCCGCCTCGCGCAGATCATGTGTCACGAGGATCGCGGTGAATTTGTGCTGCAGCCATAGGTCTTGCATCACGAACCACAGTTCTTCCCGGGTGAAAGCGTCGAGTGAGGCAAACGGCTCGTCGAGCATGAGAAGCGACGGTTGATGAACGATCGCGCGGCACAGATTTGCGCGTTGCTGCATGCCGCCCGACAATTGCCAAGAGTACTTTTCGCCGAACCCCGCCAATCCGACGGTGCTCAGCAATCGCTGCACCAGTTCGATGTAATACGTTCGCTCGGCGCGCAGCTTATACCGGTGCGGCCTGATGATTTCGAACGGCAAGAGGACATTATCCCTGATCGTGCGCCATGGCAGCAGGGTAGCGTTCTGGAATGCCATTCCGACGTTTTTCACTGGTCCGGTGACCGCCTCGCCTGCAACCTTGACTGTCCCTCGCGAGGGAAGCACGAGGCCGGAGACAACCTTCATCAGGGTGGATTTCCCGCATCCGCTGGGCCCGACCACGGCAATGAATTGGCCCTTGCCGACCGTCAGCGACAGGCTTTCTAACGCCAAGATTGAGTCTGCGTCTTCGCCATAGGACAAGCTCACGTCGCGCAGTTCGACAAATGCCGGCGATACCTCATTCATTTGGAGGACGCCTGCCGTCACCACTCCAAGAAAGAGGATTCACGAGTGGGCTGTACACGCCATCACTCCACGCCAGTTTGTCTGCCCCGGCCTTAGCCGCGCCCGGCCCCCCGTGTCACGGCCTTCAACGTCTGATCGCTGTTCTTCGGTTGGGGTGGCGGCATACGCTGGATTCGGCGAACCGACCGTCCCCATCCTTTAGTCTCGCCGACGATCTTTCGGTCTTTCATGACGAACCGGCCACGTACCATAGTATGAATCGGTATGCCGGTAACTTTCATCCCTTCGAACGGCGTAATCTTGCTGCGCGACTGGAGTTGATCCGCTGCGATCGTGTCCCCGCGATCGAGATCGACGAGCGTAATGTCGGCATCCGAACCGGGCAGCAGGGCGCCTTTGGCAGGATAGAGACCGAACGCCTTGGCAGGCTTGGTCGACGTCAGACGCACATAATCGGTCAGCGACAGCCGCCCTGCCTGAACTTGGGTCAGCATGAGCGGCATCTGCGTCTCCACTCCGGGAAACCCGCAATCGACGGTCCAGATGTCATTGCGCAATTTCTCGGCGGGTGTGTGTGGGGCATGATCAGTCGCGATCATATCGATCGTGCCGTCATGCAAGCCCTCCCAAAGACCAACTTGGTGGCGCCTTTCCCGAACCGGCGGGTTTACACGAATGATCGAGCGATGGTCGGCATAGGCGCGCTCGTCGAACAGCAGATAGTGCGGGCAGGTCTCCCCGGTGATATCGACCCCGCGGGCCTTGGCCTCGCGAAGCGGACGAAGCTCATCTGCCGAAGAAATATGCAAGATATGGATGCGGGCACCCGTCCAATCGGCAAGGATTGCAGCGCGCGAGACGGCTTCAATGGCGACGACGGCAGGTCGCGACGCCAAATGCGCGAGGGGATCGGTTCGTCCAGCGGACTGCAACCTCTTCTCCCTGCGAGCAATGATGGAGGCCGTTTCGGCATGAAGGGCAATTCGCAGGCCGCGCTCGGCGATGATCTCGAAGCCTTCGAGCATGGCGCCTGTGGAAGGTGACGGCAGATTGCCGAAGGTATTGCCCATGAAACATTTGAATCCAGCGACTCCGCCGTCGATCAGAGCCTCCAACTGGTCGATGTTGTCCTCCGCGAGCAGGCCATACAGACCGTAATCGACGTGCGCTTTTTTTGCCGCCTCCTGTTTGAGGGCAAGCGCCTCGGGTGTTGCAGTGGGCGGATCGACGTTCGGCATCTCGAACACGGTGGTAACGCCGCCCATTGCGGCTGCGGCTGTGCCGGTTTGCCAATCCTCCTTGTGGGTGTAACCGGGTTCGCGGAAGTGGACATGCACGTCAATCGCTCCGGGCAGCAGATGTAGGCCGGTGGCGTCGAACGTTTCCCGCGCAGTCGGCATCGCACGCTTTTCGCCGACGGCCAGTATCTGACCATCCTTGATTGCAACCCCCGCATCAAATGAAGCGGTATCGGTCACGACCCTCGCACCCAAGATCACGAGATCGGCAATGGGCGTGGTAGGATTTGTCATTCACGGTCCCCGTCATAGTCCGCCTATTCGTGACTCTGGGCGGCACCGCCGCTGTGGTCGAAAGCGCCGGCAGCAGGGCCGAGCAATGGTCGTCGTGATCCCGCGGTGCTCAGCGCGCACGGCCGATGAACCGATGCATTCCAATGTCCGGCTCCCACGCCCGCCGATGCGCATCCAGCAGATGAGGAAGCGCTGCCTTGCGGGACTTCACCACCGCGTCATAGTCAGCGATGAAGTGCCGCATGAGACCGACGACCTCGCGACGCAAGGCATCTTCGTCGATGCTTTTGACCACAC
>Ga0070699_100003924_pt1 | contig 13135 bp, 16 predicted proteins | sample KBSK1503metaG_FD_65473 | JGI IMG/M metagenome (GOLD analysis project Ga0070699, IMG submission 65473) | Corn, switchgrass and miscanthus rhizosphere microbial communities from Kellogg Biological Station, Michigan, USA - KBS K1-50-3 metaG | ecosystem: Host-associated > Plants > Roots >...
AAAGTCGGGTGGTTCATCGGGCTTTTCAGGACACAGCCTGCGCGCTCCACAAGGGAATATGGTTATGGTCTACGAGACAAGAATCGAGCGAGTCTCCGTCAAGGTCCATTTCGTAGAAGGGCGGAACTACGAAATCGCCGGCCCCGAATCGCGCGATGATAGGCGCACGGTAAACACTTCTCGAACGATGCACCATCACGTCGGCCTCGGGCTGCTGACTCCCGCCGACATACACCACGGGCTGAGCAGCGCGTCACGGCGCGCGCGACGGTGCTGGCCGCGGCGTACGCCGCGCATCCGGGAGGCTTCCCTGCCGGCCAGCCGCACCCGCCGGGGGCGCTTCCCGTGGAAGCGTGGATCAACCCCATCCAAGACCGAAACTGCACTCCTGCTCGCCTCTCATTCGTGTCACACTCGGGCCACTCGTTCACGAGAGGGCTCATATGAACGGGCACACCGATCGCTGGGACCGCCGCGAGTTCCTTCGGGGCGCCGGCTTCGCAGGGGCCGCTGGGCTGGTGGGACTGCGTCCCGATCCCGCGCTCGCGGAGCCGCCGCCCGAGACGAATAAGATCAGGCTTCCGCAGACGCCGGCCATGTGCGAGGCCCCTCAGTACGTTGTCGGCGACCTCTTGAAGGCCGAGGGGTTCACCGCGGTCGAGTACATCAAGATCGACATCGCCCATCCCTCGGCCGCGGGCCGCCTGGAGAAACTACTGGCCTCGGGCGCCATCGATGTGGGTTTCAACTTCGCAGCGCCGGTCGTGATTCAGATCGACTCCGGAGATCCGATCGCACTCCTGGCCGGTGTCCACGCCGGCTGCTTCGAGCTGTTCGGGACAGCCCGGGTTCGCGCGATCCGGGATCTCAAGGGGAAGACGGTTGCGGTCACCGGACTCGGAGCGGCGCAGCAAATCTACGTCGCCAGCATGGTGGCGTATATAGGACTGGACCCACGCAGGGACGTCAACTTCGTCACGTACCCCGCGGCCGAAGGCATGCGCCTCCTCTCCGATGGGAAAGTGGACGCATATCTCGGGTTTCCCCCTGACCCCCAAGAGTTGCGCGCCAAGAAAATCGGTCGTGTCGTCGTCAACAGCGCGGTCGACCGACCCTGGTCCCAGTACTTCTGTTGCATGGTGGTCGGGAACAGGGAGTTCGTGCGCCAGTATCCGGTGGCGACGAAGCGTGCGCTGCGCGCCATCCTGAAAGCCACGGATCTGTGCGCCCTCGAGCCGCAGCGAGCAGCCCGCTCGCTCGTCGACGGAGGGTTCACGACGCGTTACGACTACGCTCTCCAGACGATCAAGGAGTTGCCCTACGACAAGTGGCGGCTGTGGGACCCGGAAGATACGGTGCGTTTCTACGCGTTGCGCTTGCACGAGGCCGGCATGATCAAGTCGAGCCCACGGAAGATCATCGCCCAGGGCACCGACTGGCGGTTCTTGAACGAACTGAAGAAGGAGCTGAAGGGATAGTGGGACGGCCTTCCGAAACGACCCGCCGGCCGAGCCCGCAAGACATCGCGACCAACGTCTCGGTCAAAGCCGAAAAGGAGGACGCGGGGGCCTGTGCTCACCACCGCCTGTGCGGCGCATCCGGAACGATTCCCTGCCGGCCTGCCCCACCCGCCGGCGCGTCCCGTGGAAGTGTGGATCAACCCACCCGAGACTGAGTATCAGCGCCGTTCGCTTCTGATTCATGTCACACTCGGGCAACTCGTCCGGGAGGGCCGCATGAGCAACTCGGTCGATCAGCGGAACCGACGTGAGTTCCTCCGGGGGGCGGCGCTGGCAGGGACCGCGGGGCTCGTGGGACTCCGACCGGAACGGGTTCTCGCTGAGCCGCCGCCCGAGACGACGCGGATCAAGCTCGTTCAGATCACAGGCATCTGCATCGCGCCCCAGTACGTCGCCGAAGAACTCCTGCATGCCGAGGGCTTCACCAAGGTGCAGTACTTCCAGGCCGACGCTGGGATCGAGACGGCGAAGGCCTTAGCGGCCAGGAAGGCCGACATCACCATGAACTTCGTGGCCCCCTTCATCATGCAAATGGACGCAGGAGACCCGATCGTCATCCTTGCCGGCGTCCACGCCGGCTGCTTTGTGCTATTCGGGACGGAGCGGGTCCGCGCCGTGCGCGATCTGAAGGGGAAAACAGTCGGAGTGCAGGGGCTCGGCTCGAGCCAGCACGTGTTCCTCGCCAGCATCATGGCGCACGTAGGCCTGGACGCGAACAAGGACGTCAATTGGGCGACGCACCCGTCGGCCGAGTCGATGCAACTCTTGGCCGAAGGCCTGGTTGACGCCTTCCTGGGGTTCCCGCCCGATCCGCAGGCGTTACGCGCGAAGAAGATCGGTCACGTTGTGGTCGACAGCGGCGTGGATCGCCCGTGGTCGCAGTACTTCTGCTGCATGGTCGGGGGGCATCGCGAGTTCGTCCGCACGCAGCCCGTCGCCACCAAGCGGGCGGTACGGGCCATCCTGAAGGCCGCCGACCTCTGCGCCGTCGAACCGCAACGCGCCGCCCGGCGGATCGCCGACCGCGGCTACAACTACGATTACACCCTGGAGACCCTGAAGGAGATCCCGTACAGCAAATGGCGGGAGTACGACGCCGAGGACACCGTCCGTTTCTACTCGCTCCGCCTGCACGAGGCAGGGATCGTTAAGAGCAGCCCGAACAAGATCATCGCCCAGGGTACCGACTGGCGGGTTCTCAATGAGCTGAAGAAGGAATTGAAGGGGTAGCGTGCGGCAGACTGGCGCCTGGTGCATGGTCGGCCTCGTCGCCATGGGGCTGCTTGGCTGGACGACGGGGGCGACCGGCGACGCGACCAAGAGCGCAGCGCCCCTTTCGAGGATCGGCCCGGCGCCGGAGTTCACGCTGACGACCCAGGAAGGTGCGCGGCGGTCGCTCAGGGACTTCCACAGAAAGGTCGTCGCGGTGACGTTCATCTACGCGAGCTGCGCGGACACGTGCCCGCTCTTGACGGCGAAGATGGTGGGTCTCCAGGCTGAGCTCGGCCCGGAGTTCGGGACGCGCGTGTTCTTCGTGGCCGTGACGTGGATCCCGACCGCGACACCCCAGAGGCGCTCAAGCGTTATGCTCAGGCCCACGGGGCGAACCTTGCTGGCTGGGCGTTCCTCACGGGGACGCCAGCAGAGATCCGCGACGTGACGAAGCGGTACGGGGTCTACGTCCGGAAGAACCCGAAGGGCGATGTGGACCACACGTTTCTCACGTCGCTGATAGATCCGGACGGGGTGATCCGCGTGCAGTATCTCGGCGTTCGGTTCGACCCCCGCGAGCTCCTTGGGGACCTGCAGAGCCTCCTGGGCGAGATGGGCCGGCAGTGACGAGCTGGCTGGTCCGCCTCGTCGCGAGGATTCCGGTCACCGTCCACGCGAAGCTCCTGACGGCGTTCCTCGCCATCGTCGGCCTGCTCATCACGGTCGGGGCCGTCGGCCTCCAGACGTTGAGCGCCGTGAATCGCCGCGCCGAGAATCTCGTCCAGCTTCAGCGGAAGATCGCCGCCTACCGTCAGCTCCAGCACGACACCACTGGCCAGCTCTACAGCGTCTCCTCGGCGCTCCTCGTACCCGACGAGCGGACGCTCGAGGCAACGCTGCGCCAGCTCAACCAGTTCGGCTACGACCTCGACCGGCTCCAGTTCGTCGCCAAGGACGAGGTGGAGCTGCTCGGCCGGGTCCGCGAGGACTACGACCAGTTCATCAAGGTGGTCACGCGCGTCGTCGAGCTGATCCGAGCGGGTAAAGTCGCCGAGGGCCGCGAAGTCCAGCTCACGCAGGCTGGCTCGCTGGCGGATCGTCTCGAGCGGCTGACGAACGAGCTCGTGAACAAGGCCGAGGCCGACATGGTCGCGAGCATCGACGCGACCCACGACGCGTACACGACTTCTCGATGGGTGGTCATCGCGTTCGCGGTCGGGTCCATCGCCCTCGCGCTGGTCCTCGGGTATGCCATCTCCTGGTCGCTGATCCGTCCGGTCCAGCGCATGGATGAGCGCCTCAAGCAGATCACCGCGGGTGATTTCTCCGGACGCGTTGAGGTCCCGAACCAAGACGAGCTCGGGGCCCTGGCGGCGAACCTGAACCGGATGAACGAGGAACTGGGACGGCTCTATCGGCAGCTCGAGGCGGCGAGTCGCCACAAGTCGGAATTCCTCGCCAACATGTCGCACGAACTGCGAACACCCCTCAACGCCATCATCGGGTTCTCCGAGGTGCTGGTCGATCGCATGTTCGGCGAGCTGAACGAGAAGCAGGAAGAATATCTGAAGGACATCTATGCGTCGGGCACGCATCTGCTGTCCTTGATCAACGAGATCCTTGATCTGTCGAAGATCGAGGCGGGCCGGATGGAACTCGAGCTGACGGACTTCGACCTTCCCACGGCGATCGACAACGCCCTGACCCTGGTCCGGGAGCGGGCTGGGCGACGGGGAATCGCGCTGCACATGACCGTCGACGAGCGGCTCGGCGAGGTCCGGGCGGACGAGCGGAAGGTGAAACAAGTGCTCTTGAACCTGCTGTCCAATGGGCTGAAGTTCACGCCGGAGGGCGGCCGGATCGAGGTCGCGGCTGCTTTAAAGGATGGGGCTGTCGAGGTCTCGGTCAGCGATACAGGGGTTGGCATCGCGCCCGAAGATCAGGAGGCAGTGTTCGAGGAGTTCCGGCAGGTGGGGACGGCGGACAAGAAGGCGGAGGGTACGGGCCTGGGTCTGACGCTGTGCAGGAAATTCATCGAACTTCACGGCGGGCGGATCTGGGTCAAAAGCGAGCTGGGGCACGGCTCGACGTTTACGTTCACGATTCCGGTGCGCTGCGAGCCGAGCGATCGAGGAGGCGCTCCTACACTAAACTCATAACCCCACTGTCTCATTCTCATTGACAGGTTCCGGCAGATCGGCTTCGTCTTCGAGCGTCATCCAGCTCATGTCAGACCTCCTCAGAGCTGGGCCACGCTTTGGTCCCGCGCGTGCCCCCAGTGTCATTGGCGGGCCTCCCATGGAGTTCTGTGCCCTTAGCCCTTCGCGAGCTGCTCGACCTCCTTCTTCGACATCGTCTTCAGCCGCGACAGAAGGGTTTTCACCTTCCGCTCAGACGCGTGATCGGCCAGGATGAATTTTTTCGACTTCGTCCTGACGATGTAGGCTACCCAGTCGTCCAAGCTCGGCGTTCCCCGCCAGGCAATGGTGAGCCCGCTGAACGGCATACGACGGCGCCCTTCGACTTTTGCCAGCGGCTTCCGGCTCGCTTCCATGCGGCTCTGCTTCTAGCGATTCGATCGAGATGCCAGCTTAGGGACCACGCCATCGGGGATGTCAATACTTCATTTGCCCGCATCAAAGGCTCATGCGTGAGCCTCGAGGCGCCCACGACCCCATCGAATGGCCGAATATTGCGTCGGTGCTCGCGGTGGACGAGTAGACCGTCGCTTTTGGCGACTATGACCCCGAGACCGCATCACACCGTGCAACTCTGGCGCCTGTGGATAACGGTGGAGATGTGGACAAGATGTGTTTACTGCCAGGACGTATTGGGCCGTGCTTACGCTACGGGCGGTCGCCGTAGAGCTCGCGTACCTCCGCGGCCCTCGGCGAAGAGGAACGGTGTCCGGCCGCGGAGTGAGGAGAAAACGCCAATGATGAGGAGTTCGACGCGGAAGCGACGACTCGTCAGCCTGCTTAGGCGGGGGCGTTATTACTTCGGCCTCGAGTCCGCAAATAATCTGACGTGGGAGCTGTCGGCACCCCGCATTGTTGCCATTGAGCACGCCGAGCAAAGTCGTGCGAACGAGGCTCCTCCGGGTACCGGCGACACGACCCGGGGAGGCGGGACCATGGAACGACTGATCGAGCGGGTGTGTGGGCTGGACGTGCACAAGCAGACGGTGGCGGCCTGTGTGCGGGTGCCGGGGTCGAAGGGAACCCGCGAGCAGCACGTGCAGACCTTCGGGACGACGGCGGCTGAGCTCTTGGCCTTGCACGATTGGCTCGAAGCCTAAAACGCGATGCTGTCGCAGATGACAGTGTTCGCGGAGGTGTCGAGCATGAGAGCGAGACGGCGGACGGTCCGCATGAGCTTGCGATCGATCCGCACGGAGGTGATGGCGACAGACTTCTTCCCAACGTGAACCTTTCCGAGGGATAAGCCGGAGAGCTTCGTTCTCTGTCGGGGGGCCGGGGGGGCCGGAGTCCTGCGGAGCCCTACTTGCCCGGCGCTGCTATAGCAACACCCTAGGCGCTGCCTACCCCCGTCAAGCGTCTCCCCGCCAATCACGAGGGCCGAGCGCCCGCGAAGCCGTGCCAGATGGGGCGATTTGGGCGAGGGGGTTCTTGGCGTTTAGGAACGAGAAGGCGGGGTAAGTCGCCGCTGACGTACTTCGCCCAGCCAGATCCTGTTGCATCGCTCGTGAAACCGATACACGCCCGAAGAGTACTCATACTCCATGGCACCAAATTCACGGAGGCGTATTTTATGGCCGCACGCGGAGCAGGCGGCGCCACCCTCCGGCGACCGCATGGTCTCGTGTCCTTCTCGCGCGCCTGACGGCGCCGGAGGCATCAACCTCGGCAATGCGTATGTCCTGATCTTTTCCCGAATCTCGTCACGCAACTCATAGTGCGTGTCGAATCGCTTGAGAAGGGTGTGCTCAGCGGCGTCGAAGTATCCGCCCTGATCTCGCTTGATCCTGTAGTTCTCCGTGTACGCGCCACCCGACGAAGACGGGTCGCCCTGCCATGTTCCATCGACGATGACGCCCGCGTCGTCTGGATCGGCATAACCATCAGAACCTTGCACGATTACCTTCTCGCCCATCTTGCGCCTGAACCGGTGTGGCTGGTCTGCTAGACGGATTGTTTGCGTCGTCATCGTTGAAATTGTCCCACGCTCACTTTGGTTCTCGCGCTCGCTTGCCCAGCTTCGCGATCACAAGCCAGTTGAAGTTGAATTTTTCGCAGTAGAGTTCCATGAAGATTGGGTCACTAGCGTCGCGAGGCGCAGTCGAGAAGCGTAGCCGACAGGAAACTGCTGTGTACCTCGGCGACACGAAGGACAGTGCAGGTTCGGCGATCCCGGTCGTGTCTCGCTCACTACGAAAGTATCGCACAGCGGAGTCAAGCTGAGGCACTAGCGAACTTCCGCCAGGACGGAGCGAGAACAAAGGTCGTCTTGCCACGAAAAAATGCGAGGACAAGGATTGGTCGCCTGCTGTAGGTTTAGCGTTAGGTGACAGCGATGGATCTCTCTGAAGAGGCGAGAGAACTTCTGCTGGAGGCCTCACGAGACCCTGCCGGACTGATTCTCACGTTGACCGGGAAGGGAGGAAGCGCGTTCCTCAAGACCAACAGAAAAATATTTGGCGACGGTACTCCGGGCGAACAAGCCCGGTGGGAAAGTGGGCTCAGGCAGCTTGTAGGGTTCGGGCTGGTTGCGCCTCAGGGAGTCACGCGCCAGGTCTTTGGCATCACGGACGAGGGATACCAGGCGGCTGACATGCTGCGCCGCCGTAAGTAGCTTCACTTCCCCTTCGCCACGTCACATTCGGCGGAACGCGGCCACAAGCTGAAGCAGGACTCCGAGCGAAATCAACGTCCAGTACATCCAATGGCGGATCTTGTAGAGCCAGCGAGGTACGCCGAATCCCCAGCGCGTCATCGCTGGAACATGCGAGAGTACGTCCAAGGGCGCGCCCTTCGCCCAGATGAACTGATCGAGTCCAGCACCGGCCGCCCCGACGAGGCCGATGAGAATCCCTACCAAGGTCCACCACATCGTCTGGTCCTTCTCTTACCTGGTTACTTCCCCTTCGGCCGCGCGGGTCCACGTGTAGGAGAGGTAGAAGTACTCAATCTTACCGTCAGTGAGCCGCGCTTTGGCCGGGTAATTCGTTCGTTGTGGGACCCAGTCCTGATTAGCGGCTCCTGTTCACCGTGAACCGCGCGCCCCGTCCCCGGTTCTCCATCGAACTCCGTCCGTCGCCACGCGATACTCCTCCCAGAGCTTCCGAAGCGCGCGCTTGACTTGACGCTGCGAGAACCCGGTGTCCGCGACCAACTCCTCCTCGGTCCTGCCCCGATCGCCAGCCTTCCGGAGCGCGGCCTCGACGTCGCGCATTCGGCGCCCGTGATAGCTGCAGCCCCACCAGTCAAGCAAATGCTTTCCCAGCCGCACGCGCGGGTCACTCCTTCGCAGCCGAGGTGAGCAGGTTGAACGCGACGAGCAGCGAGGCCCTTCGTGCGAGCCGGATCATTGGGTGGCCTGCTCGGTGGTCGTCCGCCCCACGCTGATGCGCTTGGAAGCGTCCCAACTTCGTATCTCCCAACTTGCGGGTTCGTTGATTCTCTGGACGCGCGCATGTGCCATCGTTCCGCCCGCTGTGCTATACGGTGGGGCGATGACTTCCCAGTCGCCGGTCTCGTCCACGAGACGATCGCCGACCTGAAGCTCCATCGGCAGGACCATGGTGCCGCCTGGCTCGCTCTTCTTCTTCTCGGGACGCGGCCTAGCCATCTCTCCTCCCCTCGGTTGGTTTATGCGGACGGTCCCGACAACGGTCGATGCGCAATCTCTTCGAATGGGCGCTCGCTCTCGGCCAGGACGGCTCGCCAAATCTCGGGCGGAGTGTTGGCACCCATAGCGAATTGCTCGATGAGAAGTCGGATGACTGCCTCAATGGACACGCGGCCAGCCGGAAAGTGAACACGCTCCAGGACGCCATGATATAGAGGCACGTTCTCGAACAGCACACCTCGGACCTGGAGATGCGTCGCAGGATGTTGGTCTGCTGGGTCACGTCTGTAGTCGTAGCGAAAGACCCAATGATCACCGATGTCGTCCAATTGGTATTGATACGACGCCTGTTCGACCTTGAGCCGATAGCCGCCCTGGTGTGGCTCGCGGAAGAGGACGATTGAGACTCGGAGGTATCGGCCATCATTCATTCGAATGACGCCCAGATCGTCCACTGCCCCTTCCATGACCATGCGATCAGTCCGAGGACCGCGCGTGAGACGGACACCGACCCCACTACCGAGGACGGTGACCTGAAGGAGTAGTTGAACGAGTTCGCGGAATGCGGCGAAGGATTCTGGACGGCCGCGCTTGTACTGTCGGGTTAGCTCGCGGACGTGACCGAGGAGGGCTGGAAGATCAGGGACGGACAAACAGCGGATCGCTGTCGTCGAGCAACGCGGCGAGCGCCACAAGGTCAGCGACGGCGGCCGGGTCCTCTAGGACTCCCGTCCTGTACCGCTCGATGAAGTCACGGACGCCGAGCTGGAGACGCTGCTTAGCGCCGCGCTCGATGCGGGTCACAATCTGATCCCGTGTGAGTTCGAGTACGGGCGTGCGGATCAGTTCCATCTACTTACTATGCCAGAAACCCTTGACACGTGTACAGTGTTTTCCCTTGTCGCCGGGTCGTGGGCCGTACGCCTTCGCGACGTGCTCCAAGATCGTGCGCGCTCCGCCTCCCGCCGCACCGCCGAAGGGTCCACGCTGATTCCGTGGTGTGCCACCGGCTGGCTTCGGCAGACCGCCTCCGCCACGAGCCATCACGGCCGCCAAGCACAAACTGTTGCTGTAGTCGTCGTGCTGGCCGCGCGGATGGTCGATGCGATCCTTCCCACCCTGTGAAGGACGGCGCTCCAAGTTCCGTCACGAGCTTCGGGTGGTCGAGGGTCTGAATCCGGCCGGACGCGAACAGCGCTTCGGCTTCGAGATAGATTGCGCTGCGATCGAGATAGACCTCCTGGATGTCGGCCTTCTTGTCGCTGTCCTTGAGCGGGTGTAGTTCCTTGATTTCCCGGACAATCGGGTGTTGAAAGTCAATGCCGTGCCGCTCGAACATCTCGACGTAGAGACGACCAGCGTAGCGGTCGCCATAGACTTTTTTCAAGCCGTAGGACTGGACGATCCCAACGATCTGCTCGACGGCAGCCTCAAGGGACATCTGCGAGGCTCTCGGTTTCTCCCACGCTTGCATCACGTGTCGCGGAGCATCGCGAGCGGTGCTTCCGTTCAAATGCACGGACAAGATCCTCAAAGGTTCCCGGCCCGCGGATCTCCCGGTAGAGCGGCCCGACAAGTTCGAGTTGATCATCAATCCTCAGACCGAAAAAGCGCTCGGGTTGACGATCTCGCAGACGTTACTCTTGCGGGCGGACCAGGTAGTCGAGTAACTCGTGCTCGACCAACGCGGCCAGCTCTTTAAGGTGCCCATGCGGCTGATCGGGCTCGCGGTCGTTCTCGTTGTCACCGTCATTCTTGCGCGGTCCGCCGTCCCGGCACATCCAGACCATCCATCGTAACGCGGCCCAGGTTACGCTCACGCCTGTGATGTTCCCCGCCAGGCCGCGAGAGGCTACTCATGTCTCAATCGGGATCTTCGCTTGATTCCCCGATGTCGAGCATGTGTGGCAAGTTGGGCGCCTTATCCGCCATGTGGAGGCTGGTGATGTGCTGCATACGAGCCACGATCTTCTGAATTCTCTCCCCGGCCTCGAGCGCCTCGGCGACCTGGGCAAACACCGACTCATTGGCGCGCATTTCTTGGGCAAGAAGCTGGAGGTACCCCATCACCGCGGTCAAGGGGTTATTGATCTCATGAGCCGCCGCGTTGGCCAAGAGCGCCACGGAGTGGAAGGCCTCGGCTCGTTGCGCCGCATCCTCAACTCGCTTGCGCTGTGTGATGTCGGTGACAAACGCCATGAAGAGCGGCTCCCCCTCCGCCTCGGCGAAGCTGAGGCTGATCTCGACGGGAAACTCGTTGCCGTCCTTGCCGCGGCCGGTCAGATCGAGTCCTTGCCCCATCGGCCGCACACGAGGATCGAGCGAGTAGCCTGCCCGGTGCCGGGCGTGGACGCCCCGCATGCGCTCGGGCACCAGGATCTCGAGGCGCTGTCCGATGAGCTCCGCGCGCGCGTAGCCGAACATCGCTTCGGTCTTGGCGTTGACGAGGACGATGTTTCCTTGCCGGTCGACGATCACGATCCCTTCCGAAGCAGACTCGAAGAGCGCGCGGGCCCTCCGCTCGCTGTCACGCAAGGCGTCCTCGGTGAGCTTGTGTTCCCGCGCGGTCCGTTCGCGTTCCAAGATGAGGGCCGCGAAGGCCAGCGCCAGCACGGAGGTCACGCCCATGAAGATCTGAAGCAAGAGGAGCGACTCGTTCGGCGTGCCCCTCACAAAGGGCCCGAGGCCCCGCAGGGTGCCCCAGAGGGCCAGCGTCGAGAGGACAAAAGCGGCGGTCGCCGTCTCGCGCGGGCCGAATCGAAACGCCGCCCAGACAAGCATCGGGACGCACAAGAAATCGAGCGGGTAGTCCTGGATTTCGATCGGCACCAAGCCGCCGAACACCGCCTGGCTCGCCACGACGAGCAGCAGCAGCAACAGCGCGGCCTCGAGCATCTGCCAGCGGCTCCATTGCACACGAGGATTCGTGACCCAGAGGACCAACAGCGGCGCCACGATGAGAGCCCCCGCCGCATCCCCCAGCCACCACGTCCACCAGACTGTGCCGTAATCGCTCCAGTTCGAGAAGCCGCCGAGGGAGAGGCTGGTCACGCCCAACGTGGCGCTCACCGTCGTGCTCACCAGTCCGGCGAGCCCGGCGAATCGGAAGACATCCAGGGCGTGATCGAAGGCGTAAGGCCCGTGGGCAAACCCCCGCACGAGATAGGCTCCGACCAGCCCTTCCAGGGTGTTGCCCGTCGCAATCCCGATCGAGGTAGCCACGGAGCCCGCCGTTGTGATGTTCACGACAAACGCGCCGAGCAAAATCGCCGGCCACACCCGATGGCCGAGGAACAGGAACGCCACCAGGGCGATTCCCGTGGGCGGCCACACCGCCGTCGCGCTCGCATGTACGAAGGCAAGCATCAGCCCGAGCTTGCCGGCGATGACGTAAACGAGAGTAAGCGCTGCAACCACGACCAGGTTCTTGGAGGGTCGTAAGGGCGTCATCCCCTAACCTAACTACTTTCCGGTGCGAATTGGACCGAGTGCGGCCCGTGTTTCTGCGGGCCGCCCGGTTGTCGGGGTGTCCGAATGCACAATTATTCGTTGACGAGCACTCGCACACGGCGCGATGGTGAGGGAGCCGCGCGATGATCCCGCTCGCACGGCTGCGCAGCTCACGCGGTGCAGCCTCTGAGGCGGACCGGCCTCACCGGAGGCGCCATGGTGCGGCGAGCGTACCGGCAACGCAGTCTCATCGAAGTGCTCCTGCCTGACGCCGACAAGCTGTGGGATCCCACCCTCCGCCGGATCGACACGCTGCTCGAGGACGAGGGCCTCGTCGATCGGGTGGCCGAGGCCTTGGCCCGGCGCCATCCGCAGAGTCAGCGCCGGGGTCGCTTGGGGACTCCCGCGGCGGTCGTCATGCGGATGCTCATTCTCAAGCACCTGCACGACTGGAGCTTTGACGAGTGCGAGCGGGAAGTGCGCGGCAGCTTGGTCTACCGGGCTTTCTGCCGGATCGACGGCGAGCGTGTCCCCGACGCCAAGACGCTGATCCGCTTGGCCCACCTGCTCGACGACTCGGTCCTCAAAGACTTGCTGGCGCAATTGGTCACGCTGGGGCGGACGCGGCGAGTCATCCACGGCCGGCGTTTGCGGATCGACACGACCGTTGTCGAGACCAACATTCATTACCCGACCGACGCGACGTTGCTGGCGGACGGTGTTCGCGTGCTCACGCGCTCGCTGCAGCGGCTCGGCCAGCGTGTGCGGCAGCGGGCGCGCAGTGTCGCGCGCCGCGTGTTCGAGATCGCGCAGCGCAGTCGCACTGCTGGAAACCGGGCCGCCCCGGCGGTTCGCGAGCAAAGCAAAGCGCGCATGAAGCTCCTCTATCAGGGACTGATGGGGATCACGCGGGCGGTAGTTCGCCAGGCCGAAGCCGCGGCGGCACGGTCGCAGCGTGAGCCGCTGGCCGTCCAGCTCTCGATCACGATCGAGTTGGTCAAGCGGGTCGTGGCGCAAACGCGGGCTCGAGTGCTCCGGGGCGATACGCATTTCCCCGGCAAGGTGGTCAGTCTCTTCGAAGCGCACACCGAGATCATCCGCAAGGGCAAGCTGGCCAAGCCGACCGAGTTCGGGCGGCTCGTGAA
>Ga0070699_100003928_pt1 | contig 13130 bp, 11 predicted proteins | sample KBSK1503metaG_FD_65473 | JGI IMG/M metagenome (GOLD analysis project Ga0070699, IMG submission 65473) | Corn, switchgrass and miscanthus rhizosphere microbial communities from Kellogg Biological Station, Michigan, USA - KBS K1-50-3 metaG | ecosystem: Host-associated > Plants > Roots >...
GCAATCCGCTGGAATTCGCCAACGGCCCGTACTCAGCACGTGCCATTGAGCGAAAGACTTCTGTTGCGGGTGCTCCACCACATCCCGGGTCGCATAACCCGCCAGTCGCCGCGAGCTATTTTCTGAAGTCAGCGGAACTGAACTTAGCGGAAGGGGGTTGGCAGAAATTGTGGGTGCTGCTGCCGTTGGCGGGAACGTTGATGAGCCTGATCTTCGGCCACCGGCTCTGGCCGCTTCTGCTGCTCTGGGTTCCGCTGCCGTTCTACATGCTTTCGATCGCATACAGCGGCGTGCCTGTTTTCCTGCCGATATGGTGGCCGTTCTCGCTTTACAACGTGCGCTACGGCTTGGAACTGCTGCCAGCGTTCGCCGTGTTTGTGGCTCTGGCCGCGTATTTTCTGGCAAGGTTGGTGCGAGTCACCAAAGGCAGAATGATCATGGTGGTTGCGGCACTAGTCTTCGCGGCTGGGAGTTACATGTCCATCTGGCGCGATCCAGCCTGTTTCCGCGAAGCCTGGATCAACTCCCGCACCCGCATCGCGCTGGAAGGCGAAGTAGCGGCTTACCTGAAAAGGCTGCCGCCCGATTCCAGATTGCTCATGTACCTGGGCGACCATGTGGGCGCATTGCAGCAGGCCGGAATCCCGCTGCGCCGGGTGATCTACGAAGGCAACCACCGCACCTGGAAACAGCCGTCCGATCCGCAGGGTTTGTGGGAGCAGGCACTGGCGAAGCCGGAACAATACGTAGATTTCGTCATCGCATTCGATGGGGACGCTGTCTCTGCCGGGGTGCAAAGGCAGGGCTTGTCTCCCATCGCCGTGATCCACGTATCCAGCCAGCCGCAGGCGACAATCTACCGGACGCACGCTCTCACGCGGTAATCATCTGGGTTAACTTTCCGGCCCCGGAAGCCCTCAGAGATGATGTTTTCCGATGTAAAATCCAGCCACTCAAACGCCAATGTCGACCGCCCAGCACATTATGAAGATGCTGCAGACGGAGATGTCATCCGTGGTGGGCCTGTCGATCGTGCGCCTGGTGCTGGCGGCGATCCTGGGCGGGATCATCGGATTCGAGCGGGAAGTGAAGCACCGCCCCGCCGGACTGCGCACCAATATGTTCATTTGTTTCGGGGCGGCTCTGTTTACCATCCTGTCCGATCAACTGGCCGCAGAACATACCGGCGACCATACCCGCATTGCCGCCCAGATCATCCCTGGTATTGGCTTTATCGGAGCCGGTTCCATCCTTCACGCGCGGGGAAGATTTGTAACGGGTTTGACCACCGCGGCGACCCTGTTCGTAGTGGCGTCGATCGGCATGGCGGTAGGCGGCGGACTATATCTCACCGCCACATTCGCGACAGGAGTCATCGTGATCGCCCTGTTCCTGCTGGGACAGGCGGAACAGATCCTGAATCTGAAGCTGCTGATCAGCACCTACGAAGTTACGGGCGGGAACGCGGACGAGATCACGGCCGAGGTAAATCGCATCCTGGAAAACAACCACTCCCTGATGAAAAACATGCAAGTCGCCGCCACCAAGGAGCATGTACGGGTGCAGTTTGAATTGGCGGGCAGGCGCAAGGAACACGAGAAAATTCTGCGAGCTTTAGAGCAGTCTTCTTTGCTCAAGAGCGTAACTCCGCTGGGGCCGGTAGAACCGGAATGAGCCCTGACTTCACCGCTATTCCCTTCGTCAAGGCAAGCGCCTGCGGCAACGATTTTCTGATCATTGATGGCATGCATGTTCCGGCCGACATCGCCGCGTTCAGCCGGCGCATATGCGACCGGCATCAGGGTGTAGGCGCGGACGGCGTGGAGTGGCTGTTTCCGGCTCAAGACGCAGACGTCCGGGCACGCCTGTTTAATGCCGATGGATCAGAGGCGGAAATCTCCGGCAATGGCACCCGCAGCGTGGCGGCTTATCTCTGCTCCGAACAACCAAAAGAAAAGGTTTTGATCCGCACCGGCGCCGGCCTGAAGACCTGCACGCTCACCAGCCACAACGAAACACAGTATGAGTTCGAGATCGCCATGGGCCAGCCGCAGGTGGGCGACGAATTTCCGATCAAGCTCGCATTCCGCGAGGTGCGCGGCATTCCGGTTTCCATGGGCAATCCACATTATGTCGTGTTCGTGAACGAACTGGGTCCCGGCTGGCAGGCCGAGGCAGCCGAGATCGGGCGGCATCATGACTTCAAGCATGGGATTAACGTTGAACTAGCAATCATTAAAGATAAACAGAATATTGAAGCCCGCTTCTTTGAGCGCGGAGTCGGCGAGACGCAGTCATCAGGAACCGGCTCGTGTGCTTCTGCGGTGGCTGCCATCACCACGAAGCGGGCCGAGTCGCCACTGCGCGTACACAGTCCCGGCGGAGTGCAAACGGTACGCTGGGAGGATCAGGTCTTCCTCCGCGGCCCGGCACAGCTCATCTGTCGGGGGGAGTTTTTCGTTTAACATTGGATCCAGATGCCTCCCACTCCACAGCCTCCCCGCATCAAGCCGCCTGCGCTCCAACCCGGCGACACCGTGGGCATCGTGGCCCCGGCGAGCAACATTCAGCGCGAGTTGCTCGAGGCGGGGTGCGATAGTTTGCGGCGCCTCGGATACAAGCCCTTCTATTCCGATTCGATCTTCGACCAGGATTTATATTTCGCAGGTTCGGTCGAGCGCCGGGCCCGTGAACTGGAAGAGATGTTCGAGCGCGATGAGGTGCGTGCGCTTCTTTGCGCTCGCGGCGGCTATGGTTCGAATTACCTTCTGGGCGCGCTGGATCTCAAGAAAATCGCCTCCTATCCCAAGATTTTCGTGGGCTACAGCGACAACACCACGTTGCTAACGTGGTTTGCCGACTCGGCGGGATTCGTGACCTTTCACGGCCCCATGGTCACGAAAGACTTTGCCCGGGCCGATGGCGTGGACTGGGCTTCCTGGGAGGCCGCACTGAACGGGCTCTCGCACTGGGCGTTGGACCTTGGGGCGAATTCCGGAGTGAAACCCCTGGTCGAGGGTTCTGCGGAAGGGATTCTATATGGTGGATGTCTTTCCATGCTGGTGGCGTCTCTGGGCACACCTTACGAAATTCGCACCAACGACACGATCCTGTTCCTCGAAGACGTCGCGGCCAAACCTTTTCAGATCGACCGCATGCTGATGCAACTGAAGCTGGCGGGAAAGTTGGCCGATGTTCGAGGCATCATCTTCGGCGAGATGCTGGACTGCATCCAGGACAAAGACCAGGGCTATGCGCTCGAAGAAGTCGTGCTGCGCTTGGTGGGCGACCTGGGAGTACCGGTGGCCTATGGGGTGCGCTCGGGGCACGTTTCGCGGGGGAATATCACTCTGCCCATTGGTGTGCGCGCGGCGCTGAACGTAGGCAGCAAAGTAAGCCTGAAGATCCAAGAAGCGGCCACAACAGCGGCCACGGCTTCCTCCCGGCTTGCACGATGACGATCTGACTCTTTGTCCTCTGCTTTCTCCGTGGTTAGTTAGAATCAGATGTTTCAACCATGGAGGACACGAGACCGAGATGCTCGTGAGGTGAAGTTTCACCCAGAAATCATGACCCGAAAGCAGCACATTCACCTGGTTGGCATCTGCGGCACGGCCATGGCGTCGCTGGCGGGAATGCTGAAGCAGCGCGGATTTAGCGTGACCGGTTCGGATGCGGCCGCATATCCGCCTATGTCGGATTTTCTGGCATCGCTCGGGATTCCGGTATCACAGCCGTTTGCGTTAACGAACCTGGAGCCGCGTCCGGATCTTGTCGTGGTCGGCAACGCTATTTCCCGCGGCAACGTCGAACTCGAGCACATACTCGACGAGCGCATCCCGTTCTGTTCCCTGCCACAGATCTTGCATGACGAGTTCCTGCGTGGCAAAGAAGTCCTGGTCGTGGCGGGCACGCATGGCAAGACCACCACCACTTCGATGCTGGCGTGGATTTTTCATAGCGCCGGCTTGCAGCCCTCATTTCTGATTGGCGGGATCGCGGAAAACTTCGGCAGCAGCTTTCAACTGGGGCAGGGGAAGCATTTCATCCTGGAAGGTGACGAGTACGATACAGCGTTCTTCGACAAAGGTCCGAAATTCCTGCACTACTTTCCCGACACCGTCATTCTGACTTCGGTCGAATTCGATCATGCTGACATTTACAAGGATCTGGACGCGGTGGAGACTGCTTTCAGGCGGCTGGTGAACCTGGTGCCGCGGCGTGGGCGCATCGTGGCCTTTGACTCCGGGGAAAGCCTCGATCGCTGTTTGGCGCGTGCGTTTTGTCCAGTGGAACGATATGGCACTGGCGCGAACGCAGCGTGGCAGGTCACCAACCTGCGCCTGGAACCCGAGCGCACCGGCTGGTCCGTCCTGCGCCACAGTCAGCTGTGGGCCGACCTCGAGTTTGCTGTGGCTGGCGAATACAACGTGATGAATGCCACCGCGGCTGCGGCCCTGGCCGCGGGATACGGTATTCCCAAGGAAGACATAGTGGCCGCGCTGAAGACCTTCAAGAGCGTGAAGCGGCGCCTGGAAGTCAGGGCACAGGTGAACGGGGTTACGATCATCGACGATTTCGCGCACCATCCCACCGCCATTGCAGGCACGCTGACGGCGTTGCGCTCACGCTATCCGGGAGCGCGGCTGTGGGCCATCCTCGAGCCGCGTTCGAATACCCTCCGCCGCAACGTATTGCAGAACGATCTGGCAAAGAGCCTGGCGCTGGCGGATGAAGTGGTGGTGGCAAACGTGTTCAAATCCGACGCGATTCCCGAGCCCGAGCGCCTGGACCTGGCAGCGCTAGCGGCGCAGGTGCAAAAGCACGGCCGCCGTGCGCGCATCGTTCCCGATGTGGATGGGATCGTGCAACTGGTCGCGCCGGAAATGTGTCCGGGGGATGTGGTCGCGATTCTGTCGAACGGCGGCTTCGGCGGCATCTACGAGAAGCTGCCGCAACGTTTGAAAGCGCTGGCCGGAAATGCAGCGGAGAAGAGGTTGAGTTTGAGCTGAAGGATGTGGACAATATCACGCCGTGGCAGGAAGCCCCGTCGTGCTGCCTGGCTTGAAGGCGAATCCGCAAGGAGATCCGCGCCCGTGATCCGGACCATCCTGATGCTTGGTTTTTGGGCCGCCCTACTTCCCTTGGCGGCTTTAGTAGGTTTTCCCTGGACCCTGCTCACGGGCAACATCAATTTCCTTTATCGCATGGGCATGTGGGGCGCCTGGACCGGCATTCGCCTCGCTGGCATACAGGTACAGACGGTTGGACTGGACAAACTGGACTTCTCGCGCACCTACATCTTCATGTCCAATCATGTATCCAACATCGACCCGCCTATTTTGCTGCCGCTCATTCCGCGCCGGACGTCGGTCATGGCGAAGAAAGAGCTGTTCAGCTATCCCCTGCTGGGTAAGACCATGCGCCTGGGCTCGCTAGTTCCGGTGGACCGTGGCAACCGGGAGGCGGGAATAGCCGCGGTGCGTGCCGCAGCGGAGGTCATTCGCCGGGGAATCAATATGACAATTTATGTCGAGGGCCACCGTTCTTTCGATGGCAAGCTCCTGCCTTTCAAGAAAGGGCCGTTCTATCTCGCCATGGAGTGTTCGGTGCCAGTCGTGCCGGTGACGATTGCCGGCTCGCACGATGTCATGCCCAAGCGAAGATTCGCGATTAAACCCGGCACGGTCACCGTGATTTTTCACGATCCCATCGAACCTAAAGACTTCGGCAGCCGGGAATGTTTGATGGCGAAGGTGAGAGAGGCGATCAACAGCGGACTGCCGCAGGAATTCAACTAGAAGCTTTTCCTTTCCGAAGAACCAACGGTGGTGCACCGTCCACTGGTTGTGGTAACCTCCAGGCCACTTCCCCCCGAAGGAGATCGCCATGCCTACAAAAGGCAAGGCATCGCGGGGAGTAGCACGCTCGGTATCAAGGCCAATCCCCGGTTCTGATGCCTTCACAGATTTACAAAAGCCAAGCCATGTCCAGTCTCAAGCTGCCACTCTTCTCTTGATTGGCTCTCATCAGCGGGGAGACCTGCCTGCCATGCAAGCTCGCGCCGAATCGGTAAGAGGGTCTATGCTAGCTCCAACTCAAACCGCATTGCAGCGCGACCTGGAAGCGCTGGGCTTCCCCCGCATGCAGGTGGGACCTGTTCGTTTCCGCTCCCTGGAGTTGCAGAGGGCGCTTGGCGTGCGATTCATGGCCGCTCCGGCAGCGCGTCCCACTCCAAAGGACGTGCAAACGGCATCCAGAAGTCTGCGGTTGGCTGCCAACAAGTTCTACCGAGATGCGAACTCAGAGACAGCCGCTGCACTGCTGGAAGCTGGACTTCGCCACCCGCAGCAACTCGTTCGCGTGGCGGCAGCAGCGTCCTATTTTGACCTCGCTGCGGAACCCCAGCGTGCAACTAGGGTTCTGGAAGAAGGCTTGAAAAGCCGCGATTTGCTTACGAGAGATGTTGCCGCCTACGCGCTGGCGCACGTCGATCCCAAGAACCCGAAGCTCACCGCGCTACTCAAGTCCCGGACCACGCGCTCAATCCGCAAGCGCTCGCACACCAGTTTGATCGTGCACGGCACCTGGGCGCGCAGTTCGCCGTGGTGGCAACCACCGAACGGGGACTTTTGGAAATATATTCACGACCGTGTGGACCCGAATGTATATGGCGCGGCCGATCGCTTTGAATGGTCGGGCGGTTACAGCGATGCAGCCCGTGCGCTGGCCGGGAATGATCTCCACAATTGGGTGCAACAGCACAATCTCGACGGTCTTGACCTGTTCACCCACAGTCACGGAGGCAGTGTGGCGATGCTGGCCAACCAGGCCGGCACCACGGTCGGACACATGGTATTGCTTAGTTGTCCCGTGCACTGGCCCAAGTACTCACCCGACTTCAACAAGGTAGGGAAGGTGGTCTCAATACGTGTGCACCTGGATTTGGTAATTCTGGCCGATCGCGGGGGCCAGCACTTCCCGGACAGTCGCATTCACGAGAGCGTTCTGCCAATTTGGTTCGACCATTTTGCGACGCATGATCCCGGTGTTTGGCAGAAGTACAATGTGCCCTCCATGTTGTGAAGCCGCTGTATGAAGCGCATGGCTGGGGCTAGAATGCTTGCATGGGACTGGTGCAGGCGGCACGTCTCTTTGCATTGAAATCGCTCTGGCGTGCGACTGGATTGCAAGCAGCGGGTCGTGCGCTCGTGCGCGCACTGTCGTCGCCGGATGAGGGTGTCCGCACGATCGCCGGGATGTTTCTCGTGCAAGCCGGGGAAAGGGCCGAGCCACTTGTGGAAGAGGCTCTAAGGCGGCGCGAGAACCTGCCGATGGTGCTTGTCATCGCGGGAGACATCGGGGCTTCCCGCCTGGAGCCACAACTGCGCCGTTTTACAGCAGATCCGGATCCGGAAGTCGCCAAAGCCGCAAGGGACGGTCTCAGGATCCTTGCGGCACAGCAAACCTCGGTCCCCCAACAGAACGGATGATATAGCAACTCACTTTCCCTTCGCCCGAACCGCCTTCGCGATCTCCGGCAACTTGTTGAACACGGCCGAGCAGCGCAGCCACAGCTTGTTGTCAATAGCGGGATACCCGCTGACGACCGCGTCCGCAGTGACATCATTCGGAATCCCGCTTTGCGCAGTGGCGACGGCACCGTCGCCGATCTTGCAGTGACCAGCGACGCCGACTTGTCCGGCCAGAATCACGTTCTTGCCTACATCGGTCGAACCGGCCAGGCCGACTTGCGCGCACAGCAGGGTATCTTCGCCCACACGCGATCCGTGTCCCACCTGGACCAAGTTGTCGATCTTGGCGCCGCGCGCAATGCGGGTTTCGCCGATACTGGCGCGGTCCACGCAGGCATTGGCCTGCACTTCGACATTGTCTTCGATGACCGCCGGACCCGATTGCACAATCTTGTACCAGTGCCCGGAGTCGTCCTTGGCGAAGCCGAAGCCGTCGGCGCCGATTACTGCGCCGTTCTGCAAAATCACGTTGTGCCCGAGGCGGCAGTGCTCGCGAACCACGGCATGGGCATGGGCAAAGAAGTTATCGCCGATCTTCGCGCCGCGATAGATGACAACGTGCGCCAGCATCACCGCATTTCTGCCGATCTGCACGTCTTCATCGATCACAACGTAAGGACCAATGTGGGCGTTGTCGCCGATCCGAGCGGATGCATGGATCACCGCGGTCGGGTGCACACCCGGCGCGTACCTTGGCGGCTGATAAAAAAGTTCGAGCGCGCGCGCGAAAGTCAAATACGGGTTTTGCGCGCGCAGCATGGCCGCGGGGATGGCAGGGAAGTTCTCGGCCACGATGACGGCAGAGGCCTTGGTCGTTCTGGCCGCGGCGGCATACTTCGGGTTGGCCACGAAGGTGAGCTGGCCGGAACCAGCCTCTTCGATGCCAGCGACGCCGGTGATTTCAGTATCGGGTGAGCCGTTTTCCAGGCGCGCATTGAGAGCGGAAGCGATCTGTGCGAGTTTCATAGTGTGATGGTCCCGCGAAGGCGGGTAAGACCGTGATTGTAACGGAGGCACGATCTTAGTCCGAGAAGCAAGCCTGCAGATAAGCGCTTCCAGAACCCGCAACCGAGATCAGGAAGACGAGCGCCCAGCGTCCGCATGGGTAAAACGAAGATCCGTGCGGCGCACCCTTCCTACTCCCCAAACAACTGTACCTGCCGTGTGTCGGCGGCCACGGCCTTGCGGTGACGGCGCGTAGCTCCGATGACGGCCAGCACGGTAAGCGATTCCAGGGAACTGCGAGGCACGAAGATGCGTTGTGTATTCGAGCGCAAGTCGGGTGGATTGACGAGGAAGCCTTCGGCCGTGGTGAGGGAGAGGTCGTTGGGCATCATGCCCTCAAGGACCTCGTTGTCCTTGAATTTGAGGCGCACCCACAGTCCCTCGGTGCGCGGGCGGCTGGTGAAGGTCTTCCGGCTGAGCGACTCGGAGTCGCCGAACTCGCGGACGAAATACACGCCCTTGATGTCCCGCAGGTCAATCGCCACCACGTTGCCGGCGGTATTCAGCAGCTCCAGCTTGCCTTCGCGGACGAAATTGGCCGGAGCGACATAGCCGTTGACCGAATCCCGGTCCATCTTGCGAACCACAACCTTCTTGTGAGTGGAGGGCATGCTGGTTTGGCGGAGAAGTCTCGGGATGCGGATTCCCAGCCGGGCTCCTGCAGATTCTCGCACTTTCCGATGAAAAACGGGCAGGTTGTACGTTCCTTGTAGCCAAAGCGTAAACCTTGTGTTATTTTTTGTAGCTTGCCGGATCCCATCTTAGGAATAGTAAGTCCACTGGATAGAGTCACTTACACGAAAGTGGCCTGGGCTCCTTGCTGCTCTGGGGTCTACCCCCTGTGGAAATCTTGCACCTAAGTGTGATCGGGTTGCCTGAGGACCGGCGCCTGGCATAAGACTCGTAAGAGATGGCTGACTACATTTACACCATGGAGATCCGGCTGACGCCGGACCAGCAGCGCGGGGTCACCCTGGTGCAAGACATTGCTCGCGCCGCGGGTATGAACATCTACCTGACCGGGGGCGCGGTCCGCGACATCATCAGCGGTTTCACCATCCGCGATCTCGACTTCACCGTCCAGGGCAACCCGCTCAAACTGCAAAAGGAACTGGAGCGGGCGGGTACCGCGATCGCCGCCGCCGATGACGATTTGAAGACTTTGTATCTCGTCCTTCCCGGAAAGGTGCGTGCCGAAATCAGCATGGCCCGCACGGAGCGTTACGAGAAGGCAGGCAAGCCGCCGATTGTGTCGCCGGCGACCATCATTGAAGACCTTCGCCGCCGCGATTTCACCGTCAATGCGATGGCCTTGTCGCTGAACCCGGGCTCGCGCGGCCTCCTGCTGGATCCCTTCAACGGCGCGGCCGATATTGAAGCCAAGCTGCTCCGCATCCTGCACAACTATGCTTTTGTCGAGGATCCCTCACGACTGATCCGGGCCAGCCGCTTTGCCGGGCGCTTCCACTGGCCGCTCGAGGAACGCACCCATGCGCGGTTTGAGTCGGCGAAAGAGAACAACTACATCGAGTACATAACCGACAAGGCGATTGGCTACGAGATCGAACAGTTGGCCTATGAGGACGATCCCCTACACATCGTGCGGGTGCTGGAGAAGGAAAACTGGCTCAAGGTGCTCAATCCGCACTGGACCACCGCCAAGGTGGATGCCGCGGGCCTGAGCCAGCTTCTGAAAACGCGTCAGCAGATGAACGAGCTGGGCTACACGCCCGATCCGGCTCCTGCGGTGATGTATTTCCTCACCTCGCGGCTCGGCGACAAAGATATCGCCGACATGCGCAAGCTGATGCCGCGCAGGGAACTGGTCGAGGCTTGGCGGGATCTTGAAGATCACGCCAAGGATCTGGCCAAGAGACTCACCAGCAAGGAAGGGGCAACCCCATCGCGGACCTGGAAACTGTTATCCGAGGCGCGGCCGGAGATGACCCTGTTCCTCGCGGTCACTGCTCGCCAGCAGGCGGTGGTCCAGAAGATCAAGAATTTCTTCACCAAATGGCGGCAAGTACAGCAGAAGATTCCGTTGCCGGAGATGACCGAACTGCACATCACGCCGCAGATGCCGGAGTATCCGAAGATCGCGCAGGACGTGTTCATGCTGCTGCTCGATGGCCGGCTGCGCTCGCGCACCGAGACCCTGAAGTTTTTGAAGCCGCTGGCGCCACCCCCACCCCCTCCGCCTCCGGCTCCTGCACCCAAGCGCGGAAGGGCCAAGGCCGCCGCTGCGGCTGCAGCTGCTGCCGCTCCTGCTCAACCCGCCGGCACGAAGAGAGGGAAAGGCCAAGCCCCTGCACTGCCGCCGCCGCAACCTGCCCCCAAAACAGAGGCGGCGAAAGCTGCCAATCCCCATAAGCCGCAGAAGGACAAAGCCGCGAAGAAAGCGGCCAAGCGGGCGGCGAAAAAAGCGAAGCGGAAGAAGCGGGGGTGAGCAAACAGAAACACACGGTGGACAACACGGAGACGCCTACCTACTGCGCGCTCTGCCGGATGCAGCACGGCGGCGGCGATCAGAATTAGCAAAGATTTGACAATTGCAAAGTTCAGGCGGCGCTATAATGTGCTCATGCGTCGCTCCCTGGCCATTGCGGCGTTGGGTGCGGCTTTGCTCGTGCCGCCGGTCTGGGGCCAGATGCGTGCCTCGCGGATGGTTGCGCCCATGGGCGGGCGCGGGTTCTTCCCTGGCAATCCCGTGTTCTTCCACGGTGGCTTTGGCTTCGGAGGCAACCATCGCTTTCAGGTGTTTTTCGGCAGAAATCCTTTCTTCTTCCACCGCCGCTTCTTTTCGCCTGCGCCCCTCTACTATCCAGGATTCTACGGCGGAGGATACCCATATCCAGTTGTGGTCCAGACCGCGCCGCCAACTTCCTACTATCCGCCGGAATACTATGAGCGAGGCGACCTGGCCCGCGACATTGACGTTCTGACCGACAAGGTCGATCGGCTGCGACAAGATCTGGATACGCGCCTGCCCGCAGCACGCACACAGTCAAAGGCACCCGACGCACCGGAGCCCACCACCGTGCTGGTTTTCAAAGACAAGCACATTCAGGAAGTGCGGAACTACGGCGTCGTCGGGCGGATACTCTGGGTGTTTGACGAGCAGCGGGCGGCCAAGGTCCCGCTAGATGAGTTGGATCTCGACGCGACTGTGAAACTCAACGACGAGCGCGGCGTAGAGTTCCAGCTGCCGAAGTAATTGGCTGCCTTTTCAACACTGCAACTCCACCTTGTGGATAACTTCTCCGCATCGCTGACTGTCATTTCCCGTTAGAATGACGCCGACGTAAAATCACTACAGAGCCCCATGTCCCAATTCGTCCACCTTCACCTGCATACCGACTATTCCATGCTCGATGGCGCCTGCGACGTGGAAAAGCTTGTCCAGCACGTGAAGGCGCTGGGCATGCCCGCGGTCGCCATGACCGATCATGGCAATATTTTTGGGGCAGTCCACTTCGTAAACGCAGCGAAGCAGGCGGGCATCAAGCCCATCGTGGGCTGCGAGCTTTACATCTGCAAAAAGGACGACCACAACATCGAGCGCACGCCGCCCGAGGGCGATACCTACAACCATCTGCTGGTCTTGGCCGAGAACGAAGAGGGCTACCGCAACCTGGTAAAGATCACCTCCGAAGCCTCGCTGCACGGTTTCTACTACAAGCCGCGCGTGAGCAAGAAGTTTCTCACCGAGCACTCGAAGGGGCTGATCGGGCTTTCCGGCTGTCTTAAGGGCGAGGTTGCCGAGCTCCTCATGCAAGACAAATACGAAGCCGCGCGCGATGCCGCGGCCATGTATCGCGACCTCTTCGGCAAGGAAAATTTCTTCCTGGAGATTCAGGATCAAGGTTTGGAGATGGAGCACCGCATCCATCCCCATCTGTTCCGGCTCGAGAAAGACCTGGGCCTGCCGCTCGTGGCCACCAACGACAGCCACTATCTCTGCGAAGACGATGCCCACGCCCAAGATGTGATGGTCTGCATTCAGACCGGCAAGTCCATCCAGGACGCCAACCGCATGAAGTTCCAGGGCAGCGGTTTCTACGTCAAGAGCCACGACGAGATGTACCGCGTGTTCAAGGATTCTCCCGAGGTGCTCTCCCGCACCTTGGCCATCGCCGAACGCTGCAACACGCGGCTGGAGAAAGTTAGCAATCCATTCCCGCATTTCGACGTGCCTGCGGGCTACACGCTGGACAGCTATTTCGAGCACATCACGCGCCAGGGTTTTGCCCGGCGGCTGGACACGCTTCGCGCGCTCGAAGCGCAGGGACGCCTCAGGCACGGCCTCACCGAATACGAGCAGCGGCTGGCGCGGGAACTCGCCATCATCCAGCAGATGAAGTTTTCCGGGTATTTCCTTATTGTGTGGGATTTTATCCGCTACGCTAAGGAGCAGAACATTCCCGTGGGCCCGGGCCGAGGCTCGGCGGCCGGCTCGCTGGTTTCTTATTCGCTAGGCATCACTGATCTCGACCCCCTGCAGCACGAGTTGCTGTTCGAGCGCTTTCTCAACCCCGAGCGCGTCTCCATGCCGGACATTGACATCGACTTCTGCATGAACCGGCGCGACGA